>Ga0187779_10000398_pt1 | contig 29710 bp, 29 predicted proteins | sample 1015_Q2_SP10_10__FD_132435 | JGI IMG/M metagenome (GOLD analysis project Ga0187779, IMG submission 132435) | Tropical peat soil microbial communities from peatlands in Department of Meta, Colombia - 1015_Q2_SP10_10_MG | ecosystem: Environmental > Terrestrial > Soil > Wetlands > Peat | place... | reverse complement strand
GTTGATCGCGGCGGCGCGCGCCCGCCGCAGGTCCTTGTGCGGGAGGTCGAGGATCTGCTGGTCGTTCGTGTAGGCGTGGATCGTCGTCATGAAGCCCTGCTCGACCGTGAAGCGATCGTGGAGGACCTTCGCGAGCGGCGCGACGCAGTTCGTCGTGCACGACGCGTTGGAGACGATGTTGTGTTGCTCGGGGTCGTACTCGTCGTCGTTCACGCCGAGCACGATGGTGATGTCGGGATCCGTCGCCGGCGCGGAGATGATCACCTTCGACGCGCCAGCGTCGAGGTGCTTCTGCGCGGCGTCACGGCTGTTGAAGAAGCCGGTGGACTCGAGCACGAGGTCGACGCCGAGGTCGCGCCAGGGCAGGGCCGCAGGATCGCGCTCGGAGAGGACCGTCAGCTCCGTGCCGCCCGCCTTGATGGAGCCGTCGCCGACCTCGACGTCGACCGGGAGCTCGCCGAGCACCGAGTCGTGCTTGAGCAGGTGTCCCATCGTCTTCGCGTCGCCGAGGTCGTTGAAGGCGACGATCTCGAAGTCGCCGCCGCGCTCGAGGCGAGCGCGGAAGAAGTTCCGCCCGATCCGCCCGAAGCCGTTGATCCCCACGCGGGCTGCCGCCATACGGCGAGTCTAAACGAGCCACGACGGCACCGGCCCGCGGGTTGACGGCGGGCCGGAGGGGAAGCTCCGAGGACGACCTCCCCCTCCGGTTGAACCACGCTCAGGACCGTGGCGTCGGACGGGGTCTGAATCCGGCGCCGGACGAGCACGGACCCGCCGTAGACCTGAGTATGCCGCAAGGCCCGCAGCGACGACAACTGGCCGGAAAAGTTAGTCGGCTCCCGATGAGATCACATGCCGGCGAGCTCACGCAGCTTCTTGAGCCGGCGCTGCGCTGCCGACTTCGTCGCCGGCGGACGACACTCGAGCGCGAGCTCCCGCAGTGACAGCGTTGGATGCCGGACGCGCAGCTCGGCGATCTCCTGCAGGCTCGGGGACAGGCGCTTGAGCGTCCCCGTGCGTCGCAGTCGCTCGACCGCACGCAGCTGGTCGTGTGCGGCACGGCTCGCCCGGACGAGGTTCGCGTGGTCCGCGTTCGCCAGGCGGTTCGCGCGCGCACGTGTGAGCCCCATGACGGCACCTTCCTCCAGCACGAGCACCGCGTTGCTCGCGCCTGCGACCGCTAGCACGCCTCCGATCGCATCGACTCCCTTGGCGTAGGCGACCGCGTGCCGCCCGCGATCGAGCAGGGCCAGCGCCGCGCCTTCCTGCTGCGCGAGGTCGGCGACGAAGCGCGCGCCGTCGAGCGAGGCAGAGCGGATCTCGAGGTGCGGTGAGTGCGGCCCGCTCAGCGAGCCGCCGCCGAGGAGCGCACCGCGCAGATATGCGGCGCGGCAGCAGGCTCGTGCGGTCACGCGTCGCGGCGGGCGTTCGATCGGCGCGAGCCTCTGCGTGAGGACGCCGGCCTCGTACAGGACTTGCAGTGCGCGTGCGTCGCCATCAACGTGGAGCTGGTAGCGCGTGGCCCGGGCGAACGCACGCTGGCGGTACGTGCGGATCTCCGACGTGACGCCGAAGTCACGCAGCAGCCGGAACGCGCGGCGCGCGACCGACGAGTCCGCGAGATCGAGGTGGAGAGCGACCTCGCCGTGGCCGCGCAGATGGACGCTGCCGGCGGTGTGGAAGAGCCCCGAGAGCTCCGCGAGCTTGTCGCAGTCGCTCTGCGGCGCGATCGAGGCGAGCTCGTTGCGGAGATCCTCAGACAGCGACACCCTCGAGCTCCAACAGCCGCCGCTTGTACTCGCGGCCGAGGCTCCCGTAGCCGCCAAGGCCGCTCGCAGAGACGACGCGATGGCACGGCACGACGAGCGGATAGCGGTTCTGCGCGCAGAACGTTCCAGCGGCGCGTTGCGCGCTGGGATGCCCGGCGACGCCGGCGAGCTTGCCGTACGAGACGACCTCGCCGTACGGCACGGAGCGCAACGTGCGCAGCACGTCGAGCTGGAACGTCGTCCAGTCGTCCGCGTCGATCTCGACGTCGTCGAAACCGACGTGCTCGCCGGCGAAGTAGCACTCGATCCTGTGGACGAGCCGTTGCGCAATCGACGCGCTCGTGCCACCCATACGCGAGCGCTGCGCGGGTAGCGTCGCACGCAGAGGGCGGTGGGAATCACCCCCACCCGGGTGGGGGAACGTGCCTCGATCCGCCTCGCTCGCCGTCGGGCGCGGGAGCTCGTGCCATACGAGCCGCGTCCCGTCGAGCCACACTTCGCCCGTGCCCCAGCCCTCGATCTCGTAAGGCACGCGCGTCACCGGCACGACGTCCACAGCCTACAATCGAGCCCGGTGACTGCACCCGGCCTCTTCCGACCGCCCGAACCGCGAAACGAGGCCGTCAAGGACTACGCGCCGAGCTCGTCCGAACGGGCCGAGCTCCAGTCGCGGCTCAGACAGCTCCAGGGTGAGCGGATCGAGGTCCCGCTCGTGATCGGCGGCACGGAGATCCGAACCGGCGACACGTTCGAGGCGGTGATGCCGCACGACAAGGACCACGTCCTCGCGACCGTGCACAAGGGCGGCGCGCAGGAGGTCGAGCTCGCGATCGGGGCCGCAGCCAACGCCTGGGAGGACTGGCACCGGACGCCGTGGGAGGACCGCGCCGCCGTCTTCCTCCGCGCCGCGGAGCTGCTCGCCGGACCATGGCGCTCCACGCTGAACGCGGCGACGATGCTCGGCCAGTCGAAGACCGTGCACCAGGCGGAGATCGACGCGGCCTGCGAGCTCGTCGACTTCTGGCGGTTCAACGTCGAGTACATGCTGCGCATCTACGCCGAGCAGCCGATCTCGGGGCCGGGCACCTGGAACCGGATGGAGTACCGGCCACTCGAGGGCTTCGTCTTCGCCGTGTCGCCGTTCAACTTCACCGCGATCGGCGGGAACCTCCCGACGAGCCCGGCGCTGATGGGCAACACGGTCGTCTGGAAGCCTGCCTCGACCGCGGCGTTCTCGTCGCACTTCCTGATGAAGCTCTACGAGGAGGCCGGGCTGCCGCCGGGCGTGATCAACCTCGTCTACGGCGCGGGCGCGGAGGTCGGCACGCCGGCCTTGACGAGCCCCGACCTCGCGGGCGTCCACTTCACCGGCTCGACGCCCGTCTTCCAGTCGATGTGGAAGACGGTCGGCGACAACATCGAGCGCTATCGCAACTACCCGCGCATCGTCGGCGAGACCGGCGGCAAGGATTTCATCGTCGCCCACCCGAGCGCCGACGCAGCCGCCGTCGCCGCGGCGATCGTGCGCGGCAGCTTCGAGTACCAGGGACAGAAGTGCAGCGCGGCCTCGCGCGTGTTCGCGCCGTCGAATCTCTGGCCGGAGATCAAGGAACGGGTCGTCGAGGAGGTCCGCACGATCAAGATGGGCGACGTCGCCGACTTCGGGAACTTCATGGGCGCCGTGATCGACGCCGGCTCTTTCAGGACGCAGCGCGAGGCGATCGAGGAGGCACGGGCCGCGAGCGGCGTCGAGGTGCTTGTCGGCGGCGGCTACGACGACAGCGAGGGCTTCTTCGTCGAGCCGACCGTCCTCGAGACGCACGACCCCGGCTTTCGCACGATGCGCGACGAGCTGTTCGGCCCGGTCGTCACGACGTATGTCTATCCCGAAGCGAAGTACGGCGAGACGCTCGAGCTGATCGACCGCGGAGCGCCATACGGGCTGACGGGTGCCGTGTTCGCGCGCGAGCGGGAGGCGGTCGAGCTCGCGGACGAGAAGCTCCGTTACGCCGCCGGCAACTTCTACGTGAACGACAAGCCCACTGGCGCGGTCGTCGGCCAGCAGCCGTTCGGAGGCGCACGCGCATCGGGCACGAACGACAAGGCCGGCTCGATGTGGAACTTGATCCGCTGGGTCAGCCCGCGGACGATCAAGGAGACGTTCGTGCCGCCGACGGACTACCGCTACCCGTTCATGGCGCCCGACCAGGGCGACGGCTCAGGCTAGGCGGTCGAGGCCGCAAGAGGTGCGAGCGCGTTCCGGTTTCGCCTGAGCGGAACGACGCGCGCCCACGCCAATGCTGCACACGACGTTCCACGCGACCGCGGTCTTCTTCGACCACCTCGAGGACGTCCAGTGGCGCTGGGTCGCATTCGCCGTCGCGTGCCAGATCTGCAAGCTGCTCGTGGCGTCCCGCGCGTGGCGGAACATCGTCAAGGCCGCGTACCGGAGCGTGCGGGTCCCGTACTTCCAGCTCTTCGGCGCCTACGTCGCGGGAACAGGTGTCAACGCGATCCTCCCCGCGCGCGGCGGCGACGTCGTCAAGTTGTTCATCGCCAAGCGCTGCGTCGCCGGCTCCACGTACACGACGCTCGTCGCGACGATCCTGCTGCAGACACTGTTCGACATGTTGGTGGCGGGAGCGTTCGTCGTGTGGGCGTCCACGCTCGGCGTGCTCCCGGGCATCCACGCCCTCCCCCATCTACCGTCGCTCGACTACGGGTGGGCGCTGCACAACCCAAAGGCGGGGCTCGCGCTGTTCGTCGTCCTGCTGCTCGTCGGCGGTCTTCTGCTCGCCTGGCTCGTCGAGCGCGTGGAGCACTTCGCCGACCGGGTCGCCCAGGGTTTCTCGGCGCTGCGAGACCCCGGGTACTACGGCGCGCACGTCCTGCCGTGGCAGGTCCTCGACTGGAGCCTGAGGCTGACGACGGTGTTCTTCTTCCTCCGCGCCTTCGGCATCCCGGCCACCCTGCACAACACGCTGCTCGTCCAGGTGAGCCTGAGCCTCGCGACGATCTTCCCGTTCAGCCCGTCGGGGATCGGCACGCAGCAGGCGCTCCTCCTCTACATCTTCAGGGGCGTCACGTCGCGCTCGGCCGCGCTGAGCTTCTCGGTTGGCATGCGCGTGATCCTGATCGTCGTCAACACAGTGCTCGGGTTCGCGGCCATCCTGATCATGCTGAGGACGTTCCGCTTCCGGCGCGTCGTCGACGCGGATCGCGCCGAGCCGAAGGAAACCTGAACGCGCGGATAGCCCCGAGCGGGGCTATCCGAAACCTGTGTGAGGTGATCCCCGACCCTTACCTGGCGAAGCGGCCGTCAGAGAAGCCGTCGAATCCCGTCGCGTACGCGGTCGTCTGCGACGCATCTGCGTTCCCGTGCCACCACCTGGCAGTCGCGAGAGGCTTCGCCGAAGCGGCACCGACCCCAAACACGAGCGCGACCAAGGCAAGAGCTCCCACCGTGAGCATCTTCCGCAGCATCCTGATCACCTCCTTCTAGAACCGAACGTCCTGGAGCGCTTCAGCGGCACGTCGATACAGCACCGCCGCCGTCTTCATGTCGCCGCGACGTGAAGCCAGGTCTCCCTGAGCAGTCCACGCGACCGCAGCGTGACTCGCCGAGGAGAGCTGCGTGAGGCTCTCCTCCGCGTGGTCGAACACCTCTTCCGCCTCCTCGAGTCGTTCCTGACCGAGGAGTGAACGGCCGAGGACGATCTGTGCGTTGCCGATCTCGTCGAGGAAGTCCTCGCGCCCGTCGAGGAGCTCCAGCGCATGGCGCGCCTGCTCCTCAGCAAGACCGAACTCCTTCGCGCCGAGATGCACCTGCGCGAGCGACGAGACGGCCTGAGCGGCATCTGCGTCGCTGCCCGTCTCGAGCGCGATCGAGAACGCCTGCTTCAAGTGGGTGACCGCGTCGTCCGACTTGCCGAGCAGGTAGTTCAGGCCGCCGAGGTTGTTGAGCATGCGGCCGAGGTTGACCCGGTCGCCGTGCTGCTCGTACAGCTCTTTCGCCCGCTCGGCCAGCGCGCGTGCGCGCAGCCAGTGGCCGCCGCGCTCGGCGACCAGCGATGCCTGGAAGGTGACGTGCGCGACCGTGAGTGTGTCGCCCAGGCCTTCGGCGAGCTCGAGCGCGAGCTCGATGTCCTCGCGCGCAGCCTCGAAGTCCCGCTGGCGCCGCGAGCAGCGAGACCGCCACTCGAGGATGTGCGAGCGGAGCCGGTCGCACGGGAGGCCGGAGCGGGTCGCGAGCTCGTAGGCCTCGGAGAACAGCGCGATCGCCGAGTTGATCGACGACAGCTGGTAGCGGACGACGCCCATTCGATAGAGCACGTCCGCGCGCTCCACGTCAGAGAATGCGTCGAGCTCGGCGAGCTCGCGTGCCTGCGTCAGCGCCTCGATTGCCCGGCGCTGCTCGCCTTCCCACATCCGCACCATGCTCTCCGCCAGCAGCGCGCGCAGCTCGAGCTCCGGCGCCTCCGGCGAGAATCGGAGGTCCGCAAGGGCCTCGCGCGCCTCCTCGAACTGCTGTCCTTCGACCGCAGCCTCGGCGCGCGCGACGGCCGACTCGGCCTCCGCGTACTCCGCCGACGACTGGCCGGTGACGAGGAACGACGCGTCGACGCCCAGCCGCTCGGCGAGCCACGAGAGCATGTCCTCGGTAGGCCGCGTCTTCCCGCGCTCGATCTGGCTCAGGTACTCCTTCGAGCAGCGGTCGGCCGCGAGCTCGGACTGGGTCAGCCCGGCGGCGACGCGGAGCTGACGGAGGCGGACGCCCAGCGAAGAGACTGGTCGGGAGTGCGGGCGACTCGCGGAGGGGGTGAGCATGCGGCTGTTCACTGCGGCACTGGTGGTATCGGCGCGGCGCCGATCCGCGCTCCATCGCCCGCGCGAGTGACCCGAACGAGGGATCGCCGGCCGGGCGCCCGACGCGCGTTACGCCCGGCCGGCCTTGTGGAGCTGGGCGTAGATGGAGCGCGCGGTCTTCGAGGGGACTCCGGGGACGCCCTCGAGCTCCTCCTGCGTGGCCGCGAGGAAGCGCGCGGCCGAGCCGAAGTGCTGGAGGATGGCGCGACGGCGCGCAGGCCCCACTCCCTGGAGCTCGTCGAAGATCGAGCCGAAGGATCGCGTCTCGCGGCGCTGCCGGTGGAAGCCGACTGCGAACCGGTGCGCCTCGTCGCGGATCCGCTGGAGGAGCTGGAGCGCGGGTGAGTGCCTCGACAGCCGGATCGGATCGGGCCGGCCGGGGACGAAGACCTCCTCCTCGCGCTTCGCGAGCGCGACGACCGCCACGCGGGGGAGCTCGAACGCCTGCATCGCGGCGAGCGCTGCCGAGAGCTGCCCGCGGCCGCCGTCCACGACGACGAGGTTCGGTGTCGCCGCGAACGACTCGTCGCGGTCGCCGTCCTGGTCGGCGTGGCGAGCGAACCGTCGCGTCACCACCTCGGCCATCGCGGCGAAGTCGTCCATGCCTTCCTGCCCGCGCACCGCGAACTTGCGGTAGTGCGCCTTCTTCGGCATCGCGTCCTGGAAGACGACCAACGAGCCGACGTTGTCCGTGCCCATCGCGGTCGAGATATCGAAGCACTCGATCCGGATCGGCAGCGACTCGAGGTTGAGCGCCTCGCGCAGCTCCTCGAGCGCCTCGATCCGCCTGAGCCGCTTCTGCTCGGACTGCGCCGCCTCGGACACGAGCGTGTGCCGCGCATTCTCGGAGGCGAGCTCCTGCAGCCGGCGCTTCTCGCCTCGCTCCGCCACGCGCACCTCGACACGCCCACCCCGCCGGTCGGCGAGGAACTGCTCGAGCGCGGACATGTCGCCGGCGTCCCGCGGGACGATGATCTGGGGCGGCACCGACGGCGAGCCGCCGTAGTACTCCAGACAGAAGGATTCGAGCACCGTCGCCAGGTCCTGCCCGCCCACGTTCTCGAGGTGGAACGAGTACCGGTCCACGAGTTTGCCGTCGCGAAGCGGGAACACCTGGACGACCGCACGGTCGTCCTCCGCCGCGAATCCGATCACGTCGATGGTCCCGACCGACCTGCGGTCCGCCGCCTGCCGCTCCGCGAGATGCTGGACGCTGCGCAGCCGGTTGCGATAGCGCGCCGCCTCCTCGAACCGCTCCGCCGTCGCGGCCGCGCGCATCTTGCGCTCGAGCTCGCGCTGGATCGGCTCCGTCTCGCCCGAGAGGAACTCGACGACCTGGTCGATGATCGCCCGGTAGTCCTCCCTCGACACGTACCCGACGCACGGCGCCAGGCAGCGGTCGATGTGGTAGTCGAGACACGGGATGCCGCTGTGCCGTCCCGGCTTCGGCCCCTCGCACGGCCGGTAGGGGAACACGCGGTTGAGGACGTCCAATGTCTCGCGGACCTTCTTGGCGTTCGCGTACGGGCCGAAGTACCAGACGCCACGCCGGTGTCGCTCGCGCGTGAACATCACGCGTGGGTACTCGTCGTCGACCGTGACGGCGATGTACGGGAAGGACTTGTCGTCCCGCAGCCGCACGTTGAACGGCGGCCGGTAGCGCTTGACGAGGTTCTGCTCGAGGTGGAGCGCCTCGACCTCGTTCTGCGTGACGATCACCTCCACGTCGTCGACCCGATCAGGCAGCTGCCTGATCGCGGCGCGCGAGTCGAGGTTCTGCTGGAAGTACGAGCGGACGCGAGGCCGCAGCGACTTCGCCTTCCCGACGTAGAGGACGTCGCCGCGCTTGTCGCGAAACAGATAGACGCCCGGCTTCGCGGGCAGCAGCTTGAGCCTTTCTTCCAGCCGACCGGCCACGCCTTCAAGGCTAGTCCGGTCGGGAGGGGGAGCAGCGGCCCGGTCGGAGAAGCCGGGCCGCCTGGAGTCTCAGGATCGCCGACCTGGAAGTTTCTGGCGAGCCTCCCGAGCTACCTGCGGCGATAGCTTGGCAACGCGATCCTGACCTGAGTCAACATATCGGCCCGCACCGCCCGATGTCCTCCCCTGGACGGGTGATTCTTGGCGGTTTCCGCGGACTCCGCTACGGTGAAAGCGGGCCGATCGAGGCGGCCACCAGCTCCGTCGAGGGTTTTACCCTTTTCAACCGTGCGGCACTTCCGTCACCTGCTCCTTGTGGCCTGTCTGCTGGCCTGCGTGATCCCGGCCACGGCGGCCGCGTCCCTGACGATGCTGATCGGCGCTGCCGAGGACGAAGGTCGGAACGCCGACCCGGTGCTCTCGCAGATGAAGATGGACCTCGCCAAGGCCGCGGGCTTCGACGCGATCAGGATCACCGAGGTGTGGACTCCCGGCCAGACCGCACTGACCGCCGACGACCGCGCGGTGCTGGCGAACACGTCCCAGACCGCAACGTTCGACGGGATCACCCTGTTCGCGACGATCATGCCGTACGGGAGCAAGACGACGCCGCTGACCGCGACCGCGCGCCGCGACTTCGCCCTCTATGCGGCCGACGTCGTCCGGCAGGCGCCGGCGATCCGCGACGTGATCATCGGCAACGAGCCGAACATCAACCGGTACTGGCTGCCGCAGTTCAACCCGGACGGAACCGACGCAGCCGCTCCGGCCTACGAGGCACTCCTCGCGCAGACGTACGACGCGATCAAGAAGGTGCGGCCGAGCGAGGTCGTGATCGGTGGCTCCGTCTCGCCGCACGGGAGCGACAACCCGGCGCTGTCGCGGCAGACGCACTCGCCGACCGCCTTCATCCTCGACATGGGCGCCGCCTATCGCGCAAGCGGTCGGAAGAAGCCGATCATGGACGCGTTCGCCCTTCACCCGTACGGGGACAACTCGTCCGTTCCGCCGACGACCGCGCACCTGGACTCGACGTCGATCGGCGTCGCGGACTACGACAAGGTCGTGTCGCTGCTCGGCCAGGCGTTCGACGGAACCGCCCAGGCCGGCTCGAGTCTCCCCCTCTACTACGACGAGTACGGCGTCGAGACGCAGATCCCCGCGTCGAAGCTGAGCCTCTACACCGGGAAGGAGCCGGCCACGACGAAGCCGGTGCCCGTCGCAACCCAGGCGCTCTACTACGACGAGGCGCTGACGATGGCGGCGTGTCAGCCGAACGTGAAGGGCATGTTCCTCTTCCACGTCACCGACGAGACGGACCTGAGCCGCTGGCAGTCTGGCCTCTACTACGCCGACGACACGCCGAAGGCGTCGCTGCCGATCGTCAAGCAGACGATCGAGCAGATCCACGAAGGCGCCGTCGACTGCACGGCCTCGAACGCCATCGACGACGACGGCTGGGTGCTCGCGAGCGCGAAGCCGGCAAGGACGCCGGGGACCCGGGTGGGCAAGAGTCCCAAGAAGCCGAAGCCCAAGAAGACGGCGGCACCCAAGAAGACCACGCTCGCTCCCGCACGCATCTGGGAGCTGTTCGGCACAGGGCTGTAACTACAATCGGCTGCGTGAGCGGCCAGTACGTCGCCTACACCTTCTATCGCGTCGATCCAGCCTGGCGGCGGCTTCCGGTCGACGAGCGCGCCGCGGGCAAGGACGCGTTCGCGGAGGTCGTGGAGGACTGGAGCGGCCGGTTCGACGCGCTCAACGTCTACACCGTCACCGGGGTTCGGCCCGACAGCGACTTCTTCCTCTGGAAGATCACGGAGCGCTACGAGGATCTCGGCGAACTGGGCTCGGCGCTGAACGGAACACCTCTCGCGGCGTGGCTCGAGACGCCGTACTCGTACCTTGCGACCACCAAGGCGTCCCAGTACACCAAGGCGCGCCGGCCTCGCAAGGTGATTCCGAAGGGGTCGCCGTACCTCGTCGTCTACCCGTTCGTGAAGACGAGGCCGTGGTACGCGCTGCCCACCGAGGAACGCCAGCGTGCGATGGACGAGCACATGCGGGTCGGCGCGGAGTTCGAGTCGATCCACAACCACACCACGTACTCGTTCGGGATCGACGACCAGGAGTTCATGACCGTGTTCGAGTGCGACGAGCCGGCGGACTTCATGCACCTCATGCTGACGCTCCGCGAGAGCGAGGCGTCACGCTACACCGAGCGCGACACGCCGATCTTCGTCGGGCAGCACGTGAACATCCGCACGGCCCTCGCGGCGCTCGACGGCGCGTCTGCGCGCGTCGAGGCCTGACTACGCCTAGCGAACCCCGGAGGCGACCTGGTTGATCCGCTTGATGTGGCGGAGTCCAACGGCTGCGGGGACGAGCGGCAGCCAGAGGTTGAAGAAGCGGTAGGCGCAGACGGCGAGCACTGCGGTGGCGAGAGGAATCCCCGTCCACGCGAGCGCGAAGGAGACGAGAACCTCGACGGTGCCTGCCCCGCCGAGGGGCAGCGACCGACGCGTCAGCGCGTAGCCGGTGGCGTAGCCGATGAGGAGCGCCGCGAGGTTCGGGCTTGCGTGGAAGGCGCGCAGGCACGCCCAGAGGCAGCCGATGTCCCCCAGCCAGTACAACGCCGCGCCGAGGAAGGCACCAGCATGCTCGCGCGGCTGCGCCGCGAGACGGCGGAGCATGTGCAGGCCGTCGAGCCCGTGGCCGGCGAGATTGCGCCAGCCGCTCTCGCCGCGGACCCGGTCGCGGTACCCGAGCGCGAGCGCGGCGGCGGCGAAGCCGAGCGGGACGGCGATCGCCCACGGCAGTGTGAAGCCGAGGCTCGGGTGCGAGGTCCCGCGCGCGAGGATCACGATCGCGGCGACTGCGACTGCAGGCGCGAGCACTGCGTACTCGAGGAGCCCGAGCCCGACGACGCGCACGCGGGCCTGCTGTGACGAAGCGCCTGCCTCCTCGAGCGCATGGCGGTCGACGACGAAGCCGCCGCGGATGACGAAGACGCCGAAGCCTGCGGCGACGATCGCGCCCGCGCGGCCTATCCCGATCCTCGGCCCGCCCTCGACCCTCGCGATCTCCCGGTACGCGACGATGTAGCCGAGATAGGCGGCGACCTCCATCCCGAGAGCCACCGGCAGCCACTCGCCGTCCACGTGCGCGCCGACGTCGAGCACGCGCTCGAAGCCGGCGGCCCAGGCGATCCCGATCAAGGCACCGAGCGCGAGCGATGCGCCGACGACGACCAGGATCCCGTGCTGGATCGGATTCCGTTCCAGGTGCGGGAGCGGACGGAGGACGGTCTTCAGGTTCAACGGTGTGTTCCTACGAATAGGTGTGGCGGTCTCGCCACACACGAAACATCGCAAACGCCGAGCACGCAATCACCCCAATGAACCCGAGTTCGTCGTAGCCCGAGATCCCGCGCCAGAAGAAGACCGCGAGGGCGGCGACGATCAGCAGGGCCGAGCCGTAGAACACGACCCGCTCGCGCGTGTCCCAGATGGAGATCTCGTCGCGACGCTCCCGCCAGACGAGGTACAGGAAGAAGGCGACCGCGAGGAAGAACGCGATCCGCAGCAGCATCCCGACGGCGACCAGAGTGCCGTAGAGGTTGAGCACCACGATCAGCACCGCGATCAGGGCGATGATCAGGAACCCACGAAGCGTGGGATTCATGTCACGAACGAGACGTCTCATGTGGCGGTCATGTACGCGCGGACCGCAAGCGCGGCTGCAACCAGGGTAGCTGTGCCGAACCAGAGAAGCCGCTTTCTGGGCTCGGACGGTGCGTACAGCCACGGCGACAGGGTGGCGAGGAGGGCAAGAGAGCCGTAGGCGTAGTGGAGGCGGTCGGCGGCGCGGCGATGATCGCCGAGGAGCAGCAGGCCCATGGCCACCTGGGCGACGAGCAGCGTCTGCGCGGCGGCCAGCAGCTGCGTGACGACGCGGCCACCCGAACCACGCCGACGGTATGCAACGAACGCGGCCACGGCGGACGCGATGCAGACGGCGATGACGAGGAATGCCCCGACGTGATGCGCCGTTAGCATCGCGAGCGCACCCTACAGGGAGGTTCCGTCAATGATCGAGGAAGGCAAGCCGGCCCCGGACTTCGAACTCCGCAACGACGCCGGCGAGACGGTGAGGCTCTCGGACCTGCGAGGGAAGCCGGTGGTCGTCTACTTCTATCCGAAGGACGACACGCCCGGCTGTACGACAGAGGCGTGCGAGTTCCGCGACGCATATGACGCCTATACCGAGCGCGGCGTCGAGATCCTCGGCGTCAGCCCCGACACGGAGCAGTCACACGAGAAGTTCAAGTCCAAGTACGAGCTGCCCTTCACGCTGCTTGCCGATCCCGACCACGCCACGGCGGAGGCATACGGCGCGTGGGGTGAGAAGACGCTGTACGGCAAGAAGACGATCGGCCTCATCCGGTCGACCTTCGTGATCGACGCGGACGGCAACGTCGTCAGCGCGCTGTACGGCGTCAAGCCCGCCGGTCACGCAGCGAAGGTCCTCGCGAAGCTGCCTGCCTGAACCCGCGGGAGCCGCCGAGCTACGGCGAGGCGGGCAGCCACGTCGGCAGGACGGACTGCGCCGACGACTTCGGCTTCGAGTTCGAGGCGCTCGAGGTAGCCGGCGACGAGTACGGCCGGACGGCTCCGACGTACGTCAGCGCGTACTGAGGCTCGTAGAGGCTCGACACTTGCACCACGGTTCCGGTGTGCGGCGCCTGGACGAACTCGCCGGCGCCGATGTACATCCCCTCGTGCTGGGGCCCGTTCGGGCTCGGGTGGAAGAAGACGATGTCCCCCGGGCGAAGCTGGTCGGCGGGGATCCGCCGGCCCGAGTACCACTGGTAGCCGCTGTAGTGCGGCAGCTGGATGCCGAGCAGTCCGTAGACGTACATCACGAGCCCGGAGCAGTCGAAGCCGGCGGGCGTCGCTCCGCCCCAGACGTAGGGGACGCCGAGGAACCGCTCGGCGAGCGCGACGGCCAACGCGCCGATCCCGCTCCCGGACACGGCCGGCAGGATTGCCGGCAGCGCCGCGGGGTTGAACGAGGTGCTCGGCACGCCCGCCAGCGACGCCTGGGCGGCCGGCAGCTGCGGCAGGCCGAGCACGTCGGCGGCCTGGTTTCCGCCCGTGGGACGCGCGGCGCGCGCGAGACCGACGAGGATCTGCGTGCCCGGCGCGAGACCGAGCGACGGATCGGCCACGAAGGCGCGGAGTGCGACGAGCCCGGAGCCGTTGCGTCCGGGCGAGACCGCCTCCTGCAACGCGACGATGTAGCTCCCGCCCTGCAGACGGATCAGGGCGTTCGGCCCGACGACGTAGGCGCGGCCGTCGACGACCAATCCGTCGACACTCGCACCGGCGAGGCCGTGTGACGGCACGACGATGCGCGAGACGTGCACGCGCCCGCTGAACATCGAGACGTCGTTGAGGACGACACGACCTGCGCTCGCGCGCGCGGAGCCGATGCGCAGCACCGAGCCGTCGGCCGGATAGGCGAACGCGCCGTTGCCGGCCTCCGCCAGCAACGTTCCGGAGGAGTCGCGCACCTCGGCGAGCCCGAGCGTCTTCGCATTCGCCACGCCGACGTGCGCGAGCGCGACCAGGACCGCAACGACCCCGACGAAACGACGAGCCATCGTCGGGGCCGAGTGTACTCGCGTGGGCCGTCGACCGCCTACTCTGCGAGTCGCCGCTCCAATGCACGCTTGGCATCTGGCCAGTCGTCGTCGATCACCGCGTACCACGCGGAGTCACGGCGCTCGCCGTTGCGAACCACCATGTGCTTGCGGTGGATGCCTTCGAACGTGGCCGGCAGCGCGGCGAGCGCCGCTCTCGCACGTTCGTTCCGCGCGTCGGTCTTGAACTCGACACGGCGGGCGCCGAGACGCTCGAACGCATGTCGCAACAGAAGGTACTTGGCCTCGGTGTTCGCGCCACTGCCCCACGCGTCCGGATGGAGCCACGTGTTGCCGATCTCGAGGCGCCGGTGCTCCGGTGCGAGCGACATGTAGCTCGTCGACCCGATCGGCGCGTCGTCGCGGAGCACGACGAACTGGACGCGGCTCTCGTCGGACAGCGCCTGCTCGACCCAGGCATCGACGTCGGTCGTGACCATCAGGCGCCAGATGCGCTCGTCGTCGGCGGCTGCCCGAAGACCGTCGACGTGCGAGCGCGTCAGCGGCTCGAGCACGACCATCCGTCCGCAGAGGCGCACCGCCAGCTGGTCGTCCCACGTCATGCGCCTAATGTCTATCGGGTCCTCGGGGTCGCGTACGGCGAACCCGCAGGACGATCGGGATCGTCCCGGATGCCTGGACGGCGGATTGCAGCGAGATTGCTCGACGAAGGGAGGTGGTACTCAGTGACAGCCAGTCAGGTGGAAACCAACATGCAGCAGGCTGCACGTCACGCGGTCGAGGCCGAGCGGCTGCTCCGGGGCAAGCTCATCTCCGCCCACATCAAGGCACAGGCCCACGCGACGCTCGCGGTCTACTACGCGGCGGTGGGGCAGTTGCATAACGCACCAGGCGAGCTCCCTTCCGATTGACCCCGCGTTCCGCGCCGGCACGCTCGTCGAGCGACGTGCGCCGGGCTGGCGGTGGCCGATTCACGGACTGAGCCCGGACCCGCGGCAGATCGAACTCTCCGGCGCCGAGCTCTCGCCGAACTGAACGCGACCCTCGGAGAGGCGGACTAACGGACGGTTCGCACCTGCAGGAACACCCAGATGCCGACTGCGGCGGCAGCCCCGACGATCACCCCCAGAACCCAGTGGCCGCTGAGCAGCAGCAACAGAGCGAAGAGGACGAGAATCCCCACGATCAGGCCCGCTCGCCGCAGCATCCGCTGGCGCGCCTGCGTCCTGCCGCCAACACTCATCTAGAGGCTCCACCGTCTCAGGCTCACGCGCGTCATCTCAGCACAGCAAGGTTACGACCTCCAGCACCAAGCGGGTTCTGCCGCAGCTGAACAAGACACGCATGACGCGCTACAAGGAGTGCGCTCCGCACTCACGATCCCAACTACCAGGCGACGCGACTGCCGCCACACGTTCGCAACCTGGTCGCCAAGGGACGGCGTGAGCCTCTTTCAGTCGTCGCGGATCATGGGCACGTCGATTCAGCAAATCGACAATCCGTACGGGCCCGCATCGACCAAGACCCGCTCATTCGCGGCCCGCTCGACGCTGGCGACGACGTTCGTGGACTGAGTGAGGACTCGGCGAGCGGCTAACCGACGAAAACCCGTGGACGTCTGAGTATGCGGATGAGAGGACTTGAACCTCCACGGGGTTTCCCCCACACGGACCTGAACCGTGCGCGTCTACCAATTCCGCCACATCCGCGCGGAGCGACAGTGTAGCGCTGGCCACGCGTACGATTCGTGCCCTGAAACGGGGTCTTACAACTGCGGCGTCCCTGCTTCTGCTGCTCGCGTTGCCGGCAGCCGCTGAACGCGCGGCCGCTCGAGAGCCGAGCACCGTCGAGGCCGTCGTCACCCTGAAGGCACCGCCATTGGCCGAGGCGCCCTTCCGCCGGCTCGCCGGGGAAGTCGGCCATCCCGTCGACGTCGACTCCGCCGCGAGTGTCTCGTACCTCCACCGGCTCCGAGCCGGACAGCATGCCGTCGCGAAGCGGATCGAGCGGACGATTCCCGGCTCGTCCGTCCGCTGGCACTACTCGGTCGTACTCGACGGAATGGCCGTCGTCGTGCCACGCGGGAAAACGGCTGAGCTCACCCGTGTTCCCGGCATCGCCCACGTCTGGCCGAATGCCGAGTACTCGGTCCAGGACGACCGGACAGCCGGCCTCATCGGCGCGACGCAGATCTGGGGCCCGACGCTCGCCACCGCGGGCCAGGGAATGAAGATCGGGATCATCGACGACGGCATCGACCAGGCGCACCCGTTCTTCAACCCGACCGGCTACACCTATCCGCCCGGATTCCCGAAGGGCAACACGCGCTATACGACGCCGAAGGTAATCGTCGCACGCGCCTTCTATCCCGCCGGGACGACGTACGCCAACGCGAAGTTGCCGTTCGACCCGAAGCTGTCCGAGCACGGCACACATGTCGCCGGGATCGCGGCGGGCGACTACGACACGCCGGCCGACGGCGTCGACCTCTCGGGGATCGCGCCACGCGCGTATCTCGGCAACTACAAGGCGCTCGGCTCGCCCGTTCCGGGCGACGAACCGGATGGCAACGCGTCGGAGATCGCCGCAGCGATCGAAGCCGCGGTGCGAGACGGGATGAACGTGATCAACCTCTCGATCGGGGAGATCGAGATCGAGCCGTCACGAGACATCGTCGTCAAGGCGCTCGACGCCGCCGCGGACGCCGGAGTCGTCGCCACGGTCGCGGCCGGGAACGACTACGAGGACTTCGGCCACGGATCGATCGACTCGCCTGCGAACGCGCCGAAGGCGATCGCCGTCGCCGCCTCGACCGGTGGACACGGGTCACCGGTCCCGGATCGAATCGCTCCGTGGTCGTCGGGCGGCCCGAGCCCCTACTCCTTCGAGATGAAGCCCGACGTGACGGCACCGGGAGTCGGGGTCCTGTCGTCACTTCCACCGCAGGACGGCACGTGGGACGAGCTCAGCGGCACGAGCATGTCGGCGCCGCACGTCGCCGGCGCGGCAGCGTTGCTGATGCAGCGACACCCGACCTGGTCCGTCGAGCAGATCAAGTCCGCGCTCGTGCTCACCGGTGTCCCCGTCAAAAGCAGCGGCCGCGAGGTACCGTCGACACGCGAGGGCGGCGGTCGGATCGACCTCGTGCAAGCCGACCAGCCGCTCGTGTTCGCGAGCCCGACCTCGCTCTCGTTCAAGTTGCTGCGTCCCGGCATGTCGGCGACTCGCAGGGTCGCTCTGACGGATGCAGGGGGCGGCGCTGGGACGTGGTCGGCGCAGCTCCAGGTCCAGGGCTCGCGGCAGGGGATCTCCTTCACGCTGCCGTCCTCCGTCTCGGTCCCGGGACGCATCGCGATCACCGCGCGCGTCGGCGCGGGCGCCAACCAACGAGACGTGACCGGCTTCCTCGTCCTCGCACACGGGAGCACGACGAGGCGCATCCCCTTCTGGTTCCGCGTCGAGCGTCCGCGGCTCGAGCTCGATGCGTCGCATCCGATCTCGCGACCGGGCACGTACACGGCGACGACGATCGGTGCCCCGTCGCGGGTCACAAACTACCGCTACCCCGACCTCTCGCCGACAACGGTCGACTTCCCGGTCCACCTCCCCGGCCCCGAAGTCGTCTACCGTTTCCGGCTCCGCCGGCCGGTGGCGAACCTCGGGGTGGTCGTCCTCGGTCACGCGCCTGGGGTCAACGTCCAGCCGCGCATCGTGCGCAACGGAGACGAGAACCAGCTCGCCGGCTACGACGCGCTCCCGATCGACCTCAACCCCTACCGCGCTTCCGAGTACGCTGCCCGCCCGGTCTCGGGCGTTCTCCTCCCCAAGCCCGGGATCTTCGACCTGGTCTTCGACTCGCCCACGCACGCACGCCGTGGAACGTTCAGGTTCCGTTTCTGGATCGGCGACACGACCCCGCCGACCGTCCGCGTGCTCTCGGTCGGACACAGCGCGGTGACGGTTCGCGTCACGGATAAGGGCGCCGGCGTCGACCCGACTACTTTCCACGCCGCAGTGGACGGTCGCTCGGTCGGTCTCACGTACGCCTCGGGTATCGCGCTCGTCTCCCTCGCCGGCGTGACGCCGGGGCGCCACTCGTTCGTGTTCCGGGTGGCCGACTACCAGGAGACCAAGAACACCGAGGACATCGGCCCGATCCTGCCCAACACGCGCACGCTGACGACAACCATCCGCGTGCCCTAGTCAGTGCTTCCGGTGGTCCGACTCCTCGATCGTGGGGAGCTCGGCCAGGTCGCGCTCGACACTGGCGGCGAACTCCTCCCGCTCGGTGGGGACGATCGTCAGGTTCGCCTTCCGGCGGGCACGCTCGCGACGCGCTCGAGCCTCGGCGCCATAGTGCGAGCTCAGCCTCGGCCATTCCGCACCGATCACGGCGGCAACGGCCAGCGCGAGCAGGGCGATCATCAGCCAGCTCACGAGGCTGATTCTAGCTCGGCGCGGCAGGGCTAATCCGACCGACCGTCTCGGCCGATAGAAGGGGGGTGACCGCTCAGCTCGTCCTCCCCTACTTCGTCCTCTGGGCGACCCTGATGCGCGGCCTCCTCGTCGCCGCCAAGATCCTCCCGCCCACCTGCGGACGGTGCGGGCGCGCGCTCGAGCGCCGCGCGATGGGCGAGCCCGTCTGCCGCTGCCACTAACGCCAGGGCTACGATGCTCCCATGCGGGAGCTCCTCCCCGATCTCGAGCGCTGGCGGGAACGAGGTGATCGCGTCGCGCTCGCGCGAGTGGTCGCGACGCGGCGCTCGGCGCCGCGTCCGGTCGGAGCGAAGCTCGCGATCTGCGAAAGAGGCGAGCTGGCCGGCTCCGTCTCGGGCGGGTGCGTCGAGAACGAGGTCTACGAGGCCGCGCGGGAGATCCTCCGCGGCGGCGACCCCCAGTTCCTGACGTTCGGCATCTCCGACGATCTGGCGCTCAGCGTCGGCCTCCCGTGTGGTGGAGAGATCGACGTCTGGGTCGACGAGCCGGACGCCGAGCTGCTCGAGCGTCTGATGGACGTGCTCCGGGCCGAAGAGTACGCCGTCGTGCTGACCGACCTCGAGACCGGCAGCCAGCGGCTCGTGCTCCACGGGCAGGACGAGACCGCGGACGAGCTGATCCGAGGCGGGCACAGCAAGGTGGTGGAGCTCGAAGGCCGCCGCACGTTCGCAGACGTGTTCGGGCCCCCGCCCCGCCTCCTCGTCTACGGCGCGGTGGACACGGCCGAGGCGCTGAGCGCCGCGGCGAAGGCGATCGGTTGGCGCACGATCGTCGCGGACGCGCGGTCGCGGTTCGCCACGCGCGAGCGCATCCCGAGCTCGGACCAGCTCCTCGTCGCGTGGCCCGAGGAGGTGCTGGCCGAGGTGCAGCCGGATCACACGACCGCCGTCGTCGTGTTGACGCACGACGACAAGTTCGACATCCCGCTACTCGTCGGCGCGCTGTCGGGCGACGCCTTCTACGTCGGCGCGCTCGGCTCGCGCCGTAACCAGGAGCGCCGTCGCGAGCTCCTGCTCGACGCGGGCATCGACGAATCCGCGCTCGACCGGCTGGCCGGCCCCGCCGGGCTCGACATCGGCTCCCAGTCGCCGGCGGAGACGGCGATCTCGATCCTCGGGGAGATCATGGCCGTGCGGGCAGGCCGCGAGGGCGGCCCGCTGAAGCGGTCCACGGGCCGGATCCACGCAGGCACCTAGCCCTGCCGAGCCTCGAACAGCCGCATCGGTAGTCCCGCGAGGGGCTCACCGCCGTCGCGCGTGACGAGCCAGGTGTCCTGCATGTAGAGGCAGTCGCGACCGTTGTCCGCGATCGAGTGCGGGTGCATCGAGAACACCATGTTCTCCCGCAGCTCCGTCTCGACGCCCTCGCCGATCTTCGGGTGCTCGATCATGGTCATCCCGATCGAGTGGCCGGTGACGTGGCCGAGGTGGTAGGCGCGATCGAGGAAGCCCTTGGCGACTGCGCGATGCACGTCGTGCGCAGACGCACCAGGGACGAACGCGCTCTTCGCCGCCTCGAAGTACTCCTCGTAGGCGTCCACCATCCCCGCGACCTCGCCGTTCGCCGGCCCGATCGCACGCGAGACCTCGACCCAGTGTCCGCCCGGCCCGGCGATCTCGAGCGACGGGATGCAGAACTCGCCGAGCACGGTGTCGCCACGGGCGATCGCGAACTCCGCGCCGACGAGGACCATGTTCATGGTCAGCCGCCCGCAGCCGCGCTCGACGAAGAGACGCTCGGCGGGCGCGAGGACCTCGGCGGCGCTCTTCCCCGGCGCGAACGCCTCGAGGAACGCCCAGAAGCCGTCCGTATTGATGCGCACCGACTCGCGGACGGACTCGAGCTCGAGCTCGCTCTTCACCGCGCGCGCGAGATCGAACTGGACGTCGAACGGAACCGTTTCGACGCGGTCGCCCAGCGCGGCGTAGTCGCGCACCGTGAACACGTAGTCGAGTCCGTAGACGCCAACACGCCGTCCGGCGAGGCGCTCGGCCAGCCACTCCCCTGGTCGCTCGGCGAACACCTGGTCCTCGATCCACGAGGTTCCGTGCTCGCCGACGTATCGCGCCTCCGCGGGGAAGACGATCGACGGCTCGCCCTCGCGTGGGAGGAGCACATACGCGTAGCGATGGACGATCACGAAGCCGGACAGGTACGTGACCGCACCCTCGAAGCCCGTGTACTCGGAGCCGGCGACGACAACGGCGTCCACGCCGTGCTCGTCCATCGCCTCGCGCACGAGCCCGTAGCGGCGCTCGACCTCATCTCGGCTCACGGCTGTTGCCACGACGCCTCCAAGCCTCTCACGAGCGCCCAGATCGCAGCGTTGAGCGGCGTCGGCACCCCGAGCTCGCCGCCGAAGCGGACGATCCCCCCGTTCAGGTAGTCGATCTCCGTCGCCCGGCGTGCTTCGACGTCCTGGAGCATCGACGCCTTGTGGTCGTAGGCGACATCAGGCCGGGACGAGTGGTCGATCAGCTCCTCGGGGTCGGAGTCGAGCTCGATTCCCTGCGCCGCGGCGACGGCCTTGCCTTCCTCGACCAGGCCCGACACAAGCCGCCGCAGATCCGGGCGCTCGCAGACGCGGCCGTGCGTGAGACCCGTCAACGCGCCGACCGGGTTCGTCGCCGCGTTGAAGATCACCTTCCGCCACTGTGGACCGCGCGCGTCCTCGACCGCGTGCGTCGGCATGCCCCCACGTGTGCAGGCGTCCGCGAGCCGCTCGATCTCCGCAGCCGGCGCGGGCTGCGGCTCGAACGGTCCGAGCGTCGTGTCTCCCTTGACATCCCACTGCACTCGACCGGGGGCGAGCACCTTGCCCGCAGGGAACGTCGTTCCGCGGATCACGTGCTCGACATGCTCCGCGACGGCTTCCTCGTTCCCGAGCCCGTTCTGCACGGTCGCGACACAGCCGTCCGCGAACGCAGGCGCGGTCGCCTCGACGGCCGAAGAGGTGTGCATCGCCTTGGTCGCGACGATCCCGAACTCACAGGGCGGCAGCTGCCGTGCATCGGACGTCGCGTGCAACCGGCCGAGCACGTCACCCGCGCCGCTCAGGCGCAGGCCATCGGCGTTGATCGCGTCGACGTGGTTCTGCGCGAGGTCGTACGCCCAGACTTCGACGTCGTCGAGCTGCGCGAGGTTCGCCGCAAAGAGCGAGCCGACGGCGCCGCAGCCGACGATGCAGATCCTCACGAGTACGCGGCCTCGCGACCCTTGACCAACGCCCAGATACCCGCGTGGAGCGGTGCGGGCACGCCGTGTCGGTCCGCCTCCCGGACGAGCGCGCCCGAGATCAGGTCGACCTCGGTCGGGCGCATGGCGACGACGTCCTCGAGCATCGACGGATAGTGCGCGCTGCCCCGTCGTGTCGCAAGCACGTTCATCTCCCACGGGTCGTCGTGCAGCTCGACGCCGGCCGCGGAAGCGATCGCCTTGCCCTCGTCGACGAGGCCGTGAACGAGGCGACCGAGGCTCGACGGCTCGCGCTCGTCCGCGAAGTGCTCGTCGTGGGGAAGACATGTGAGCGCCGCGACCGAGTTCACCGTCGCGTTGAAGATGAGCTTCGACCACTGGGCGGGTACGAGATCGGGGAGCGCCTCCGCCTTCAGGCCGGAGTCGATCAGCAGCCGCGCGATCTCCTCCACGCGCTCGAACGGCGTCTCGCCGTACGGGCCGAGCCAGGTCGCCGTGTCGAGGATGTACTCGACGTGCGTATCAGAGTGCTTCGTGCCGCTCATGAACGTGACGCCGGAGACGAGCGCCCAGCCGCCGTGACGGCCGACGACCTCCTCCGCCCCGAGCCCGTTCTGCACGGTCACGACCGTCGCGCCGGGCCAGTGCCCGGCGATCGCGGCGGCGGCGGGTTCGAGCCCTGTCGTCTTCGTGGCGACGATCACGAGGTCGGGCTCGGGGAGCGCATCGGGATCGGCGGCAGCGGTGACGCGCGCGGTGAAGTCGTGACGGCCGCTGACACGGAGTCCGTCCGCTTCGAGCGCGGCGGCGTGCTCCGGCCGCCGCGTCAACACGACCGACTCGGCGACTCGCGCGAGATGCGCTGCGTAGAGGCTCCCGATCGCGCCGGCGCCGACGACGCAGGTGCGTCGGATCACGCGGTTCCGCTGGTCAAGCGGGTTGCGGCGCGAGCTTCTCGCGCAGGTACCTGAGATACGGGCCGGCGTCGATCCGGCTGCCGGTCACACGCTCGATCGTCTCCTGCGGCGTGAACTTCCGCCCGAGCACGTACAGGTGCGTGCGGAGCCAATCGCGGATTTCGTCGAACTCGCCGCGCTCCATCTGCTCGTCGACGTCGGCAACGTCCTCCCTCATCCGGTCCCAGATCTGAACCGAGATCACGTTGCCGAGGGAGTACGTCGGGAAGTAGCCGAAACCGCCGCCGGCCCAGTGCATGTCCTGAAGGACGCCATGCGCGTCGTCGGGCACGTCGATGCCGAGGTAGTCGTGCATCCGCGCGTTCCAGGCGTCCGGCAGGTCCGCGGGCGCGAGCCGGTCGTCGATCAGCTCCTGCTCGAGCTCGAACCGCAGGATGATGTGCATGTTGTAGGTCATCTCGTCCGCGTCGATGCGGATGAGCGACGGCTGGACCTTGTTGACCGCGCGGTAGAACGCCTCCTCCTCGACGGAGCCCAGCCGATCCGAGAACGTCGAGCGCAGCTCGGGGTAGAAGTGGCGCCAGAACGGACGCGAGCGGCCGATCAGGTTCTCCCAGGTGCGGCTCTGCGACTCGTGGAGGCCGAGCGAGACACCGCCGCCGAGCGGCGTGCGCCGAAGCTTAGGGTCGACACCCCACTCGTACACGCCGTGACCGAACTCGTGCATCGAGCCGAAGACCGACGAGAGATCCTCGGGCCGGTAGTGGGTCGTCAACCTGATGTCGCCGCCGTGAGGGCTGGTCATGAACGGATGCGGGGTCTCGTCGAGCCGCCACTCATCGTCCGTGTAGCCGAACCGCCGCAGCATGCGCAGGCAGAACGCCCGTTGCGCGTCGACGTCGAAGTCACCGTGCAGGAAAGAGTCGTCGGTGCCGTCCGCATCGGCGATCTCCGATATCAGCGGCACGAGCTCGGCCTTCAGCCCGTCGAAGATCGTGCGCACGTCGGCCGTCTTCATCAGCGGCTCGAAGTCGTCGAGCAGGATGTCGTACGTCTCGTCGGGAGTCGGAAAGCAGTCGACGTAGCGGTGCCTGAGCTCGAGCCCCTGCTCCAGGTGCGGAAGCAGCTGCGCGAAGTCCGAGTCCTGCTTCGCAGTGTCCCACGCGGCGAGGCCGAGTGCCGCGGCCCGGCGCATCTCGCCGGTCAGGGCCGGCGGGACGCGGACCGCCTTCTCGTAGTCGCGCCGAGTGACCCGGATCAGGCTCGCCTCATCCGAGTCGTAGTCGTAGTCGTCCTCGTTCAACTGCTCGAGCAGCGCGCCGACCTCCGCGTCGACGAACCGTTCGTGTGCGAGCCGGCCGACCGTCGCACTGGCCTCTGCACGACCCTCGGCACCCCCGGAAGGCATCATCACGCGCTGGTCCCAGCCGAGGAGCGTCGCCGCGGCGCGGAGACCGTCGACCTCGCCCAGGAGCTCCTTGAGGCGATCGAGCTTCGCGTCCCCGGTCACGACCGAACTTTGTCAGATCGCATCAGGGGCACGCGGATCCAGTCCGGCAGCGACACCTCCCGGCCTCCAGTGAGCCCGGACGGGCGGAGCACGAGCACGAGCGCCATCAGCGCGCCGACCGCGACGTACCGCGTCCCGACCGGCACGTCGAGCGTCCCGCCGGGCACGTGCACCCCGTTCTCGGCGACCGCGAGGAACGAATCGACGCCGCTGACAGCGAGCGCGCCCACGACCGCGCCGAACAGGCTCCCGGTCCCGCCGACGACGAGCATCGCCAAGGTGATGAAGGTCAGGTCGAGGTACACGTCCTCCGAGCCGATCGGCAGCAGGTGGACGTAGAGGCCGCCGGCGAAGCCGGCAACCGCGCCGGAGATGACGAACGCAATCAGCCGCTGGCGGTACACGGAAGCCCCGACCGCCCGCGCGGCAGCGGAGTCGTCCCTCGTTGCACGAACGAGCCGGCCGAACCGCGTGCGCTGATACGAGAAGGCGATTGCGACTGCGATCAACGCGCCGACGGTGGCCTGCAGCATCTCGGTCGTCTCCGGCACGGACGAGAACGCGTTCAAACCGGGGCCGATCTTCTCCCAGTAGCGGAGGACGTTGTGCGTGATCTCGAGCACGCCGAAGGTCGCGATCCCCGCGGTGAGCCCGGACAGGCGCATCAGCGGCAGTCCGACGACGAGGGCGTAGACGCCGCCCACCGCGGCCGCGATCGCGAGGGACGGCACGTTCCCGACGGTCGTCACCTCGAGCGGGTGCGCGAGCCCCGGCATGATCGCGGGCTTCGCTTGTTGGGGCACGGTGAGGACGCCCGCCATCCAGGCACCGAGCGCGACGAAGCTGATGTGCCCGAACGAGATCACGCCCGAGTTGCCGATGAACATGTAGAGGGCGACGACGATCGTCACGTTGACGAGCGCGTTGATGAAGTAGGTCTCGTTGGCGTGCGAGACCAGCGTCCCGAGCAACGCCGTGATCACCACCAGCAGCGCAGGCACGGCAACCTGCACGAGCGCGTCGAGGCGCCTCACAGGCGCTCCACCGCCTGGCCCGAACGCGTAAACAGCCCGCTCGGCCGCAGGAGCAGGACGACGATCACCGCGACGAAGAGGAACGTCGGGATGTACTGGCTCTGATTCGAGGGCAGCGCGCCGCCGAGCAGTCCCGACGCGAACCCGATCGCGAAGCCGCCGAGCGTGGCCGGGACGAGGTTGTTCAATCCTCCGAGCACGACGCCCGCGAGCACGAGGATCGTGTCGCTGAGGGCGAAGTCAGAGGTGACGAGCGGCGTCTGAACGGTGAGCAGGACGGCCGCCGTCGCGGCGAGGAATCCGGAGATGAGCACGGCCACCGCGATCACGCGGTTCGCCCGGACGCCGAGCAGCCTTGCGGTGCTGAAGTCCATCGACGACGCCCGCATGTGCAGCCCGATGCTCGTGCGCTCGAGCAGGAGCACCAGCGCGAGCAGGCAGACGACCGTGACGGCGACCGCGACGATGGTGATCTTGCGGACGTCGACGCCCGAGATCGTTACGGGCCGGTTAAGCGAGGCGAGCGAGACCGCGATCTTCCCGAGCGCGCCGAACCAGAGCAGCGCGATGTTCTGTAACAGGAAGGCGACCGCGAACGTCGCCACGAGCATCACCGCCGGCGGCTGCGTCCGCAGCGGCCGGAAGACGAGGCGCTCCATCAGCAGCGAGAGGACGAGAACGACTGCGAAGCAGAGGAGGATCCCCGCCCACACCGGCCAGTTCCACTGCGAGGCGAGTGCGAGCGCGAACGCGCCGGCCATGATCAGCTGGCCGTATGCGAAGTTCACGAGCCGCAGGACGCCGAAGACGAGCCCGATGCCGACCGCCATCAACGCGTAGATGGCGCCGAGCGCCACCCCGTCCGTGATCGTCTGCCAGTTGATGCTGAGCGCGGCGAGCATCACGCGAAGTAGGCCGCGACCATCGTCTGCGTGTCGTTCGCGTCGTCGGGCGAGAGCGTCACGCGCAGGCTCCCGTTCGAGATGACGTGGCAGCGGTCCGCGAGCGCGACCGTCCGCTGCGCGCGTTGCTCGACCAGCAGGATCGCGAGTCCCCGCTCCCGGATCGAAGCGAGCGCGCCGAACACGATGTCGACGACCGACGGCGCCAACCCGAGCGACGGCTCGTCGAGCAGCAGGACGTCGGGTGCCGCGACGAGCGCACGTGCGATCGCAAGCTGCTGCTGCTGGCCGCCGGAAAGCGCGCCGGCCGGACGCCGCCGGAACTCGTCGATGACCGGGAACAGTTCGTGCACCCAACGCAGGTCGGCGTCGACTTCGCCGCCTCGCCTGCGACCCGCGAGACCGAGTCGGAGGTTCTCCTCGACGCTGAGCTCTCCGAAGATCCGTCGGCCTTCGGGCACGAGCGCGATGCCTGCGCGCGCGACGTCCTCCGGCGAGAGTCGGGTGATGGAGCGGCCGTCGAGGCGGATGTCGCCGCCCGCGACCGGCACGAGACCCATGATCGCGTGCAACGTCGACGACTTCCCAGCGCCGTTCGGCCCGATCAGGCCGACGATCTCGCCGCGCTCGACGTCGAGCGACAGCTCGCGCACCGCGTCGACCGCCCCGTGTCGGACGTCGAGGCGGTCGAGCGACAACGCCGGCGCCGTCATGGCTCCGCCTCGTGGATCGCGCTCTCGCCGAGGTACGCCGCGGCGACGTCGAGGTTGCCCCGGATCTCGGCCGGCGTCCCGTGCGCGAGCATCCGCCCCTGGTCGAGCACGTGGATGCGATCGCAGATCGCCATGATCAGCGCCATGTTGTGGTCGATCAGCAGCACGCCTGCGCCGTCCTCGTCGCGGATCGCGCGGACGATCGATCCGAACGCGTCGATTTCCGCCTCCGGCAATCCGGCTGCGGGCTCGTCGAGCAGCATGAAGCGCGGCTCGGTCGCGAGCGCGCGCGCGAGCCCGAGCCGGCGCTCGTCGCCCTGGGCGAGCGCCGAGGACGGCCGGTCGGCGTGAGCGGCGAGCCCGACCCGCTCGACGAGCTGCCGGGCGCGGCTCCTCGCGACCCGCGGTCCCGCCCCGACCGCCAGCGCCGACACCTCGACGTTCTCGCGGACCGTCAGCGACCGGAATGCGTGTCCGTGCTGGAACGTGCGGGCGAGGCCGTGGCGGCCGCGCCGTTGCGGTGACCAGCCGGTCACGTCGCGCCCGCCGAGCTCGACGCTCCCGCTCGTCGGACGGTCGAAGCCACTGACGACGTTCACCAGGGTCGACTTGCCCGCGCCGTTCGGGCCGATCAGGCCGACGACCTCCTCGCGCGCGAGCTCGAGCGTCACGTCGAGGAGGGCCTGGACCCCCTGGTAGGAGCGTGAGACGGCGGAGGCCCGGAGCGTCTCTCCGGGCCTCCGCGTTCCTTCGAAGGTCGTCCCCTCGCTCACCTGCCTCGTCAGATCTTCGGAACCTTCTTCGCGACGATCGTCCCGACGACCTTTGGCACGTTGTCCTGGATCCGGATGACGCGGTAACGCCGCCCGAACACCGAGTGGAGGTTCTTCGAGAAGCTCACGTTGCCCGACAGCGTCGGCACGTTGTGGAACTTCTGCATGATCGCCGCGAGCACGCTGCCCTTGGTCGAGCCGTGCGCCCGCTTGATCGCCGTGACGACACCGTCGATCGCGGCCGGCCCGGTGATGAATCCACCGGTAGCCGCATGGACCTGAGCGGCGAGCTTGTTCACCGCAGCGACCGGATCGTCGCCGAACACCGACGCATACGTGACGAACCAGTAGTTCGTCACCTTCGGGCTCTTCGGGAGCCAGTACGTCCCGTCGCCCGCCCACGAGTTGATCACCGGCGTGTTGTTGCCGGCCGAGCGGAGACCAGTCATCAGCGTCGCAAGCGCGCCGTAGGCACCGGCGGTCGACGTGACGATGACGTCGGCCTTCGTGCTGTTCAGCCGGCTGATCGTGTTCTGCACGTCGTTGCCGCCGAACGTCGGGTCGTGGTACGTCTCCTGCGCGACGATCTTGCCGCCGAGCTGCTTCCACCGGGCGGCGAACGACGCCACGATGTCCTTGAAGTAGACGATGACCGCGTCGGTAGCGAGCGCGGCCGTACGCCAACCCTTACTCCAGGCGTACTGGGCCATCGCCGAGCCCTCGTCCTGCGCGACGTTCCCGAAGCTGAAGGCGAGCTTGCCCTTCGGCCCGAACCGCTTCGGGCCCATCTGGTCGGTGCCGATGCAGGGAGCGATCGTCAACAGCCCGCGGTTGATCGACTCCTGCACGACCGGGGCCGCGAGGTCGACGTCGCAGGTCGTGAAGATGATGTTCGCGCCCTGACCGATCAGCGTCAGCGCGCACGCCTTGGCCGTCGCACGGTTGTTGCCCTGCGTGTCGCAGGTCTTCAGGATGATCTTCCTCCCGGCCGCGCCGCCCCTGCTGTTCTGGTAGGCGATCCGCAGCTTCGCGGCGGCGAGCGCCGGCCCGTCGAACGGCGCCATCGCTCCGGATCCGTCGTAGGCCCAGCCGATGATCACCGGCTTCTTCGCCGCCGTGCTCTGCTTGCCCGCAGTGGCGGCGAACGCCGTGCCGATCGCGACGAGCGCGACGAACACGACTATGGCGACCGCCCATGTACCCCGTCCTCTCATGCTCCTCCTCCCGGTCGTATCTCGTGATTAAACACCGGGCGATACGCCGTCGAACGATTCACGGTTTCGCTCGGACCAGGCCGCCGCGAGCGCTGCGCGGCCGCGGAGCATCAGCTCTCGCGGCGGTACGGCCCAAAGGGAGTCGGGCCACGCGTTGCCGAATGTCCCGTCATCGCTGAAGATCTCGAGGTCGTAGTAGCCGATCCAGCCAGCGCGCTCGAGCGCGCCGAGGATCGCAGGCACGCCGGCGACGCCGTCCCCGGGAAGGACGCGGTCGGCCCAGCTACGCGTCGGCTCGCGCCAGTCCGCGACGTGCACGCCGACGAAGCGGGCGCACTCGCGTTCGATGTCCTCGATCAGCGTCTCGCTGTTCCAGACGTTCCAGACGTCGAACTGCAGCCCGATCCCGGGACGGCCCGCGTCCTCGAGCAGCGCAGCCGCGTCGCGGATCGTGCTGACCATCGTCCAGTCCTCGCCGCCGACGCGGTTCACCGGCTCGAGGCCGACGCGGACGCCTGCGCGCTCGGCCTCCTCGCCGATCACCCGGAGGCCGTCGACCACGGTGGCGCGCGCCTCGTCCGGGTCGCGTCCGGTCGCCGGGCCGGTCAGGCAGACCATGCCGGTCGGCCGGAACGGCGCAAGCCGGTGGAGCGAGGCGCAGATCGCCTCGATCCGCTCGGCCGGATCCTCTGGCCCCTGCATCAGCGGCAGCGGGAGGATCGACGGGACGAGCGGGAT
>Ga0187779_10000397_pt1 | contig 29806 bp, 26 predicted proteins | sample 1015_Q2_SP10_10__FD_132435 | JGI IMG/M metagenome (GOLD analysis project Ga0187779, IMG submission 132435) | Tropical peat soil microbial communities from peatlands in Department of Meta, Colombia - 1015_Q2_SP10_10_MG | ecosystem: Environmental > Terrestrial > Soil > Wetlands > Peat | place... | reverse complement strand
CGGCTGCGGGGCCAGACACGCTGACGGCCGCTGAGCCGACCGCCGGTAGGTCCGCGGCGACCGCGACGCACTTCAGGCCGATCGCCGTTTCCTCGTTGTTGAGCGCGAATCCCCGTTCTCGGATCCGGCTCAACTCCTCCATCAACGTCTCAACGTCACCGATCGTGTTCACCGTGAGGCGCGTCAAGGGCCGGCTGCCGAGGAGGGATGGGACGTCTTCCTCCGGCAGCGCTGCGAGTAGCGCTTTGCCGAGGCCGGTCGCGTGTGCTTCGGCTCGACTTCCGACCTCGGTCACGTGCTGAATCGGATGCGGGGACGGCGCCACGATCACGTGGATCATGTCCGTTCCTGCAAGCAGCGCCAGTGACGCTGTCTGAAGGGTCTTGGCCGCGAGCGCGCTCAGATGCGTCTGCCCCAGATCGTCGAGGCGACGCTGGCGAATGAAGAGCGAGCCCAGCTCGAAGGTCTTCGGACCGAGCTCGTAGGCTCTGCCTGCATTCCGGAGATAACCGCCCCTCGCCAACTCGCGGGCGAGCCGCGAGATGGTTGGTTTCGGCAGGTCGAGGCGCTCGTGGAGCTCCTTGATGGTCAGTACCTGCTGGCCTGTCGAGAATGCGTCGAGAATGGCGAGCGCTCGGGTCAGACTCCGGGTTTGATACCCAACCGTTGCAGAGTCTGGGCTGGTTAGCGCTTGAGTCATTCACGGATGATACGTGCCGGTCCACCGATACGGATGCGCCGGACCGGTTGGCGCTCCAACGTCTTGGAGATACTGACGGGTCCGCAGCAAGCTGGTCTCGGGATCGCCATCAGGGACGTACTCGAGCCCGACCCAACCCTCATAGCCGATCTCGGCGAGCGTTTCGGTGATTCCCAGCCAGTCGAGGTCGCCCTGTCCAGGCTCACAGCGCCCTGGCACATCCCCGAACTGAACGTGTCCTAACACCTCGCCTGCCAGACGCAGACTCTCTTCCGGCTCTTCGCCCATGCGCGCCATGTGGTACGTGTCGGCCTGGATTCCGACGGCGGGACCGCCGGGGCTGTTGACCTTCAGAACGAGCTCGAGCACCGCTCGGGTGCTCGTGAGCGGATAGTCCGGGTTGTCGAAACCGTTGAGCCCTTCGATCACGATCGACGTGCCCACGACCCGTGCCGCTTCCGCCGCGATCTGCAGGTTGGCGACCGCTACCTCGGCCTGCTCGGAAGCACTCGCGCCCGGTTGGCGGTTGCCATAGAGCGCGTTGAGGCATGGAATGCCGAGCTCCGCGGCGACGGCGATCCCGACATCGAGGGAGCGCAGGAACACGTCTCTTCGATCAGGCAGCGAAAGCAACCCCAGCTCCCCGCCGCCCTCCGGGCCGTGGTAGAGGTTCATGAGAACGACGTGGACGCCTGCTTGGCGCGTCGTGCTCACGAACGCCGAGACCTCGCGATGCGGAGGCACGGCCGCCGAGAAAGGCCACCAGAGCTCGACGTCGGTGAACCCGCTTCTCACTCCGGCCGCCGGTCGTTCGAGCAGCGGCAACTCACCGAACAGCGTGGACAAGTTCGCCGCGAAGCGGGTCACACGCTCCATGGTAGACGTGAAACAGCATGTGCTTGACATGAAACGGAGTCACGGACTACGGTCTAGGCGGCTTCGATGCACGACCTGGTAGCCAGTAGACGCAGAAGGGACCCCGGTTCATGACGACTTCGGCCGTTCGTACGGTCGGCCAGCCGAGCGGTGTTCGGGTCACCGGGATCGTGCCGCCAATCCCCACGCCATTCTTGGACGGCCGCATCGACCTCGACAGCCTCAGGCGGATGCTCGACGAGCTCTTCGACAGTGTCGACGGCGTCCTCGTGGGTGGCAGCACCGGTGAAGCTGCCAGCCTCACTGTCGCCGAGCGCGAAGCTGCGATCGGGACCGTCGCCGCTCATTTCGGGGGCGAGCGCTCCCTCGTCGTGTCGGTAGCCGACAACTCGATCGAAAACAGCAGACGACTGTCGGAGGTCGCCGGCGAGTCGGGCGCTGACCTGCTCGTGGTCTCCTGCCCGACGTACTTCCCAAACGATCAGCAGATGCTCGAGTCGTACTTCGGCTACATAAGCGACTTCGCAAGCGCCGACATCTGCCTGTACGACAATCCGGTGGCGAGCAATACACAGCTTTCGGTCGATCAGATCCTTGCGTTGCTAGCCGCGGTACCCCGACTGACGCACATCAAGGTGACGGATACGGCGCTTGGCAAGGTCGAGGCGATTTCGGATCGTGCGTCGGTGACGATCCATGCAGGAGACGATTCGGTCTTGTGGCATCAACTTCGCGGCGGCGCCGAAGGGACGATGACGGCGATCGCCATGGTCTACCCGGAGAAGACCGCGACGATGTGGCGCAGCTTCCGTGCGGGAGACGTCGACGACGCGTATCGCGTCTATCGCGAGCTCTCGCACTTCATTCATTGTTGCTTGAGCAGCCTCGACTACCCGGCGGTCGTCAAGACGGTGTTCCAGCGGCGTGGCATTCTCGCGTCTGCCGAAGTGCGCACTCCGCTGCGTCCTCTCAGCCGCGCGCGGCTCGAGGAGGTCGTCGCCGCATACTGAAGCGCTGATTGACTCGGAGCTAGATCACTGACACCGCCCGTGCTCGCCTCGATCGTCGGAGGCCATCGCCGAGAAGGCGATGAGTCTGTCGTCGACCTCAATCCAGCCTCTCCCGACGAGCATCTTGCGACTACTCGTCTTGCCGGGCCGGAGATCGTGTCTGAGGCAATCGATGCTGCAGCCGATGCGTTTCCCGAGTGGCGCGACACGCCAAGCCCCGATCGGGGCAGCGTGTTGCGACGAGCAGCCGATCTTCTCGAGGAGCGTGAGCAGCAAATTGCACGTGACCTCGCCAGTGAGGAGGGAAAGACTCTTGGCGAGGCTCTCGGTGAGACACGGAGGGCCGCAGCGATCTTCCGTTACTACTCGGGCCAAACCCTGGAGCCCGACGGAGAGACCTATCCAAGTCACTCTCCGCAGACCTTCCTGTTCACACGGCGTGAGCCGCTCGGCGTTGTAGCGGCCATCACTCCCTGGAACTTCCCAATCGCGATTCCCGCCTGGAAGATCGCGCCGGCGATCGCATTCGGCAACAGTGTCGTCTGGAAGCCCGCGGAGATCGTCCCGCTTACCTCGACTCATCTCGCAGCAGCACTGCACGACGCCAGTCTGCCCGCGGCCGTCCTGAACCTCGTGCTCGGTCGCGGCTCGATCGTGGGCGATGGTCTCGTCGCACACGAGCGCGTCGACGCGCTCTCTTTCACGGGTTCGAACGCGGTGGGGCGCGCAATCCAGCTGAAGGCGACGGCGGCAGGGAAGAAGGTTCAGCTCGAGCTCGGAGGCAAGAATCCCGCGGTCGTCTTGGCTGACGCCGACCTCGAGCTCGCCGCAGAACACGTCGCACGCGGCGCATTCCTTTCGGCAGGACAGAAATGCACGGCCACAAGCCGAGTGATCGTCGAACAGGCGGTCTTCGACGAGTTCAGCGAGCGCCTCGCCGCAATCGCAAAGTCATGGCCGGTCGGTGACCCTCTCGACGAGGACACCAAAGTCGGCCCGCTCTCGTGCGAGCCACAGCTTGAGACCGTGTCTGCCTACCTGCGACGAGCCGAAAGCGAGAACGCCCGCATACTCGCGGGCGGTAACACCCTTATCGACGATGGTCGTCGAGGCTACTTCGTCGAGCTAACCGTCCTCACAGACCTGCCGCCGACGAGCGCGGTGGTACGCGAAGAGATCTTCGGCCCGGTCGCCGCCTTGCTCCCGGCTTCCTCGTACGATCAGGCTGTCCACTTGGCCAACGACACGCCGTTCGGGTTGACAGCGGCGCTCTTCACGCGCGATCTTGGAAAGGCGCTCCGGTTCTCACGTGACGCTCGAGCCGGTGTCGTCAAGATCAACCAGGAGAGCGCCGGACTCGAGTATCAGGTGCCGTTCGGCGGCATGAGAGAAAGCTCGAGCGGCACTCGAGAGCAGGGGAAGGTCGCGCGCGACTTCTTTACGCAATGGAAGACGATCTACCTCGACGCTCCAGGCGATCGATGAACGCTGAAGACGCTCTCCGCCGACCTGCAGGGCTGATCGTCAGGTTGCGTTGACGGTGGCCGGGTTCAAGGCAGCCATCGTCGGTTCCGGGAACATCGGCTCCGACCTGATGGTCAAGATCCTGCGCGACGACACGATCGAAGTCGGCTGGATGGTCGGCGTCGAGCCCGACTCCGAAGGACTCGCTCGCGCACGGAAGTACGGAGTCGAGGCATCACACGAAGGCGTGCCATGGCTCCTGGCCCAAAACGAGAAGCCGGACGTTGTCTTCGAAGCTACGTCGGCGAGGGCTCATCGGGAAAACGCGCCGCTCTACGCCGACGCCGGTATTCAAGCCATCGACCTCACTCCAGCGGGAGTCGGCCCGGCGGTCGTTCCGGTTGTCAACCTCGTCGATCGCCTCGACGCGCCGAACGTCAACCTCACGACGTGCGGAGGACAGGCAACGATTCCGATCGTCGCAGCCGTGAGCCGCGTGACAGAGGTCCCATACGCCGAGATCGTCTCCTCGATCTCGTCGCGCTCCGCAGGACCCGGCACGCGCGCCAACATCGACGAGTTCACCAAGACCACGGCGCGAGCAATCGAGCGAATCGGTGGGGCCGCTCGGGGGAAAGCGATCATCATCCTGAACCCCGCGGAGCCACCACTGATCATGCGCAACACCGTCTACTGCGCCGTAGACGACGGCGTCGATCGCCACACGGTCAAACGGTCGATCGAAGACATGGTGACCCGGGTGAACGAGTACGTCCCCGGCTACCGACTCAAGGCAGACCCGCAGTTCGACGACCCGTCGCCTGCCTGGAACGGCTATGGCCGCGTCGCGGTGTTCCTCGAGGTCGAAGGGAACGGGGACTATCTCCCGCCCTACGCGGGCAACCTCGACATCATGACTGCCGCCGCAGTACGCGTTGGCACCGAGCTCGCAGCGCACAAACTCGAGACCATCGTCAAGTGACTCCCGTCGATATTCGGATCACCGACACGACGCTCCGCGACGGAAGCCATGCCGTCGCCCACCAGTTCACCAGGGATCAGGTTCGTGCGACCGTGAAAGCGCTCGATACCGCCGGCGTGCCCGTGATCGAGGTCACGCACGGTGATGGCCTCGGCGGAAGCTCGTTCAACTACGGCTACTCGCTTGTCGACGAGCTCGAGCTGATCGCTGCCGCTGTCGAAGAGAGCCGCCAGGCAACGATCGCTTGCCTGCTCATCCCCGGCGTCGGGACCGTTGACGACATGCGAGCCGCGGCCGACGCAGGCGCGGGGATCATCCGAATCGCCACTCACTGCACCGAAGCCGACATCTCACTTCAGCACTTCGGGCTAGCTCGGAAGCTCGGGCTCGGCACTGTCGGTTTCCTGATGCTCGCGCACAGCATCCCGGCCGAGCAGCTTGCTGAGCAGGCGTCGATCATGGCCGACGCCGGCGCGCAATGCATCTACGTCGTCGATTCAGCAGGCGCCCTTCTCCTGGACGATGCGAGAGAGCGAGTCGAAGCGCTTCTCACTCGAATCGGTGACCGAGCGGAAGTCGGCTATCACGGCCACAACAACCTGGCCCTCGGTGTCGCAAACTCTGTCGTCGCCGCCCAGGCGGGAGCCAAACAGATCGACGGGTCGACGCGCGCACTGGGAGCGGGCGCGGGGAACTCACCGACGGAAGTGCTCGTAGCCGTATTCGAACGCATGGGGATCGCCACGGGCATCGACCTCGAACAGATCCTCGAAGCTGCCGAAGAGGTCGTCTGTCCGATGGCGAGTCGCCAGCCGACGATGGACCGCGACGCGATCATGCTCGGCTTCACAGGCGCTTACTCGAGTTTTCTCCTGCACGCAAAGCGCGCTGGCGACCGTTACGGCGTTCCCGCACACCAGATCCTCGCCGAGGCCGGTCGGCGCCGTTACGTCGGCGGGCAGGAAGACATGCTCATCGACGTGGCCATGGACCTGGTCGACCGGCGGAAGGCTTAGGCCGACCCACCGTTCCGAGGGGCGCGGACATGGAATGCACCCCACTTGACATGAAACTTTGTGCGCCATATCGTGGCGCAGTGCCGCTTGTCGGTGGTGGCTTTGTCGGCGGTGCCCGGTTCGACGGGAGGTTGCCGGACATGGAGAGATGCCGAGCGGCGCCTACCGCCACCGACGCGAGCAGGTCGGCTCTTCTGGTGCGTCACGCACGCGAGCAGAGGTAATCGGGTGCTCTGCGCGACCATCGGTTCGGCCTCCGCGGCGCGGGCTTCGCAGGGGTCTGTGACGACGTGGCGTGGACGGCATCCGCGCGCCGGAGCGGCTCGAGCAGATGGGCGGGAGCGGGCGGCGCGTCGCCGCGGGTAACTCACCAACAAAGGAGTGGCCATGGGAGAGGGCATGGAGACACAGTTGGATCATCTGACTCGCAGCGAGCTCCTGAGGCTCGGCGCCGGCGCGGCGCTGTCGAGCAGCGCCATCGGCGGCATCCTGAGCGCGGCGCCGGCGGCGGCCGCGGCCACCCCGAAGCGGGGCGGGACCTTCGTCGTCGGGATGATCGGCGGCGGTTCTTCTGAGTCGATCGATCCCAACAAGGAGTTCAACGAGACCGACATCGCACGCGTCTACCAGCTGTACGAGCGGCTCGTCACCTATGACCGTCATGGAAAGCCCGTCAACCAGCTCGCCAAGGAGTTCACGCCGAACAAGAACGCAACCGTCTGGAAGATGAAAGTCCTCCCCAACGTGCACTTCCACGACGGATCGCTGCTCACGGCCGCGGACATCGTCTACAGCCTGCGATGGATGGCGACGCACAAGGCCGCGGCCGGGTACTCCGATGTCAAGAGCGCATTCATCACAGCGAAGGGAGTGCGGGCCCTCGACAAGTCCACCGTCGAGTTCAGGTTGTCGGCGCCGAACGCGATCCTGCCGACAAGCCTCGCCGCACGCACGATCTGGATCTTCAAGAATGGGATGACGGACTTCACCAAGCCGAATGGCACCGGCCCGTTCAAGTACAAGAGCTTCAAGCCAGGCGAGAACAGCGTGTTCGTGCGCAACGACCTCTACCGCCTGCACGGGGGACCGTATCTCGATGCCGTTCAGATCACGTCGTTTTCCTCGGCGTCCTCGTGCTTCAACGCCGTGGCATCCGGATCGACGATGGCGATGTCGGACATCGACTTCACATTCGTGCCGCTCGTCAAATCGAACCCGAAGCTCAGGCTGCTGGTCTCGGATCACGGCGGTGGCACGACCGACTTCACGATGGCCTGCAACCTGCCGCCGTTCAACAACGTCAAGGTTCGCCAGGCGTTTCGCCTGCTCACCGACCGAAAGACGATGGTCGCGAATGCGCTCTCGGGGAACGGCACGATCGCCAACGACCTGTTCTGGCCCACCGATCCCGACTACGCCTCGGCGCTGCCGCAGCGACAATACGACCCTGAGAAGGCGAAGAGCCTGCTCAAGGCGGCGGGCCACGCAAATCTGAAGACCACGCTCTACACGAGCACGATCGAGGTTGGTCAGATCGCCTCCGCCGAGATCCTGCAGGCCGACGCGAAGAAGATCGGGGTCACGATCAACTTCAACAAGGTCGCCGCGGATGTGTACTACTCGGACAAGTACCTCAAGGCGCCGTTCGGCCAGAGCGGCTGGTCGCTGCGGCCGCTGCCGACACAGTTCGCGCAGGTGCTGTCGAGTAGCGCGCCGTACAACGAGACGCACTGGTACAACAAGCGGTTCGACAGCCTCGTGAATCAGGCCAAGCGCCAACTCAATCCCGCCAAGCGCAAGGAACTGCTGGTGGAGGCACAGAAGATGCTCTACAACGAGGGCGGCTACATCATCTGGGGCAATTACAAGAACGTCGACGCGGTCGCGAAGAACGTTCAGGGGCTGCAGTCGGCGGACGATCGCTGGCTCGGCGCGTACAACTTCCGGAATGTGTACCTGTCATGATCCGCGCCGGCTCGAGGTTCGACAACGACAGGTGTGCGCAAGCCGCATGCGCTTGCCGCAACCGAGGACACAGCTAGCAGGCCTCAAGGAGCACTATTCGGTTCGACATGCCGGGCGGCTCTCTCAGCCGCGGACGCAGCTCGGCGCGGCATGAGCCGTTGGCGTTCGCGAGCCGGTTAGCGGCGTCGTGAGCGTCTGGCGGCTGATCGCGGGGCGGGTCGCCACGGGCGTCTTGACGCTGGCGGCGGTGGCGATCGTCGTGTTCTTCGGCATGTCGTGGCTGCCGGGAAACGCGGCCCAGGTCGCGCTCGGACACACCGCCACGCCAGCCGCCGTCGCGGCGCTCGAGCATCAGTTCGGACTCGACCGGCCGATCATCAGCCAGTTCTTCTCCTGGCTGGGGGGAATGCTGCACGGCGACTTCGGGCACTCGCTTCCCACCGGAGTGACGGTCGTGTCGGTGATCAGCGACAAGCTCACGAACACGCTCGTGCTGACCGCCGTGACGATGGCGGTGCTCGTCCCGGTCGGCCTGCTGCTCGGCATCCTGTCCGCCTGGCGCCAGGGGCACGACCTCGATCACATCGTCGGTGGCACGACGCTCAGCTTGATCGCAGTGCCGTCGTTCGTCCTCGGCACCACGTTCATCGTGATCTTCGCCTTCTTTTTGAAGCTCCTCCCCGCGGTGTCGGTCATCAACCCGGGCCAGCCGATCACGCTGCGGCTGCTGGTGTTACCGGTGCTGACGTTGCTCTGCGCCACGATCGGCCAGACGATTCGGATGATCCGGGCCAGCATGATCGACGTGCTCGAGTCGCCGTTCATCGAGATGGCGCGTCTGCGCGGTGCGTCGGAGCGCCGGATCTTGTTCCAGCACGCGCTACCGAACGCCATCGGACCGACAATCGCAATCCTCGCCCTCAACATCCCCTGGCTGATCGCCGACGTCGTCGTCGTCGAGCAGGTGTTCGCCTACCGCGGGCTCGGCTCGACGCTCGTCGGCGCAGTCATGTCGCGTGACATTCCGACCGTCCAGGCGATAGCCATGATCATCGCGACCGTGATCGTGGTCGTGAACCTCACCGCCGATGTGATCGTGATCCTGCTCAACCCGAGGCTTCGGCGCGGTGGATGACCTCGACGTCGTCGGTGGCGTCGCCGACCCGTACGGCGAGGCGGCGGCGCTTCCCACCTCGCGGCGCAGCGCGCGCGCACAAGCGGTAGCGCTGAGCGTCGTCCGTTCGCCGACAGGCGTCATCGGTCTGATCCTGATCTCGATCACCGTCGGAATCGCGATCTTCGGGCCGCTGTTTGCGCCCTACAACCCGACCGCAGTCGTGGGAACGCCGTTCGAGCCGCCCTCTTCGGCACACCTGCTCGGGACAGACTTCCTCGGCCGCGACGCCCTCAGCAGAGTGCTCGCCGGCGGCCTGACCGTGCTGGTGGTGGCGCTGCTGTCGACGATGCTCGCCTACCTGGTTGCAGTTCCCGCCGGGATGCTGGCTGGGCTACGCCGACGCGCGGATCTCGTCGTCACGCCGATCGCCGACCTCGTCTTGTCGTTTCCGTCGATCGTGTTCGTCCTGGTGCTGCTGGCCGCGACCGGACCGGTTCTGTGGGTTGTCGTCGTCGGTATCGCGATCAGCCACATGCCGCGCATTACCCGCATCGTTCGTTCTGCGACCGCCGATATCGTCGCGCTCGAGTACATCGAGGCCGCGGTCGCACGCGGCGAGTCGGCATGGTCGATCGTGCGCCGCGACGTGCTTCCGAACATCGCGACTCCGCTCTTGACCGACGTCGGGCTGCGTTTCACCTTCTCGGTTCTGCTCTACAGTTCGCTCGCCTACCTCGGCCTTGGCCGGCCGCCGCCAGCCGCGGACTGGGGCGGGATCATCAACGAGAACCAGCTTGCCCTCACCTACCGGCCGCTCGTCTGTGTGGTGCCGGCGATCCTGATCGCGCTGATGGCGGTCGGCGGCAGCCTGATCGCAGACGCGCTGGCGCGAACGATCGGAAGGAGCGTTGTCGGACGTGCCGGCTAGCGATGGTACGCCAGTCCTCGACGTCCGCGAGCTCCGTATCGAGACGGCGGCCGGCGCGCCAATCGTTGGTGGCATCTCGTTCCGGCTGCACCGGGGCGAGGTGCTGGCGTTGGTCGGCGAGTCCGGCTGCGGGAAGACGAGCACCGCGCTCGCGCTGCTCGGACATGCTCGGCGGGGGACGCGGATCGCTGGCGGCTCCGTGCTGCTCGATGGTCTGGACCTTCTGCGCACTGACCGTCGCTCGTTGCGCAAGCTGCGCGGCGCAGCGATCTCATACGTTCCACAGGATCCCGTCAGCGGACTCAACCCGCGCCGTCTTGTCGGAGACCAGGTCGCCGAGCCGCTGATCGTTCACGGCGCTGGTCGCGGCAGGACACAGCGCACCGTTGCCGAGCTGTTCGCGAAGGTCAGCCTGCCGAACGAGCCCGCGTTCCTGCGCCGCTATCCGTTCGAGCTGAGCGGCGGCCAGCAGCAGCGCGTCGCTATTGCCGCGGCTCTCGTGGCGGAGCCCGACGTTGTCGTGCTCGATGAGCCGACCACGGGGCTTGATGTGACGACTCAGGCCGGGATCCTGAAGCTGCTCGCCGAGCTCGCGCGGACGACGCACGCCGGGTTCGTCTATGTCACCCACGACCTCGCCGTCGTCAACCACCTCGCCGACCGCGTCGTCGTCATGTATGCCGGGACAGATGTCGAGACCGGACCGCGCGAGGCGCTGTTCAGTCACCCGACACATCCCTACACGACGGCGCTGCTCGACTCGGCGCCCGACCTCGCGAGGGCGCGCCAGCTGGTCGGGATCGCCGGCACCGCGCCCGCTCCCGGGCAGCATCCGCCTGGCTGCTCGTTCGCACCGCGCTGCCCGATCGCGTTCGAGCGCTGCCGAACCGAGCCGCCGCCCCCGGTGGAGGCCGGCGACGACCACCTTGCGCGCTGCTGGCGCGCCGGCGAGTTGGCGCGGACCGAGGCCGCCCTGAAGCTGCGAGGAGCCGCGCACGAAGGAACACTGCTGGCTGTCGAGGGCGTGGAAGCCTCCTACGGCACCCGCGACCGGCGTGCGACCGTGCTCCACGACATCTCGCTTGCGATCGCGCCCGGGGAGTGCCTCGCGCTCGTCGGCGAGAGCGGCAGCGGTAAGAGCACGCTCGGCCGCTGCATCGCCGGCCTGCACAGCCCCGATCACGGTGTCATCAGCCTCAACGGCAAGCCACTGGCGGCGCTCGCCGGCAAGCGCACGGCCGCGCAGCGCCGCGAGATCCAAATCGTCTTCCAGAACCCGGATCGCTCGCTGAACCCGCGCGAGACCGTCGGTCGCGCGATCTGGAGGCCGCTATGGGCGTTCGAGCGTCTCCGCCGCAATGCGGCCCAACCACGGATCATCGAGCTGCTCGAGCGAGTGCGGCTGCGCCCTTCGATGATCACGAGCTTCCCGGCCGAGCTCTCGGGTGGCGAGCGACAGCGCGTCGCGATCGCGCGGGCGCTTGCGGCGAGGCCGCGCCTGCTGATCTGCGACGAGATCACGTCGTCACTCGACGTCTCGATCCAGGCCGCAATCGTCTCGCTGCTCGACGAGCTGCGAGAAGGCGATCTCGCGCTTCTGTTCATCACGCACAACCTCGCGCTGGTTCGCTCGGTGGCGACGAAGACGCTCGTGCTCGAGCGCGGGCACGTGCGTGACCGCGGCGACACCGACGAGATCATCGACTCCCCGCAACACCCGTACACGCGTGCGCTCATCGCCGCCGCCCCCGATCGCGTGACCGGTGCCGCGTGAGCTCGCTGGACCCGATCTCGCTCGTCCCGGGTGTCGATCTCGAGGGCTACGCCGACGAGGTCGGTGTGCGAGCCGGCGAGACGCTTCGCGTAATGCTGAGCAGCGCCGCCGGCAGCGCAACGGTCGAGGCCGTGCGGCTCATCCACGGCGACCCCAATCCGGCCGGACCGGGCGTGCGCGAAGAGGCGGTCGACTGGGGTCTTCCCGGCGCTGTCGCGCTGTCGCGGCGGCTGCTCGACCTCGGCTCATACGTGCAGATCCCCGGCGACGACCGGCTCAACACCGCCGGCGATGTGAGTGTGTCGCTCTGGGTGCGCCCGACGCGGCTGAACCGGCTCTGGCAGACGCTCGCGGCCAGATGGGAGCCCAACAACCTCAGCTTTGGCATCTTCTACTGCGGCCACCACACGCTCACGGCGGCGGTGTCACACGACGGGGAGACCGTGTCGTGGATAACAGGGCGCCACTACCTGTGGCTCGACACCTGGCAGCTGGTCGTCCTGACCTACGCCGCCGAAGACGGCGAGCTGTGCCTGCACACCTATGCCAAAGACGACGCTCTTGCATCCGCGGCGCGCCGCATGATCGCGCGCGGGCCGCTGCATCGCAGCACCGCGTCGATGCTGCTGGGAGCGCTGCACGACACCTCGCGCGAGGTCCACTTCGCACACCTCGACGGCAAGCTCGCCTCGCCGGCGCTCTACGACCGCGCGCTCGACCGGGACGACGTGGAGGCGCTCGCGCACGGCGCGAAACCGTCGACGCTGGCCGGAGCGATCGCAGTCTGGGACTTCAGCCAGGCGGTCAGCAGCACCCGCGTCGCCTGCGTCGGAGACCCGATGCTCGACGGGCGCGCCGTCAACGCGCCGACACGAGCGGCGACCGGTCCACACTGGTCGAACGTCGGCGGCGCGCTCTACGGCGACGACCCGACGTCCTGCGACGCGATCCACCTGCACGACGACGACCTCGCGGACGCCGGCTGGCCGGCGACGCTGTCGGTCCACGTACCCGAGAGCGCCCCCAGCGGCATCTATGCGATCCGATGCAAGACCGCCCGCGACCGACTGACACTGCCGTTCGTGGTGCGCGCACGCGAGCCGTCGGCCGAGATCTGCTTCCTCGTCCCGACCTACACCTGGCTTGCCTACGGCAACAATCGCGCCCGCGACAGCTACACGGAGGACGGCGTGCTCGACCGTGCGATGTGCCTCTACGACGTCCACAACGACGGCTCGATGGTGCGCTACTGCACCCGCCGCAAGCCGACCCGCTCGGGCGACCCGGCCGGAGGCCTGCAGTGGGGCGCGCACTGCCTCACGGCGAACCTCTACCTCGTCGACTGGCTCGAGACGAAGGGCTTCGCCTACGACACGATCTGCGACGAGGACCTCCACCGCGACGGCCACACAGCGCTCGCTCCCTACCGCTGCCTGCTCCTGGGCAGCCATCCGGAGTACTGGACCGGCGCGATGCTCGACGGGCTGCGCGACTACATCGAAGGCGGCGGCCGCGTGCTCTATCTCGGCGGCAACGGGCTCTACTGGGTCACCTCGGTCGACGAGGAGCAACCGTGGGTGATGGAGGTACGCAAGTCCGGAGATGGTGACTTCGAGGACAACTGGAGCACGCCGGTACCTGGCGAGCTCCAACACTCGACGACGCTCGAGATCGGCGGCCTGTGGGCGCGTCGCGGGCGCCCGCCGCGCAGCCTGCTGGGAGTCGAGATGTCCTCGACATCGGACTTTCGCACCGAGTTCGAGCGCTGCGGCTTCGAGCGACTCGCCGTGAGCCGCGAGCCGCAGTACGAGTTCGTCTTCTCAGGCGTCGAGTCGGAGTCGATCGGCGACTTCGGACTCAACCTCGGGTTCGCCGCCGGGTTCGAGATGGACACCGTGCAGGAGTGGGAGTGGGGAGTGGGCGATACCGTGCGACTCGCGCACGCCACGGGCGCCGGCTTCGTCGCCGGGCGCAGGATGCCGGTCGCACTCGGCGCGGACCTGGCGTTGACGACGTGGCCGGGCGGCGGTGCCGTGTTCGCTGCCGGTGCGGTCACGTGGACCGGGAGCCTGTCGCACAACGACTACGACAACGATGTCTCGCGCGTAACCGAGAACGTGTTGCGGCGCTTCCTCGCAGTGCCGGCCGGTCGGGGAGTACTGTGACGCGTCGGCATGATGCGAGGAAAGGGCTGATCTCGAAGAAGCTCGGGCTGTGCCTGGTCGGCCCCGGCGGCATCGCAGGTATGCACATGCGAGCGCTTGGCGCGCTGGACGTCTGTGACAACCTCTGGGTCGTCGGCGACATCCCCGACGCGACGGCGCACTTCGCGCAGGAATGGGGTTTCTCCCAGGCGACCGACGACCTCGTTGCGCCACTGAGTGACAGCTCCGTCGACCTCGTCTACGTGACCTCACCGAACGCGCTACACGCGACCCACGCAAGCGCGGCGCTTCGCGCCGGCAAGCATGTCGCGGTCGAGATCCCTGCCGCGCTCACGCTGGCCGATGCAGAGATGCTCTCCCACCTGTCGACGACAGTCGACCGGCGCGTGCTCGTCTGCCACACCATGCGCTCCTATCCAGCGTTTCGCGCCCTCCGCGACCAGATCGCGGCGGGCGAGCTTGAGATCACTCAACTGCTGAGCATCTACGCGATCAAGCGGCGTCACAACGAGAACTGGACCGGCGGCACGCGCGCATGGGTCGACAACCTGCTCTGGCATCACGGCGCCCACGTCGTCGACGCCGCACTGTGGGTCCTCGGGATGCCGGAACCGCTCGAGGTCTCGGCCCGGGCGGGCCAGCGCAACCGCGAGTTCGGGATGACAATGGACTTGGCGATCGGCTTCGCCACCGAGCAGCGGACGTTGGTCAGTCACGTCCTCACCTACAACTCGGCGAGCGACCTCAGCGAGTGGCGGCTCGTGACCGACCGCGAGCTGATGATCGTCGCCGACGGCACGCTCACGACGATCGACGGCAAGCTCTTGGTGGCCGGGAGTGAGTGGTGGGACCTGCGCGAGCAAGACGGCGCGATCATCGCAGCGATTCGTAACGGCGAGCCGAGCGACTTCGATCTCGAGGCGGTGATGCCGTCGATGCGGCTGCTCGACCGCTGCCAGCAGCTGAGCGGTGTGGTGTGATCGTCGACGCCTACTGTCACTGTGGCATCTCGCGCTACCGGCCGATCGAGGACGTCGACGTTGCGATGGCGAGGGCCGGCGTCGAGCGCGCGGTGCTCGTCCAGCACCTCGGCGAGCTCGACAACGGGTACCTCGAGTCGATCGCCGTCGCGCGTCCCGACCGATTCGTGGCGGTCGGCCTATTCGACTATGCGCATTCAGACTGGTCGGGGATGCTCGACGGGATCGTGGCCGCAGGACGTCTTCGCGGCCTGCGTCTGACCGAGGAGGCGTTGTCGGCGAACTTCGACTTCTGCGGGCGCGCTGTCAAACTCGGCCTCATCGCGCTTCTCGACCTCCCGTCGGGGGTCGGGCGCTGGGTCGCGACGGTCGAGCGTCTCGCCGACGCGGCCGGCGGGCGGCCAATCGTGATCAGCCACCTCGGCTACCCGGAGATCGACGCCGGTCGCCTCGTCGCCGGCCGCGAGATCCTCGAGCTGGCGGACCTCGGGACCGTGCATGTGCACGCCTCTGGGTTCGGGATGTGGTGCGAGCAGCCGTTCGCCGCGCCGGCGGCGCTCGCCGGCGAAGTGGTCGAGCGCTTTGGCGCCGAGCGCGTCATGTGGGGCTCCAACTTCCCCGAGTCGGTCGACACGGAGACCTATCGCCGCGAGCTCGACGTGCTGCTCCACCTGCCCGCGCTCGCGTCAGCGGAAGACGCGGCGGGAGTCAGCGGCGAGACCGCACGCCGCGTCTGGTTCGGCGACAGCGCCGATGGGAGCGAGGAGTGAGTGCGGCGAAGGGCAGGCCCCGTCGAGCGGGCTTCGATGGTCTTGCGGAGATGGCCGCGAGCCTCGGCTCGCTGGAGACCCAGACGCCGTTCCTCGCCATCGACCTCGACGCGATGGAGCGGAACCTCGCGTACATGGCTGGCTACTTCGAAGAGCGGCCGGCGGGGCTGCGCCCCCATTTCAAGACTCACAAGTGCACGGAGATCGCGCACATGCAGATCGACGCCGGCGCCACCGGCATCACGTGCGCCACCTCCGACGAGCTCGCCGCGGCCGCGCAAGCCGGGATCGGCAACATCCTCGTCGCGAACGTGACGACGGACCGCGTGCGGCTGGCGTCGATTGCGCACTCCGCCGAGCGTTCTGAAGTGACGATAGCGGTCGACTCCGAAGCCTCGACACGACTGGCATCCGAGGCTGCGACCCGCGCCGGGACCGAGCTACGGGTCGTGATCGAGTACGACATCGGCATGCGCCGCAGCGGGGTCGCGTCGATCGACGAGGCGCTCGATTTGGCGGCGCTCGTGACTGCAACGCCAGCGCTCTCGTTCCGCGGCGTCATGGCGTACGAGGGTCATCTCGTCGGGACGCCCGACCGCGACGCGCGAACCGCTGCGGTGTTGGAGGCGTTCGCGCCGATGCCTGAGCTGCTGCGTGCGCTCTCCGACGGAGGCTTCGAGATCGACATGTTCACCGGTGGCGCCGCCTCGACCTACGACTCGGCCGGGAACCTACCGTTCATGACCGACCTGCAGGCCGGGACCTATCCGCTGATGGACGCCACCTACGTCGAGTTCGTGCCGGAGTTCGAGCCGGCCCTGGCGGTGATCACGACTGTCGCGACGGCGCGGCCCGGACGGCCACTCGTGCTCGACGCCGGCGCGAAGCGGATGGCAACCGACTGGGGCGAGCCCGCGCTCGCAGGCTATGACGCAACCTGGTACGCGACGTCGGAGGAGCATTGCCGCTTCGTTGTGGATGGGCCGTCTCTACCGGCGGTCGGCGAGCGCGTCGCCATTGCCCCGGCGCACGCCTGCCCGACCATGTCCTTCCACAGCACGGTCGTCGGCTGGCGGTCCGGACGCGTCGAGCGGCTGTTGACCATCGATGGTCGCGATCAAGGACAGATCACGAGCTTGCTGCCAACCCCGTCGAGTTGACGGCGCCACGCGTCGGCGGCATCGTCGAGCGGGACGCGCTCGACTTCGAGGTGGATACGCCCGGCCGCGGCATGGCCGACGAGCTCGGCGTAGCCGGCTGCGAGCTCCTCGAATGGCAGGATCACGTTGGTGTAGCCGAGGATGTCGAGACCTTTGCCTCTGATCAGCCCCGACGGCACCGACGCCTCCGCCGCGGCGCCCTGGCCGAGCTGGATGACGCGTGCGAAATGGGCCGCGGCCTCCAGTGCTGCAACCGCGGGTTGCCCCCACAGCGGGTCGAAGATCAGCGTCGGCCGCACACCGTCGCAGGCGCGCAGGTAAGCGCCAGCGAGATCTTCCTGTCCGGCGAGCTCGACGACCGCGTCGGCCCCGTACGCTCGTGCGGTCGCCAAACGGGGAGCCGAGCGGCCGACGGCGACGACGCGCGCGGCGCCCAAGAGCTTTGCCGTCTGCACCGCCACCAGACCGACGGTGCCCGTCGCGGCGAGTATCAGCACGACGTCGTCCGGACGCACCTGCGTGCGGCGAGTCAGTGGGATCCAGGCGGCGAGGCCAGCGGTGCCGAGCGCGGCCGCAAGGGCTGGGTCGACGGTCGCCGGCACGGGCACCAGCGCGTCGCGCGACGCCACGCAACGCTCGGCGATTGCTCCGTCGCGGCTCAACCCGAGTCCGTCGAGGCATGTGTAGACGAGCTCACCCCCGGCGGAGCGAGCAACGGCCTCGATACCAACTACGTACGGAAGCGGTGGATGGCCCGCGAAGAAAGCGCCACGCGCGATCGACACGTCGGCCGGGTTCAGCGGTGCCGCGACTACGTCGAGCACGAGCCGATCGTCGGCGGCCTGTGGCTCGTTTCGTTCGCGCAGGCGTGCCGGCTCGCCCAACTCCTCGACTACGAGCGCCCGCATCCGCCCCTCTGCCGTTCCGGCCAACGCGGCGCGAGCATAGCCCGCGGCGAGGCACGAAGGTCGTGGTTGTCGAACCCGGCGCGCGGGGTTGCCGCAGCGATCCCAGCGCTCTACTCGATCGACAGAAACGGAGGTCTTTGATGGGGGATCAGCGCGTCGCAGTCGTGACCGGAGGCGGAACGGGCGTTGGCCGGGCGGCCGCGCTCGCTCTCGCCCGAACGGGCTTCGCGGTGGTCGTCGCTGGCCGACGCGAGGAGCCGCTCACGCAGACGGCCGCGCTCGGGCGCGAGGGCGACGGCGAGATCATCGGCGTGACCGCAGACGTTCGCGACCCGGCCGACGTGGACGCCCTCTTCGAGCGTGCCGTAGAGACGTTCGGGCGAGTCGACGTCCTGTTCAACAACGCCGGAGTCGGGCTACCGGACTCGTCGTTCCTGGAGCTCTCGCTCGAGGACTGGCGGGCGACGATCGACACCAACCTCACTGGGATGTTCCTGTGTGCTCAGGGAGCGATCCGGCGGATGCTCGAACAGTCACCGCCCGGCGGACGCATCATCAACAACGGGTCGATCTCGGCGACGACGCCGCGGCCACGCTCGGCGCCCTATACGGCCTCGAAGCACGCAGTCACAGGCCTGACGAAGTCGATCGCGCTCGACTTTCGCGACGAGGACATCGCCTGCGGGCAGATCGACATTGGCAATGCGCTCACCGAGATGACGGTCGACGAGGACATCTCGACCGGCATCATCCAGCCCAACGGCCAGATCCTTGTCGAGGCGATGATCGACGTCGAGCAGGTGGCGCGCACGATCGTCTACATCGCGACGCTTCCACTCGACGTCAACGTCCTGTTCATCACCGTAATGGCAAACAAGATGCCATTCGTCGGCCGCGGCTGATCCGCCGCACAAGGAGCGAGCGATGACAGATCTCCGCAGTTCACTCTGGTTCGACGGGTTCGACCTCCACAGCTACTGCCACCGCGGCTGGCTGCGCCAGGACGGCTTCTCCGACGAGGCGCTCCGCGGACGACCGGTGGTCGGGATCTGCAACATGTGGAGCGAACTGGTTGGCTGCAACGTGCACCTGCGGTCCTTGGCGGCGGCGGTGAAGCGTGGGGTGCTACAGGCCGGCGGAATGCCGTTCGAGTTCAGCGTGATGACCCCCGGTGAGGCGCTGCAGAAGCCGAGCTCGATGATGTATCGGAATCTCGCCGCGATGGAGATCGAGGAGACGATCACGTCGAACCCACTCGATGCCGTCGTCGTGCTCGCGGGGTGCGACAAGACGACGGCGTCGGCGCTGCTCGGCGCGGCGAGCGCGAACGTACCGGCGATCATTGCCACAGGCGGCCCCGCACTGCCGGGATATTGGCGCGGCCAACGCATCGGCTCCGGCTCCGGCTACTGGAAGGTCAGCCAAGCGGCGCGGATCGGCGATCTCACCTCGGAGGAATACCTCGACGCCGAGACCTCGATCCAACGCAGTCACGGCCACTGCATGGACATGGGCACCGCCTCGACGATGGCCTGCATCAGCGAGGCACTGGGGATGGCACTACCAGGCTCGGCGGCGATCCCCGCGGTCGACGTCCGCCGTGCAGTCAGCGCGGAGCGCTCTGGAAGGCGCGCTGTGGAACTCGCGCGTGAGGACCTGCGGCCGTCGCAGATCCTGACACCGAGCGCCTTCCGCAACGCGATCCACGTGCTCGAGGCGATCGGCGGCTCGACGAACGCGATCATCCATCTGACCGCGATCGCGGGGCGCGTAGGCATCCGGCTGACCCTCGACGATTTCGCCGCCGCATCGGGCACGCCGGTGCTGGTCGACGTCGAACCAACCGGCGAGTTCCTGATGGAGGACTTCTTCCAGGCTGGAGGCGCCCAGGCCGTCATTCACGAGTTGCTGCCACTGCTCGACGGCGACGCACTGACGGTCACCGGCGCCACGTTGGCGGACGGCGCGGAATCGGCGCACTCCACCAACGCTGACGTGATCCGCACTCTCGACTCGCCGGTCTACGACGAGAGCGCGCACGCGATCCTGAGAGGGTCTCTTGCTCCGGACGGTGCCGTGCTCAAGCGCAGCGCCGCATCCCCCGAACTGCTCGAGCACAGCGGCCCAGCGATCGTGTTCAGCGACATCTACGACCTGTCGGCCCGGATCGACGACCCGGAACTGCCGGTCACAGCCGACAGCGTCTTGGTGCTGCAGCGAGGCGGGCCGAAAGGCGCGCCCGGATTCCCGGAGTTCGGCACGCTACCGGTACCCCAGAAACTGATCCGCCAAGGAGTCAATGACATGGTGCGGATCTCGGACTCACGCATCAGCGGGACGACGTTCGGCACCATCGTGTGTCACGTCGCACCAGAGGCCGCCGTCGGCGGACCGATCGGCCTGATCGAGACCGGAGACATCGTCACGCTCGACGTTCCCAACGGTCGCCTCGACGTCGACATCGAACCTGCCGAGCTCGCACGCCGCGCCGCAGGGGCGCCTGCCTTCGAGCCGCAGTACCGTCGCGGGTACGGCGCGCTGTTCCTCGAGCACGTCCTGCAAGCACCGGAAGGCGCCGACTTCGACTTCCTCCAGAACCTCGAGGGCGAGCCCACCGAGCGACTTCCGCTACTGCTGATGCATGGTTGGACGAGTCTGTGACGGAGCGGTGATCACCCGCGATCCGACCATGACGGGACATTGGGGGTCTACTCGCCGAGGGCGCCTGACTGTCAAACTCGTGCCTCGTTGAGCCACACGGGGTCTCGCCCCGAGGCGTCACACTCGCGCTGAACATGCGGACGCCGACAAGCCGACCGATCGCGAGAGCCTGGTGAACCTCCTCTGGGCAGTGCTGATCATCCTCGGTGTAACCGTGGTGACGATCACGGCGATGCTACTCGTCCGGCGCCGCGCGCCTGCGGGGAGCTTCTTCGAGAACGGCGATCGCGCCGCCGGTGTCTTCGGCGTGCTCGCGACCGGATTCGCCGTCCTCATCGGCTTCGTCGTCTTCCTCGCGTTCGAGAGCTTCGACACGTCGCGCAGCGGGGGCGAGACGGAGGCACGCGTCCTGGCGCAGCAGTTCGAGACCGCCCAGTTCCTGCCGGAGCCTGCGGCGTCGCAGCTCTCGGGCGAGCTGATCTGCTATGGCAGGGACGTCGTCCACGAGGAGTGGTCGGCGATGCGGTCGGGGACGCTGTCCGACGGGTTGAACCCGTGGACCGTCGCCATGTTCCACACGCTGAAGACCGCCGAGCCGCGGACGCCGTCCGAACAGGCGGCGTACGCGAAATGGCTCGACCAGGGCTCCGACCGCGAGAACGCGCGAGCGGACCGCGTCCACGGAGCCGAGGGCGTGATCCCGTCGCCACTCTGGATCGTGCTCTTCGTCAGCGCGGGAGCCATCTTCGCGTTCATGCTCCTGTTCGCGGACAGCGCCGAGGCCGCGTTCGTGCAGGCGACGATGATGGGCGCGCTCGCCATCGTCCTCTCGTCGATGTTCCTGCTCCTCTGGTTCCTGGACAACCCGTACACCAACGGCATCGGAGGCTTGAAACCCGTTGCCATGGAGCGCACGCTCGGCCTGCTCGACCAGGCGGTGCCGCAGACCGGGAAGCACATCGTGCCGCCGTGCGACGCGAGCGGCCTCGCGCGCAGCTGAACGACTCGCCAGCCAGCGGTCGCTTGCTCGGCGAGCGAGCGCAGCGGGCCGCCGCCGCTGTCGCCACCCGGCTCCGATGCTCAGTGCGTGACCGGACCGGGGCCGAGGAGACGCTCGACCTCCATGAATCCGTCGAACATGTCCTGCTGAGGCAGAAGCATCGCGAGGACGCAATAGGTGTCGCCGCTCCATTCGAACGTATCGCCTTCGCGCAGAGGCTCATCTCGCTCGATTTCGAACGACGCGAGACTGTGTTCCAGCTTTCCGATGTCCTTCGCCTGGTAGCGCGGCACGACCCGGACCCTAAACGACGACACGCACCCGACTCGCCTCTATTCGCTGTCGGCCATGAGCGAGCGGAGCAGGTCCGCCGCCGCCGTCGTCACCCGCGGCACGAGGCGAAGCTCCGCTTCGAGTTCCGCGGCTGCGTCCATCTCCTCGACACGACGCCGCGCGTGGCGGTAGCTCCCCTCGACGAGGCGATCGACCAGCCGCTCGTCCGCCGACTCGAGCATCGCGACGATCTCCGCGCGAAGCCACGGCTCGCAGCCCGCGGCCCGCGCCGCGTCGAGGCTCTCGATCACCGACGCAGCGAGCCCCTTCGTGAAGATGCTGCGCACGAGCTTCCTCGTCGCGGCCACGCCCGGCTCGCGACCGAGCACGTCCACCGGCATCCCGAGCTCGCCGAAGATCGCTGCGAAGCGGTCCGCGCCCGAACCGGAGACGAGCGCCGACGTCCGGATCCCACTCTCCGGAACAGGCCCGAGCAGCGCCACGTCCGCGAACGCCGCGCCCGACGGAGCGACCGCGTCGGCGAGACGGCGCTTCACGTCGGCGCTCGTCGTGTTCAGGTCGGCGTAGAGGTGTCGCGGCGTCAGCACGCCGGCGACCGACCCGGCCGCCGCGATCGCGGCCGACTGCGCGTTGACGCTGAGGACGACCTCCGCCTCCACGGCCGCCTCGCGCGCCGACTCCGCGGCGACGACTCCCTCGACCACGCGGCCTGGATCGGGATCCCAGCCCACCACGCGTACGCCACCCGCGACGAGGTCGGCGGCGATCGCTCCGCCCGCCTCGCCGAGGCCGAGCAGGGCGACGACGAGCCGTGAGTTCACCGGTGTGGTTTCGATCGCAGCGCCTCGCTCACTAGATTAGGCGCATGACGCGACCGAGGTTGACCACCAGCGGAGCCGCCGGATGAGCCGCAGACTGCTCGTGGTCGGCGCGCACGCAGCCGACTTCGTCTGGCGCGCGGGCGGCGCGATTGCGGTGGCGACGCGTGCAGGCGGCGTCGCGCAGGTGCTCGCGCTGTCATACGGCGAGCGCGGGGAGTCCGGCGAGCTGTGGCAGGTCGAGGGGCAGACCGTCGAGGCGGTCAAGCAGACGCGCCACGCCGAGGCAGAGCGCGCCGCGCACGCGCTCGGAGCCGAGTTCAGCGCGCTCGACTTCGGTGACTATCCGCTCGAGATCGGCGTCGAGCGACTCGACGTCGTCGCCGACGCGATCCGCGAGTTCGAGCCCGACGTGATCGTCACGCACACGGACACGGATCCGTTCAACCCCGATCACGCGAGCGCGCACCACGCGGTGCAGCTCGCACGCGCGCTCGCTGCGGGCGCAGGCGTCGCGAGCGCCTTTCCGACGATCAGGCCGCCGGAGCTCTTCCTGTTCGAGCCGCACCAGCCGGAGCTGTGCAATTTCACGCCGACGGCCTTCGTCGACATCACCGACGTGATCGACGCGAAGCGCGAGGCGATGGCGGCGATGCAGTCGCAGGCGTACCTCCAGACGTACTACGACCAACGCGCGGAGCAACGCGCCAACCACGCGCGCCGCGCGTCGGGCGCGAAGGACATCCGCTACGCCGAGGCGTTCCAGCGCGTGCTCCCGCAGGTGGTTCCGCAGCTGTGAGCGCGTACGGTGAGCTCGCGCGCCTCGGCTCCGCGACCGTCTACGAGGCGGCGGGGCGGACGGGGCTCGTCGCGGTCGAGCTGCGGCAGATCGTGCCGGGATCGCGGGCCGCCGGTCCCGCGCGCACCGTGCGCTGCGGTCCGGCGGACAACCTGATGGTGCACGCCGCGATGGACGTGCTCGAGCCGGGCGACGTGCTCGTGATCGCCATGCCGGAGCCCGAGCCGGTCGCGCTGATGGGGGACCTGCTCGCGACGCAGGCGAAGGCGCACGGTGCGGCTGCGGTACTCGTCGACGGCGCCGTGCGCGACGTCGAGGAGCTCGCCGAGCTCGGGCTTCCGATCTGGTCGCGCTACGTCTCGATCCGCGGTGCGACGAAGACCGCGATCGGTGCGATCGACGAGCCGGTGGCGATCGGGGGGCAGACGATCGCGGCCGGCGACGCCGTCGTCCTCGACGCCGACGGAGCCGCGGTCGTCGAGCGAGCGCGAATCGACGAGGTGCTCGCCGCGTCGCTCGCGCGCGAGCAGGCGGAGTCGGCGAAGCGCGCCAAGCTCCAGGGCGGCGCGCTCTCGTACGACCTCGACGGGCTGCGTCAGCGAGTGGAGGGCGGAGCGTGAGCTTCGGCGACCTCGCGCACCTAGGCCACGTCGAGCTGCTCACGCCCGAGCCGGAGCGAAGCGTGCGCTTCTTCGTGGACGGCCTCGGGATGGAGGCGGAGGCCGCCGACGGCCAGTCGGTGTTCCTCCGCGGCTACGGCGACTACCAGCGCTACTCGCTGAAGCTGACCGAGGCGGAGGAGCCTGGGCTCGGCCACCTCGCAATCCGCGCGCGCAGCCCCGAGGCGCTCGAGCGGCGCGTCGCGGCGATCGAGGCCGCGGGACGAGGGATCGGCTGGATCGAGAGCGACCTGGGCCACGGCCGGGCGTACCGCTTCACCGATCCAGACGGGCATGTGTTCGAGCTCTACCACGAGGTCGAGCAATACGAACCGCCCGAGCATCTGCGTCCCGTGCTGCGCAACCAGCCGCAGCGCTTTACGGGACGGGGCGCGGCCGTGAACCGTCTCGACCACGTGAACCTGCTCGCCGTCGACGTCGCGGACTGCCGCACGTTCGCGACCGACGTGCTCGGCTACCGGCACTACGAGGGGATCGTCCTGGACGACGGAACGGAGTCGGGCGCCTGGCTGAGCCTCTCGATCGCAGCCCACGAGCTGATCTACGTCGCGGACGCGCGACACGCGCGCGGCCGGCTGCACCACATCGCCTTCTGGGTCGACACACGCGAGGAGGTGCTGCGCGCCGCCGACCTGCTGATCGAGCACCTCGTCCCGATCGAGTTCGCTCCGTCGAAGCACACGATCAGCCAGGGCTTCTTCCTCTACGTCTTCGAGCCCGGTGGCAACCGCGTCGAGATCACGAGCGGCGGCTACTTCGTCTACGACCCGGAGCGCGAGCCGGTGCTCTGGACGCAGGCGGAGCGCTCGCGAGGCCAGGCGTGGGAGGTCGAGACCGTCGAGAGCTTCCACTACTACGGCACGCCGCCGGCGCACGAGGACGACCGCGCGTACGCCGCGCGCAGCCGCGAGGCGATGCCGAAGCCGTGAGGACGACGACGACCACCGTCCGCGAGCAGACGTTCGCCGTCATGCGGCGACTCGGGCTGACGCGCGTCTTCGGCAACCCAGGTTCGTCGGAGATCCCGTTCCTCGCCGACTTCCCGGAGGACCTGGAGTTCGTGCTCGGCCTGCACGAAGGCGGCGTGGTCGGGATGGCGAGCGGCTACGCGCTCGGGACCGGCCGGCCCGCGTTCGTGAACCTGCACACAGCTGCCGGGCTCGGAAACGCGGTGAACGCGATCGCGTGCGCGCGCGACAACCGGATTCCGCTCGTGATCGTCGTCGGCCAGCAGGATCGCCGTCAGCTCTCGCTCAGCCCGTTCCTCACCGGCCGCAACCTCGAGCGCGTCGCGGGCGACTACCCGGTCTGGACGAACCTGCCTGCGCACCCGGCCGACGTGCCCGGGGCGATCGCACGAGCGTGGCACGAGGCCGAGCTTCGGCGCGGTCCTGCGCTCGTGGTCGTGCCGATGGGCGACTGGGAGGCGGAGCTAGGCGAGGACTGGGTGGGGCCGACCGTTCCCGCCGAGGTACACCGCTCGACGCTCGTCGACGGCAAGGCGCTGGACGAGCTCGCGCGGTTGGTCGAGGGCTCGGCGTCGCCCGCGCTCGTCGTCGGCGCAGGCGCGGACACGCCTGACGGCTGGGCGGCGACCGTGCAGCTCGCCGAGCGGCTCGGCTGCCCCGTGTGGCAGGACACGCTCTCCAGCCGCGCCGGTTTCCCGCAGGACCATCCCCAGTTCGCGGGTCATCTGCCGTGGCGGCGAAGCGACCTGCGAGCGCTCTTCGCGGACCACGACGTCGTCGTCGCGATCGGGACGCCCGCATTCCGGCTGTACCTCTACGACCCCGGCCCGCTCGTCGAGCCGACCACGCGGCTCGCGGTGATCAGCGACGACGAGGAGGAGATCCTCCGCAGCCCGTGCGACCTCGGCCTGCTCGCCGCGCCGGCGACCGTGTGCGCCGACCTCGCCGCGCGCCTGCCTCAGCGCGACCGCGCCGTCGAGCCCTTGCGGCGTCCACCAGCGCCGGAGCTGCCCCAGGCCGACGAGCCTTTGCACGACGTCCACCTCGCGCACGCGCTCGCGGAGCGGTTGCCTGCGGACGCGATCCTGGTCGAGGAGGCGCCGTCGACCCGACCGGTGCTGCTCTCGCACGTCGCGATCAGGGAGTCGCTCGGCTTCGTCGCGGTCGCGAACGGGGCCCTCGGGTTCGGCCTCGCCGCGTCGGTCGGCCTGCGCATGGCGTTGCCGGAACGGCCGGTCGTCGCTGTGCTCGGCGACGGCTCGTCGCTCTACTCGGTCCAGACGCTGTGGAGCGCCGCGAAGTACGGCGTCGGGGTCGTCTTCGTCGTGATCGGGAACGGCGGCTACGCCGTGATGGACCAGCTCGCCCATGCGCACGGCTCCGTCGGGCCGTGGCCGTCGTTCGAGTCGGTCGACCTCGCGGCCCTCGCGAGGGGGTTTGGCTGCCAGGCCGAGCGGATCGAGTCGCACGACGAGCTGCTGCACTGGCTCGACGGAACGGTCCCCCATCTGCGCGACCGGAAGCATCCCCTCCTGCTCGACGTCCGCGTCGAGCCGAACCTCCGGGGCGTCCTCTAGTCGACGACGACGAGGTCGGAGCCGAGCTCGCGCTCCACCTCGGCCGCGACGTCCGTGCCGAACAGGCGGCCCATGAAGCTGTGGTGGTGCGCGCCGAGGACGACGACCGACGCATGCCGCTCGCGTGCGGCATCCGCGATCGTGCGCGCGGGATCGCCTGCGCCCCAGACGCTGTCGGTGCGAACGCCGGCCGCCTCCGCCTGGTCGCGGGCGCGATTCATCGTCTCCTGGAGCTCCGGCGGCGCGACGAGTGGGATCATCCGCGCCGGGCTGTCGTCGAGGGTCCCGAAGTTCTGCGGGCCTTCCGGATCGAGCGGCATCGCCTCGACCGAGACGATCACGAGCTTCGCCCCGCGCTCCTGCGCCTCGGTAATCGCACGCTCGAGCGCGCGCTGCGCGGGCTCCTCGTCGTTGTAGCCGACGACGACGGGGCCGTCGTGATGGTGGGTCATGCGATCACCGCGGCGATCGTAACGCGCGCACGATGAACAGGCCCGCCGGTGTTAGGGTCGCGCAGGGTTTCGATGGGGGCCGCGGACCGCAAGAACATGGTCGAGCTGCCGGGCGGCACCTTCCGCATGGGCTCGGATCGCTTCTATCCCGAGGAGCGGCCGGTGCGCGAGATGTCGGTCGACGGCTTCTGGATCGACCGTCATCCCGTGACGGTCGCCGAGTTCCGCCGGTTCGTGAAGGCGACGGGACACGTGACGTGGGCCGAGCAGCCGCCGGTCGCCGAGGAGTATCCCGACGCGGATCCCGACCTGCTCGTGCCCGGCTCGCTCGTCTTCCGCAAGACGGACGGCCCGGTCGACCTGCGCGACTACCGCAACTGGTGGACGTGGATGCCGGGGGCGGACTGGCGCCATCCCGAAGGACCCGGGAGCACCGTCGGCGGACGCGAGCACCATCCCGTCACGCACGTCGCACACGGAGATGCCGCGGCGTACGCGGAGTGGGCGGGCAAGGAGCTGCCGACCGAGGCCGAGTGGGAGTACGCGGCCCGCGGCGCACTCGACGGAGCGACCTACACGTGGGGCGACGAGTTCGCGCCGAAGGGCCGGATGATGGCGAACACCTGGCAGGGCGAGTTCCCGTGGCAGAACCTCCTCACCGACGGTTACGAGGGCACGTCGCCCGTCGAGCGGTTCGCGCCGAACGGCTACGGCCTGTACGACATGGCCGGCAACGTCTGGGAGTGGACCGACGACTTCTTCGGCCGACCGTCGCAACCCGACGGGGGTCCGCGGTGCTGCGTCCCTCACGACCCTCGAGTCGCGAGCCCGTCTGAGACGACGAACGAGCGGTTCCCGCGACGCGTGATCAAAGGCGGCTCCCACCTCTGCGCGCCGAGCTACTGCCTGCGCTACCGGCCCGCGGCGCGGCAGGCCGAGTCCGTCGACACCTCGACGGGCCACATCGGCTTTCGCTGCGTCGTCAGGTCGGCCGGCGCGGGCTGAGTCGTCCGCGCGTCAGGCGGGTTTCGCTTCGGCCACCTTGCCGGAGTCCGCCTCTCGGCCCTCGCGTTCGGTTTGCCGCCAGTTGGCCCAGACCGGAGAGAACACCGCGCAGACGAGCGACATCGTGATCATGATGAACACGTAGCCCAGCATCGTGGCGACGACGCCGAAGGAGCCGAACGCCTTCCCGTTCGCATTCAGGGGAGCCGCGACGAACAGTGGCGCGGTCGCGACCGTTCCGCCGAGGACGATCGTCGCGAGGAGCGCGCCGGGAAGCAGTGCGCGGAAACCGATCTTGCGGTGGAGCAGGAACCGCGGCACCCAAAGCCAGAAGACCGTCGAGGCAATCAGCCAGACCGGGATGAGGACGTACCAGCCGTCGTGCCGGAGTTGAGCGGCCGATACGGTCGCGAGCGCGATCGCGCCGGTGAGCACGAAGAAGAAGATCGCGAACAGCCCCTGGTCGGCAAGCGAGCCGACCTTGATCCCCCAGGCGCGTGCGTAGACATCCTGATAGATCTGGCCGATACCGATACCCCACAACAGGAAGGTGATCACGACGGTGATCGTCGCGGCGAGCGCGTTCGAGGACGCGCTACCGAACGTGTCCTGCACGAGGCTCGCGGTGGCCCCGGTGAGGTGCATGTGCGTGATCAGACGCTGGGCGAAGGCGTTGGTGTCGCTTCCCGAGGAGTGGAGGTACGAGACGACCACGAGCGCGAAGGGTAGGACCGACAGCGACGAATAGATGGTCGCGGCGCATCCTGAGTTGTGGCTCGCGTCGAAGTAGGCGTGGAACCACTGGGACGCCAGTCGTCCCACTCGAGTATCGGCACGCGCGCTGAGCCAGTCCTGTACTGCCTTCGCACGGCCGCGCTCAGCTGGCTCGGCGCTGGTCATTCGCTCCACCATAACGTCCGAACACGGCGGGCGGAGCCATCGAGAGGTCGCACCGCCCGAGTTGAACACCGGCCGGGATCACGAGCACGCGGTGACGAACCGGTGAACCGCGTTCGCCTCGAGCGGGCGAGGACACCGGTTGGGACAGGCGCGAACTACTCTGCTCTCGTGCCGACCGATTCCGAGAAGAAGGCTCCGAGTCGAGGCAAGACTCGCCCTCCGGCGGAAGGTCCGGAGACCGGTCTCTCGAACGCCCGCGCGCACTGGATCGCGTGGGGAAAGCAGCAGCAGGAGGCGCTCGAACGTCGTTCGTTCGTCGGTTTCGTCATCGAGTCGGTGAGGCGGTTCGTCGTGATCGAAGGGAAGCGGCTGACGCTCGTGATCACGGCGAACCTGTTCATCGCGGTGATCCCACTGCTGATCGTCGGGTACTCGCTGGTCGAGGCGTTCAACCCTCATCGCAACGTCGGTGTCCTGATCGTCGACAGCTTCCACCTGAGCGGCAACACGGCCCAGCTCGTCGAGGAGACCTTCTCGAACGCTGGATCGGGGAAGAGCGCGGCGTTGAGCATCAGTCTGATCTCGCTCCTGATCACCGGGACCGATGTCGGCGCGGCGGTCCAGCTCGCCTATGCGCGAGCGTTCGAGATGACTCCGATGCGCGGCCTGCAGAAGTACCTCCGTGGCGGCGCGTGGCTGGTCGTGCTGCTCGCGATGACGGGTGTCGGTCTCTCCCTTCGCTACTGGCAATCCCGCCACTCGGTCTGGTTCGCGATTCCGGTTGGACTCGTGCTGCTCGCAGGCGAGTTCGGATTCTTCCTCGCGACGCCCCGGCTG
>Ga0187779_10000396_pt1 | contig 29830 bp, 31 predicted proteins | sample 1015_Q2_SP10_10__FD_132435 | JGI IMG/M metagenome (GOLD analysis project Ga0187779, IMG submission 132435) | Tropical peat soil microbial communities from peatlands in Department of Meta, Colombia - 1015_Q2_SP10_10_MG | ecosystem: Environmental > Terrestrial > Soil > Wetlands > Peat | place... | reverse complement strand
TCGGGGCACGCTCTACTGGCCGCCGCGGATCGCCCGCCGCAAGGAGATCCTCGCGCGGCTCGCGGAGTGGACGCCGCCGCCCGCGCTCGGCGCCGTCCCCGAGGTGATCAACGATCCGACGGTGCAGCTGCTGTGGGGGGTCACCGCCGACCGGCTGCGCGCGTGGGCGGGCGGCGGCGAGGCCGGCGTGCACGGATACGCGGCATCCCCGGGCGTCGTCGAGGGAGTTGCCCGCGTCGTGCGAGACGTCAACGAGATCGGCGCCGTGCAGCAGGGCGAGGTGCTCGTCTGCTCCGTGACGGCCCCGAGCTGGGCGCCGGTGTTCCCGAAGATCTCCGCAGCCGTATCCGACATCGGCGGGATGATGTCGCACGCCGCGATCATCGCCCGCGAATACGGACTGCCGGCCGTCGTCGGCACCGGCCATGCGACGAAGCAGATCAAGACCGGCGACCGCGTCCGCGTCGACGGCGACAACGGGACCGTCACGATCCTCGACTGACGGTGCACGTCGTCCCGTTCCGCGCGCTCGACCTCGACGACGTCGCACTCGTCGGCGGCAAGAACGCGCATCTCGGAGACCTGATGCAGGCGGGCTTTCCCGTTCCGCCGGGGTTTGCCGTGACGGCTGCGGCGTTCGACGCCGTCGTGCAGCGGCGCGTCGACGCGCTGCTGGCCGGGATCGACCCGGAGGACGTGGCGGCGCTCGAGCAGAAGTCGGAGCACGTGCGGGCGTTCGTCGAGTCGCTGGACGTGCCCGCCGAGATCGCCGCCGCGGTCGCGGTCGGCTACCGCCGGCTCGGCGAGGAGCTCGGGCTTCGGGATCCTGCCGTCGCCGTGCGCTCGAGCGCGCTCGCCGAGGACGCTGCCGACGCGAGCTTCGCGGGCATGCAGAGCACGTACCTCTGGCTCCGCGGCGCAACCGACGTCCTGGCGGGCGTCCGGCGCTGCTGGGCGAGCTACTTCAACGCGGAGGCGCTCGCGTACCGCGCGCGGCACGGGGGAGCGGCCGGGATGAGCGTCGCCGTGCAGACCATGGTGGACGCGCGTGTCGCGGGCGTCATGTTCACGCTCAATCCCGTCACGGGCGATCCCTCGTCGATCGCGATCGACGCGAGCTACGGCCTCGGCGTGACGGTGGTCGGCGGCGAGGTCACTCCGGACTCCTATCTCTACTCGAAGGTGACACGCCAGCTCGTGCGCAGCGAGATCGGGGCCAAGGCGGTCGAGTGCGTGGCCGACGAAGGCGGCGGCACGCTCGTTCGCGAGGTCGAGGACGATCGCCGTGCGCGCCTGTGTCTCGAACCGGTAGAGGTCGAGCATCTCGCCGATCTCGGTCGAAGCGTCGAGCTGCACTACGGACGGGCGCAGGACATCGAGTGGGCGATCGACCGTCGGCTCGACGAGATCTTCCTCCTCCAGGCACGGCCCGAGACGGTATGGACGCAGCGGCGGAAGGCCGCCGCCGCGCAGAGCGCGTTCGCCGCGATCGTGGCGACCTTCACCGGCGGCAAACCGGCGGCGTGAGCGGCCCGGATCTGACGCCGGAGGACGTGCAGGAGATCCTCCGGCTCGTCGACGAGGCGGGCGTCGAGGAGCTCGACCTCGAGACGCCGCGGTTCACCGTCCGCTTTCGCCGCGGTGAGCCTCCGTCGCAGCTGCGGGTCGAGACGCCCGCGCACGCCGACGGCCTCGTCGACGTGACCGCGCCGATGATCGGGACGTTCTACCGCGCGCCGGCGCCGGGTGAGGCGCCGTTCGTGGACGTCGGCAGCGCCGTCGAGCCCGAGACGTTCGTCTGCATCATCGAGGTGATGAAGCTCATGAGCGCCGTCGCCGCCGGCGTGCGCGGGACGGTGGCCGAGGTCTGTCGCGCGAACGGCGAGGCGGTCGAGTTCGGCGACGTGCTCTTCCGCGTGTGGCCGGCGTGATCGAGCTCGTCGACACGACGGTTCGCGACGGCCACCAGAGCCTCTGGAGCGCGAACGCGCTGACGACGCCGATGATCGCCGACATCGCGCGGACGATGGACCGCGTCGGTTTTCACGCGGTCGACTTCACGAGCAGCACGCACATGGCGATGACGGTGCGCTGGCACCGTGAGGACCCGTGGGAGCGGATCCGCGTGATCCGCGAGCTGATGCCGGACACGCCGCTCGGCTTCATCACTCCCGGGATGCGTTTCATCTCGTGGGAGCGCGCGCCGCGCGAGGTCATGGAGCTCGCGCTGCGCTGCGTGATCCGCAACGGCGTGCGGCGCATCTGGGTCGCGGAGCCGATGAACGACGTCGTAACCGGGCTGGACATCGCGGAGATCGCAAAGCGCGAAGGAGGTGCCGAGGTGCTGCTCGGGCTCGTGTTCAGCATCAGTCCCGTCCACACCGACGAGTACTACGCGGAGCGTGCGCAGGCCGTCGCCGCGAGCCCGCACGTCGACGTGCTCAATCTCAAGGATCCGGGCGGGCTACTGACCCCCGAGCGCGTGCGCTCGCTCGTCCCCGCGCTCCGGACGGCCGCGCCCGATCTGCCGCTCGAGGTGCACTCCCACGACACGCTGACCATGGCAGGCCCGACGTATCTCGAGTCCGCACGCCTCGGCGCGTCGTTCGTGTGCACCGCGGTGCGGCCGCTCGCGAACGGCTCGTCGCAGCCGTCGGCCGAGCAGACGGTCGCGAACCTCCGCGCCGAGGGCTTCGACGTCGACCTCGACGAGGACGCGCTCGCCGAGATGTCGACCTACTTCACACGGCTCGCGGCCCGGCTCGGGCGGCCCGTCGGCGTCCCGCTCGAGTACGACGTCGCCGCCTACCGGCACCAGCTGCCGGGCGGAATGACCTCGACGCTCCGGCGCCAGCTCGACGAGCTCGGGATGGTCGGCCGCTGGGACGAGCTGCTCGCGGAGCTGCCGCGCGTGCGTGAGGAGCTCGGCTGGCCGATCATGGTGACGCCCCTCTCGCAGTTCATCGGCGTGCAGGCCTTTCTCAACGTCACGACGGGCGACCGCTACGCACAGGTGCCATCCGCGATCGTCAAGTACGTGCTCGGCCGTTTCGGCCCGCCGCCTGGAGAGCTCGATCCGGACGTTGCGGCGAAGGTGCTCGCATCGCCGCAGGCGGATCAGCTCCGCGCAGAGAGACCTCGTCTGGACCTTGCAGACGCACGCGCGCGCTACGGCGATGGCGTGAGCGACGAAGAGCTGCTCCTGCTCATGACGGTGCCGGCCGAGACGGGCGACGCCGACCGGCCCCGCGCGACGCCGCCGCCGGCGCGAAGCGAGGTCGTCGAGCTCGTCCGCGAGCTCGTCGCGCGGCCGCTGCACGAGGTCGAGGTCGAGGCGCCGGGGCTCAAGCTGCGGATGCGCCGGTGAGCCTGCTCGACGGGATCGACGCCGTCGTCTTCGACGTCGACGGCACGCTCTTGCATGCGGGCGACCCGGGCGGCGTCGTCGGCGCGACGCCGATCGCGGGTGCCGCCGAGACGATCGCGCGGGTCCGCGCGACCGGCCGGCGCATCCTCTTCTTCACGAACGGCACGGGACGGCCGCCCGCGCAGTACGCCGCCGACCTGCGCGCGGTCGGCTTCGAGCTCGCCGACGACGAGTTCATGAACCCCGCCGTCGTCGCCGCGCGCTGGATCGCGCGCCGCCACCCGGGCGCATCCGTGCTCGTGCTCGGCGGACCGGGCGTCGTCGCGCCCCTGCACGCGCTCGGGATAGACACGGTCGACGGCCGCGCCGACGTCGTCCTCGTCGGCTGGGACGACGCACTCACGTACGGGCAGCTCCGCGCCGCGTGCGACTCCGTGTGGGCGGGAGCCCCTCTGCTCGCCACCTCGACGGCAGCGGCGTTCTCCGTCGGCGGCGGTCGTGCGCCCGGCTGGTCGGGCGCCGTCGTCGCCGGCATCCGCCAGACGACGGGGGTGACGGCGCGGACGCTCGGGAAGCCCGCCCCCGAGGCGCTGCGCGAGATGTGCCGCGTGCTCGGGACCGTGCCACGCCGCACGCTCGTGGTCGGCGACGACCTCGGTCTCGAGATCGCGATGGCACGACGCGCGGGTGCGCGTGCTGCGCTCGTGCTGACCGGGATCTCGCGCGCAGCAGATGTCGACACGCTCCCCGCCGATCGCCGTCCCGACGCCGTCGCCGACGCGATCGCCGAGCTGCCGTTCGAGTAGCCTTGCCGAACGTGCTCGAGGCGATCGCGGTCCGCCGGTCATGATCGACGTCGACAGGGTCGTCGCCATCGACGTGCATGCGCACGCGGAGGTCTCCGTCACCGGCCTCGACGGCATGCCGCCGGAGTACCGCAAGGCGGCGGCCTCCTACTTCCACAGCGACCGGCCGCTGCCGACGGCGGCCGACGTCGCCGCCTACTACCGTGAGCGGAACCTGGCCGCCGTCGTGTTCACCGTCGACTGGGAGTCGCAGAGCGGCCGGCCGCCGATCTCGAACGAGGAGATCGCCGAGATCGCGCACGCGAACGACGACGTGCTCATCCCGTTCGCGAGCGTCGATCCCGCCCGCGGCAAGGAGGGCGTCGCCCTCGCGCGCCGGCTGATCCGGGAGCACGGCGTGAGGGGGTTCAAGTTCCACCCGAACCTGCAGGCCTTCTTCCCCGACGACCGCAGCGCCTATCCACTGTACGAGGTGATCGCGGAGGCGGGCCTGCCCGCGCTCTTCCACACCGGCCACAGCGGCATCGGCACCGGCATGCCCGGCGGCGGCGGGTTGCGACTCAAGTACTCGAACCCGATGTGCCTCGACGACGTCGCCGCCGACTTCCCCGAGCTGAAGATCGTGCTCGCGCACCCGTCGTTTCCGTGGCAGGACGAGGCGATCTCGATCTGCCTGCACAAGACGAACGTCTGGATCGACCTCTCGGGCTGGTCGCCGAAGTACTTCTCGCCGCAGCTCGTCCAGTACGCGAACACGCAGCTGCGCACGAAGGTGCTCTTCGGGTCGGACTTCCCCTTGATCACCCCCGACCGCTGGCTCGCCGACTTCGCCGAGTTGCCGCTCAAGGACGAGGTACGGCCGCTGATCCTGAAGGAGAACGCGATCGGGCTGCTCGGGTTGGGCTGAGCTACTGGGCGCGATACCCGAGATGCGCCGAGATCTCGCTCGCAGTGCGCTGCAGCGTGGGGCTGAGCCTCGCCACGAGGTCGTTCATCGAGACCATCGAGCTGTGCACGGCGAGATTGATCGCGGCCGAGGCGGCGCCGTCGCGCGAGAGGATCGGGGCGGCGATCGACCGGAGCCCGTAGGCGAGCTCCTCGTTGCTGATCGCGAGGCCTTCGGCGCGTACCCGCTTCAGCTCTGCGGAGAGCGCGGTGCGCGAGGTGATCGTGTTCGGGCCGCGGCGCGAGAGCTCGATCTCGGCCAGCGTCTCTGCCTGCTCCTCCGGCGGCAGATACGCGAGCAGCACCTTGCCCAGCGACGTGCAGTAGGCCGGCAGGCGCGAGCCGACGTGCAGGTTGAGGTCGATCTCGCGCTGCCCGGCGCGGGAGCTGCGGCAGCGCTCGACGTAGACGATGTCGAGCCGGTCGAGGATCGCCATGTTGACCGTGTAGCCCGTTTCGTCGCTCAGGGTGCGCAGATGCGGGGCGGCAACCTCGCGCAACTCCATCGAGTTGATCGCCGAGAAGCCGAGGTCGAGCACGCGCGGGCCGAGGCGGTACTTCTTCGTCTCCGTGTCCTGCTGGAGGTAGCCGAGCGCCGCCAGCGTGGCGACGTAGCGGTGCGTCGTGCTGCGGCTGAGGCCGATGTCGCGCCCCAGCTCGCTCACGCCGAGCAGCGGGCGCCCCGAGCGGAAGGAGGAGAGCACGGCCAGGCCGCGCTCGAGCGACTGCGAGTACGCGGAGCCCTCGGCGTCGGTCATGCCCGGACAATACCCGATCCGTTCCAGTATTCGGAACACCCGTTATTCAGAACAGCGTTCTTGACAGCGGACACCCGAGGGCATAGCGTCCCGGCCGTTGCCGGCGGCCACGGGCTTGGAGCCGCGCGGTCCCGGACGAAAGGACAGTGAGTATGGCCGACGCCGACGAATCGCCGATCGTCCTGCCGGACGACCCGAGCTTCGGGCCGGAGGTGCAGGTCGACTATCCCGGCTACCGCTCGACCCGCTGGCGCGCGCCGAAGCGTCCGCTCGTCTCGCTCCCCGAGGAGCTGCACGAGCTCGCCGGGCCGGTGTTCGGGCCGCAGGCGCTCGGGCCGCTCGACCACGACCTCACGCGCCAGCACGAGGGCGCGCCGCTCGGCGAGCGGATCGTCGTGCACGGCCGGGTCGTGGACGAGGACGGCCGTGCCGTCCGCGGCGCGCTGGTCGAGGTGTGGCAGGCGAACTCAGCCGGCCGCTATCACCACGTCGTCGACCAGCATCCGGCGCCGCTCGACCCCAACTTCACGGGTGCGGGCCGCTGCCTCACCGACGACGAGGGCCGCTACCGCTTCGTCACGATCAAGCCCGGCTCCTACCCGTGGGGGAACCACGAGAACGCGTGGCGGCCGGCGCACATCCACTTCTCGCTCTTCGGACACGCGTTCACGCAGCGGCTCGTGACGCAGATGTACTTCCCCGGCGATCCGCTCTTCGTCTTCGACCCGATCTTCAACTCGGTCCGCGATCCGAATTCGCGGGCGCTCCTCGTCTCCCGCTTCGACATCGACGCGACGCAGCCCGAGTGGGCGCTCGCGTACGAGTGGGACATCGTCCTCGGCCGCGGGGGCGCGGGGACGACGCCGCTCGAGGAGCAGTCGTGACGCTGCCGCGCACGCCCTCCCAGACCGTCGGCCCGTACTACGCGATCGGCCTCTGCCGACGTGCCGAGAACGAGCTCGCCCCGCGCTCGGCGCAGGGCGCCGTCCAGCTGATCGGGCAGCTGCTCGACGGCGAGGGGACGCCGATCGGGGACGGCATGATCGAGCTGTGGGACGCCGCCGGCAAACGCTGGGGGCGCAGTGGCACGGACGGCGACGGGCGCTTCTCCTTCGTCGTCACGAAGCCGGACCCGGGGCCGGACGGGGCCCCGCGCTTCGACGCGTTCGTCTTCGCACGCGGGCTGCTCCGGCACCAGTTGACGCGGATCTACTTCCCCGACGAGGCCGAGGCGAACGCGCGCGACCCGGTGCTGTCCTCGCTGGCCGAAGCCGACCGTGAGACGCTGATCGCCGTGCAGGAGAATGGCGCGATGCGCTTCGATATCCGCATGCAGGGCGACCGGGCCACCGTCTTCTTCGCCCATTGACGAGCTTCGCACCGCTCTTCGTCCCGGCCGCGCTCCGCGCCGCGGTCTCGGACGACGCGTGGCTCGCTGCGATGCTCGACGTCGAGCAGGCGCTCGCGGAGGCGGAGGCGGACGCGGGCCTCGTCCCGCCCGCGGCGGCCGCGGCGATCGCGGACGCATGCCGGCCCGATCTCTACGACGTCGCCGAGCTCTGCGAGCAGGGCCGCGTCTCCGGCAACCCCGTCGAGCCGCTCGTGCGCGCGCTGCGTGAGCACACGGGCGAGGACGCCAGGTACGTGCATCTCGGCGCGACGACCCAGGACGTGCTGGACAGCGCCTCGATGCTCGTTGCTCGCAACGTCCGCGAGCTGGTCGACGAGGAGCTGACGACGCTGGCAGACGTGTGCTCGCGGCTGGCGGAGGAGCACCGGTCGACGCCGCTGGCCGCCCGGACGCTGCTCCAGCAGGCGGTCGCAACGACCTTCGGCGAAAAGGCGGCCGGCTGGCTCGTCGCCGTCGTCGAGGCGCGGGCGAGGTTGAGGGCGGTCCGGCTGCCGGCCCAGCTCGGCGGGGCGGCGGGGACGCTCGCGCCGCTCGGCGCGCAGGGGATCCACGTGCTCCGCCTCTTTGCCCGGCAGCTCCGGCTCGAGGAGCCCGTCGTGCCGTGGCATGCGCACCGGTGGCCCCTCGCGGAGCTTGCAGCGGCGCTGGACGCGGTTGCAGCGGCTGCCGCGAAGATCGGCCTCGACGTCGTCCTGCTCGCGCAGACCGAGGTCGGCGAGGTCTCCGAGGCTCCGGGCGGCGTATCGACGGCGATGCCGCACAAGCACAACCCGATGCGGGCCGTGCGGGCGCGCGCGTGCGCCCGGCTCGCGCACGCGAGCGCCGGTGTGCTCACCGGCGGCGAGCACGAGCACGAGCGCGCCGCCGGCCACTGGCATGCGGAGTGGAGCGCGCTTTCCGACCTGCTCGCGCTGTCGGGAGGCGCCGTGGATGCCGCGCGCGAGTGCCTCGAGGGGCTTCGGGTGGACACGGCGCGCATGCGCGCGAACATGAGCGGCGACCTCGACGCCGGCGACCTGGGCTCGGCGGAGGCGTTCGTCGACCGCGCGCTCGCCTTCCACCGGGCGGCCGCGTGAGGCTCGGCTGCCGCCTCGACGGCCCCGAGGGTGCGCCGGCGCTCGCGCTCTTCGGCTCGCTCGGCAGCACGACGAACGTGTGGGAGCCGCAGCTCGCCGCGTTCGCGTCGTGCCTCCGCGTCGTGCGCTTCGACTATCCGGGGCACGGCGGCGCGCCGGTTCCCGACCGCCCCGTCACGGTCGACGGCATCGCCGCGTCCGCGCTCGCCGTCCTCGACGAGCTCGGGATCGGCCGCCTCGCCGTGTGCGGGCTGTCGCTCGGCGGCATGGTGGCGATGTTGCTGGGCGCGAGCGCGCCGGAGCGCGTCGACCGGCTCGTCCTCGCGTGCACGGGCGCGAAGATCGGCACGCCGGAGATGTGGAGCGAGCGCGCCGACCTCGTCCGCCGCAACGGGACGGCGGCCGTCGCAGCGGGCATCCGCGAGCGCTGGTTCACGCCCGCGTTTCGCGACTCGCCCGCGGCGGAGGGCGTGATCGGCGAGCTGCTCACGATTCCCGCGGAGGGCTACGCGCGCGGGTGCGAGGCGGTCGGCGCGTTCGACTTCCGCAGCGAGCTCGGCCGCATCGGGCAGCCCGTGCTCGTCCTCGCCGGCGCGGAGGATCCCGTCACGCCGCCGGATGTCCTCGACCCGCTCGTCGGTGGGATTGCGAACGCCGCGCTCGTAACGCTTCCGGACGCCGCGCACCTCGCCAACGTCGAGCAGCCCGACGCGTTCGCTGCTGCTGTGCTGTCTCATCTCGAGGAAAGGGCCGTCGCATGACCGACGACGCGTACGAGCGCGGCATGCGCATCCGCCGCGAGGTGCTCGGCGACGAGCACGTCGACCGCGCGATCGAGAGCACGACCGAGCACACGGCCGCCTTTCAGGAGCTGATCACGCGCTACGCCTGGGGGGAGATCTGGGCGCGGCCGGGCCTCGATCGCAAGACGCGGAGCGCGATCACGCTGACCGCGCTCGTCGCGCTCGGCCGCTTCGACGAGCTGGCGATGCACGTCCGGGCCGCGCGCCGGAACGGCATGACGCCCGACGAGATCGCCGAGGTGCTTCTCCACACGGCCGTCTACTGCGGCGTGCCGGCGGCGAACACCGCCTTCCACGTCTTCCAGCGCGTGCTCGACGACGACGGGGCGTGAGGACGCAGGTCGGGATCGTCGGCGCCGGGCCCGCGGGCCTGACGCTGGCGCGGCTGCTCGAGGTCGCCGGGATCGAGTCGGTCGTGCTCGAGAACCGCGACCGCGACTACGTCGAGCACAGGATCCGGGCCGGCGTGCTCGAGCAGGGGACGGTCGAGCTCCTGCGCGAGGCGGGCGTCGGCGGGCGCATGGACCGCGAGGGGATCGTCCACCACGGGATCCACCTCCAGTTCGACGGCGAGCGCCACCACGTCGCGCTGAGCGAGCTCGCGGAGGATCGCTCGATCATGATCTACGGCCAGACCGAGGTGGTGAAGGACCTGATCGCGGCCCGGCTCGAGAGCGGCCTGCCGCTGCTGTTCGAGGTGGACGACGTGAGCGTCCACGACCTCGAGACCGAGCGTCCGCGCATTCGCTTCACGCACGAGGGATCGGCGCACGAGCTCGAGTGCGACATCGTCGCCGGCTGCGACGGCTTCCACGGCGTCTGCCGCCCGAGCATCCCGGACGGCGTCCTCATGACCTTCGAGCGGGAGTACCCGTTCGGCTGGCTCGGCATCCTCGCGCGGGTCGCGCCGTCGATCGACGAGCTCGTCTACGCGCACCACACGCGCGGCTTCGCACTGCTCTCGCTGCGCTCCCCCGAGCTCTCCCGCTACTACGTGCAGTGCCGCCCGGACGAGAACCTCGCAGAGTGGTCCGACGAGCGCATCTGGGAGGAGCTGCAGCTGCGCACCGGCCTCGAGGGCTGGACGTTGCACGAGGGGCCGATTCTCGAGAAGGGCGTGACGGGGATGCGCAGCTTCGTCGCCGAGCCGATGCAGCACGGACGCCTCTATCTCGCCGGCGACGCCGCGCACATCGTGCCGCCGACGGGCGCGAAGGGCCTGAACCTGGCCGTCTCCGACGTTCGCATCCTCGCCGCTGCGCTCACCGACTGGTACGGGAGCGGCAGCACCGCGGGTCTGGACGGCTACTCGAACGCGTGCCTGCGGCGGGTGTGGCGCGCCGAGCACTTCTCCTGGTGGATGACCTCGATGCTGCACAGGCTCGGCGACGACCCGCTCGACGCGCGGCTCCAGCTCTCGCAGCTGCGCTACGTGACGAGCTCGCAGGCGGCCGCGCGCTCGCTCGCCGAGAACTACGTGGGGCTCACGACGCTCTGAGGCGGGTCAGTGCGCGTCGAAGGCGCGCAGCGCTGCCGCCTGGCTGTGGCGCGCGGCGATGCCGCGGTTGACGGCGTTCACGACGGCGCGCAGCGTCGCGGTGACGATGCTCGCGTGGATGCCGACGCCCCACACGAGCTCGCCGTCGACGTCCGCCTCGACGTACGCCGCCGCGGTCGCGTCCTCACCGGTGCTCAGCGCATGCTCGTGGTAGTCGCGCACGCTGATCGCGATCCCGAAGCGCTCGGCGAGCCCGTGCACGAGCGCCGCGAGCGGGCCGTTGCCCTCGCCGCGGACCTCGACCTGCTCCTCGCCCGACCGCACCGTCGCGGTGAGCTGCTCCGTCGCGTCGCTCGCCTCGTGCCGGTACGAGACGAGCTCGTACGGCTCGCCGACCTCGAGGTACTGCTCCCGGAAGATGTCGTAGAGCTCGTCCGCCGCGAGCTCGCCGCCCTCGGCGTCGGTGATCGCCTGCACCTTCTGCGCGAACTCGACCTGCAGCCCGCGCGGCAGGTCGAGGCCGTACCGGCTGAGCAGCAGGAAGGCGACGCCGCCCTTGCCGGACTGCGAGTTGACGCGGATGATCGCCTCGTACGAGCGGCCGACGTCCTTCGGGTCGATCGGGAGGTACGGGACGTCCCAGGTTTCCGAGCCGGAGCGCTCCCATGCGTACATGCCCTTCTTGATCGCATCCTGGTGCGAGCCGGAGAACGCCGTGTAGACGAGCTCGCCCGCCCAGGGATGACGCGGGTGCACCGGCAGCTCGTTGCACTCCTCGACGATGCGCTTCGCCTCGTCGAGCTGCGAGAAGTCGAGCCCGGGGTCGACGCCCTGCGTCAGCAGGTTGAGCGCGAGCGTGACGAGGTCGACGTTGCCGGTGCGCTCGCCGTTGCCGAACAGCGTGCCCTCGACGCGCTCGGCTCCGGCCATCAGGCCGAGCTCTGCCGTCGCCACCGCGGTGCCGCGATCGTTGTGCGGGTGCACGGAGAGGATGACCGAGTCGCGCCGAGAGAAGTGCCGCGCGAACCACTCCATGCGGTCGGCGTAGACGTTGGGCGGGAAGTGCTCGACCGTCGTCGGCAGGTTGACGATCATCTTCTCCTCCGGCGTCGGCGCCCACTCGGCGGCGACCGCCTCGCAGATCTCGTGCGCGTACTCGAGCTCGGTGTGGTGAAAGCTCTCGGGCGAGTACTGCAGCCGGACGTCGGTCGACGTCCGACCGGCCAGTTGTCTGCAGAGCGCGGTGCCGCGGACGGCCAGCTCCGTGATGCCCGCCCGGTCGAGCCGGAAGACCACGCGTCGCTGCGTGACCGACGTCGAGTTGTAGAGATGCACGATCGCGTGCCGTGCACCGTCGATCGCTTCGAACGTCCGCTCGATCAGCTCCGGCCGCGCCTGGGTCAGCACCTCGATCGTCACGTCCCCGGGGATCACGTCGTCGTCGACGAGCGAGCGGATGAAGTCGAAGTCGGTCTTCGAGGCCGCAGGGAAGCCGACCTCGATCTCCTTGAAGCCGAGCTGGACGAGCAGGTCGAAGAAGCGGCGCTTGCGCGTGCCGTCCATGGGGCTCTCGAGCGCTTGATTTCCGTCGCGCAGGTCGGTCGAGCACCAGATGGGCGCCGCCGTGAGCACGGCATTGGGCCATTGCCGGTCCGGCAGGTCTACGGTGTCGTACGGTCGGTATTTCCAGTAGGGCATCGGCACAACGGGCTCCTTCGACAGAGGGCGCACTACTCCTGATGGAGGGCGACGGATATGTGCGTATGCGTCTCCCCTACCTGGGGAGCGCAAGCAGGAGCGTGCGGCGGCCGAACCGGGCCAGGAGAGCAGTCTCGGGCGTCGCCGACATGCTTCCACGGTAGACGGATCCGGGGCCGGGCGCCAATCGAGTCGTCCGGTTTTGCGCACTACGATGATCCATCCGCGTCGCCCTCGTCCTCCTCTTGGCCGTCGGGGCGGGGCTTGCGACGGCCGTCCGGGCGGCCGCGCTCCCGCTCACGGTCGGCGCGTACTACTACGCGTGGTACGGGCCCAACGGCGGCCTGCCCTGGACGCCGGGCGCGCTGCGCCCGGGACTCGACCCGCCGGAGCTGCCGCTGCTCGGCGAGTACGACAGCCGCGATCCGGCCGTGATCGCGCAGCACTACGCGTGGGCGCAGGAGTACGGCGTCGACGTCTTCTTCTGCAGCTGGCACGGCCCGGGCGGCTACGACGACGTCACCATCCGCGACGACCTCCTGCCGTCGCCGGCGCGCGGACCGACGAAGATCGCGCTCCTCTACGAGTCGCTCCAACGCCTCGGGATCGGGTCCGACGCACGGATCCAGATCACCGACGCGTCGGTGGCGACGATGGTGAGCGACTTCGACTACATCGCGCGCACGTATTTCTTCGATCCGGGCTACTACCGCATCGACGGGCGGCCGGTCGTGATCCTCTACGCCTCGCGGATCTATCGCGGCGACGTCGCAGGGCTGATCCACGCCGTGCGGACGCACCTGATCGACACGTACGGGATCGATCCGTACCTGATCGGAGACGAGGTCGACTGGGATCTTCCGCCCGATCCGGCGCGGATCAAGCTCTACGACGCCATCACCGGCTACACGATGTACAGCCGCACGCAGCAGCCGGGCTGGCCGAGCCAGACGGAGTGGCTCGAGCGGATGGACGACCGCGTTCGGCAATTCAGGCGCGTCGCCGCCGAGGAGGGCGTGGCCTTCGTGCCCGGCGCGCTGCCGGGGTTCGACAGCCAGGCGATCAGGCCGGGAAGCGACGAGTGGGTGCTGCCGCGCTCGCTCGGGCCGTCGGATCCTCAGAACTCGCTGTTCGCGGCCACGCTGTCGCTCGCCGGCGGCCTCGTCGACCCTTCGCTGCGCCTGCTGACGGTGACGTCCTGGAACGAGTGGTACGAGGACACGCAGATCGAGCCGACCGCGGACGGGCCACCCCTCACGAGCGGGCCGGACGCGCTCACGCAGGGGTACGCCTTCGCGCCCTACGGGTTCTCGTTCCTCGAGCTGCTGCAGCAGTTCAAGGCGACGTTCGAGGACGACGCGCCGGCCGCCTCCCGTGCGCTTGCGCCGCCCACGCGGCCCGCGGCCGTCTAGCGTTCGCCTCCATGGCGTCACCCCAACGTCCGCGCGTGCACGTGACCGGCCCCGTCCCGGCGCGGATCACGGCGGAGCTCGAGCGCGACTTCGACCTCGCCCGCGCGCCCGCCGGCGCCGACGGGATCCTCTCGCTGCTCGACAACACCGTCGACGACGCGTATCTCGAGCAGGCGGGACCGCAGCTCGAGGTGGTCGCCAACTACGCGGTCGGCGTCAACAACATCGACCTCGACGCGGCACGGCGCCGCGGCATCGTGATCGCGAACACGCCGGACGTCCTCACGAAGACGACCGCCGAGCTGGCGGTGACGCTCACGCTCACGCTGCTGCGCAGGGTCGCGGAAGGGGACCGGATGCTCAGGCGGCGCGAGCCGTGGGGCTTCTCGCTCGAGTTCATGCTCGGCGAAAGCCTCGACGGGAAGACGCTCGGCATCGTCGGCCCCGGGCGGATCGGCCGCGAGACCGCCCGGCTCGCAGAGGCGTTCGGCGCCGAGCCGCTCTTCGCCGGCCGGGGCGATTCCCTGCCGGACCTGCTCGCTCGGTCGGACATCGTGAGCATCCACTGCCCGCTGACCGCTGAGACGCACCATCTGATCGACGGCGCGGCGCTCGGCCACATGCGCCCGACCGCAGTGCTCGTGAACACGGCCCGGGGCCCGATCGTCGACGAGGCGGCGCTCGTGGCTGCACTGCGCAGTGGCGCGATCGCCGGGGCCGCGCTCGACGTCTTCGAGTTCGAGCCGGCCGTGAGCGAGGAGCTGCTCGCGCTGGAGAACGTCGTGCTCTGCCCGCACCTCGGCAGCGCGACGCGCACGACGCGGGAGGCGATGGGGATGCTCGCGGTCGAGGCGCTGCGCGCCGTGCTGCTCCGCGGCGAGCGTCCGGCGAACACGGTCGCCTACTAGTCCTCGCCGCCCGCCTCCACGTCCTCGAACGCGTGGAGGCCGCTCCAGCGAGAGGTCGACTCGAGGCCGAAGCCGAACTGGTCGAGGATGCGCAGGACGGTATGGTCGACGATGTCGTCGATGTCGAGCGGGCGGTGGTAGAAGGCCGGCGACGGCGGCAGGATCGTCGCGCCCATGTCGGAGAGCGTCAGCATGTTGCGCAGATGCACCGAATGGAGCGGCGTCTCCCGTACGGCGAGGACGAGCCGTCGCCGCTCCTTGAGGGCGACGTCCGCGGCGCGGCAGACGAGGTTGCCCGCGAATCCCGTCGCGATCGCGGCGAGCGTCTTCGTGCTGCACGGCGCGACCGCCATCCCCATCGTCAGGAACGAGCCGCTCGAGATAGCGGCGCCCTGGTCGTTCTCCGCGTAGCTCACGTCGGCGAGGGCCCGCACCTCGGCGAGCGAGTAGCTCGTCTCGTGCTCGATCGTGACGCGGGCCCAGCGGGTCACCACGAGGTGCGTCTCGACCGGCAGCTCCCGCAGCCTCTCCAGCAGCCTGATGCCGTAGACGGCCCCCGAGGCGCCGGTGATGCCGACGACCAGCCGCGCGCTCATCGGGGGCGATGATAGCCCGCGCCGCTACAGTCGACGGTGACGTGAAGCACCTCGCCGTCCCCTTCCTCCTGCTCGGGCTGCTCGCCGGCTGCGGCGGCACGAAGACGCTCACGGTGACGCAGACGGTCACGCGGACGGTCACGAAGACGGTGACCACCAAGCCGGCTCCGGCCGCGGCGGTCGCCGCTTGCAGCGGAGCCGATCTCAGCGGCAGCTTCACCGAGGTCCCGGGTAGTCCCGGCGCCGGCCAGATCAGCTATGCACTGACGCTGACGAATGCCTCTCCGAACACCTGCTTCGTCTCGGGCATCCCGCAGCTCCAGCTGCTCGACGCGCAGGGCGGTGCGCTGCCGACGAGCGTGTCGGCGGAGCAGCCGGGCCAGGGGGCGGCCGCGAAGATCGTCCTCCAGCCGGCCGAGGCTGCGCAGTCGCAGGCCCGGTTTTCCCCCGACGTGCCCGGCCCGGGCGATTCTCAGCAGCCGGGCCCGTGCGAGCCGACCGCACACGAGCTGAAGGTCACGATCGGCGGCGGCGAGGTGACCGTGCCCATCGATCCCCCCACTCCGGTCTGCGAGCACGGGTCGCTGCGCATGACGCTGTTCGCCGCCGCGTAGCTGCTGCGGCCTACGGCGGTGCGGGCGCGCCGGTGAGCGCCGGCAGCGGCACCGTCGTCGTCAGCCCGGCGGAGTTCGTCGCCTCGAGCGCGGCGTTCCAGGTGCCGGGCGGGATCGTGAGCTCGAGCGTGCCGCTCGTTGCCTGCTGCCCGAGGTCGAGCTGCTGCGGCGGCTGGACGGCGGCCGGGTCGGTGAGGTCGAGCTTCAGCTCGAGCCAGGGCGTGCCAGGGTCGTTCGCCGTCCACGAGAGCGTGGTGCCGTCGACGCTCGCCGTCAGCGGCGGTGGAGCGGTGTCCCACGCCACCGTGACCGGCGCGAGCTGGTACGTCGACCGCCTGCCGGTGAAGTCCGTCGCCTGCACGGTGACGGTGTACGTGCCCGGCTGCACCTCCGCGCCGGGCTTCCACGTGAGCGTGTGCGTGCCACGCGAGAGGCCGCTCCAGGTCAGCACCTTGCCGGCGACGGCGAGCGTCACCGACGCGCGCTTCGAGAGCGCGAGCGGGATCTCGACGGTGTCGAGCCAGCCGTCGAGCGGCTGCGGGTAGGCGATCGCCTCCGGCGTCGGGTCGGGCTGGGACACCACGGGCGGCTCGTACGTGTAGTTGGTGAATCGCGCCGCCGCGTCCTGCCAGAACGGATCCTGCGTCTGGGTGGCGAGCTTGCCGAGCAGGGTCGTCACGAAGATCTGGTAGTCGCGCTTCGCATAGCCGCCGCCGAGCTCGTACCGCGACCAGTCGCCGGTGTCGAAGCGCCACAGGAGCCCGCGCGCCGCGACGGTCATGCGCTGCGCGAGTGACGACGCGTCGGCGTCCCCGGTCGTGCGCCCGTACTCGGCGAGCGAGAGGATCGCCTGGAGCTGGGCGTTGAGGACGATCTCGCGGTCGAAGCCGTAGAGGCGGATCCACGGCCCGCTCGAGAGCTCGAGGTCGAGCTTGCCGGGGATCGCGGCGTACGCGCGGCCTGCGGCGTCGGTGAGCGTGCCGTCTCCGAGCAGGACGCCCGCGCGCGAGAGTGCCTGCGCCGCGACCGCCTGCGCCAGCCCGGACGCCCACGGCGGCCGTGCGCGGCCCACGGGAAACGCGTACTCCCAGAGCAGGCTCCCCCGACGCGGGATCGCACGCGCGACGAGCGCGTCGGCGAGCGTGCGCGTCCCGTCGCCGTTCCTGGCCGCGGCGAGGTTGTTGAGCTGCGCGAAGTTCGCGAGCGGATGAAACTCCAGTCCCATCCCCGGGAACCAGCGGTAGATGACGCCGTCGGGCCCGGTCACGTCTGTCGCGTCGCGCGGGATCGCGTGCGTGCGCAGATACGCGACGTTCTCCTCGAGCTGCGAGAAGAGCGCGAGCGCGCGCGGCGAGGTGTACGAGTCCCACGTGGCGGAGACCTGCGCGAGCTGCGCCGCCAGCACGCGCGCGCGCAGCGGCGGCAGGAAGCGGATGCCGCGCTGCGCGAGGTAGACGTCGGCGCGGTAGCGATTCGCGTCCGGCGGCTTCAGCCACCCCGCCCGGACGGCCGCGCTGATCCCGCGCCGCGCGAGCGCGGCGGTGGCGTCGGCCGCGGCGGACGCGCCGGACGGAGCGGCCAGGCCGGCGGTTACGGCGGCAAGCAGCGCCACGCCGCCGCGGCGCCCGCTCACGTACGCGTGCGCCGCAGATGTCGCCGGTGGCCCGTCGTCAGTAGCCCGGTCACGTTCACATGGTGCCTGACCGTGCGCGTCGCCGGACCACCCACGACAAGTAACAACTTGTCACTTGCGCATGCCGACCGCATGAGGCGGCGGATCAAACGCCAAGTGACAAGTTGTTACTTGCTCTTACCGGTAGAGCAGCATCGCGAGAGCGGCGAAGTCGTATTCATCGACGTGATCCGGGCTCCCGGTCGGGCGGTCGAGCGCCGGCGTCAGCATTAGACGCGCGCCCAGTCTCGCGAAGAGAATCCGGGCGTATCGCGGTCGGCCCTGCCACCACGGCCGGCCGGAGCTGCGGCTTCTGGTCGCCATCCAGGAGATGCTCGTCCATCGACGACCGTGCAGGCACACTCGTCACCGCTCCGATACGTCACGTGCACCAGTCGTCTATCCGGGCCACGGAAGGCTGAAGAGCTTCGTGTTCGTCAGGCCGCGCATCGCCTCGACGACGCCCTCCTTGATCCCGAGCCCGGATGCCTTCACGCCGCCGAACGGCGTCGCCTCCGTGCGGAATCCCGGCACCTCGTCGACGTTGACCGTTCCACAGCGCAGCTCGCGGATGCATCGGGTCACGGCGGCGAGGTCGTTCGAGACGACGCCGGCCGACAGGCCGTAGGCGGTGCCGTTGGCGACGTCGATCGCCTCGTCGAGGTCGCGCACCCGCAGCAGCGGGATCGCGGGGCCGAACGTCTCCTCGCGTACGAGCTCGTGACGCGCGTCGACGCGGTCGAGCACCGGAGGAACGAGCTGCGCGCCGCGGCGCTCTCCCCCGAACAGCAGCACGGCGCTGTCGGTCGAAGCAGCCGCGGCTCGTCGCTCGACGAGCTCTGCGGCCGGCTCGTCGATCAGCGTTCCGACATCGGTGCGGTCGTCGAGCGGATCGCCGACGCGCAGCTGCGCGGCCAGGGTGGCTACCGCGTCGGCGAGCGCATCGGCGACCGGCTCCTCGACGATCACGCGCTTGACGGCGGTGCACCGCTGTCCGCTGTTCCGCGTCGCACCCGCTACCGTCAGCGTCGCCGCGCGCTCGATCTCCGCGTCGCGGAGGACGAGCAGCGGGTCGTTCCCGCCGAGCTCGAGCACCGCGCGCCGGTACCCGAGCCGCGCGGCGATCTCCTTGCCGACGGCGACGCCGCCGGTGAACGAGACCACCTCGACGGCATCGTGGGCGAGCATCTCGTCGAGGATCTCCTCGCGTTCGCCGGTCACGACTGCGAGCGCGTCCTCGGGGTAGCCTGCATCGAGAATCGCGCGCGCGAGCCAGAGGGCGGCGAGCGGCGTCTTCTCCGACGGCTTGAGCACGATCGGGGCGCCGGCCGCCAGCGCCGGTGCGAGCTTGTGGGCGACCTGGTTGAGCGGGTGGTTGAAGGGCGTGATCGCCGCGACGAGCCGCACCGGTTCCCGCATCGTGTACGCGCGCCGCGCGCGGCCGTGCGCGGACACGTCGCAGGCGAAGGCCTCGCCGTCGTCGCGCAACGCGGCATGGGCGGCGAACCGGAAGACGTCGGCGGCGCGACCGGTCTCGTGCCGGGTGTCCGCGAGGCAGAGGCCGGACTCGCGCGTGATCAGGTGCGCGAGCGGGTCGGCCTCGGCGGCGATTCGGGCTGCGACGCGCTCGAGCACCGCGGCACGCTCATGGCGGTCGAGCCTGACGCGGGCGGCCCCGGCGAGGTCGAGCGCCGCACGGACCGTGTCCCGGCCGAGCAGCGGCGCCTCGCCGACGATCTCGCCCGTGTACGGGTACGCGACCGGAAAGCGCGTGTCGCCCGTCTCCTCGCGGCCGCCGACGAGGCACGCCGGCCGAACCGTCTCCTCGGCGGCGAAGGCGGTCACGTGCCTTCTCCGAGGAGCAGGAAGTGCACGTCCGCGTTCGCCGCGCCCCGTTCGAGCAGTTCGCGCCTCGCTCCGTCCGGGCGCTCCGAGAGGAGGATCGGCACCGCCTGCTCGTGCCTGCCGCCATGGGATCGAAGCGGCCCGCGCAGAGCCGAGAGGTCATGCTCGGCGCCGTTGCGCCCGAGCGCGGTCTCCGCGTCCGCGAGGACGACGAGATCGCCGATCCGGTCGGCGGGAAGCGCGAGCGCAGCCGCCGCCTCGTCGCGCGTCAGCACCTCCTCCACACCGTCGACAGTCTCGAGCACCGCCCGTGCGCTCTCCAGCTCGTCCTCCTCGACGTGGATCCAGCAGGCCGATCCGAGCGCCGCGTGGTGCACGACGTACGGATCCGTGATCGGCAGCACGACGTGCGCGCTCGTCACGCCGGCCGACTGCAGGACGTCGCCGAGGTAGCGAACGCGCGGCTTCGCGTTCATGCCGTGGTCGGCGACGAGGCCGAGCCGCCAGCCGCCGTCGAGGTAGCTGCCGACGAGCTCGTCGAGGCGCGACAGGTAGGCGTCGCTCAGCTCCTCGCCGGGAGCCGCGGCGTGCTGGACGAAGTCCGTGAGCGAGACGTAGAGGAGCTCGACCTCGAGCAGGTCGGAGAGCGCGAGCCCGAGCTCGAGCGCGTAGTGCGAGCAGTCCCAGTCGTAGATCCCCGGCACGGGGCGGTCGACGAACCTGGAGACGCGGCCGTGGCCGGAGAGCTCGAGCTCGCCTGCGCGCTCGGCCGAGACGCACGGAACGGCACCCGCACCGAGCAGGCCGCGCAGCTTGTCCTTCGTCGTCACCGCGAGCACCGACACGCCGGACTTCTCGAAGGTCGCGTGGATCGACGGTGCACGCAGCGCCGCGGCGTCGGTCAGCTGCACCTCCCGTCCGTCCGGCGCCAGGTAGTGGTTGCCGGGAACGCCGTGCACGGCGGGCGGCGCACCCGTCACGATCGACAGGTTGTTGGGATTGGTGAAGCTCGGGAGCTGCGAGCTGGCCGTCGCGTACACGCCCTGCTCGACGAGCTCGCGAAGCCGCGGCACGAGCTTCCGTTCGAATGCATCGTCGAGGTACCGCGGGTCGACGCCGTCGAGGCAGACGACGGCTGTCTTCGTGGCGGGGAAGGAGTACGAGCGGCCGTTGACCTCGACCGCCGTCACGCGCCGAGCTCCGCCAGCGCACGCTCGAGTGCGGCGACGAAGCCGTGTAGGTCGGACGGCTCGAGCTCGCCCATGCAGGCGACGCGGAAGATCTCGGCGGCGAGGGGACCCTGCCCGGCATAGATCACGAATCCGGCGGCGCGCAGCCGGTCGTGCAGGGCGGCGAACGAGACGCCGTCGGGGAGCCGGACCGAGCGGATCGAGTGCGAACGCGCCGGCGCCTCGACGATCTGCTCGAGCCCGAGCCGCGCGAACGCCGCGTCGACGATCGCGCAACGTTCCGCGTAGCGGGCGCGCCTGCCGGCGATTCCCTCCACGAGCGTGCGATCGAGGGCGACGTCGAGCGCTGCGAGGGCGGGAATCGCCGGCGTGAACGGGGGCGAGCCGGACACGTCGACGTCGAGGTACGCGCAGAGGTCGAGCGCCACCGAGGACGGCTCGACGCTCCGGGCGCGACGGGCGCCGGCCGGCGAGACGAGCACGAACGCCGCCCCCGGCAGTCCGTGCAGGCACTTGTTCGAGGTGCACGTCAGGAAGTCGATGCCGTCGTCGAGCGCGATCTCCTCGACCCCGAACGAGGAGATCGCGTCGACGACGGTCCTTACCCCTGCGGCGGCTGCCGCGCGGGCGAGCTCGGCGAGAGGATTGAGCAGCCCGGTCGTCGTCTCGTGGTGGACGACCGCGAGCGTGTCGAGCGCGTCCTCGCGCACGAGCGCGTCCGCGACGCGGGCGACGTCGATCGGCTCGGTCCAGCCGCCCTCGACGGAGATCGTCTCGATGCCCGCGCGCTGCGCGGCCTCGCGCAGGCGCTCTCCGTAGACGCCGTTGACGACGACGAGCAGGCGCTTTCCCGGGCGGACGGCCGCGCGCAGCGTCGCCTCGTTCGCCGACGTGCCGGAGCCGGAGAGGAGCGCGATCGTCCAGTCGGGCCCGGCGTCGGCGAGGGCGCGGAGCTTGCTCCGGATCCGCCCGTCGAGCTCCCGGAACTCGGGCTCGCGGTGGCAGACGTCCGTTCCTCCGGCCGCCCGCTTGACCGCCTCGCTCGTCAGCGCGGGGCCGGGGTTGAGCAGGACGAGCCGTCGCTGCGAGCCGTCCGCGCCGTAGCGCGCCGCGACGAGGGCGTCGAGCTCGTCCGCCGCGACGAGCGCGTCCGGTGCCGCGGCGCTCAGCGCCTCCGCGTCGCCGACGGCGACGACCGCACCGGCGCCGGCGGCGCGGGCGGCGGCGACGTGCAGCGGGGTGGAGCAGAGGACGCCGACCTTGCGGACGTCGGCGACGCCGGCGGAGCGCATCGCCTCGAAGATCGCGAAGGGATCGGCCAGTGCGAGCTCGAGGACACCGGCGGCGAGCGGCGGCGTGGGGGAGAAGCCGAGCCAGACCTCGACGGCCGGCCGGGTGGCGAGGTCAGTCGCGGTCGCCATCGTGCGTCTCGGGTGGGCCGCCCATCACCCGCGCCGCGTGGCGCGAGCCGCTGCTGTTCTCGAGCACGAAGGAGACCGCGTTGCCGAGGTAGCGATCGTCGGACCACTCGAGCGGGAGGCCTTCGGGCGACGTGGTGCGTCGCAGCTGACGCAGCAGCGGCGTGCCCGGCGGGACGCCGAGGAGCGCCGCGTCGTCGGCGTCCGCCGCGATCGCGGAGACGTAGTGTCGCGCCTGCGCGAAGACGACGCCGTGCTCCGCGAGGCTCGCATAGATCGAGTCCGTGTCGAGGTCGACGGCGGCGACGCGGCGACCGACGCTCTCCACGAACGTCGTCCGCTCGATCATCACCGGCGTGCCGCCGAGCATCCGGACGCGCACGAGCGAGAAGACCGGATCGCCCTCCCTCACGTCGAGCCGGCCCGCGTCTGCGGCGTCCGCGTAGCGGCGGACGAGCTCGACGACGCGTCCGGACGGCTTCTCGCCGAGCGAGCGCGCCCAGGCAGAGAAGCTCAGGAGCTCGGAGAAGCTCTGCGCCCGGGGCTCGGAGAGCACGACGCCGCGCGCGCCCTTCCGCGACGCGACCACGCCTTCCGCTCGCAGCGTGGCGAGCGCGTGGCGGACGGTGCCGCGTGACACGTCGAACTCCTCTGCGAGTTCGCGCTCGGACGGGAGCTGCGCTCCGGGCGGGTAGAGGCCGGTGCGGATCGAGCGCCGGACCGACTCCGCGATCCGGCGGTGCATGGGGGCGTCAAAGGCGACGGCAGACATGTCTAGACATGATTGAGAGCTACGACCGGAAGGAACCTTAGAGGCCGCACCGGAAGGAGGCTAACGTATCTAGACAGGTTGATCCAACCTTGAAGCCGAATGGTCATCGGCCTGTAACCCAATCGTGCACCGGACAGTCGTAGGTTGCGTGCCGTCGATCCCGTGAGGAGGACAGCAAGCATGAGAACGACCCGTGCGGTAGCACTGGCGGCGACGGCGCTCGCGTGCGCGGCGCTCGTGGTCGCGACCGGCGCCTCGGCCTCGAGGTCGAGCACCTGCCCAGGCGGCCAGGTCCGCTTCGGCGTCGAGCCCTACGACTCCGGACCCAAGTTCACCGGCGCCTACCAGGCGCTCACGAAGGCGCTCGCGACCAACCTCGGCTGCACCGTGAAGCTGATCATCACGAACAACTACACCGCCGAGGTCGAGGCGATGCGGGCCAAGAAGCTCGACGTCGCCGAGTTCGGGCCGCTCGGCTACATCTTCGCGCACAAGCTCTCGAACGCGCAGCCGGTCGCCGTGTTCGGGACGATGCAGCACAAGCCGGTCACGTACACGGCCGCGATCTGGGTGCCGAAGGACTCGCCGATCACCACCGTCGCCGGCCTCAAGGGCCATACGCTCGCGCTCTCCGACCCGGCGTCGACCTCCGGGAACCTCTACCCGCGGTACGCGCTGATCAAGGCAGGCCTGAGCCCGGACAAGGACGTCGAGATCCAGTACGCCGGCGGCCATCCGCAGTCGCTGCTCGCGCTCACGAACGGCAAGGCGGACGCGGCCGAGGTGAACAGCCAGCAGCAGGCGACGGCGGTCGCAGCCGGCCAGTTCGACACCTCGAAGTTCAGGACGCTCTGGCGCTCCGACCCGATCCCGAACGACCCGATCACCGTCCGCGGCGACCTGCCGCAGGACTTCCAGTCGGCCCTGAAGGCGGCGCTCTTCAAGCTCGCGCCTGCCCAGCTCAAGCTTGTGGACACGGAGCTCGGCGTCGACTCCGGGCCGATGATCCCGGCTACGGACTCGATGTTCAAGACGGTCCGCTCGATCGTCGCCCTCGAGCACCTCGAGATCAGCGCCATCGGCTGAGGCGCCTCGAGGCGTGAGCGTCGATCCCGCCACCTACGCGGCGACGTCGTTCCCGTTCACGACGCGTCCGGAAGGAGCAGTCCCGGCCCTGGCCGTCCGCGAGCTTCGCAAGGGCTTCGCGGGCGGCCAGACCGTCCTTCACGGGATCGACCTCGACGTCTGGCCGGGCGAGCTGTCGGTGATCCTCGGCGCGAACGGGAGCGGGAAGTCGACCCTGCTCCGCTGTGCGGTGCGGCTGATCGAGCCCGACTCGGGGAGCGTCGTCCTCTGCGGGCGCGAGCTGGTCGGCGCGCGCGGCAAGGAGCTGCGCGAGGCGCGGCGGAAGGCGGCGATGGTCTTCCAGCAGGTGCTGCTCGTCCGGCGGCGGTCGGCGGTGGCGAACGTCGCCTACGGCTCGCTCGGCGAGCTGCCGCTCCACCGCTCGCTCTCGAGCCGCGTCTTCCCCGCGGAGCTCGCGGCGAGGGCGCACGCCTCGCTCGCCCGCGTCGGGCTGAGCGAGTTCGCCTTCAAGCGGGCCGATCAGCTCTCCGGGGGCCAGGCACAGCGCGTCGCGATCGCCCGGGCACTCTGCCAGCGCGCCGAGGTCGTGCTCGCGGACGAGCCGGTCGCGAGCCTTGACCCGCGCGCCGCCGAGGACGTGCTCGTCCTGCTGGGCGAGATCGCGCGCGTCGAGGGCCTGGCGGTGCTCGCGGTCCTCCATCAGCCCGAGCTCGCCTTTCGCTACGCCGACCGCGTGATCGGCATCGTCCGCGGCGAGGTCAGCTTCGACGCTCCGCCGAACGCGCTCAACGAGGAGCGGGTCGCGTCCCTCTACCACGGGGAGGTGCGGTGACCGATCTCGCCGCCGAGGCGCGGCGCACGCGCCGGCTGACGCCGCCGCGCAGGCTCCGCGAGCGGGCAGTCGAGCTCGGGATCGTGGCCGCGGCCGTCGCCGTCCTCGGCTACGCCTGGCACGACACGGGCGCGTCCGTCCTCGACCTCGTCCACGGTCTCGGCAACACGTACCGGCTCGTGACGCGGGCCGTCCCGCCGGACGGGCACGTCTTCCGTGACTCGATCCGCGCCTCGATCCTCACCTTCAACACGGCGCTCCTCTCGACGGCTGCCGCGCTCGTCTTCTCGCTCCTGCTGACGCCGCTCGCTGCCCGGAACATCGCCCCGCACCGGCTCGTCTACGAGACCGCGCGGCTCCTGATCGGCGTCCTGCGCGCGATCCCCGAGTTCGTGTTCGCGCTCATCTTCCTCGTCGCGGTGGGGATCACGCCGTATTCGATCGTGCTCGCGATCGGCGCGCACACGATCGGCGTGCTCGGGAAGCTCTTCGCCGAGGCGGTCGAGGACATGGACATGGGGCCGGTCGACGCGCTCCGCGCCGCCGGCGCCGGCCGCGTGCAGGTCTTCCTGCACGCGGTGCTGCCCGGGATCGCCGCCACCTTCACCGGGCTCGCGCTCTACCGGCTCGACACGAACGTCCGCTCAGCGCTCTACCTCGGAGCGTTCGGCGGCGGCGGGCTCGGATTCATGCTCTTCAACTCGATGCAGCTCTTCCAGTACAGGCAGGCGACGACCGAGCTCGCCGTCCTACTCGTGCTCCTGCTCGTTGTCGAGCGTGTCTCGCTCCTGCTGCGGCAAAGGATTCTCTGACGGCGGTTGCGGCCGGTTCCGGCGTGCGCGCGGCGCAGCTCGAGGGCGACGTCGTCCGGCTCGAGTTCGCGGACGGAACGCGCGGGGCCCTGCATGTCCTCGCGCTGCGTGACGGCTGCCCGTGCTCGGAGTGCCGCCATCCCGTGAGCGGCCAGCGGCTGTTCGAGTCCTTGCAGGTCCTGCCGGCCGCCGCGGCGGTGTCGGCGCGCGTCACGGGAGAGGGCTCGCTCGAGCTCGACTGGAGCGATGCGCACCACAGCTCGTTCCCGGCCGCCTGGGTCCGCGGCGAGGCGACCGCGGCGGCGCGCGGACGGCGGCCCGCGCGGAACGTGCAGCTCTGGGGCGCGGAGCTCGGCGACTCGCTGCCGGAGCACCTCTGGCCGAAGGTCGCCGAGGACGACCGGGCGCGCGCGAGCTGGCTGCGCGACGTCGCGAGGCTCGGGTTCGCCGTCCTCCACGGCGTTCCGCTCGAGCCCGGTTTCGTCGAGCCCGTGACCGGTCTGTTCGGCGCGGTGCGCGAGACGAACTACGGGCGGGTGTTCGACGTCGCCGTCTCGGTCGGCGCGACGAACCTCGCCGACACGGCGCTCCCGCTGAGCCCGCACACGGACAATCCGTACCGCGAGCCGACGCCGACGGTGCAGCTGCTCCACTGCCTCGCTTCGGAGGTCGAGGGCGGGCACACGGTGCTCGTCGACGGCTTCGCGGCCGTGGAGCGCCTGCGCCGCGGGGCTCCGAGCCGGCTGGCGACGCTGGCTGGAGAGCCGATCCGCTTCGCATACCGCGACGAGAGCGCCGATCTCGAGGCGGACGTCCCGGTCGTGTCGCTCGATGCGCACGGCGACGTCGTTGCATTGCACCTGAACAACCGCTCGAAGGGCGTCCCGCACGGCGACCCGGCGGGCGTGGCCTCCTGGTACGACGCCTATCTCGGGCTCGTCGCGCTCATCGAGCACGCCGAGCTCCAAGTCGTGTTCCGCCTCGAGCCCGGCGACCTGATCGTCTTCGACAACCTCCGCGTCCTCCACGGTCGCACCGGCTTCGCGAGCACGGGGACGCGGCGGCTGCAGGGCTGCTACGCCGACCGCGACGGCGTGCTGAGCACGCTCGCCGTCCTCGAGCGGGAGGCGATGCGGTGAGCGGGGACGTGATCGACGAGATCTTCGCGCGGTTCCGGGAGGCGGGAGACGCGACATATCTGGGCGAGCCCGTCACCGTGAGCGCGCACATGCTGCAGGCGGCGGCGTGCGCGACGGCGGACGGCGCGCCGCCGGAGCTGGTCGCGGCCGCGTTGCTGCACGACTACGGACATCTGATCCACGAGCTCCCCGAAGACTCGGCCGAGCACGGAGTCGACACGCAGCACGAGGAGGTCGGTTTCGCCTTCCTCGAGCGCTGGTTCCCGCCGGACGTGACCGAGCCCATCCGCCTGCACGTCGCGGCGAAGCGGTATCTCGTCGCGGTCGACCCCGGCTATCGGGGCACGCTCTCGCCTGCTTCGCTTCTCAGCCTCGAGCTCCAGGGTGGCCCGATGTCCGAGGCGGACGTCGAGACGTTCGAGAGCGGGCCGCACGCCGTCGCCGCCTGCCGCCTTCGCCGCTACGACGACGCCGGCAAGGATCCCTCGGCCGTGACGCCTTCGCTCGAGTCCTACCGGAGCCTGCTGGCCTCACTCCTGCCCCGAGGGCCGGCTCGCGGCGCCGCACGTTAGCCGAGCTGCGCAGCGGCGAGCCGGGTGCCCTCGACGCGGGCCCTGATCTTCGCGAACGCGGTCGCGCGCGCGGTCGACGTGTCGTCGGCGAACGGGGCGAATCCGCAGTCGTCGGTGGTCCCGAGCTGGTCGAGCGGAATGTACTCGGCCGCTTCGAGGACGCGGTCGCGCACCAGCTCCGGGGTCTCGACCGCCGGGTCGATCGGGTCGGTGACGCCGACGAAGATCCGCCGGCCGGGCCTGAGGTTGGCGCGGATCGTCGCGAGCACCGCCGGCCGGTCGGGCTCGCCCGCGAGCTCGAGATAGAACCGTCCCGCGTCGAGCGCGAGCAGGCCCGGTATGAGCCCGGCGTAGTCGACGTCTGCGCTGTGCGTCGAGTCCTGGTCGCCGCCGGGGCAGCTGTGGACGCCGATCCGCTGCTGCTCCTCGGCCGTGAAGCGGCCGAGGACGGCGTTGTTCAGATCGAGGAACTGACGCAGCAGCCCGCCCGAGGGATCGAGCTTCAGAGAGAGGCGGGCCTCGGTGAAGTCGATCTGCACGCTGTCGGCGCCTCGCTCGAGAGGGCGCCTGATGTCGGCCTCCGCCTCGTCGACGAGATCGGCGAGGAACTCGTCGCGCGAGTAGCCGTCGATCCCGTGGGCCGGGTAGAGCAGGCTGAGCGCCGAGGCCGAGATCACCGCCTGCTTGACCGGCCGCGTCGCGTACCGCTGCGCCTTCTCGAGGTACGAGTCGGCGTGGACCTGGTAGCGGAACGGTCCCTCGGTCAGGGTGGGGAGCCGGCGCGTGTGCCCGTCCGCGAACGGGATCACGACGCCGTTCGCGTTCAGGGTCGCGAGCCCGTGGATCGGGTACGTGACGAAGCTGGGCTTGAGCTGCTCCCCGTCCGTGACGACGGGTGAGCCGGTCGCCTCGAGCTCGCCGATCGTCTGCTCGAGCGCCTGCTCGAACAGTGTGGCCAGCTCGTCCTGGGAGACCCGTCCCTCGGCGGCCCCGCGCATGCCCTCGATCAGCTCGGGCGGCCTCGGGACGCTTCCGATCGGCTCGGTCGGAATCGACATGGCTGCATGCTCGACGCGCACCCCCGGTTCAGTCAAGCCCGTCGCCCTCCTGTTGTCACGTGCCGGGTCACGGTCCGAAGAAGCAGTTCAGTTGCCGGCGCGCTCCTCTGCGGCGGTGAGTTCGGCGGTGGGAAGTGCCTCGAGGCGTTCGTCGGGAATCGGCTCCCCGCTCTTGATCGAGAGGCCGTAGGTGCCGGCGGCGAGGCGCGCCTCGGCGCGACCGACCGCGGCGAGCTGGCGGCGCAGGTCCTCGGCGAGGCTCTCGTCGAACTCGTCCTGATAGAGGTCGGAGGCGAGATTGGCAGGGTCGTACTCGTCCGCGGGTTCCCCGTCGTCGTGCTGGCCGAGCCGGGCGAGCGCCCGCTCGATCCGTTCGCGCTCGACCTGAAGCAGCTCGCGTGCGTGGTCGGCGTCCACCAGGTGAGGCTAACGCCGGTGGAGGCGTGCGCGCAATCATCTCGCGCGGGTCCCTTCCGTTCCGGTCGTCTGTGCGCGTATCCGCGCTGCGCAGGCGCGGATCACCGGGACGAGCCGCCGCCGCCGCCGGGCAGTCAGGCGCGAGGTCGGTCCCGAGATGCCGACGCTCACGAGCGTCGATCCGAGCGAGGGCCCGACGGCGACTCCGATCGAGCTGAGACCCTCCTCGAGCTCGTCGACCGTCTCCGCGTAGCCGAGCCGGCGCACCCGTCGTAGCTCCGCCTGCAGCGCGGCCCGCGTCGTCAGCGTTCGGGCGGTGTAGCGCTCGAGGGTCGTCTCGGCGAGCGCTGCCTCGAGCTCTGCAGCGTCCAGGCCGGCGTACACGAGCTTGCCTCCGGCCGAGGCGTGCAGCCCGAATCGTCGCCCCACCCAGTTGCCGACGCCCACGAGGTTGCCGGCGTCGGCCTGCGCGATCACCTCGAGCGTGCCGGGCCGTTCGCTCACGCCGAGCATCGCCGACTCGCCGGCCTCCGCCGCCAGCCGCTCGAGGTGCGGTTGGGCCAGCCGTGCCAGCCGGCGGTGCGGGTCGGCGGCACGGCCGAGCAGGAGGATCTCCCTCCCGAGCACCCAGCCGTCGCCGTCCGCCACCCGCTCGACGAACTCGGAGTCGGCGAGCGTCGCCAGCAGCCGACCCGTTGTCGGGCGCGGCAGATCGATCTCGCCGGCGAGCGTCGCGATCGTCGCGCCCTCGGGGTGCGCGGCAACGGCCCGCAGGAGCGTCACGGCGCGCTGGAGGGACTGGTTGCGGGGGAGACCGGGTGCGTGTTCCACGCTTGGATCATATATTGACTTAAGGAAGTCACTATGCGATTCTAGCGTCGTGCGCGTCGCCGTCGTCGGTGCGGGTGTGGTAGGGCTGTGCTCGGCCTTCTCGCTGCACGAGCGCGGCTTCGAGGTGGTCGTGCTGGAGGCGGGTGCGGTCGGCGGCGGCGCCTCGCGGGGGAACACCGGCTGGGTCGTCCCGACGCTCTCGACGCCGCTCGCGGCCCCCGGGATGCTGCGCACCGGTCTGCGCTCGGCGCTCGATCCGCGTGGAGCCCTGATCATCAGACCCTGGGGGGCCGG
>Ga0187779_10000394_pt1 | contig 29902 bp, 25 predicted proteins | sample 1015_Q2_SP10_10__FD_132435 | JGI IMG/M metagenome (GOLD analysis project Ga0187779, IMG submission 132435) | Tropical peat soil microbial communities from peatlands in Department of Meta, Colombia - 1015_Q2_SP10_10_MG | ecosystem: Environmental > Terrestrial > Soil > Wetlands > Peat | place... | reverse complement strand
GCTCCTGTTTTGGGAGGGGGGGCCGAGCCGGCTAAAGCCCATGCCGGGATCACACTCATCTCACAGGCGTGGGCATCCGGAGGGGAGGCGGGAAGCCATGGGGCTTCTTTGGAGCTCCTCATGATGGTAGTCTCTGTGGTCATCGCCCTCATCGGGATCGGGATCGCTTATGTTTTCTATGTGAAGAATCCAGCCCTTCCCAAACTTATAGCGGAGAAATCGAATGGACTATATAAAGTAGTCTTCAACAAATATTATGTCGATGAACTCTATGAAATCCTCTTCATCAAGTCCCTCAAAAAACTTGGTGCGGGGCTTTGGAGAGGGTTTGATGATTTGGTCATCGATGGTTCGATCAACGGCATCGCTTATCTCATCGGCGCGCTTTCGAGGGCAATGAGAAAGATGCAGACTGGCCTGGTTCAAAATTACGCTTTTTCGATGATTATCGGTGGGATCATCCTCGCAGGCTATTATGTCGTGCGGGCCATTTTCTATTGAATAACCGAATAGGCCGAATGAGAACGAATGGGTCGGATATCTCTTAGATTCTTTGTTCGCCTAATTCGCTGTCATTTGTGTCATTCGTTAAAGAAGGAGTCGGTTTCATGACTATCTTGGGAATTCCGATCCTATCGCTGCTGATCTTCTTTCCAATACTAGCTGCCGTGGTTCTCCTCTTTATCAACAAAGAAAATGGGAGGGTCCTCAGGTGGATTACCTTAGTCTTCGCTCTTATCGAATTTTTTCTCTCGCTGCCCCTCTTCTTTGCGTTCGATCCCAAAATCGCAGGGATGCAATTTTTGGAGGATTATTGGTGGGTCCAGAGCTATGGGATTAGCTACAAATTAGGCATCGATGGAATTAGTCTCCTTCTGGTTCTCCTGACCACCTTTTTGACCATTCTCTGCATCCTGTGCTCCTGGACGGCGATCACCTTCCGGGTAAAGGAATTCATGATTTCTTTCCTCTTCCTTGAGACCGGAATGCTCGGCGCCCTGATGGCTCTCGATCTGATTCTTTTCTACGTCTTCTGGGAGGTGATGCTTATCCCGATGTATCTGCTCATCGGTGTCTGGGGTGATCCCAAGAGACGGATTTATGCAGCGGTCAAATTCTTTCTCTTTACCATGGCTGGAAGCGTTCTGATGCTCGTGGCGATTTTGACCCTCTATTTCCTCAACCAGAGGGCAACCGGCGTCTCCACCTTTGACGTGCTCGAGCTCTACAAGCTGGGGTTGCCCGTCGGCACGCAGTATTGGCTGTTTGCCGCGTTTGCCCTGGCCTTTGCCATCAAGGTTCCGATGTTCCCGTTTCACACCTGGTTGCCCGATGCTCATACGGAGGCGCCGACTGCCGGGAGCGTGATCCTTGCAGGCGTCTTGCTGAAGATGGGAACCTACGGGTTCATTCGGTTTGCCATACCGCTGTTCCCGAAAGCGGCGTTTGATCTCCTGCCGCTGGTCTCTATCCTTGCGATCATTGGAATTATCTACGGCGCACTGGTCTCGATGGTGCAGCCCGATCTGAAGCGACTGGTTGCCTTCTCAAGCGTGAGCCATCTAGGATACGTCATGCTCGGAATGTTCGCGTTCAATACGCAAGGAATCCAAGGTTCCATTTATCAGATGCTCAACCATGGCATTAGCACGGGCTCCCTCTTTTTGATCGTCGGCATGATCTATGAACGCCGCCACACGCGTTTGATCGCTGACTTTGGAGGACTGTCCAAGGTGATGCCCATCTACGCTGTCTTCTTCATGATCGTGACCCTCTCGTCCATCGGCCTGCCCGGGACGAACGGGTTCGTAGGAGAATTCCTGATCCTACTCGGTGCTTTTCAATCTCACGTCGTCTACGGAGTGTTGGCTGCCACGGGCGTCATCCTGGGAGCCGCTTACATGCTGTGGATGTTTCAGAGAGTGATGTTTGGGAAAATCACCCGGCCCGAGAACGAAAAACTGAAAGACCTCAACGCACGGGAGATCTCGATTCTCGTCCCGATGGTGATCATGATCTTTCTGATGGGGATCTACCCCAAGCTCTTCTTCAGCAAAATGGACGCCAGCGTGGACAAGTTTATAAAGGATTTCAAGGGAAGGGTGGAGATGAAAGTGGAGCTCCTTGCACCGAAAGTAGCAGCAGAAATAGAAAGTAAAAATGTCAAATGACAAAGTTCAAAGGAATTCCGAATTTCAAATGTCCAATTTGACATTTTATCATTTGTCATTTTTTTGACATTTGGACTTTGGCATTTGAGTTTATTGCTTGGAGGGTTGTTAATGAAACTGCCAGAAATTGACCTCTATCTCATTGCACCGGAGATCATCATCACTGCCTTTGGTTTTTTGGTGCTTCTGTTGGACGTCTTTTTACCCAAAGGAGAGAGAAAGGGTTACCTTGGAATCATCAGCCTTATTGGAATCTTTTTCGCCGGTCTTTATACTTTTCCCCAGATGGGATCTGTCCGATCCGGTTTTGAAGGGATGTTCATCTCGGATGGATATGCTCTCTTTTTCAAAATGATCTTTCTGATCATTGCCTTTCTGACCGTCCTGATCTCTATTGGCTACATCCACAGGGAAATGATTGAGTTTGGGGAGTATTACGCCCTGATCCTTTTTGCGACGCTTGGGATGATGCTGATGGCGGCGGGCTCTCACTTGATCATCATCTTCCTAGGGTTGGAAACCATGTCCATTTCAATCTATATCCTGGCTGGGATGATGCGAGAAGATAAGAGGTCAGCGGAAGCGGCCTTGAAATATTTTCTTCTAGGCGCCTTTGCCACGGGGTTTCTCCTCTATGGCATCGCCCTCGTCTACGGTGCTACGGGATCGCTTCATTTGAAGGACATCGGTGCTTATATCGCTTCCAAAAGTTTACTGAGAAGCCCGATGCTTCTGATGAGCCTTGTTTTTCTCACCATTGGTTTTGGGTTCAAGATTGCTTCTGTTCCTTTTCATATGTGGACGCCCGATGTCTATGAAGGCGCTCCAACCTCGATTACTGCTTTCATGGCTACGGGGGTGAAGGCAGCTGCTTTTTCGGCCTTAGTCAGGGTCTTTTTCTCCGCCTTACCGGCCTTTCGTCCTGATTGGACCTCGATCATGTGGGTGATCTGCGTCGCGACGATGACCGTGGGAAATGTTGTGGCGATCTCCCAGACCAATATCAAACGGATGTTGGCCTATTCGAGCATCGCCCATGCCGGATACATTTTGATCGCCTTCGTCGCGGGGAATGATTTAGGAACTTCAGGCATCCTTTTTTACCTCATGGCCTATGCCTTTATGAACATCGGTGCTTTTACCGTAGTCATCCTTCTTGGGAAAAAGGGAGAAGAAAATACTCTGATCAGTGATTATGCAGGAATTGGATTCAAGTATCCCCTCCTGGCTGCATCGATGACGATTTTTCTTCTCTCCATGGCAGGCATTCCCCCTCTGGGAGGGTTTATGGCCAAGTTTTATATCTTCAGCGCAGCGGTGAAGTCGAAATTCTATTGGCTGGCCATCCTCGGGGTGCTGAACAGCGCGGTGTCAGTTTACTATTATCTACGGGTCACGGTTCTCATGTATTTCAGGGAATCCGAGCGGGAGATCACCGGCCTCCAATTCTCGTTTGCATCTGTGCTCGCATTGATCCTGGCTGTCATCGGGACGCTTTATATGGGGATCTTTCCCTCCGATGTGCTTTCCTTGGCCCAGAAGTCCATCGCCGGGTTGATGTGAGGTTCGGCTTCTGGTTTCTTCACCCCCGATGAATCCCCGGGTTGATATCATTCGCCGCCTCCTTATCTTTCTTAATTGGATTTGGCAGACAAACATGGCTGGTATCTTTCGAGATATCCAGGTTTCTAAGAAGATTCTCTTTTTTTGATCGAAGGAACCGGTTATAATTTGCTGCGTAAAACTGGAGCCGTTCGAAACAACACGGCTAAAAATCAAGTTTCAGGGATGTGGTGTGATGACAGAGAAGGACGTGAATGGAGAGCCCAGTTTTGAGGAGCTCTTAAAGGCCAGTTCTGAAGCTCCCGGTCGCAAGCTTTTCCCTGGGGATAAGGTTTCGGGGAAGGTGTTGAAAATCAGCAAGGATACGATCTTTATTGACTTAGGAGGCAAGACGGAAGGCATTGTGGATCTTCAGGAATTCCTGGACAAGGAGGGCAACCTCACGGTCGAGCAAGGGGATTGGGTTGAAATGAGGGTGGCATCGATCCGGGATGAGATCCATCTCACAAAGGGAATGAAGGTTCAGGGCAAGGATACCCTCGACATGCTCCGGGAGGCAAAAGAAAACCTGATCCCTGTTGAAGGAAGAGTCTCTGGCGTCGTGAAGGGAGGTTTCGAGGTCAATCTCTCCGGTATTCGTGCCTTTTGCCCTATAAGCCAGATCGATCTCGCATTCTGCGAAAAGCCTGAGGAGCATGTTGGAGCGAAATATCCCTTCCGCATCGTGGAGATCAAAGAAAGAGGGAAGAATATTGTCGTCTCCAGACGTGGACTCCTGGAGGAAGAGCGAGAGAAAAAGTCAAAAGAAACTTTAGCGAAACTCAATCCTGGCCTTGAATGTGAAGGGAGGGTTACGAAACTAACGGATTTCGGCGCCTTTGTCGATATCGGAGGCATCGAGGGGATGGTCCATATCTCTGAAATATCTCATGCGAGGATCAGGCATCCATCAGAGGTTCTCAAACCCGGCCAGTTGGTGAAGGTGAAGGTGATGAGGTTCGAGACGGATAAGGACGGCCGGCCTAAAATCTCTCTCTCCATCAAAGCCTTGGAGCCAGACGCATGGGAGAGAGGCCTTGGATTCGAAGAAGGAGAGATCATTCATGGGAAAGTCTCCAGGCTCACAGACTTTGGCGCCTTTGTCGAAGTAGCGCCGGGGCTGGACGGCCTTGTCCACATTTCGGAGATCAGCTACGAGCGTGTCTCGCACCCGAGTAAATTGCTTCACGAAGGAGATGCAGTGGATGTGCTGGTGATGGGAATAGACCGTCAAGCGCACCGCATCTCGCTATCGATTAAAGAGGCGACGGTCAAGAAGAGAATGGAAGAGGGGGAGGGTTGGGATAAGGTGCGCCTAGAGGCGGGGCAGGTCTTGAAGGGGATCGTTGAAGATAGTAAGCCCTATGGTGTTTTCATTCGCCTTCCACAGCTCGGTCCGAAGGTGAGAGGTTTGCTTCCTGTGGAGGAGATGAAGGATTCCAGAAAGGGAGATGTTAAAAAGAAATTCCCCAAAGGGCAAGAGATCCGGGTGGAAATCATCTCCGTCGATACGGAGGGGAAAATCCGACTATCCCAAAGAACGATGGAGGAGAGAGAAGACCAAGAGTCCTACAAAAAGTTTCTGGAGAAGGATGAGAAGAACGAGAAGCTGGGTACCCTTGGAGACATCTTCAATGATTTGAAGTTGAAGTGAAGGGACCAACACAAACGGATTGAATGCTTTTACATGGTCATTGCGTGTGATCCCGCCTTGGAGCGTGGTAATCTGGTCTCGTAAATACGAAATTGCTTGGTCATTTCACTCCTCGCAATGACAATTTATCTGTTGCGTTTGTGTCAGCATTTAAATTTATGAAGAAAACGAATGCGGCAAGGTTGTTAGATACTTTGAAGATTGACTACAAACTTGCGGAGTATGAGATCGACGAGTCGGACCTGAGCGCTGAAAGTGTCGCAAGGAAAGTGCACCTGCCTCCGGGACAGGTATTTAAAACACTGGTCGCCCGGGGAGACAAAACAGGGGTACTCATGGCTTGCATTCCAGGGAATTCGGAGCTCGATCTGAAGGCGATGGCTGGGGTCAGTGGAGATAAAAAGGTGGAAATGGTCCATGTGAAGGAGATTCAGCAAATCACGGGCTATATCCGGGGAGGCGTCTCACCGGTTGGGGCAAAAAAACGTTATCCGGTCTTCCTGGACGAAAGTGCCATGAGGTTTCCGTTTATCTCGATCAGCGCCGGGGTCCGGGGTTTCCAAATCTTTGTTTCGCCGGGGGATTTGATCGATGCGCTGGATGTGAAACGATGCAAGATCGTCCGAGGCCAACCCCGTTAGAATTCCAGTCGTTGTGCCCCAAGAGAGCAGGGTACTCGCTGCTCAAGCACGGGCGCAGTGGGTCAGCATTCCTAACGGGGTGAAGTGTTGACATGAAGGGGATGTCGTGGGTTATGATACAGCTTGTTTAATATCCACGGAAAGAATAAATAAAAAGAAAGGAGCTTCAATGAGATTAAAACTGATCGTCGTCTTAGGGATTCTGTTCTTTGTCAGCCAGGTGAGTGCCGAGGACAAGCAGGTGCTCAAAGATCAGAAGGAAAAAGTGAGTTATAGCATCGGCTTAAACTTCGGGAGTAATTTAAAAAGACAATTGATCGATATCGATCTGAATACTTTTGCGAAAGGGATTCAGGATGGCCTCTCTGGGGCGAGTCCCCTATTGAGCAAAGAGGAAATTCAGGAAACCATGATCGCTTTGCAGAAGGAAATGTTGGAGAAGTATAGAAAGCAGGGAGAGGCCTTTCTCGCTGAGAACAAGAAAAAGGAAGGGATTAAAACCTTGGCGGATGGCTTGCAGTATAAAGTGATAAAGGCGGGGACTGGCAAGAAACCCAAGGCGGACGATACAGTGACAGTGAATTATCGGGGTACCCTGATTGACGGCACGGAATTTGACAGCTCTTACAAACGTGGACAACCTGCGACCTTCCCTGTTTCCGGTGGCATGATTAAGGGTTGGACCGAGGCTTTGCAGCTCATGGAAGAAGGCGCGAAATGGGAGCTTTTTATTCCCTCGAATCTCGCTTACGGAGAGCGTGGAATGGGCGGCATCATTGGGCCCAATGCGACCCTCATTTTCGAAGTGGAGCTGGTCTCGATCAAAGAGAAGCCACAAGAAAGCAAGCCAGAAAGTAAACCACAGAAAAAGTAAGAGGACCGGGCGATTGAAAAACGGAATAGGTACCAGGAGCTGGTCACGGGGATTGTTCGCAAAAAAGAGATGAGGAGCCAATTGAGACGGATCATTCCGATTCTTCTTCTCCTGATCATCTTATCTCCAGTCTCATCTGTGGTGTCGGGTGAAATCTACCAATGGAAAGACAAGGACGGGAACGTTGTTTTCTCCGATACGCCTCCCCCGCCGGGAGTCAACGCGGAGATAAAGGAATTTAAGGAAGACACGACAGAAAGACCAAGGGCAAAAGAATATCCCCAAAAGCCGAAAAAAGAAGCTTTGAAAGAGAAAAGGCCCTACGGAGATATCCAAGTCATCATGTATATGACATCCTGGTGTCCTTATTGTACCAAGGCGAGAAATTATCTTCATTCGCTGAACGTTCATTTGATCGAATACAATATTGAACGAGATAATAACAGGAAAGAAGAGATGCTGAGTAAGAGCGGCGGTTCGACAGGTGTTCCTTTAATCGATGTTGAAGGGACCATCATCAGAGGATACAATCCCGACGCCCTTAAGACCGCCATTGAAAGAAGAAGAAGTTTATAGCAGGGGCGTAGCGAATTAGAATAAAAAAAACCTCCGGGCCGGAGCTCGAAGGTTTTAGTTCAAATCAGACCGGAAAAATCAATTCCGGCTAGTTTGCACAAAGAGTGACTTATGCCCGCTCCTTGGCGTGTTCCATTCCGCCCACGGTTTCCTTTTCGAACCTTTCCTTGTGGTATATCTCATAAAAGATCGTTCCGACTCCGAGGATGACCACCATGGCTCCAAAGATCATGTTGTTAGTGGCAAAATGGGTTTCCCCGTAACCGAAGACGAATGGTGATATGAACAACCAGATCCCTATCAGCATCTGGAATACTGTCCAGGAATAAAACAGACTTTTCATTCTCTTTCACCTCCTCCAAAATTAAAAGCGCTCTGGCAACTCCCGAGCGCTTCTTTTTTCTGTTTGACCTGTTTAGCTCACTTGCCTTAGTAGAGCCGCCAGTAAGCTATCTCTTATCGTCTTTAATTAAAAATAATTGATAAAAACTTCCTTGTCAAGACGGGTAGCATCCGTTGTAAAAAACATGCCGCAAATTATTAACCCCCCAATTTTCTTGAAAAAAATGGGGACTCGTGTTAGTTTTGTTTAACTTATGCGCGAGCCGATGATTGAGATGGTTCACGTGTTTAAGACGTACCCAAGCCAGATCTCCGCTCTTTCGGACATCACGCTGGAGATTTCATCAGGGGAGTTCGTTTTCGTTTCCGGCCCCAGTGGTTCCGGGAAAAGCACACTTCTTCGAATTCTGTGCTGTGCAGAAAAAGCAACGGGCGGCGAGGTGATCGTCGATGGAGTGGAGATCACCCAGCCTGGTTTTAACAAAATTCACCATCTGAGAAGGAGGATGGGAATCGTTTCCCAGGATTTCAAACTTTTGCGTGACCGGACAGTAAAAGAGAATGTCGCTTTCGCTCTGGAGGTAACAGGCCATGCCCGACGGGAGGCAAAAAGCAAGGCCTCGGATATGTTGAAGCGAATCGGGCTTGAAGAAAGGGAGGAAGCCCCTATCCTCGCTCTTTCTGCGGGGGAGAAGCAGCGAGTGGCCATCGCGCGGGCTGTGGTCAATTCGCCGTCGTTAATTCTCGCCGATGAGCCCACTGGGAACCTGGACGCCAAAGCGACCCTGGAGGTGATGGAGATTTTCACCGACCTCAACCATCAAGGAACCACCATCGTGTTTGCCACTCAATTCACGGGACTCATCAAACGGTTTCCATATCGTGTGGTTCATATTTTAAACGGACGGGTCTCGGACGGGAAAAAAGTGGATACCAGCGAGGCGCAAGAGGTGAAAGCAGGGGAATGACTTTTTTTCTTCAATACGTGATGAGGCGGGCCTTTCAAAATATGATGGGAAACTTATTCCCCAATCTCATCACCATCGGCATCATTGCTGTCTCCATGCTCATCTTTTCGACCTTTACCTTGCTCGCCTTCAACTTGACCAACTTCCTCAAGATCTGGGAAGACAAAATTGAAGTCATTGCGTACTTGAAGCAGGGGACCCCTGCCACTGAAGTGGAGCCCCTCTTAGACAGGACTCGACTTCTCGAAGGGGTCGAAATCGTAAGGTATGTCTCGCCCGATGATGCAATGGCCTTTATGGAGATGAAATTGGGTGGGCAGAAGAACCTCCTCCAAGGAATTCAGCCGGCACTCCTGCCGCCCTCTTTTGAAATTCAGTTGAAGAAGGACTATCGGAATCCTGCAAAGATTGCCGAGGTGGTCGGCCATCTGAGAGGAACAGCGCAGTTTGAGGAAATTCAATACGGACAGGAGTGGGTGAATGCCTTTTCGATACTGGTTCATGCCCTTCGTCTCACTCAGTGGATACTGGGAGGGCTTCTCCTTATCGCGATCGTGTTCATCACCTCCAACACCCTCCAATTGACCATCTCCTCCCGACGGGAGGAGATCGAAGTGATGCACTGGGTCGGGGCAGGCCCTGGTTTTATTCGCGTTCCCTTCTATGTCGAAGGACTCATCCAAGGTTTTCTTGGAGGAGGAGTGGCGATTCTTTTTCTATTTTTACTGTATCGAGGGCTTTTTCTTCACATTCCCCTATCGATGCAGGCCTGGCTGGCAAAAGTTCCCGTTCTATTCTTGCCGCCGGAGACCATCGCCTGGATATTAGTGGGAGGAATGGTTCTCGGCTTTTTTGGCAGCTTCGTGGCTTCGATGAGAGTTCTGAGGTATAAATGAAAGGGGCTCTGGGTGGAAAATGGATATGGATCGGATGTTTTTTGACAGGATGGATGTTTTTCTTCGGGACCCCGCAGCCGAGGGCTGCCCAAACCGATCAGATTGATAAGGCCATCACTGAGAAAAAGAAGGATCTCAAAAGCATCAAGAAAGAAATCAACCTCACCAAGGAGAAGGAGAAAAGAGCTCGGGGAAAGGAATCCTCCATTTTGGGTGCCCTTCATCTCCTGGAAGTGGAACTTTACCAGAGGGAAAAAGAATTAAAACGGATGGAGACGCAGCTGAACCAAACTCAGGAAAGGCTCCAACAGACAAAGCACCAGACCGTGATGCTCAGCAAGGCAACGGACTCCACCAAAGAAGAACTCCACTCCAGACTGATCGCCCTCTATAAGATGGGAAGGGTTCCCGTGGAGGGCCTTCTTCTCACTTCAGACTCCTACCCCGATCTCTTGAGGCTTGACAAATATTTAAGGGTGATTATCGATTACGATGCTCGCCTGGCCGAGACCTATCGACATCAAGTGCTTTTGAAAGAGCGATATCAAGAGGAGCTGATGCAGGATCAGATCCAATGGCAGCGAAATATTTCTGGGATAGAGGAGAAAAAAGGGGAGATCACAAAAGTCAGTGAGGAGAAACGGGCACTGCTTAAATCCATTCAAGATCAAAAGGTAGTCTACCAGAAGGTCCTCTCGGAATTAGAAGACAGAGCGAAGGAGCTTCAAAGCCTCGTCGCTAAACTGGAACGGGAGAAAAGTCTTCTGGCATACGGGAAATCGAAACATGAGACCCTCAAGGGAAAGCTGACCCCGCCCGTCCAGGGGAAAGTGATCAGCATGTTTAAGGAAAAGGGACAGAATGGGATAGAAATCAAAGCCCCGATGGGAGCCGAGATTCGAGCGGTCCTGTCCGGGAAGGTTCTCTATGCCGATTGGTTCAAGGGGTTTGGGAATATTGTGATCATCGATCACGGGGGTCAAACCATTACTGTTTCCGGCTACTGCTCAGAGTTGTTGAAGAAACCCGGGGACGGTGTCCTGCAGGGGGAAGCGATCGCCTTGATCGGAAGCGCGGGATCGTTAAAAGGTCCTTGTCTCTATTTTGAAATTCGCCGTCACGGAAAGCCCCAGGACCCGATGGAATGGCTCTCCCACATCGATCGAATTGTTTCGCTGCCGGAAGAGAATAAAAAAGGGAAGAGATTGTAAAGGAGGACGATATGTCTCAAGGGAAAAGGATAGCAAACGTTAGGATTGTTTTGGTGATCTTCGCGGTCTTCCTCGTTGGAGTCCTCATCGGGTCTGGCCACTCTCAGAAGGTTTCGGCCCTTTCTAATAGCACGTATGAGGACCTAAAGGTTTTCACGGAGGTCCTCGGCCTTATTCAGAAGGACTATGTCGAAGAGACGAACTCAAAGGATCTGATCAACGGAGCGATCAAAGGAATGTTGGAAACCCTAGACCCCCATTCGGCTTTTATGCCGCCCAATATGTACAAGGAAATGCAGGAGGAGACAAAAGGCCGGTTTGAAGGCTTGGGAATCGAGATCACCATCAAGGATTCTGTTCTCACCGTAGTCTCCCCCATCGAGGGGACGCCCGCTTACAAGGCGGGGATCCTGGCAGGAGATCAAATTGTTAAAATCGACGGAGAGTCGACCAAGAATTTCACCCTCATGGATAGTGTGAAACGATTGCGGGGCCCGAGGGGAACCAAGGTGACGATTAGTATCCTGCGGGAAGGATTCACGAAACCGAAAGATTTCACGTTGGTCCGGGAGGTCATTCCCGTCCGAAGCGTTCGCCATGAATTATTAGAAAAAGATTATGGGTATATTCGAATTTCCCAATTTCAAGAAAAAACGGATGACGAATTTGAGAAAGCGGTAAAGGCGTTGAAGGAAGAGAGCAAGGAGACCCTAAAAGGCTTGATCCTCGACCTTCGGAACAACCCTGGTGGTCTCTTGGATCAGGCCGTCAAGATATCGGATCGATTTGTCGAATCCGGTCTGATTGTCTCCGTGGAAGGGAGAAAAGAGGACCAGAAAATGAAGTTTTATGCTCATCCTGACGGGAGTCTTGAGCATTATCCGCTGGTCGTTCTGGTCAACGGCGGGAGCGCCAGCGGCGCGGAGATCGTGGCAGGCGCCATTCAGGACCAGGGTCGTGGCATCATCGTTGGAACTCAGACCTTTGGAAAAGGATCGGTCCAGACGATCATTCCGTTGAAGGATGGGTCGGGGTTGAGGCTGACCACCGCAAGATACTACACCCCGAATGGCCGTTCCATCCAGGCCAAAGGGATTGTGCCGGATATCGTTGTCAAACCTTCGGGTCCCGAGGAAGAGAAGGAAGCCCTCCCCCCAAAATTCCCGGCGGAAAAGGATTTGGAGAGGCATCTGACAGATGTTTCCAAGGAGAAAGAAAAGTCCAAGAAAGAAGAGGTCAAGGAAAAGAAACCCGTCGACAATCAACTGGAGCGGGCGCTTGAGCTCCTCAAAAGCTGGGAAATTTTTAATAAGGTGTCCAAAGAGAATAAGTAGTCAGTCAGCAGGGAACGCCTGCCTGTCCGGCAGGGGATGGTTTGCCCGCTGCGCCAGCGCTTGCGCGGCCAGAAACTGTTCCTATAAGATATCACGCGAGGGTTTTACGGGCTTCAATGGCTAAGCGACCACACCGGCGAGAAGGGTCGAGCAGGTGGATGGGTTATGTCTTCTCTTTCTTCCTCGGTGCCCTGCTGGGCCTCGGCGGATACGTCTACCTGACACGAGAAAAAGCTCTGTCCCCGGAGGATTTCTCCCAGAAGGTCTTTCTGGCCGACCAGATTATTCAGAGCCAGCTGTACGAGGTCGGCATTCAGAAAAAGAATGTCCTTCTTCATCAGACGTCATTAAAGAAAGAGGAAGGCCTGGCCTGGAAAGAATCTTCCTTGAAGGTCCAGGTTCTCCCTTCCCTTTCCTTCTCCCTGGTCGAAGAAAATTTGAGGCGAAGCCTATCTGCGCTCGGGGCACCCGTTTCGATTCGTTCCTCTCGAAAACCGGAATCTCTCCGTCTGGAAGTCAGGGTTTTGGGTCGAGTCACTCATCAGCTTACGTTTGTCTGCTCGCTTCCATCTTCCCTGGGGATGGGTCTTCACCCGAAGATCGCTATTGTCATTGACGACCTTGGGGGAGAAAATAAGATTTCTCAAGAACTCCTTCGTTGGGATCTTCCGGTCACCCTTTCCATTCTTCCTTTCGCTCCGTATTCGAAAAAACTTGCCAGGGAGGCTCATGGGAAGGGGAAGGAAATCATCCTCCATCTTCCTATGGAGCCCCGTGGCTATCCGCAGGTCCGTCCGGGAGAGGGAGTTCTCCTTGAAGAGATGGATGAAGCGAATTTGCTTCGCCAACTCTCCAAAGATATTGAGGCGGTTCCCTACATCAAAGGGGTGAACAATCATATGGGATCTCGATTGATGGAAGATCCTGAGAAGATAAAGATTATCTTTTCAGAATTGAAAAGACGAGGGCTCTTCTTCTTGGACAGCCGGACGACCTCCCAGAGCATCGGTCTCCAAGTAGCCCAATCCGTGGGTTTGAAGGCTACAGAAAGGAACATTTTCATCGACCATTCATCGGCCGACGAAGATATCAAACAGCAACTGGAGCGGCTGATCCAACTCTCCCTCTCAAAGGGAAAGGCGATCGCGATCGGCCACCCTCATCCTTCAACGATCAAGTCTCTCAAAGAGATGATCCCTAAGATGAAGGAGATGGGAATCGAGGTCGTTCCACTCTCTGGGGTCTTGGAGTAGGAGGACGGGAATAGGTTTTCAGAATTTCATCCCGAGGAAGAGGCTCGAGCTCCTTACGTCCTTTTCGATCCACCCTTAAAACTCTCGCCGGCCCTTTCTTCACCCGACCGATGACTTCGAGAGGGATGGAATTTCTTCTGAAGGCCTTTTGAAGCGGCAAAGGATCTGACGGAGGCACAGCTAAAAGCAATGCACCCGATGCAATGGTGCCGAGAGGGTCCATTCCAAATTCCCGGCAGAGGATGCGCGACTCTTTATAGATCAAAACCTTCTCTAAATCGACTTCTATCTCTGTATCCGAAGCCCATGCCATCTCGATCATCCCGTTGATCAATCCTCCTTCTGTCGGGTCGTGCATCGCGTGGACGGGAGAGACCTCACAAGCAATTCGCGCCGGACGAAGGACTTCGATCCCCGGATCAAGCATGAATCTCTTTGCCCTTCGAATCACCGAAGAAGGAATGCCCCTTTGCAAAAGAGCGGCCTCGTTTTCCTTTGCCATGATCGAAGTTCCTTCAATGCAGACTCCCTTCGCCAGGAGAAGGAGGTCTCCCGGTCTCGCGCCACAGGTGGTCACCAGCTTATCTTTTTTAACCTCCCCAATCATATGGCCGGACAGAATCATTTTCTTGATTCCCGGTGTAATCTCTGTATGTCCGCCGACGAGGGAGACTTTAAATTGACGACAGGCATCGCGGATCTGCCTGAAGACCCTTTCGATTCCCTTTAGATCCGCACCCTTGGGGAAGAGAAGGGTGGCTGAAAACCATTTGGGAATTGCTCCCATCGTCGCAATGTCATTCAGGTTGACCACTACTCCATAGTATCCGATCTTCTCTGTTGTAAAGGTGATGGGGTCTGAAGTGACTACCCAATAATGACCGGCTTTTCTCCCGGGATCGATCACCGCGGCATCTTCGCCGATTTTCGGGCCGATGACGACCCGTGAGTCGAGAGTCGTGTTTCTCTCTAAAATTTTTCTTAGAATACCGATCTCCAGTTTTCCGATCTTCTGGAATCCTATCATCCGACGCAACATCCTGCCTCCAACGGAATTAAACAAAATTTTGCATGCTGCAAGCCTTGCTTCGGCGGGAGAGCTCAACCCTAAACCGCATTTGGCAGAAATTCCTTGAGCAGTTCAGGGCTTAATGAGCACATCAATCTGGGGAGCATTCTTGTCAATCTTCGTGCCTACCGAGGTGGAACAGTAAGCGCAGAGATACTCATACTCTTCCCCTTCGGGTAAGACTAAGAGCAATCTCCTTCTCACCGGCACTGCCGCCTTGCACCTCGGGCAGTAAAGAGAAGTTGCTTCGAACTGCTCAAAGCTGGGCTTCTGCATATCAATAAGTATAAAAAAAGATCAGTCCCAAGACAAGCATTCTTCATCCTTTTTCTAGGCCTCCTGGAAGACTCGACAAAAATGCACTTCGCCTTCGAAGCGTTTACGGAAAAGAGGCTAAAATTCCAATGGAACATGGGTTTAGAAGGTGGTATAGAGAATAAACCATGGAGAGAAACGTGTTTTCTCGAAGCCTTTCTTTGGTCCTGATCCTCCTTGTCGCCTTTGTTTTCACGACGGAAGGAGGAGAGGGTGATCTCTTTTCAAAAATAAGGATTGATCCGATTAAGGGCGATAAAAAGGCTCCGGATTTTTCTTTGAGAGACCTAAATGGTCATAAAGTTGGAATAAAACAATTGAAAGGGAAGATTGTCCTTCTCAATTTTTGGACCACCTGGTGCGGTCCCTGTAAGGAAGAAATGTCCAGCCTTGAAGTTCTGCACCAGCGGTTCAGAGAGAGAGATTTTGTTTTACTGACCATTCTGTTGATTACGAAAGCTCAAAACACGTTCAGGAGTTCATTGATAAACATCACTATACCTTCGCTGTGCTACTCGATCCCAAAGGTGAAACCATTGACCTTTATGGAGTAAAAGGAGTTCCAACTACCTTCTTAATTGATAAGGCGGGGAGAATGATTGGAAAAGCCACAGGTCGAAGGGACTGGAAAAGCCCGGAGGTCTTCTCCCTTATAAATCTTCTGACTGAAAAATAAGGAACAAATTATCTTGACAATTTTTATAAAGAATGATAAAAGTAATTTATTATCAAATTGACGTGCTATGAGACTTTCCACACAAAGCAGATACGGGGTGAGGGCAATTTTTGATATTGCGTATCATTCCGAAGGGTTAGAGACCCAGGTAAAAAATATTTCCCGCAGGCAAGGGATTTCCCAACGCTATCTCGAACAGATCTTCCAGAAGCTAAGGAGGGGGGGAATAATCGGAAGCAAAAGGGGCCCTTCGGGAGGGTATTTTTTGGGTAAGAAACCCGAGGAAATTACTGTCGGTGAAGTTATCCGAATCACAGAAGGTGGCATAAACCCAGTCCTCTGCGTCGATCCAGAAGATTCAAGTAGATCTTGTAGAAGGTCAGGAGGATGCGTAACTCAAATCGTTTGGAATGAAGCCGGGAAAAGACTAAACGACTATTTTGATTCTGTTACGATTAAAGACTTATGTCAGCTTGCTAAGGAAATGGGAATGAAAAAGGATTTCGACAAGAGATTTATGTATTACATATGAATTTTCGACATAGGTCAGTGCAGGTTTTTAGTGAGGGTTGATTGTAACCCTTCTTTTTCTTTTCCGAAAACCAATGAACGTATGATGCGAATTTAAATGGGGAAGTGCGTTGGCCTCCCTTTTTCTGATAAAATATTTGTTGATAGATTTTATAAAGAATATTTGCGATGGGCAATCAAGAGAGGTCACGGAAATAAGGGATATCAAGTGAAGACAGGAATGCGAAAGACCATCAACGATTTCAAAGAGTGGTTAATTATCAAGGCGAAGAAAGAGGGCTCTGAAATCTCGGTTGAGGAGACCCATCAACTCCTTCAAAATAAGGAACCGGTTGTTCTGCTTGATATCCGGGAGAAGAGAGAGATAGCAGCGGGCTACATTGAAGGAGCCACTTTCCTTCCTCAAGGTCTCTTGGGTGAAAAAGTGGAGAGCGAACTGCCTGATAAGGACATTCCAGTCGTGGTTTACTGCGCGGGGGGGATTCGTTCCCTTGCTGCAGCAAAATTAATGGAAGGAAAGGGTTATACCCACGTCTTCTCAATGGCCAAAGGCATTGATGGCTGGAAAGCGGCTGGCCATGCAGTGGTGAGTGATTCCGAATTGACGGCAGATCAACTAAGCCGGTATAGCCGGCATCTGCTGCTTAAGGATGTCGGATTGGAAGGACAGATTCGATTGCTGAAAGCGAAGGTCCTTCTGGTCGGCGCAGGGGGCCTCGGTTGTCCGGCTGCTCTTTATCTGGCTGCTGCGGGAGTAGGGACTCTGGGTATCATTGATTCCGACAAAGTCGATTTAACCAACCTTCAGCGCCAGATATTGCACGGTTTGGCGGACGTGGGAAGGCCAAAGACGGAGTCGGCTAAACAGGCCATTCATCGAATCAATCCCGATGTGAGGGTGGTGACGTACCAAGAACGATTGACTCCACAGAATGCTCTCGAGATTCTTCAGGACTATGACGTTATCATTGACGGATCTGATAATTTTCCAACAAAGTATCTCGCAAGTGATGCTTCCTTCTTTACGGGGAAACCTTATATTTACGGAGGCGTCTTCCAGTTTGAAGGACAGGTTAGTGTCTTTTCGCCTAAAGATGGGGGCCCGTGTTTGCGTTGTCTCTTTCCTGAACCTCCTCCACCAGGTCTGGTCCCGAGCTGAGATGAGGCAGGTGTCCTGGGAGTTGTCCCCGGGCAAATTGGACTGATTCAGGCAACCGAGGCAATCAAGCTCATTTTGAAAAAGGGAAACCCACTGATCAGCCGATTCCTGATTTATCAATCGCTGGATATGGAATTTAAGACATTTCCGATCAACAAAAATCCCTCCTGTCTTCTGTGCAGTGGGGAACCGAAAATAAAGGAATTGGTCGATTACCACGACACATGCAATCTGGGAACGGCAAGTCAGGCAGCCGTTTAGTTTTGATCAATGATTCGAATCAAAAACGACTTTGCGAAATGAAGAAACTGCTTTTTTGATAGCGCCTAATAAGAAGAGCGGTTTTCCGGCAAAGATCTAAGGGTGAAGGGGTCACTCCGAAGAGTTAGAAGTCTGCCGAGAATGCTCTCTTTGGACGGAAAAGGATGCTAACAAAAATCATAGGTTCCTTGCTTGTTATTGGAATCCTTTTTTCCTACGTCCCCATGTTCCCGACGGAAGGTTGTTCAGACGGAAGTCACATGGGGATCATGAAGATGGATTGCGGTTCTTTATTCCACTGTCCTATGATTGTCGGTAACATTTATCCGGAAATTTCGGCCCTTCCACTGAGGGGCTGTTTGGTGCCAATAAAGCTATCGCTGGCGATCGACGAATTTCCAGATCCTATCTTTCATCCCCCCAAATGTTTAATCCTGAATTCCTGTCTCCGGGGAAGGAACCCCTAGGTATGCAAGCATGGACCTTGGCACAAGAATTGCTGACTTAGAACTATAAGATTTCTTATTTTAGAAAAATTGTATATTCTTGTATGGTGATATTTTTTCAGCTTAGCTCATAAACAAGAATATAAATCAATAATTTCAAGTACTAATAGAAAGCTCTTGGCCAAGGACCTAATCAGGCTTAGGTCCACTAAATGCTAAAACCTTCACTTCCCCCTTAAGGTTTAGCCAATAGGCCAAGAGCTTTTTTTATGCGGTTGAATTAACTACAGTGTGCTATAAATATGGTTTCATAAAAAGGTACCATTCCGACAGAAGTCAGAATCCAGTGTTTTCAACGGGTTCTGGATGCCGGATCGAATCCGGCACGACAGAATGACAGACTTTATAGACAGACACCAAATGACAGCGAAATTTACTGTCTTTTTCGGCCTAAAATAACGAGTTAGCAGTATTTACTTATTAATATGCTTTGATTAGCCTGAAGGGGGAATTGTGTAACTAATAGGAACCTAGCAACAAATTGTCATTACGAGGAGTCCCGCCTTGACGGGATAAGGAAGGTGATAAGATGAGCTCAAAATCATTTGACCTGGCTAAATCGATTCTCTTTTCTTGTTTAATCCTGATGCTAACGCTTTTCCCTTCGTTTGCCCAGTCGGAAAGGACAAGGTTAGATGTGGATCAGCTTGTGGATGAGGCTCTTCAGAACAATCCGGAGATTCTGGCTGCGAAGAAGAAATGGGAGGTCTACAAAGAGAAGATACCTCAGGCCAGAGCTCTCGAAGATCCGATGTTTGGCTTCGGAATCATCAACCTTCCTACCAGTTTCAGCTTCCATCAAGAGGATATGACGATGAAGGAGTTTTCGATCTCTCAGAAGTTTCCTTTTTATGGAAAAAGGAGGCTCATGGGGGAGATGGCAGGGAAGGAGGCGGAGGCGGTCTTTAATGAGATTCAGGAGAAGGCCAACCGAATCATTAGAGACGTGAAAAACACCTATTATGACCTCTCCCACGTCTACCGAACCACGGAAGTCACCCAAAGGAACAAAGAAATCATGGAAGGTTTTGCTAAGATCGCTGAGAGCAAGTACTCTGTCGGTGGAGGGTTACAACAAGATGTTCTCAAGGCCCATGTGGAAGTTTCCAAAATGGTGGACGATCTGATCATGCTGTCCCAGAGAAAAAGAGCCTTAGAGGCAAAACTGAATGCTCTTCTAAACCGGCCTCCGGAAACGCCGGTAGGTGAGCCAGAAGAAGTCATCTTCAAAAAACTTCCTATTGAAATTGAAGCATTTCAAAAAACAGCCCAAGAAGTAAATCCCACGCTTAAGGGTATGAAGAAAATGATAGAAGCGAAGGAGAAGGCATATGCCCTTGCTAAGAGGGAATATTATCCGGACCTTAAGTTACTGTTCGCCTATGGCCAAAGGGATGCGCTTAATGGTGTGAAACAGGACGATATGCTAACAGGGATGATGGAAATCAATATTCCAATATACTTTAAGTGGAAGCAAGATCGAAAAGTGGCAGAAACAAAAGCTGATATCCTTGCTACAGAGGCCGAGTACCGCGCCATGAAGAATGAGATTTTTTTCATGATCGCGGATATGGGGTCAATGACCCAACGGGTTGAAAGACAAATTGACCTCTATAAAACAGGGATCATTCCTCAGGCGAGCCTTCAGGTGAACTCGGCCCTGAGCGCTTATAGAGTGAATAAGGTCGATTTTTTGACTCTTCTGGATAGTCAAGTGACGCTCTACAAATATGAGTTAGAATACCATCAGGGATTGACTGAATATGAAAAAAGTGTGGCGAATCTGGAAGCAGCGATTGGAAAGCGCTTCTCTCAGAGGGAGGAAGGAAAATGAAACGAGTGATTTGGCTCATTCTTTTGCTGGTTCTCTTCTCGTGGATCTCTGGATGCGGAAAAGGGAAAGAGGCTCCTAAGGAAGAGATGAAGCATGAGGCGAAGGCTGCCACAACCGAGGCCGCAAAAAAGTCCGGTGGAACAGAAATGGAAGAAATGAAGGGAATGACCATGGAGTCCATTCAGAAAGAAGGAAGGATGCAAGAGATGGCTCCCGGCACGGTTCAAATCTCTCCGGAGAAGCAGCAGCTGATCGGAGTTAAATTCGGAACGGTAGAAGTGAGGCCTCTTGAGAAAGTGATCAGGACGGTTGGAAGGGTTGACTATGATGAAAAAAGGATTGTCACAGTCTCGCTTAAGATTGGAGGTTGGATCGAAGATCTTTATGTTGATTTCACAGGGAAGTATGTCAAAAAAGGGGAGCCCCTTCTCACGATCTACAGTCCGGATTTGGTTTCTACGCAAGAGGAATACTTGCTGGCTCTTGCGGCGAAGAAATCTTTGACAGCGAGTTCATTTCCGGAAGTGGCTGGAAGCGGAGAATCTCTGGCTGAATCTGCCAGGAGGCGTCTAAAACTGTGGGACATCACGGATGAGGAGATCAAAAACTTAGAAGAGAGCGGCAAAGCAAAAAGGACCGTTACCCTTTATGCTCCCTTTGGCGGATTTGTTCTGGAAAAATCCGCCTACAAAGGGATGAATGTGATGCCAGGAGCCGCTTTGTACAAATTGGCCGATCTTTCAGTCGTGTGGCTCTACGCGGATATTTATGAATATGAACTTCCCTTCATCCGATTGGGACAAGAAGCAATCGTTCAACTCACCTACCTTCCAGGCGAGACGTTCAGGGGGAGGGCGATCTATATCTACCCCTCTCTGAACCCCGAGACCCGAACCGCAAAGGTGAGATTCGAGTTTCCGAATCCACATGATCGGCTTATGCCGGAGATGTTTGCCAATGTTGAGATCAAGGTTCGCCTCGGGCAGAGGTTAGCTGTGCCGGAAGGAGCAATCATTGATACCGGTGTCCGCCAGATGGCGATCATTGATAAAGGGAATGGTTATTTTGAGCCGAGAGAGGTGAAAATAGGGTCTAAGGCCGAAGGCTATTATGAGGTGATCAAAGGGCTTAAGGCTGGGGAACGGGTGGTCACGAGCGCCAGCTTCCTTGTAGATTCGGAATCGAACTTGAAAGAAGCAATGGGGGGCATGGCGAATATGCCGGGAATGGAACATGGAGGACACAGCAAATAGGTGAAAAGGGTCCCAGGGGTCCAGGATTCAAGGGGCCGAGCAAAGCGAACTTGAACCCTTGAATCCTCGAGGTTTAACTATGATCAACAAAGTGATTGGATGGTGCGCCCATAATAAGTTTATGGTTTTTCTCTTGATAGGGATGGCCGTATTGTGGGGATTATATTCGATCAAGAACATCACGCTTGATGCCATCCCTGATCTCTCCGATACCCAGGTGATCATCTTTGCAAAATGGGATCGCAGCCCCGACATTATGGAAGATCAGGTCACTTATCCAATTGTGTCGGCGCTCCTTGGTGTGCCGAAAGTAAAGGACATCCGGGGCTTTTCGGATTTTGGCTTTTCCTACGTCTACATCATCTTTGAGGACGGGACGGACATCTATTGGGCCCGTTCACGGACGCTTGAGTATTTAAGCAACATCTTGCCCCGCCTTCCTCAGGGAGTAAATGTTGAGCTTGCCCGGGATGAGACGGCTATCGGATGGGTCTTTCAGTATGCGCTTGTGGACAGGACGGGGAAGAATGATCTTTCGCAGTTACGCTCTTTTCAGGATTGGCACCTCCGCTATGCACTGCAGGCGGTGCCGGGGGTTGCTGAGGTTGCGCCGGTCGGCGGTTTCGTAAGACAGTATCAAGTCAATATCGATCCGAATAGACTGGTGGCTTATAACGTCCCGATTGACCGCGTGATTGCGGCTGTCCGGGCGGGGAATAACGATGTAGGCGGCAGACTCGTAGAATTTTCCGGACTTGAATACATGGTCCGTGGCCGTGGCTACATCCAAGAAATTTCCGATGTTGAAAACATTGTAGTGGGTACGAACAGAAGCGGCACTCCCATCTTGGTGAAAGACCTCGGGATGGTGACGTTGGGTCCGGATATCCGCCGAGGCGTCGCTGAGCTGAATGGCGAAGGTGAGGTTGTAGGCGGTATCGTCATCATGCGTTACGGAGAAAACGCGCTCCGAGTGATCGAGCGGGTCCGCGCAAAGCTGGAGGAATTTAAGCCATCCCTTCCGCCGGGGGTTGAGATTGTGACCACCTATGATCGCGCCGATCTGATCGAGCGGTCGATAGAAACCCTTAAAAGCACCTTGATTGAAGAACTCGTCATCGTCAGTATTGTCATTATGATCTTTCTCTGGCATATCCCCTCTGCCCTCGTCCCCATTATCACCATACCCATTACGATCATCCTTTCGTTCATCCCGATGCATTTAATGGGACTGACAGCAAACATCATGAGTCTCGGCGGAATTGCCATTGCCATTGGCGCGATGGTGGATGCGGCCATCGTGGTCGTTGAACAGACTCATAAAAAGCTCGAACGCTGGGATACTGAAGGACGACCTGGCAACTATAAAGATGTGGTGATCAACGCTGTCAAAGAAGTAGGTGGCCCAAGTTTCTTTGCACTTCTTGTGATCGCCGTCTCATTTATGCCTGTCTTCACCCTGGCCGGAATGGAGGGTCGCCTCTTTAAACCATTGGCGTTTACGAAAAACTTCTCTATGGCCATTGCAGCTATTCTGGCCATCACACTTGATCCAGCCATACGGTTGCTTTTTACACACATGGATCCGTACAACTTTCGACCCAAGTTTTTGTGTCGAATCATAAATGCTTTTCTTGTCGGCAGAATTCATTGCGAAGACAAACATCCGATCAGTCGAGTGTTAATGAAAGTGTATCAGCCGGTCTGCGAATTTATATTGAAGTTCAAATGGGCTACGATGTTCGTTGCAATTCTCATCGTTATTGTAACGGTTCCTCTTTACAAGAAACTTGGTTCCGAATTTATGCCTCCTCTCTACGAGGGATCCCTGCTTTATATGCCCACAACATTGCCCGGCATCTCGGTTACGGAGTCCCAAAAATTGCTTCAGATTCAGGACAAAATGTTGATGACCTTCCCGGAAGTCGACCTCGTCTTCGGCAAGGTGGGTCGGGCAGACACGCCGACTGATCCAGCTCCCTTTTCGATGATGGAGACGGTCGTTCTTCTTAAACCAGAAACGGAGTGGCCTAAAGTACCTCAATGGTACTCTTCATGGGCCCCCAAATGGCTGCAAAAAATGCTTCGCCGGTTCTGGCCCGATTACAAAAGTCCGGACGAATTAATTTACGGCCCAGGAGGGTATGATCAAAAAATGCAATTTCCGGGGGCCACGAATATGTGGACGATGCCGATCAAGAACCGGGTTGATATGCTTTCGACCGGCATAAGATCGCCCGTGGGGATCAAAATCCTGGGAGCAGATTTGCAAAAAATTCAGGATCTTGGTGAACACATCGAAGTGGTTCTGAAAGACGTTCCAGGCACCGTGAGTGTCTTTGCCGAACGCACTGCGGGTGGCTACTTTCTTGACTTCAAACTCAAACGTTCTGAACTGGCTCGTTATGGTTTAACAATTGATCAGGCCAATAATATCGTGATGTCAGCGATCGGTGGAGAGAATATAACGACAACGATCGAAGGACGGGAGAGGTACCCGGTCAATGTCCGCTATTTTAGAGAACTTAGGGATGATTTAGAGAAGCTCAGAAGAGTCCTTGTTCCCGTCACTCAAGGTAGCGGAGGTGCAGCCAGCGGAATGAGTCCGATGGGGAGCTCTGCGGGATCAGCCGGAACTGGGGGATCAAGAATTGCACACATTCCACTGGATCAGTTGGCTGAAATTTCGCTGAAGGCCGGTCCTTCCATGATACGTGACGAAAATGGCCGTCTTTCCGGATATGTAACAATTAACTTCGATACGTCGCAGCGAGATATCGGAGGTTACGTGGCAGATGCCAAAAAAGTAATCCGTGAGAAGGTGCAACTTCCCCCGGGCTATCAGCTTATCTGGAGCGGCCAATTTGAATTAATGGAGCGTGTCAACAAACGTCTTCTTGTTGTCGTACCCATCACCATTTTTCTTGTGTTTTTACTCCTATTTTTCAATACTCGATCCATCACCAAGACAATGATCATTCTCGTGGCTCTCCCATTTTCAGCGGTGGGTGCTATTTGGTTCCTTCACCTCCTCGGCTATCACATCAGTGCTGCTGTCTGGGTGGGTCTGATTGCTTTGATGGGGGTGGACGCAGAGACAGGTATGTTTATGCTCCTTTATCTCGACCTGGCCTACAAGGACGCCGAACAAAAAGGGAGGATGAGGAACTGGAGTAATTTGAAAGATGCGATTGTTGAAGGGGCGGTAAAGCGGCTTCGGCCCAAAGTGATGACGGTCGGCGTCATGTTTATGGGCCTGGTTCCGATCATGTGGTCGACAGGTGCTGGCGCGGATACCATGAAACGCATCGCTGCCCCGATGATCGGCGGCATTTTTACGTCCTTCATTATGGAACTGTGCGTCTATCCAGCGATCTATGCTATCTGGAAATGGAACTTTGGCCTGAAGAAACAGTTGGTGCGAGCCGGTGCCATCCCGAAGTAGTGTAATGCCTTGGAAACCCCTTTACCTTGTTTGTCATTCCGGGCTCGACCCGGAATCCAGTGCTTCTGAACTGGATTCCCGCCGGAGTTTACCCCGTTACTTGATACGGGGCGGGAATGACGCGCTATGGCCTGCTTTCGCCGAAACGCTTCGTGCGGGTGCTCGCTTTCACGACGGCGGGGGTGAGGGGAAAATCTAAATCTATGGAACCATTTTCTCATTGGATTATAGTCTTAATCGTTGTTATCGTCTTAACGAGAGTCGGGGGACTCTTAGCCAGACGACTGGATACGTCCGCTGTCACCGTTCAACTATTGATCGGGATCCTTCTGGGGCCGTCCGTGGTCAACGTGTTAGGTGCGCCTATCATCCTCGGCAATTGGGGGAGTGTTTCTCCGGGTTCGCTCCACACCGTTTTAAAAATCTTAGCCGAAATTGGCTTGGTTCAACTCATGTTTCTTGCCGGTTTGGAAGTGGATTGGCAGGAGATGAAGAAGTTATTGAAATCTTCTTTTTCTGTTGGCGCCTTTGGATTTGTATTGACGGCGGTGAGTGTCGCAGCCCTTGCGCGATTGTTTGTGGATCGGTGGTCCGAAGCCATGGCGATGGCCGCGATCGTGTCAGCTTCGAGCTTCGGAATTTCAATTTATTCTTTAGGTGAAAAAAAGGCTCTTGGTTCGCAGGCTGCTTCCATCGTATCGGGAGCATCTATCTTGGGCGGTTTTTTGGCGATTCTATTGATGATCGGCAGCCAGGCGACAAATTATGGTGCAATTCATGGGGCTTTTAAAATGACCATTGCTGTTTCATGGTTCTTAGCGAAGCTCATTATGTTCTTTGCCATCACATACTTTTTGACCTCGCGTTTTCTGACGCTAAGCGCAAGAACGGGGTTCCAAAAGAGGCCTCGCCAAATGCTCATCGGCTATCTCCTCTTGGTCGCTTCGTTGTATGCATGGGCAGCGATGCATTTTGGAAGCTTTGCTGCTGTAGGAGTTGCCTCTCTCGGAGGAGCAATGCTCGGAATCTCAAACTCGGAGGTGAAGGAAAAAATTGCAAAAGGATTTGGATCTCTCCTTGCTTCGATCCCTGTGGGAATTCTGCTCATCGTAATGGGAATGGAAGTAAATCTAAAGACTGCCGAGACTCCCTTTATTTTTTTGACCGTGTTACTCGCCGCAGTTGTGACCGCAAGACTGATCGGATGCTGGATTTCGAGAAATAAGGGATATCAGTACCCTCATGAACGAGCAATCATCGTGTTTGGGATTTTGCCCCAAGGCGAAATGGGAATCCTGATTGCCGCATATCTATTTTCGCGCGGGGTGCTGACTCCTCTGTCTTTTAACGTGGGAATCATAGCGGTAGTTTCGTTGACAATCGTCTCAGCCGTCTTGATGCGGATTGCTTCCTCGGGATTCGGAATTCGAACAGCTTGTGCTCAAGCCACTGGGGCCGAAAGGTCTAATTCTTTCGGCCAAAATCCTTGAATTACATATACTAATGATCATATTAATGAATGAACGTGTTACATTCCTCCTTGAGGAGGAGGGCCAGATGTCCGGAGGTGGTTGGAATGAAAAGGTTTGCTATTCTACTGATTCTATTGATGTTTGCTGTTCCTTCGTATGCTACAATTATTTATCAGTGGGTGGATGACGGGGGGGTCATTAACTTTAGTGATGACTATGCTAAAGTCCCTCCTGCTTTTCGCAACCGGGAGAATTATAAAAAAGCACAGAAGGAATATATGGAGCAGGCAGAGGGGCTGGGTCCGTATAAATTTGGAAAGATGAGTTTGACCCAGTATCAGATGCTCTCCTCAAGGCTGGAGATTTTAAGCAAGGAGATGGAGACGTACCAGGGGCAAATAGCCGAGGCCAAGAACATGTTAGCAAAATTATCCAAGGAGGCAAAGGAGGCGGGAGCTGATCCTTCCTGGCTTGAATAGGCTGTGTAAAATCTTTCAAAGGAGGTTTAGGCGATGAGAAGAGTGATTTCGGGCGGTATTGTATCCGCTTTTTGTTTATTTACCTTTGTTTCTGTGTCTCTGGCACAACATTCACATGGAGGAATGTCCATGGGGACGCCAATGAAGATGGAAATCAAGGAGGTCCTTGTTGAAGGAGTGAAGGTCACTTTTGAGATGATGGCTAATGATGAGCATAAGAAGATGCTTAAAGATATGAAGATGAAAGAAGATATCGAGCCTGGGACGACTCATAATATTACCGTGGTTTTGAAAGACGAAAAAATGCAAAAAGAGATTACCAATGCCCAGATCACTATGAAAGTGGTCGATCCCAAAGGCAAAGATCAAATCAAGACATTAAAATATGAAGACATGATGAAGAGCTATGATGGTTTTTTCAATCTTCCGGAAAAAGGAAAGTATCAAGTCATGATCCTTGCGAAGACTGGAGAGAAAAAAATAACTGCTGGTATCTATTATGAGATAAAATAACCAAATCCCAAGCACCTGCCTTCGCCGAAGCGGCTTCGCGCAGGCAGGCCAAACACCAGCGTGACCGTGTCGCGTGTCACGTGTCCGGACACGGATGACGGACACGGACACGAATTTATTTGGTGATTGGAACTTAATTCTACGGGCTGCTTATGGAAATTAAGGACTCGGAGAAGCAATTGGAACGAATAGATATTCCTATCACCGGGATGTCGTGTGCCAGCTGCGCGTTAAAGATTGAAAAAAGGTTGGCTGGCGTTGAGGGAGTGTCGAAAGCGACAGTCAACTTTGCCGCGGAGAAAGCCACAGTGGTCTTTCATCCTGACCGAACCAACCTCTCGGGGTTGATCGATAAGGTGAAAGACCTGGGCTACGGCGCGAGAGTCGAGAAGGTCATTCTTCCCATCCAGGGAATGACCTGCGCTTCCTGCGTCAATAAGGTGGAGAAGGCCCTGAGTTCCGTAAACGGGGTGGTTAGGGCAGGCGTTAACTTCGCTACGGAGCGCGCGTCGGTTGAATATATACCTGAGGAAGTGTCGATCCGGGAGCTTAAGAAGGCGGTCGAAGAAGCAGGTTATCACGTTCTGGAAGTGAAAGAAGAAGACATTGTTGAGAAGGAAAGGCTTGCCAGAGAGGCGGAGCTCTCTAAATTAAAGATGAAGTTTATTGTCGGCGCGATTTTACTCGTTCCCATTCTCATTCTCATGTACGGCGCCCCGCTTCTGGAAAGATGGATCGGTCTAGCGAGGGAGACGAACTTCTTCCTCCAATTTTTGTTGGCGACTCCTGTTCAGTTCTGGTCGGGCTGGCAGTTCTATGTCGGGTTCTGGAAGGCAGCGAAACATAAGACCAGCGACATGAACACATTGATTACTGTGGGCACGTCCGCGGCTTATCTCTATAGCCTCATTGTGACTTTTGTTCCACACCGGATCATGGTCAAAGGCCTGATGATGGATGTCTATTACGATACTTCCGCAGCGATCATCGTCCTCATTCTTCTTGGCAGGCTCTTGGAGGCGAGGGCAAAAGGGAAGACTTCAGAGGCGATTAAAAAGTTGATCGGCCTTCAGCCCAAGACAGCCAGAGTGATCCGGAATGGAAACGAAGCAGATATCCCGGTTGAGGAAGTTGTCGTAGGTGAAATGGTGATGGTTCGTCCCGGCGAGAAAATTCCGGTGGATGGAATCGTCAGAGAAGGCTATTCCTCTGTCGATGAATCGATGGTAACAGGCGAGTCCTTACCCGTCGAAAAGAAGATTGGGGATTCGGCTATCGGTGCAACGATCAATAAGACTGGAACGTTCAAGTTTGAGGCGACGAAGGTTGGAAAGGATACGGTCCTAGCTCAGATTGTACGGCTGGTTCAAGAGGCTCAGGGGTCGAAGCCTCCAATTGCCCGGATGGTCGATATCATTGCCAGTTATTTCGTGCCGGTGGTCATCTCCATTGCGATCATCACATTCGTCGTCTGGTATTTATTCGGTCCTCACCCAGCGCTTACCTACGGATTTCTTAATTTCGTAGCCGTGCTGATCATCGCCTGCCCATGCGCATTGGGATTGGCTACCCCCACCTCCATCATGGTAGGGACGGGTAAGGGTGCAGAAAATGGAATTTTGATCCGGGGGGCAGAGGCCCTGGAGACGGCATGTCAGTTGAATACCATCGTATTGGATAAGACTGGAACACTGACCAAAGGGGAGCCTTCTGTAACAGATATCGTGGAGTCGAGTAGATTTGGTAAGAAAGAGATCCTCACTCTGGCGGCTTCAGCCGAAAAGGGTTCGGAGCATCCTCTGGGCGAAGCGGTGGTGAAGAAGGCAAGAGAGGAGAACCTAAATCTTTTAGATCCGAGAGACTTTCAGGCTATCGCAGGGCACGGGATTGAGGCAACGGTCGATTCAAAAAGGATTCTTTTCGGAAACTTAAGGCTGATGGAAGAAAAAAGTGTGAGCGGAAACGGTTTATTCGATAAGGCACTTCAGCTTTCGAATGAAGGAAAAACACCCATGTTCTTGGCCGTGGGAGGAGAAGTGGCAGGGATCATTGCCGTCGCAGATACGTTGAAAGAGAACTCGAAGAGGGCTGTAGAAGCGCTTCACCAGACAGGAGTGGAAGTGGTAATGCTCACTGGAGATAATCAACGGACCGCCCAAGCCATTGCGGATCAGGTTGGAGTAGATCGGGTCTTGGCAGAGGTCCTTCCGGAGATGAAGGCTGAGGAGATCAGGCGGCTTCAGTCGGAAGGCAAGAAAGTTGGTATGGTGGGGGACGGTATCAATGATGCTCCTGCATTGGCACAAGCGGATGTGGGCATCGCGATTGGAACAGGAACCGATGTGGCGATGGAGTCGTCGGATATTACATTGATCGGCGGCGATTTAAGAGGGGTCGTGACGGCCATTGCCCTAAGCAAGGCGACCATTCGGAATATCAAACAGAACCTCTTTTGGGCTTTTGCTTACAATACGATCCTGATCCCCGTGGCCGCAGGTGTTCTTTTTCCATTTTTCGGAGTTCTCCTCAATCCGATCTTCGCTGCAGGGGCTATGGCGGTTTCGTCAGTCACCGTCGTCTCAAATGCCCTGAGACTTCGGAGGTTCAAACCCCCGATGTGACCCCCCTCACTTTTCCCTCTCCCCGGCGGGGAGAGGGATAGGGTGAGGGGCCTAGAAAGGAGAAAAAAATGGCTCAATTTTTTGCAGACAACTCATTGGCCATCGGCAATACCCCGATGGTTAAGATCAATAGGATGGCTCAGGGACTTAAAGCCACTATTCTTGGCAAGATCGAAGGTCGCAACCCCTCGTATTCGGTGAAGTGCAGGATAGGAGCAAGTATGATCTGGGCTGCCGAGAAGCTAG
>Ga0187779_10000393_pt1 | contig 29918 bp, 22 predicted proteins | sample 1015_Q2_SP10_10__FD_132435 | JGI IMG/M metagenome (GOLD analysis project Ga0187779, IMG submission 132435) | Tropical peat soil microbial communities from peatlands in Department of Meta, Colombia - 1015_Q2_SP10_10_MG | ecosystem: Environmental > Terrestrial > Soil > Wetlands > Peat | place... | reverse complement strand
CTCGGCCTTCGAGCTGGCGCTCGGCTACGACGGCCTCCAGCGACTGCTCGGACATCCGTCGACCGAAGCGACCACGGTGCCGACGACCTCGATCACGGATCCTGCCGCGGGCTCGCCCGCCACGCCCGACGAGACCGGCCTGGGTCCACCGGGGCCGCTTCGTCTGCTCGAACCCCAGCTCGGGGGTCAGGTCGGCTGGTTCGTGCCCCTCGCCCTCATCGGGCTGGCGTTCGGCGGTGCGCGCCTGCCGTGGCGCGCCTGGCGGCGCGGGAAGCGTCCGCCGCTGACCCGCCACCAAACGGCGATCGTCCTGTTCGGCGGCTGGTTCATCACGGCGGCGGCCTTCTTCAGTGTGGCCGCCTTCTTTAGCCCGTACTACCTCGCCATCCTGGCTCCGCCGGTCGCAGCCCTCGCAGGCGAAGGGGCCGTCGCGGCGTGGCGGGCCTACGGGCGGGCGGGTCCGGGGGCGTGGCTGTTGCCGCTGGCGATCTTGAGCAGCGGTCTCGAGGCCTGGGTCATCCTGGAAGGGGAGCCCCGGTGGCTGCCGTGGCTCGGCCCGCTGGTCGCGGCGACGGCGGCCTGTGCTGCCCTGGTCCTGGGGTATGCGCTCGTCGCCCGAACGTGGCGGGATCGGCTGGCGCGGCGCTGGCGACCCGCGCTGGCCCTGGCGCTCTCGGTCGTGGTGAGCGGACCGCCGCTCCTCTGGACGATGGACTCGTTACGGGCGGCGAACGAGGGCAGCCACCCCCTTGCCGGGCCGAGCCGGACGGGCGCGGCCCAGGCGGCCGTGCCCACCCTGAGCCAGGCGCTGCTGCGCTATCTGGTCGCGCATCGTGGTGGGACGTCCTTCCTGGTGGCCACGCTCGACACGGCCACCGCGACCCCCTTCATCCTGGCCACCGGGCAGCCGGCCATGGCCACCGGCGGCTTCAGCGGCCATGACCCCATCCTCACGCCGGCCGGCTTCGCCGCCGATGTGGCCGCGGGCGTGGTGCGCTTCGCCTACCTCCCGACCGGCGACCTCACCGTCGCGCAGCTGGACGAGCTCTACCCCGACCTGACCGTGCCCGTACCGGCCCGCGACGATGGTGCGCTGGCCTCGTGGATCGACCGGACGTGCGTCCCGCTCCCGCCGTCGGACTGGAGCCGGACGACGATCCGAGCCGACCGGGCGCTGACCCATCAGCTGTTCGACTGCGCGCCGTGACCGACTGCCTCAGCGGGCGCTTCGCCCCGTCATAGCCGTACGAGGACGCGGTCGGGCCGCCGAAGGGTGCCCGCGTATCGAGCAGATTGTCGAGGCGCCACCGCTGAGTGCGGGACCCGGGCCTTGCCCCTGAACGTGGCGCGGCTAGAATGGGGCCCTCCCGAGCGGGAGTAACTCAGCTGGCAGAGTGTCTGCTTCCCAAGCAGAATGTCGCGGGTTCGAATCCCGTCTCCCGCTCCACTTTCTCTCCCGCTCCACCAACCTCCGGCTCGGCATGTTTGGAAGACGCCCCTGCCAGGGTGCCTTCCCTCGCCTCCATCGGGTCGAGCACCGGTCCATACTCGGTGGAGGTGGACCCTCGACCTTGCGGTGCTAGTGTCGCGGACATGGGGTCGGGTGCCGAGCGGCGTCGGGAGAAAGCTGCCACGTGGTCTGTGAGCATTTCGAAGCGGACCTCCACGTCGACCACCCGCTCGACACCTGTAGCGCCTGCCTCGAGATCGGGTCTACCTGGGTCCACCTTCGCCAGTGCCTGACCTGCGGGCAGACGAACTGCTGCGATCAGAGCCCCAACCGGCATGCTACGGCCCACTTCGATAAGACGGGCCATCCGATGATCCGGACGGCCGAACCCGATGAGGACTGGCGATGGTGCTATCCGGACGACCGCCTCTACCTCCCTGGCGCATCGGACGACGATACCGCCCGGGGATGACCGGGCCGGGCGCCAGTCGGATCGAAACGCCCGACCCGTTGGCACCATCACTCGAAGGAGGCATCCGATGAGCGAGCACGCCACGCCCGGCCCGCACGGACCGTTGGCCAGCGTCCTGGCGGTCCGGCGAGGGCCGGATGACGCCGCGACCGGGGCCCTCGAGCACCGGGAAGCGCTGATCTACACGCTCGGGAAGGCCGCCGAGCTCGAGCACCTCGTGATGCTCCAGTACCTGTTCGCGGCGTTCTCGCTCAAGGCGAAGGTCGATGAAGGACTGACGCCCGAGACGCTGGTCGCGGTCAACCGCTGGCGCCAGACGTTGCTCTCGATCGGCGAGCAGGAGATGCTCCACCTTGCGCTGGTCCAGAACCTGCTGACGGCCGTCGGCGCGGCCCCGCGCCTCGCTCGCCCGAACTTCCCGATGCCGGCGTACAGCTACCCGGCCGGCGTCCGGATCGAGCTGGTGCCCTTTGGCGAAGCCGCGCTCCGCCACTTCGCCTTCCTCGAGCGGCCGGACGGGATGGACGTCGAGGACGCGGAGGGGTTCGCGGCGATCGAGCGGGCGGTTGCCCTGCCCCACGACGGGCCGGATCAGATCGTCCCGCAGCTGCAGGAGTTCGACACGATCGGCCAGCTCTACCGGTCCATCCAGGCCGGCCTGGAGCGCCTCGACGAGCGGCTCGGCACGGAGCGCCTGTTCATCGGACCGCCCCACGCCCAGGCGACCGAGGAGCACTTCCGGTGGCCGGAGCTCGTCGCCGTGACCGATCTCGCGTCCGCGAGGCAGGCGATCGACACGATCGTCGAGCAGGGCGAGGGGGCCCGCGGCGAGTGGCGCGAGGCCCACTTCGGGCGCCTGCTCGGCATCCTCGACGAGTACCTGGAACTCAAGCGGGCGGATCCGGGTTTCGAACCCGCCCGGCCGGTCGTGGCGGCCAACGTCCGCCCGCAGCCCACGGGCATCGTGGTGCCGCTCATCACGGACGCGGGAACGACGCGCGCCATGGACCTCCTCAACGTCGCCTACGAGGTCTTGCTCCAGCTCCTGTCGCGGTACTTCGCCCACACGGACGAGTCGCCGGAGCAGCTCCAGGTCCTGGCCGACGTGTCGGTCGGGCTGATGTACACGGTGATCAAGCCGCTCGGCACCGTCGTCACGACGCTGCCCGTCGACCCTGCCCTGCCGGGCGTCACCGCGGGCCCGGGATTCGAGCTCTTCTACCAGGTGGACTATCTGCTGCCGCACCAGGCGGCGGCCTGGGTCCTGATGGAGGAGCGCCTCCGGGACGCGGCGGCGTTCGCCCGTCGCTGCGGCGAGCTGTGCACCCCCGCGCTCATGGAACCGCTCGCCAAGGTGGCTCGATCGCTCGAGAAGTACGCCGACCAGCTGCTGGCCGCGAGCTGAGGCATGACGCCCAGGAACGCCGCACTGCGGCCGCTCCGGCCGCGCGACCCAGTCCCGCGACATCGGTTCGAGCACGCAAGGCATACTCCGCAACATGCTGGGCGACCCGACGTCCGTTGAACAAGGCGCGTCGCTGAGGGTGGTCGGCGGCGGGGCGCTCGACCCACTCGTCGGGCCCCAGTGCTCGCTCGCGGTCCAGTTGCGGCGCGCGACCGGCGCGGTCATCGGCCGGGGCGCGGAGCTTGAGGCGATCTCCCGGGAGCTGAGCGAGGCCTCGGGCCGACTTGCCGCCGTGACCCTCGAGGGCGAGCCGGGCATCGGCAAGACCCGCCTCCTGCTCGCCGCCGCCGAGCTTGCAGCGGCAAGCGGTTTCAGCTGCGTCGCGATCACGGCCGACGAGGAGATCCGTGGCCCGTTCCTCGTCGCACGCAGCCTGTTCGCATCGCCGGCGATCCACGACCTGGCCCGGGGCACGCCGGCCGAACTCGCGGTCAGGCGCGTCGTCGAGGCCATCTCGGGCCGTGACGAGCCCGGGCTCGAATCCCTGTCGCCCGACGCCAAGCTCCTGCGTGCCTTCGATCTGGCGGGTGTGGCGATCTCGGAGCTCGCCGGGATCCGGCCCCTCGCCCTGCTGATCGACGACGTCCAGTGGGCCGATGACGACACCCTGCGCCTGCTGCGGTATGTCGTCAGGAGCGACGCCGACCGGCCGATCTTCCTGTTCCTGACGATCCGCCCGGTCGAGTTCGCGACGGTCACGGAGGCGGTGAACTTCGTCGCCGACATGGAGCGGATGGGTCTTGTCCGACGATTGCGACCGGGACGGTTCAGCTCGGTCGAGACGGCTGAGCTCCTGAAGAGGGTCCTCGGGGGGACGGTCGAGCCCGCCACGGCGCTGGCGGTGCACGCGCAGTCCGAGGGCGTGCCGTTCATCGTCGAGGAGCTGGCCAGGACCCACCGCGAGGCCGGTACGCTCCAGCAGTTCGACGGGGACTGGCGACTCAACCGCAACGCGGCCCAGCTCGTGCCATCGGCCGTCCGCACGCTCATCGATCGTCGCGCCGCGCGACTCCCGGCCCCGACGCGCACGGCGCTCGGGGACGCCGCGATCCTGGGCCGCAGCTTCAGCCTGCGCGACCTCAGGGCGGTCAGGGCTCGGATCGGCGAGGGCGAGGGCGACCTCGTCCCGACTGCGGACGCGGTCGCCCTGCTCGCCACAGCGCCCGCCGACGCCGATCCGTTGGCCGATCATCTCGGGCCGGCCGTCCAGGCCGGCCTCCTGCTGACGCAGGCTCCCGGCGAGCCCTCGGACTATACGTTCACCCACGAGCAGGTCCGCGAGTTCGCCGCGCACGCCCTCTCGGCGGCCCGCCGTCGCCAGGTCCACGCGGCGATCGTCGATCTGCTCACGGAGGGCGGCCCCCCGGACCCGGCCGCCCTGCCGATGCTCGCCCGGCACGCACTCGCCGCAGGCGACACGGAGAGAGCTGCCCGTTTCTCGATCGAGGCGGCGGGAGCGGCGCTCGACTCGAACGCCCCGGAGGAGGCCCTGCGGCTCGTTGAGCAGGCCCTCCCGGTCGTTTCGGCACCAGGCGATCGGCGTGTCCTCCTCGCGACCCGCGACGATGCGTTCGCCGCGCTCCGCCAGACAGGCGAGCGGCTCGAGGGCTTGACTGAGCTCGCCTCACTGGCCGAGGCGATGCGTGACCCGGCGATCGAGCTGGACGTGCAGCTGCGGCGCGCGTCAGCACTCCGGATGGGCCACGACGAGGAGGCCGCGGTGGAACTCGCGCGCCGCGTCCAGGCCCGCGCCGCCGAACGAGGCGATGCCGCGCTGGAACTGCGGGCGGTCCTCGAGCTCGGGCAGGCACTCCTCCGGAGCCCGCTCGGCGAGTCGTTCGGTGGCGCCGCCGTCGAGATCGATCTTGACGCGGCCGAGGCGGCGTATCGACGCGCCATCGTGCTCGCCGAGGAGCTCCATGACGACCGTAGCCTGGCCGCGGCACTGCGCGAGATCGGGACGATCGACTTCGCAAGGGGCCGCGGGTGGTTCGCGGCACAGGTCCGAGCCGGCCAGGCGAACGAGCTGCTCGCCGTTGTGGCGTCGGGCGCCAGCATCGAGGAGATGATCCTGGCGACGCCGGTCGGCCCGCTCTTCGTGGAGCTGACCCAGGTCCTTGATCGTGCCCTCGCCATCTTCGAGCGGCTCGGCGACCGCACCGGCGTCATGTCGACGGTGATCGCGATGGCCTACGCGCAGTACGGGACGGTCATGCACTTCACGTCCTCGGCTCGCCACCTCGAAGAGATCCGACGCGTCACGAATCGCCTCTCCGAGGTCGTCACCGAGAGCGAGCGGGCACGCCTCGACCTGCAGATGCTGTTCGGTGTCCACGTGTGGGCGAGGGCCAAAGTGGTCCCCGACTCGGCGCTGTCGCGCGGCGCCGAGGCCCACCGCGCAGCGAAGCTGCAGGGCAACCGGGCGATCGAGTTCCTCGCCGCCGGCGGGATGGCGCTGTGCATGCTCGAGCTCGGCGACGCCGATGAGGCCGAGCGATGGCTCGGCCTCGCGGCCGCCGCGGCGTCCCTGGCGCCCTCACGGAGCCGCTCGATCCAGCTCGAGACCTGGCGGGGTATGGTTCGAGCGGGCGCGGGCGACGCCGATGGGATGCGCGAGCATCTCGAGAAGGCCGTGACGATCGCGACGGAGAGTGGTCGAGCGTCGGCGCGATGCGACGCACTAGCTCGCCTCGCCATCGAGGCGGCGCGGCTGGTGACCGTGGGCGCGCGTGACAACGCTCCGGAACCGGCTCTCATGGAGCTCGTCGAGCGATCCGCTACGCAGGTGAAAGCGCTCCTGCCGCTCCTGCCGGGCCACGCACCATGGGGCGCCCAGGCGGACGCCGCCCTGTCGGCGGTGGCACTGGCTCGCGGCGACGCCGTGACCGCGGTCTTGGCTGCGGGCGCTGCCTTCGAGGCGCTCCAGGCCGGCCTTCACGAGGACGTCAGCCTGGAGATCGTGATCCCGGCAGCACGGGCCGTGCTTGCCGCCGGGCCGCCCGAGATGCAGGGCTTCGTCCGTGGCTTCCTCCAGCAGACGCTGTCGCGGATCGCGCAGAGCTCCACGGACGAGAAGGTCCGCGTCGCGTGGCTCAACGGGCCGGTCGGGCGCGACCTTGTCGAGCTGGTGAACCCCATGGAGCCCTTAGCCGCAGGCGTCGCCGCGACGGGTCCCGCCGGCCTGGACGTCGCACCCAGCCTGGATGCGGCCGATCGCCGCCTTCTCCAGCTCCTGACGGAGGGCAGGACCAACGCCGAGATCGGGGCCGACCTCGAGCTCGACGAGGCCGACGTCGCCCAGCGGCTCGCGCGTCTACAGGCACAGCTGGGTGCCTCGAGCCGCGCCGAGGCGACCTCGCTGGCCTTCCGTGGGCTTGCCGCGGTCGGGGGCCGCTGATGGCCGTCCGCGCGCGCGTCGATCGTCACAAGTGCGTCGGCGCGGGCAACTGCATCACCCTCGCCCCGACGGCCTTCGACTGGCTCCGTGGCGACTATGGCAAGAGCGATGTCGTCGGACCCGACAGCGTCGACGAGGAGGTCCTGCGCACCGCTGCATTCGCGTGCCCCACGGCCGCGATCATCCTCGAGGACGTCACGGAGCTCCTGCCCTGGCAGCTGCGGGGCAAGAGCGGTCCCTCGCGACGGGTGTTGAAGACCTTCATGTTCACCGACATCGTTGGCTCGACGAACCTCGTCGAGGCGCTCGGCGACGAGGCGTGGGAGACGATGCTCGGCTGGCACAACAAGGCGCTTCGCGAGGTGTTCACGGCACACGGTGGCGAGGAGATCTCGACGACCGGTGACGGCTTCTTCGTCAGTTTCGACTCGCCGGAGCTCGCGGTGGCGGCCGCAGTCGCGATCCAGCGGCGGCTGGCGGAGCATCGCGCGACGCAGGGCTTCGCGCCCCAGGTCCGGATCGGGCTGCATGCCTCCGATGCGACCCGGGTGGGTGCTGACTTCCACGGAAAGGGCGTCCACGAAGCGGCCCGCATCGCGGCACTTGGTGGGGCTGGTGACATCGTCGCCAGCGTCGCCACGGTCGGCGACGCCCACCGGACGTCCGATCGCCGCAGCGCGACCCTGAAGGGCTTGTCCGGGCCGATCGACGTCGTGAACGTGGAGTGGCGCTGACCGCTGCTCGAGCGCGTCCGTCAGCCGGCTCGACCGGCCTCAGCTCCAGAAGTCGTGTGTGGCTTCAGCGTCGCCGATGAACTGCCACACCTCCACCACCCGTCCGTCGCGGATGTGGAAGTGGTGGATCTGCCGATCGTCCAGGGCCCGGCCGTTTCGCTCGCCCTGCGAACGCACCACGGCGGCCGCACCCTCGCCGTTGGCGAGGACCTCGAGCGGGGTCACCCGGAAGGTGCCGTTCGTGAGGGCCATGGATCGGCCGAAGAAGGCGAGCACGGCGTCCCAGCCACGGTGATGCCCCGACAGGATGCCGAGCCGCTGCACGTGCCAGACGATGTCGGGGCTGAAGGTCTGGTTGAGGGTCGCCATGTCGCCCGTGGCGAAGGCGTGATACCCCTGCGCGAGGAGTCGCGCGTTCTCGGCCGCTGCAGCCGTGCCGGTCCCACTCGGGTCGTCGATCATCGTCGCCATCATGCACCTCCGCTGCCCGCATCCTCGTCGGGACTCGGTCGAGCATGACTGGCGGGCACACGGCGGGGTATCGACTGTTCAGTGGATTTCCGGACCTCGCCCCACCAGGTCGTGCGCCATGGCGAACATCGCGGCGCCGGCGCGGGTCGTGACGCCCGCCTTCTCGTAGAGGTGGACGACGTGGGTGTGGACGGTCGATGGGGCCACCACCAGCATCGAGGCGACCGCCTTCTCGGTGCGGCCCTCGACGAGGAGGCGCAGCACCTGAACCTCGCGATCGGTCAGTCCGGCCGGCCAGTCGGCCGTCGGACGGGGAGCGCGGACGCCGCCGGCGTCGAGCACGGCGCCGACCGCGTCCCGGTCGAGCGGCAGCCCCCGCATCGTCGCCGCGGCCGCAGCCGCTGACACGGCCGGCCGGTGTGGTCGCGCGCTGGTGAGCGCCTGGAAGACGTCGGCGGCCGCGAGGATGCGGGCGGGCAGGTCCAGCATCGCCGCCGGCACCGCGCGGTGATAGCCCGACCCGTCGAGTCGCTCGTGGTGTGACCCGGCGAGGCGCGCCAGGTCGGCCAGCGCCGGGGCGACCGCGAGGATGCGCTCGGTCCGATACGGGTGCAACCGGATCCGTTCCCACTCCATGCGTGACGGCGGGTCACGCCGCTCCCACGTCCCGGTGGCGACCCCGACCCGCCCGAGGTCGTGCAGGTGTCCCGCCCGTCGCAGGCGCGTGGCACCTTCGTCGGTGACACCGAGGGCGCGGCCCGCCGCTTCGGCGAGGTGTGCGACTCCCTGGGAGTGGCCGGCCAGGAAGGGCGCCTTGAGGTCCACCGCCTCCCCGAAGGTCTCGGCCACCTCGTCAAGGCGATCGGCCTCGATGAAGCGGGGCGGGTCTGGCTCGGCCGCCACGACCGCCGTCCACGGGTCGTCAGGCTCGGTGAGGTCGAGCAGGTCGCGCGTGCGCCGCTGGAAGGCCGCGGCGATCGCGGGATCCAGGGCCCGGCCAGACCACCGCCCTATCGCCGCCCGAGCGAGGTCCGGGCCCCCTTCGTTGGCGAAGATGACGCCCACGTACGCGACGGTCGCCACCCGCGACGCGACGGCGATCGCGTCGCCGGACAGACCTCGGGGCGAGCCCTGACCATCCCAGCGCTCGAACATCTCGCGCAGCCCCCGTTCCACGGCGGCGTCGAGTGCGCACCGGCGGGCCATCAGCGCCCCGACCTCGCAGTCGGCGGCCGCGGCGGCGCGGACGGTCGCCTGCGCGCGCGGCAGGGTCGTCAGCAAGAGGCGCGCACGGGCGAGCGGCGGCCGACCCCGGGTCAGCGACGTGACGAAGGCGATGCCTTCCCGGGGGCGAGCCGCGTCGACCAGATCCCCACCGCGCCGGACGGCGATGTCGTCGCCACCGAACGTCAGGGCGTATTCGTGGGACGTCCCCGTGCAGCCGACAAAGCGCAGCAGCGCGGTCCAGTAGGCGGCGGCCAGGTCGCCCCCTTTGAGACCCACCTCACGGCCGAGCTCCGTGGCGAGAAGGCAGGCCCGCATCGCCTCGCCGTCAGGCCGTCCGCGAGCCAGATCGCTCGCGAGGGAGAGCGCGGCGAGCACCTCAACGAGCCGAAACGGCCGCTCGTTCCCGCGCGCTGGCTGGCGACGCGAGCCCGTCGGTTCGGCGTCCGCGTCGCCCCGGTCGGCTCGGCCGTCGCCCACGATCGTTCCGGATCACCCGAGCTCGACGATCCGGCCGCCCACGCGGCCGGCGTCGGGGTATTCCTCGTAGTGCTCCAGGCCGACGTCGGACAGGCCGAGGGCATTCGCGGCAGCGTCGGTCAGGAAGAGGTACGGGCGGTTGCCGAGGCGCGTGCGAACCGTGTTCTTGAGGAGGCGGTGGGCGACCGTGACCGCAGGACCCAGCAGGTCGCTGCCGGACCCGACCGCCTGCCGCACGGCCTGGCCCCGATGCAGGACCACCTTGAGATCGAGATGGGCGACCGCGGGGCAGGCCGTGCAGATGTGGTCGTTCGCCGGGAGCGCTCGTGTGCGGGCGTCCGTGAACGCCTCGTAGATCGTGGCCACCTTCTCCAGGACGCGGTCACCCCTACCGTCGAGACTGGCCGCGGGCGCGGCGGCAAAGACGGCATCACCCTCCAGCTTGACGAGCGCGAAATCGGGCGCCGCGCCCTCGATCACGGCATCGAGCAGGGCCCCGAGCACTGAGTACGCGGCCGGGATGCCGGCGCTGAAATCGACGCCGTGCTCGAGCTCCACACCGGCCATGAAGCCCGTGTAGCCGGAGATGTCGGCGAGCAGGAGATAGCGCTCGCCGGCCGGCGCATCTCGGTCTGAGTCCGCCCCGGATCGCTCCACTCGCTCCACCGCTCCTGTCTGCCGTCGCCAAGGGGTACCGCGTCATGGTAGTGGCGACGCGTTCGGACCCCATCCCGCCGACCGCTCGTGCGAGCTGTCGGCCTCCAGCATCGAGCTGGTGCTGGCCGGCATCGACGTGGTGCTCGGCCGCTCCCGCCGGCCGCCGGCGCGTGTGGCGTCCGCCGCCCGAGCCGACGTTCAGACCTGACGTGGACGGGACGCGCCGAGGAGCAGCAGCGGCAGGACCGCTCGCGCCAGCGCGTCGGGGTCCGTGTCGTCGCCGGCCAGCAGCGCCCGACGCACGCTGCGGGCCACGATGGCCACCGCTGCATCCACGAGGTCGGCCGGGGAGATGAGCAGCTCACGGCCCTGCAGCCACATGCCGCGCTCCACGAACCCGGCCAGTCGCGCCCGGAAGCGTGCGTCGGCCGCACGGAACGGCGCGGACGTCGCGGGTTCGCGGACGGCGTGGACCTCCAGCTCCGTCTGCACGAGCGACAGCGCGCGATCCTCCGGCACGGACGCCAGGATGCGGTCGACGACGCCCGTCAGGTCGAGCGAGCCATCAGGGCCGGCGGACGTCGGGCCCGTGCCCTGGACCAGCGCCAGGTTGGCGTCCAGATGGGCCAGCAGGCGGGCATGCTCACGCTCGATCAACGCCTCCACCACGTCCGCCTTGTCGACGAAGTTCGAGTAGAACGCGCCGCGGGTGAAGCCCGCCCGCTCGCAGATCTCCTCCACCGTGCCCCCGATGACACCCCGCTCCGCGAACACGTCACGGGCGGCATCGAGGACGCGCTCCCGGGTCGCGTCCCGACGCGCCGACCGCCTCGCCTCGCCCGGACTGGTCACATCCCGCCTCCTTCCGATACGGCTTCGTATCGAGTACGATAGCGTATCCGATACATCTGTGTATCCGAACCGCGGGGACCGATCCGTCCGACGACCGGCCCAGGGAGGCAGACGATGTTCGAGAGCCTGGGGTCGCTCACCTACCGGTTCCGCTACGTGGTCGTCGCCGCCTGGGTCATCGCCGCGGTCGTGGCGGCCCGATTCGCGCCGTCCATCGCCTCGCAGGGGACGGCCGACCAGGCCGCGTTCCTGCCACCGACCGCGCCGTCCGCCGTGGCCCAGTCGTCGCTGGAGCGATCGTTCCCGGGCTCCACCTCCACGAGCTCGGTGACCATCACCTTCTCGCGCGACACCGGCCTCACGGACGCCGATCGAGCGTACCTGGATGCCTTCGGGGCGTGGACACGCAGCGCGGACGCGCCACAGGACGTCCGCGCCGCGGTCACGAGCGTGGACACCGCGCGGACGCGCCCGGAGCTCGCCTCCATGCTCCAGAGCGCGGACGGACAGCTCGAGCTGCTCAACGCCAACCTGGACATCAGCTCGGCCGGTGACCAGGCCACGGCCGTCGTGGCCGCCCTCCGCGCCCACGCCGCCGGCGCCCCGGCGGGCCTGGCGGTCCACGTCACGGGCACGGCCGGCATCACCAACGACTATCTGCAGGCGATCAAGTCCGGCACCGACAGCACGACGCGGGTGACGATCATCCTGGTGCTGGTCATCCTGCTCCTCATCTACCGGGCGCCGCTGGCGGCGCTCGTGCCGCTCGCCACGATCGGCGGCGCGTTCCTCGTGTCACGCGGCCTGCTCGGCGTCCTGGCCGCGGCCGGCTGGCAGATCTCGTCGCTCCTGGACACGTTCGTGGTGGTCCTCGTCTTCGGCGTGGGGACGGACTACACGATCTTCCTGATCTCGCGCTATCGCGAGGAGGTCGGCCAGGGCCGCTGGCACGACGCGTCGCGGCGGACGGTGCGCCGCATCGGCGCCGTCATCAGCGCGAGCGCGGCCACGGTCATGGTGGGGCTTGGGGCGATGGCCTTCGGCGACTTCGGGATGATCCGCAGCACCGGCCCGGCCCTCGCGGTGGCCATCTTCGTCACGCTGGTCGCGGGCCTCACGCTCGCGCCGGCCCTCCTGGGGGTCTTCGGCCACTACGTGTTCTGGCCCCGCCACGAGCAGACGGGGGCGGAGGCCGAGCCGGAGGGCCTCTTCGCGCGCCTGGCCGCCGTCGTCACCCGGCATCCGGGGCTGGTCGCCGCGGCACTCGTGATCGGGCTGGCTGTCCCGGCCTTCTACCTGCCCCAGATGAAGACGAATTTCGACACGCTGGCCGAACTGCCCACGACCTCCGATGCCCGCCAGGGCTACGACATCGTGGCGGCCCACCTGGGCAAGGGCAGGCTGGTGCAGTCGACGGCCCTCATCGACACCGGGGCGCAGGGCGACATCCTGTCGCCCGCCTCGCTGGCACGGCTCCGCGACACCGTGGCCACCGTGTCCGCCACGTCGGGCGTGGCCTCGGTCACGAGCCTGGTCACGCCGAAGGGCGACGGCGCGGTGCCCGACGGGTTCAAGCCGTCGGCGACGCTCGCGTCGATGGCCGATTCGTTCGCCTCCGGGAGCGGCGGGGCGAGCGGCTCGGCGTCCTCGAGCGGGAGCGTGCTCGACCCCAAGGTCTCCAGCGGGCTGTCCGATGCGCTCGACTACCTGGATGCGCTGGGTCTGGCCTTCCCCGACGTGGCCGGGCGGGCGCAGTTCCGCGCCGCGACCGCGGCCATCACCAGCGCCCAGTCCATCGTGGCCCAGGCGCGGGCCCAGAGCGTCGTCGCCACCCAGCTGCGGAACCTGGCGTCCGCCGTCGTCTCGCCGACCACCTTCGCCGCCTCCGCCGGCACCGGCACCGGCGCCGGCGCCGGGGCCGACACCGCGCTCCTGGCCAACTACCTGGCCGAGCTCGCCGCCGCCTACCCGGAGGTCCGCGGCCTCCCGGCCTTCGCCGACGCGACGGCCGCCGCGGCGAGCCTCCAGCGTCAGCCCGGCGCAGCTGCGGCGGTGGCCGCGGCCGACGCGCTGGACACGCTCGCCATCCACTTCGACGCGCAGCCCGGGGCGAGCCTCGCGGCGACGAGCCTGGCCGGCACGCCCGCGGCGCTGGAGGCGAAGCGCCAGGCCACGGCGGCCTTCGCCGCCCTGCCCGACGCGCTGCGCGGCCTGGCCGGCGTCTTCACCGGCCGTCCCGACGACCTCTTCATCCCGGTGGGGCTGGGCGGTTCCGACGCGGCGTCGCTCGAGCAGGCCGTGGATGCCTTCGTCTCGGCGGACCACACCGCGACGCGGTTCTACGTCACGTCGACGGCGGATCCGTACTCCACGACGTCGTTCGCCATGGTGCGGAGCGTCCAGGCCGAGTTGGAGGCGGCGGCGCCCGGCTTCGGGATCGGCGGCACCGCCTCGCTGGGCGGCCCGACGGCCCAGTTCGCGGATGTCCAAACGGTCCTGGCCAGCGACTTCCAGCGCGTCGGCCTCGTCACCGTGCTCGGCATCCTGATCGTGCTGGCGCTCCTCCTGCGTGCGCTGGTCGCACCGCTGTACCTCGTGGCGACGGTCCTGCTCTCGTACGCCTCGGCGGTCGGCTTCTCCGCGTGGCTCTTCCAGGGGCCGCTCGGTCAGCCCGGCGTCAGCTTCTACCTGCCGCTCCTGGTCTTCGTGCTGCTCGTGGCGCTCGGCTCCGACTACAACATCTTCCTCATGAGCCGCGTCCGCGAGGAGAGCGAGTCGCGGCCGATCCGCGCTGGCGTCCGGGTCGCCTCCGGGCGCACGGGGGCGGTCATCACCTCTGCCGGCCTGATCCTGGCCGGCACCTTCGGCTCCATGGCTTCGGCACCGCTCGCCGTCCTGGTGCAGATCGGCGCAGCGGTGGCGATCGGGGTGCTGATCGACACGTTCCTCGTGCGCTCCGTGCTCGTGCCGGCCATCACGGCGGTCGTCGGTGACCGCGCCTGGTGGCCGTCCGGCCTCCTGTTCGGGGCCGGCCCGCTGGCGCCCGCCGCAGGTGGCGGCTCGTCGGTCGGGCCCGCGGCCGAGCCCTCGGCCGGGCGGGCGGCCGTGCAGGCAGTGGCCGCCCCGATCGGTCCGACGCGACGAGCGCGGGTTCGCACCGTCGTGGCGGTGGCCCTCGCGGCGCTCGTGCCGGTCACGTTCGCCGGGCTGCTGGTCTGGGCGAGCCCAGGGATCGGGACGCCCGCCGTGGCGGCCGCGGTGGTGAACGGCGACGACGGGACGACCATGACCGCCGCGGACGGATCGACACGGACCCTCCAGCTGGGCGCCAGCCTGGTGGCGAGCCTCGTCAGGGGCGGCTCGTCCGGTCTCGTCAGCTGGACCGTGACGGACGCGACCGCGGCGGCCGACGGCCTGAGCGCCGGCACGTATGTGTCCGTCCTGACGATCCCGGCCGGCTACTCGCGAGCGGTGGTGGCGTTCCAGGCCGACCGCACTGGGTTGCAACCAGCGCCAACGCTCCACCTTGAGACGAGCGACAGCTCGGGGGCGATGACCAGGACGGTAGCGGGCGACGTGTCGGCCGCCGTGTCCCAGGCTGCGACGCGGGGCGCGACCACCTCCGCGGTCGGTGACATCCTCCTGGCCGTCTCGACGACGCACGATGCGCTCAGCGGGGCGGCCGCGACGGCGCATGACCTCGCGGCGAGGACCACGACGCTTGCCTCCGACGCCAGCGGGATCGACACCGTCACCGGGGAGCTCGTCGCCGGCCTGGACACGCTCGCCACGGGCACGGCCGGCGCCATGGACGGGGCGGCGAAGCTCTCCAGTGGCACCGCCGCGCTCGCCGCGGGCGCCACCCAGCTGTCGCGCGGGGCGGCCTCACTGGCGACGGGCGCCAAGGGCGCCGCCACCGGCGCCGCGCAGCTCTCGAGCGGGGCGGCCGCGCTCTCCTCCGGCGCGGCCGCGTTGCGCGACCAGACGGCCGGCCTCCCGGCGCAGTCCGAGGCCCTCGACCAGGGCGCTGCGGCCGTGGCGACCGGGGCGGCCGCGTCCGCTGCGGGTGCCGCCTCGCTGTCGTCCGGCCTGCAGACGCTGAAGCAGCAGACGGCCGGCCTGGGGACACAGGTGGGCTCGCTCGACAGCGGGGCCGTCACCCTGGCCACCGGCGCCGACTCCCTTGCGACCGGTGCCTCGCAGGCGGCGTCGGGCGCATCCACCCTGGCGACGAACGCGTCACAGCTCGCGACGGCGGTCGGCACGTATGCGAACTCCGTGGCGGCCCTCGCGGCCGCGTGCGCGTCCATGGGCGGCAGCGATGCCGTGTGCGCCGCCCTGAGCGCGATCGCCGCCTCCAACGCATCCCTCACGGCGGCTGCCACCGGCGTCTCTGGCGGGGCCAGCCAGCTCGCCGCGGCGACCCGCGACGTATCGACCGGTGCCGGCGATGTCCTGGCCGGGGCCAACGGTGTCCATGCGGGCACGTCCCAGCTGGCCGCCGCGGTGCCGCCCCTGGAGTCGGCCATCACCCAGTCCGCGGCGGGCGCCGCCTCACTGGCGAGCGGCACGGCGGCGGTCGCGTCCGGCGCGACGACCCTGGCCGGTGGGACCCACCAACTCGCCGCCGGCATGCCCGCGCTTGCCGACGGCACGGCCGCACTCGCTACCGCGGCCGGCGGTGTCGCGTCCGGGGCGTCGTCACTCTCCGCCGGTGTCGCGGGCGTCGCCTCCGGCGCGGCCGGCGTCGCCGTGGGCGCCCAGCAGACGGCGTCCGGCGCCGCCTCGCTGGCGGCGGGCACGGCCGCCTCGGCGTCCGGCGCGCGAACCCTGGCGGCCGCGATCGGCCAGGCCGCCGATGGCGCCAGGGTCGTCCAGGCCGAGACGGGCCAGCTGGGCCGCGACGGCAGCACACTCGCGACGGATGCCACCAGCGCGGCGACAAGCCTGGCCTCGGCCACGGCCGGCACGCCCGTCTACCCGAGCGGCGCCCAGCAGCGACTCGCCGCGTCCGTGGCGGCGCCGGTATCGGTCGAGGCCAACACCGCGCACGGGGCGACATCCTCCGGGCTCGCGCCCTATGCGGCGGCGCTGGCTCTCTGGCTGGGGGCGCTCGCCGCGTTCGTGGTGCTGCCGCGAGCCCGTCGGCGGCTCGGTCGCGCGGGCTGGGCCGCGGTGTTGACGAACTTCGCGGCCGCCCTGCTGCTGAGCCTGGTGGCGGCGAGCCTGCTCGTCGCCGGGCTGCTGCTGGCCGGGCTGTCGGTCGTCCGACCACTCGAGCTGCTGCTCCTGGCCGCCGTGGCTGCGGCCGCGTTCGTGGCGATCGTCCAGGCCCTCGTGGCGGCAGCCGGCCGCATCGGCTGGCTCGCCGGCCTGCTGCTGGCCGGGCTGCAGCTCGCGGCGTCGGGCCTCTTCCTGCCGCTGGCCGCGCTACCGGGGCCGCTCGCGGCGCTGCACCCGCTCCTGCCGCTGTCGTGGGCATCCGATGCCTTGGCGGCGGCGATCGGGGGAGGCTCAGCGGACGTCGGGTTGGCGCTGGCCGTGCTCGCTGCGTGGCTGATCGGCGCCTTGGCCGTGACCCTGGCGATCGCGCTGCGCCACGGGGGCGGGCCACGGCCGGCGGCCAGGTACCATCGGGGTGGCTCGCACCGCGTGCCACAGGCGATCGGACCGTAAAGCCACCCGGCCACGCCGGCCGGTGGTGGGGGCGCGACGCCGCCCGCGTCAGCGGTCGCTGTGGATGAGGATCCCGCCCGGGCGCAGGAGGCGGCGCTCCTGCCGGTGGATCTCCCGACGGACCCGCCCGGTAGCCGGCCCGTACGCGGCGCGGAACTCGGGCGACCCGAAGAGCCGGCTCTCGTGGACGGCGTCGAACGCACCGCTCGGCAGGAAGTCCATCGCGCCCGGCACGCCCAGGTCCACGTGATGGTGCTCGAACGTTTCGCCGGCCAGGTCGCCGATGTCGAGCCCGACGGGCCGCGCCCGCAGCACCAACAGCAGGCGGCACATCCAGGGCTCGAACTCCGCGGTCAAGTGGCCCGTGACGGGTGAGCGGCTCGAGTTCGAGCCACAGGCGATGTCAAGGACGGTCAGCCCGGCCAGCGCCGCCACTGACCCGACGGCGTCCAGCAGGCGGGTCACGAACTCCGCCATGATCGCCTGCAGCTGGGGCTCGGCCGCGATCTTCGCGAGCAGGCCATGGCGCGCGTCGAGCTCCGCCAGCGCACCGGCCAGCAGCTCCCGGTCGGATGGTGTCCGGCCGATGGCGACCAGGCGCGCGAAGGCCTCGACCGCCACCTATGCCCCCAGGCCCTCCGCCTCGCCGTACGACCAGAGGTCCAGGGCATCGAGGTCGATCGCATCGATCCCGTTCGTAGCGAGAGCGGCGGCGATCTGGGCCCGGTGCTCGGTCGCATGGTGGATGGCCTGGGCGGCCACGGTCGAACGCGCCCGGGGTTCGGTGTCGTGCTCGGCGTAGTCGGCCGGCCCGTCCGGCTGCGCGGCCTGCGCCCGGATCCGGGCGTCATAAGCGGCGCAGTCGGCGGCGAGCTCCTCCAGGCCCGCGGCCGTCGCGGCTGACGCAGGCCGGTTCGGGCGCGGGGCTCCCTCCAGCCGTGCCGCGTAGCGGCCGGCCGCGGACACGAGGTGGTCCAGGATCATGGCCACCGTCCACTCGTTGCGCGGTGAGGCGAGCGAGAGATCGGCGACGGGCAGCTGGGCGAGGCGGGCGATGAGCGTGGCGTTGGCCCAGGCCATGTGGCGCAGCAGCCGGTCCAGGGTCGGGTCGGTCGGGGCGTCACTCATCCGTGGTGTACCTCCATGTCGGTCGATGTCACTCGAGCATCACCAGCGGTGGGAGTCCCGCCAGCGGTCCGTTCGGCCGCGGGGCGGCGAGCTCCGGCTCGGGGTCGCGGCCGGCCTCGAGCGCCGCGAGCTCGGCCTCGAGCTGGGCGAGCAGGGCCGGGAAGCCCGACTGGAGCGCCGCCGCGTACGCCGGGCCGATGTGCGCCATCTGCGCCTGCTCACGCCTGGTCCTGGGCGCGCCATAGCGCATGTGGATGATCGTGCCGGTGGCCACCGGCTCCAGCTCGAGGGTGTGGAGGACCTTGATCGGCCCCTCGGGGGTGTCAAGGACGGTCCGGTCGGTGACGTAGTCGTACGGGCGCCAGTCCAGGATCTCCTCGATGACCGCGTCCTTGCCGTGGCGGCAGTGGTTGGCCGAGCCCACGCCGCGCCGGCCGCCGGTGGCGCCCTCCACCCTGACGTCGGTGACCCACGGCTGCCAGGACATCCGCTGCCCGGGCCTGGTGAGGAATCCCCAGGCGACCTGCGGCGGCACGTCGGTCGGCAGGGCCAGGTCGACGATCGCGTCCGCCGGCGTCAGCCGGATGCGCCCCCTTGCCTCCTCCTCCTGCCAGCGCCGCTCCAGGTCAAGGGCCCAGAGCCGCACCTCCCCGATCCGCTCGTACGTCTCCGCGTGCTCGCGCATGCCAAGCGCGGCCGGGCCGATGCCCGCCGCGTCCATGCAGGCCTGGCTGAACAAGGCGTAGGCCTTGATGCCCAGCTCCTCCACGACGTCGTTCTTCAGCAGGCGATGGACGACGATGACGTCCGACCCCAGCAGTTCCTGCCGGCCGGCCACCTTCTGGATGACGGCCTGACCGTGATGGACGACGAACTTGAGGTCCAGGTCCGGGATGCGCATGCAGGCGTTGCACGGGCAGGAGGTGGCCTGGCGCACGTCGCGCCGCCGCCGGCGGAAGCCGAAGTAGCAACGCTCGATGGTGTCCAGCAGCATCGAGCCGTCGACGGTCTTGCCGGGCAGGTAGGTGAAGGCGGCGTCCCCTTCCAGTTTCGCCAACCGGAAGTTCGGCCGAAGGGCGCTGACCACGGCGCCGATGAGGTCGGCCAGGATGTCCTGGGCATGCTCCAGCTCGACGTCGGCGAGGTAGCCCGTGTAGCCGGAGATGTCGGCGATGAGGAAGCAGGCCGGTTGCGCGCTCGACGGGATCACGACCGGGTCCGCGGCGCCAGCATCGGGCTAGCGTACCGTCGTCACTCCCGCGCCGCGCGATAATCGATACCCGTACCGTCGTTGGGGAGGACGACCATGCCGACGAAGAAGGTGCCGCGGGCCCCGCGAGCCGAGCCTTCGGCCGAGCCGCCGGAGGGGCGCAACCGGCGCGAGGAACGCGACGCGCTGACCATCCCGGCGGCCGCCATCGACGCCCCCGACCCGGCCGGCCCGGGCATGCCCCCGCCGCCGAGCATCCCCACGAAGCAGTACGAGACGATCCTGGCCCGGCTGTGGGTGGAGCTCGTGAAGTGGCAGGAGTGGATCCGCCACGAGGGCCTCAAGCTGGTGGTCGTCTTCGAGGGCCGCGACGCGGCCGGCAAGGGCGGTGCCATCCAGCGCATCACCGAGCCGCTCAACCCGCGCTTCGCCCGCGTCGTGGCCCTGCCGGCGCCCACCGAGCGTGAGCGCTCGCAGTGGTATTTCCAGCGCTACGTGGCCCACCTGCCGGCGGCCGGCGAGATCGTCTTCTTCGACCGCTCCTGGTACAACCGGGCCGGCGTGGAGCGGGTCATGGGTTTCTGCACCGACGAGGAGTACCAGGAGTTCCTGCGCTCCTGCCCGGAGTTCGAGCGGATGCTCGTGCGCAGCGGCATCCAGCTCATCAAGTACTGGTTCAGCGTCAGCGATGCGGAGCAGGAGCGACGTTTCGCGGCCCGGATCTCCGACCCCACGAAGCGCTGGAAGCTGTCGCCCATCGACCTGGCCTCGCGGGCGCGCTGGATCGACTACTCGCGGGCCAAGGACGAGATGTTCGCCCACACCGACATCAAGCAGGCCCCCTGGTGGGTGGTCCGCTCGGACGACAAGAAGCGCGCACGCCTGAACGTGATCACCCACCTCCTCTCGCAGGTGCCCTACGAGGACCTCACGCCCGAACCGATCGACCTCCCGCCCCGCCAGGTCCAGTCGGGCTACGTGCGCCCGCCCATGACCGACCAGACGTTCATCCCCGAGGTCTACTGACTACTCGTCGGCGCGGGCGTCCTGCATGCGGGCTCAGGCGGGCCAGGCGACGCTGAGGTAGCCGACGGTCCGGTCCGCCGGGCCGCCGGCGTCCGCGGACGTCGCCGCCGCCAGGGCCTCGCCGCGCCCGCCACCCATCGCCCGGACGGCGGCCAGGCCCAGGGCGGCCGGCTCGATCCCGCACATCCCACAGAGCATCCCGGGCGTGCCGCCGGCCACGAGCGCCGCTTCCCGGATCGCAAGGGCGGTAGGGTCCAGGCCCAGGAGCGGCGGCAGCTGATCGTCGGTCGCCCGCGCGCAGTCCGAAGCGGCCGGGTAGTGGGCCATGTCCGAGCTGATGGCCAGGACCACCCGCTCGCCGGCCGCTCGTCGGCGAGCGAGCAGCGTGCCCAGCCGCACCCCGGCGACGATCGCTTCATCGCCGGTGCCCGTCGACACGGCCAGCGGCACGATGCGGGCCGCCGGCGCGACGGTCTGCAGGAGCGGCAGCTGGACCTCGATGGAGTGCTCGCCGCGGTGCGCCTCGCGGTCCAGCAGGAACGGGGGTCCCAGGGCCAGGACCGCGTTCGAGATCTCGTCGTCGATCGCCACGTCGCCGAGCGGCGTCCGCCATGCGCCCGGCCCCCAGCCCGCCACGCCGTCCAGCCAGCTCGCCCCATGGTTCGTGCCCAGGATCACGACCGTCAGGGGCGCTGCCGGCGAGGGCCGTCCGAGCTCGCGCCACGCCGCCGCCGCGACGACACCCGAGTACACCAGCCCGGCGTGCGGCACGAGCAGCCCCACCGGCAGCCGCGCGGGCATCTCGGCCGCCGGCCGGTCCGCGGCCGCCAGGAGTCGATCGACCAGCCCCGCCAAACGAGCCGGCCCATCCGGGTAGAAGGCGCCTGCCACGGCGGGGGCGCGGACGGCGGCGACGGGCGACCCGCGCATGGGACTTTCAGCCACAGGGGATGCGAGACACCGGCCCCGCCGCGGCGCCCGCCAGGGCGAGGCCGGCCAGCGGGCGGGCGCACCCCACGCACGTGCCCTGGGCGGTCAGGCGGTTGCGCGTCGTGTAGCCGTGGCGCTCGATCACCACCCGGCCGCAGCCGGCGCAGTGCGTGTCCTCCAAACCAAGCTCGGGCGCATTGCCCACGTACACGTGGCACAGGCCGGCCTCGCGGCCCAGCTCGGCCACGCGGCGCAGCGTGGGGAGCGGCGTCGCCGGGACGTCCAGCAGGCGGAACGCCGGGTGGAAGCGGCTGACATGCCAGGGGGTCTCCGGCCCCAGGGTCTCGACGATCCAGCGTGCCAGCGCGCGCAGCTGCCGGTCGTCGTCGTTCCGCCCGGGGATGACCAGGGTCGTCAGTTCGAGCCAGATCCCCGCCTCGCGCATGGCCACGATCGAGTCCAGGACGGGGGCCAGGCGCGCGCCGCAGAGCTTGCGGTAGAAGGCGTCGTCGAACGACTTCAGGTCCACGTTCGCGGCATCCAGGACCGAGGCGAGGAGCCGCACGGCCTCCCGGGTCGCGTAGCCGTCGGTGATGAACAGGTTGCGCAACCCGGCCTGGTGCGCCAGGCGGCCCACGTCCAGGGCGTACTCCAGGAAGACCGTGGGCTCCACGTAGGTGTAGGCGATGGACCCGGCGTCGAGGGCCGTCGCCTCGTCCACGACCTGGGCCGGTGGCAGGTGCCGGCTGGGCAGCTCCAGGCCCAGGCGGGGCCCTTGGGCGATCTCCCAGTTCTGGCAGAAGGTGCAGTGGAACGGGCAACCGGCGGTGGCGATCGAGTAGGCCGTCGAACCGGGCGCGACGTGGAACAACGGCTTCTTCTCGATGGGATCGAGGCCCATGGCCACCACGGCCCCGTAGGCCCGGCTCAGCAGGCGGCCGTCGCGGTTCTCCCGGACGCCGCAGATCCCGGTGCGACCCACGCGCACCAGGCAGCGGTGGGCGCACACACCGCAGCGGACCGCGCCGTCCGGCTGGCACTGGGCCAGGACGGTCGGGACCGCATCGGCCTGGACCGGCGTGAGGGCGCGCATGCTCGTTCCTGGCGCCAGTCTGACGCGGAGCCGAACTCGCCGGACAGTGCCGGCCGGCCCGCCACAAGGGGCGGTTGCGCACTGGTGGACGCGCCGCGCGACGCCCACGGTGGGCATCGTGGTGGTGTGTTTCGTGCCGAGGTCACGGACATGATGCGAAACGCCCTGGCGCCGGATGCCTTGCGTCACGATGGCGGCCCGCGGCCGCCGGACATCCCCCTGGAAGTCCAGCTGAGCGCCCTCGAGCTGGCCCGCGCGACCCTCGCGGTGGCCGTGGAGCACGCCGATCCGGCAACGCTGGAGCGGGCCGTCACCTGCTCCGACAACGACGACCTGCACGCGGCGGTCTTCGTGACCCTCACCGAGGGCGAGGAGCTGCGTGGGTGCATCGGCACGCTCGATCCGTCGCGGTCCCTGCGCGAGGCTGTGGTCAGCGCGACGCTGGGCGCAGCGATCGGGGATCCGCGCTTCCTGCCCGTCACCGCGGTTGAGCTGCCGGCCATCCAGGTGGGCATCTCCGTGCTGGGGCGGCCGGTCCCATTCACCGACATCCAGGCCTTCATGCCGGGCGTGGACGGGGTCGTCGTCGAGCGAGGCGGGCGGCGGGCGCTGCTCCTGCCGGAGGTCGCCACCGAGTTCGCCTGGGGCACGGTGCAGATGCTGGAGAACGCCTGCCGCAAGGCCGGCCTGCCGGCCGACGCGTGGCAGGACCCGCGGACCCGCCTGAGCTCCTTCCGTACCGTCAGGTTCGGCGGACCGGCCGTGCCCGGCGGCGAGGTCGCGGCCGCGGCGGCACGTCGCTGATGGGCGATCGCCGCACGCTGGCCGCCACCGCCCGCTGGACGGCCGCGGCCCGGGCCGCGGAGACGGCGCGAGCGGACGGCCTCGTGCGCGACCCGTGGGCCGCCCGATTGGCCGGGCCTGCAGGCCTGGCGTGGCTCCGGCAACGCACCCCCGAGAGCGTCCTGCCGATGGTCCTGCGGACCCGCTACTTCGATGACTGGCTGCAGGCGGTCCTGGAGCGCGGGCTGATCCAGCAGGTCGTGCTGCCGGCCGCCGGCCTGGACACACGCGCCTTCCGGCTCCCGTGGCCGGCCGGCGCCTGCTGCTTCGAGCTCGACCGGCCGGGCGTCCTGGGTCGCAAGGAGCAGGTCCTCACCGCCGCCGGGGCGCGACCCGGCTGCACGCGCCGGACGATCGCCGCGGACCTGGCGGGGCCTTGGCCGCAGGCTCTCGTGGAGGCCGGATTCGAGCGGGCGCAACCGTCCGCCTGGTTGCTGGAGGGCCTGTTCTTCTACCTCCCGTCGGCGACGATCGGGCGGGTGCTCGACGAGGTGACGCACCTGGCAGCGCCGGGCAGCCGGCTGGGCTTCGACATCATCAACGCGGCGATGCTGACTTCACCGTGGACGCGTCCATGGGTCGACATGCAGGCGGCCGCCGGGGCGCCCTGGATCGGCACGCTGGATGACCCGGTGGGCTTCCTGGCCGAGCGCGGCTGGCAGGCGTCGCTGACCCAGGCCGGCCAGCCGGACGCGGACCATGGCCGCTGGCGGCTGCCGGTCATCCCCACCACGATGCCCGAGATGCCGCACGACTGGTTCGTGACGGCGGTGCGCGAGTAGCCTTGGCCTACTGGGCCAGGCGCGGATAGAGGCGCGACGCCAGGGCCACCAGCAGGACCAGCCCGACTGCCAGCACCGACGCGTCGAGCAGCAGGCCGTGCTCGCTCGTGCCGCCCGTGACCATCAGGCCGCGGATGGCGTCGACCATGTAGGTCAGCGGATTGACCAGCGCGACGGCTTGCAGCCAACCCGGCATGGCCGTCACGGGGTAGATGGCGCTGCTGGCGAAGAAGAGCGGCATGGTCATCACCTGGCCGATGCCCATGAACCGTTCCCGGGTGCGCACGAGGCAGGCCACGATCATGGAGAAGCTGGCGAAGAGGGCCGACCCCAGGACGACGATGCCGCCGACGGCCAGCATGGCCAGCGGGTCCAGCCGGATGTGGACACCGATGAGGAACGCGACGACGTACACGATGACCGCCTGCGCCAGCCCTTTGAGGCCGCCCGCCAGGGCCTTGCCCAGGACGAGGGCCACGCGCGGCGCGGGGCTGACCAGCATCTTCTGGACCACCCCCAGGTCGCGCTCCCAGATCACGGCGATGCCGTAGAAGATGGCGATGAAGAGCGCGCTCTGGGCCAGGACGCCGGGCGTCAGGAAGTCCAGGTAGGGGAGCGACCCGGTGGCGATGGCCCGTGTCTGGGCCAGCACCTCGCCGAAGACGACCAGCCACAACACCGGCTGGATGGCGCGGGTGGCCAGCTCGAAGGGGTCGCGGATGACCTTGCGGACCTCGCTCTCGGCGATGGTCAGCGTGTCGGACAGGAACCGCAGCACGAGCTGCGGTTCAGCCCAGGCGATCGGCGGTGCGGCGCGTTCGACCGATCTCACGGTAGCTGCCTCCAGCATCGATGTCGGATCCGGTGTAGTGGGTGAAGACGTCATCGAGCGTGGCCTGCGGGCCGACCGTCGCCTTCAGCTCGGTCGGCGACCCGCTGGCCGCCACCACGCCGTGGTGCATGACCGCGATCTGGTCGCACAGGATGTCCGCCTCTTCCATGTAGTGGGTCGTCAGCAGGATCGTCGTGCCGTCCCGGTCGCGCAGCCGGCTCACGTGCTCCCAGACCGACGCCCGGGCGGTGGGGTCCAGGCCCACCGTGGGTTCGTCCAGGAACAGCACCGCCGGACGGTGGAGCATCGCCTGGGCCAGCTCCAGGCGGCGGATCATGCCGCCCGAGAACGTGCGGACGACGCGGTGCCGCGCCTCGGTCAGGCCCATGAAGGCCAGGACCTCGGCGATGCGCGCTTCCTGCTCGTCACCGGGCAGGTGGTACAGGCGAGCGGAGAGACGCAGGTTCTCCCAGGCCGTCAGGGCCCCGTCGGCCGATACCAGCTGGGGCACGTAGCCGATGTGCCGGCGCACGCCTGCCGCGTCGGCGGTGATGTCGTGGCCGGCCACCCAGGCCTGCCCGGCGGTCGGCGGCAACAGGGTGATGAGCATCTTGATGGTCGTCGTCTTGCCCGCGCCGTTGGGCCCCAGGAGGCCGAAGACCTGGTCGGCGGGGATGGCCAGGTCCAGCGACTCGACGGCCGTGACGTCCTTGAAGGTCCGCCGCAGGGCCCGCGTCTCGATGGCCAGCTCGCTCACGGCCGGTCACCCTGGGTCGCGACGTGCTCCAGGAGTCCGAGCGCGTCGTGCAGCTCTCGCAGGTCCATCGGACCCAGCCCGGCCAGGCCCTCGATGAGCCACGCCCGCGCCCGAAGGTCGGCATGGGCGACGCGCTCCATCCCGTCGGCGGTCAGGCGCAGCTGGACGCGGCGGCGTTCCCGCGGATCGGTGGTGCGCTCGAGCAGGCCGGACCGGACCAGGCGCTCGGCCAGCGCCGAGCACGCCGGCAGGGTCATGCCCAGGTGTTCGGCCATCGCGGACAGGCTGGTGCCCGGGTTGCGGCGCACGAAGAGGAGGCCGCGCAGCTGGGGCACGGTGGTGCCGGGCTGGCCGGCCACGTCCGCGCGCATGGCCAGCCGGATCCGCCGCATGACCGCGGGCACGACCTCCATCACGCGTTCGGCGACGAGAGTCGCCTCACCGTGGACGGACGTTCGTTCGTGCAGTTGATTGTTCATGGCATGTACAGTAGCACATATGAAGTGATCTGCCACCAGGACGCGGGACCGTGGACAATGGCGCGGTGCGCCTGATCTCGTTCCACGCCCCCTTGGGACCACGCCTGGGCGTCGTCCTGGGGGACCGGGCGGTCGCCGCGGCGGACCTGGTGCCCGGCGGACCGGCGACGATGACCGAGCTCCTCGCCGGTGGCGAGGACGCGCTGGCGACCCTGCGGCAGGCGGCCCGCGCCGCGGTCGCCGGCGCCGGCCCGGCCCGCGGCAGCCCGGACCGCGCCAGCTCGGCGCGAAGGGGGCGGCCGCTCGCGGCGTTCCGCCTCGCGGCGCCGGTGCCCCGACCGGGCAAGGTCGTCGCCATCGGCCGCAACTACGCCGACCATGCCGCCGAGGGCGGAGCGGCCCCGCCCCACGCGCCGCTCATCTTCGCCAAGTGGCCGTCATCGGTGATCGGCCCCGGCGACGACATCCGCTGGGATCCGGCGCTCACGCAGCAGGTCGACTACGAGGCCGAGCTCGGGGTGGTCATGGGGCGGACGGCGCGGCGCGTCACGGCGGAGGTGGCCCTGGACTACGTCCTGGGCTACACGTGCCTGGACGACGTCACTGCGCGGGACCTCCAGTTCGGCGACCGGCAGTGGGTCCGGGGCAAGTCCCTGGACACCTTCTGCCCCATGGGACCTGCCCTGGTCACGCTCGACGAGTTCGCCGACCCCGACGACCTGGCCATCACCTGCCGCGTCAACGGCGAGCTGGTGCAGGCCTCGCGCACCTCGCGGATGCTCTTCAGCGTGGCCACCATCGTCGCCCACTGCTCGCAGGCGTTCACCCTGGAACCGGGCGACGTCATCGCCACCGGGACGCCTGCCGGCGTCGGCGTCTATCGCGATCCGCCGCGGTTCCTGGGCGACGGCGACGTCGTCAGCATCGCCATCGAAGGCATCGGCGAGCTGCGCAACACCTGTCGCCTCGACCGCCCGCCGGCCGGCGGCCCGTGACCGTCGAGCGCGCCGATGTCCTCGTGGTCGGCGGCGGGATCGTCGGGCTGGCCACGGCGTACCAGCTGCTGCGCCACGGCCCGGGCACGCGCCTGGCCCTCATCGAGCGCGAGGCAACCCTGGCAGTGCACCAGTCGGGCCACAACAGCGGGGTGCTCCACGCCGGCCTGTACTACGCGCCGGGGTCGCTCAAGGCGCGGCTGTGCCGCGAGGGCAAGGCCGAGCTGGAGGCGTTCGCCGAGGCGCACGGCATCCCGTTCCGCCACACGGGCAAGCTCGTCGTCGCGGTCGACCCATCCGAGCTGGCGCGCCTCGAGACGCTCCGTGGGCGCGCCGAAGCCAATGGCGTCCCGGGGCTCGAGGTCGTCGGCCCCGAGCGCATCCACGAGATCGAGCCGCACGCCCGGGGGCTGCGCGGGCTGTGGAGCCCCACGACCGGGATCATCGACTACTCCGCGGTCTGCCTGGCGCTGGCCCGGGAGATCACCGCCGCCGGCGGCACCATCGAACTGGGCCGTGGGTTGACGGGGGCGACCGATCAAGGCGGCCGGGTGGTAGCCCACACCACGGCGGGCGACCTCATCGCCGGGGGCCTTATCGTCTGCGCCGGGCTGTGGGCCGACGAGCTCGCGGCCCGCACCGGCGACGACGCCGACCCCCGGATCGTGCCCTTCCGGGGCGACTACTACACGCTCACCGCGGACGCCCGGTCGCTCGTGCGGGGGCTCATCTATCCCGTGCCCGATCCGGCGTTCCCCTTCCTCGGCGTGCACCTCACGACCCGCCTCGACGGCGAGGTGTGGGCCGGTCCCAACGCCGTGCTCGCCTTCGCCCGCACCGGCTACCGCCGGCGCGACGTGTCCGTCCGCGACCTGGCAGCGACGCTCGCCTACCCTGGTTTCCTGCGCCTGGCCGCCCGGAACGTCCGCATGGGCGCGGCCGAGATGTGGCGCGACGTGTCCAGGCGGGCGTTCCTGCACGCCATCCAGCGCTACGTGCCGGACCTGCGGAGCGACCAGCTCCGGTTCGGGCCGTCGGGCGTGCGGGCGCAGGCGCTCGATCGCGACGGCACCATGGTGGATGACTTCCGCCTGGGCGGGCGCGACCGGATCCTCCACGTGCGCAATGCGCCGTCGCCGGCCGCCACGAGCTCGCTGGCCATCGGCCGCACGCTGGCCGACGCGGCCCTGGAGCGCTTCGCCGCCGCCTGAAGGGCTGGGGACTCCGAGCCGCGGAGTCCGTCGGCGGCGGGCGGCCGCTAGGCCTCTGCCGGGGCGGGGCCGGCGCTCACGAGGTGCACCTCGAGGTCGGGCAGCTGGCGCAGGACCTGGTCGGCGACGTCGGCCGTGAACGGGCTGCTCAGGCCGCGCCTGACCTCCCGTCCCAGCATGAGGTGGGTGATCCGCTGCGCGCGTGCCAGCTCGACCAGGCCGGTGACAAGATCGCGCGCGGGATGCCGGATGACGTCGGCCCCCAGGTCCGTGGCGTAGTCCAGGTGCTCCTGGAGGTTGCGCGCCTGGTCGAAGGGCAGCCGCTCCACGGCCGGCGTCTCGATCACCGCGGCGATCATGCGGGTGCCCAGGGCGGTCGCCAGGGCGGCGCCGCGATGCAGGGCCCGCCGAGTCACGGGCCGTTCATCCACGAGCGCCAGCACGCGCTCGCTGACCGGCCGGAGCCGGCTCATGCCCTGGTCGCTGACGATCCCTTCCAGCTGCTCGTCCACGGCACGGGTAACGAACCGCAGGGCCAGCTCGCGCAGCGCGGTCAGGTTGGGCTCGGTGAAGAAGCGGTCCAGGGCCAGGCGCGCCCGCTCCGGCGGGTAGACGTTGCCGTGGCGGATGCGCTGGCGCAGGGCATGCGGACTCATGTCGACCAGCTCGACCTCGTCCGCCTCCTCGACGATGCGGTCCGGCAGGCGCTCGTTCACCGGCGCGCCGACGATCGTGGCGACGGCGTCGGCGACCGACTCCAGGTGTTGCACGTTGCAGGTGCTGATGACGTCGATGCCCGCGTCGCGGATGAGCTCCACGTCCTGCCAGCGCTTCTCGCGTGGCGAGCCGGGCACGTTCGTGTGGGCCAGCTCGTCGACCAGGGCCACCGCGGGGTGGCGCGTGATGACGGCGTCGGTGTCCATCTCCTCGACGGTCACGCCCTGGTACTCGACGTGCAGCCTGGGCACGATCTCCAGGCCGGCGAGGAGCGCCTGCGTCCGAGGCCGACCGTGGACCTCCACGTAGCCGACCACCACGTCGGTGCCGCGCTCGAGGCGCCGGTGGCCCTCCTCCAGCATGCGGTAGGTCTTGCCGACGCCCGGCGCCATGCCCGTGTACAGCCGCAGCCGGCCGCGCGCCGAACGCTCCTCGGCGGCCACCCGAGCCAGCATCTCGTCGCCGGTCGGCCGCCGGTCGTCCTCGAGGCTCATGGCGTGAGTATGGCGGCTACTGGGTGGTGTCCACGAGCCCGTCGAGGTCGAGGTTCAATTCGAGGACGTTGACGACCGGTTCACCGATGAAGCCCAGGAGGGGCTGCGACGTGTGGCGGGCCACGATCGCCCGCACGGCGTCCTGGGTCATGCCGCGGGCCGCCGCGACGCGGGCCACCTGGTAGTCGGCGGCAGCGGGGCTGATGTCGGGATCCAGGCCGGAGGCCGAGGCGGTCACCAGGTCGACCGGGATGGGGGCGTTGCCGTTGGCCGCCCGCAGCTTGTCGATCTGCGCCTGGACGTTGGCGATGAGCGTGGCGCTCGTCGGCCCCAGGTTGGAACCGGCCGAGGCCGTGCCGTCGTAGCCGGCCGGGTTGCTGGCGGTCACACCCGCATCCGACGGGCGGCCCCAGAAGTACCTGGGCTGGTCGAAGGCCTGGCCGATCAGGCTCGAGCCGACCGTCTTGCCATCGACCGTGATGAAGGAGCCGTTGGCCTGGACCGGGAAGGCGACCTGGGCGACGAGGGTCACCACCGCCGGGT
>Ga0187779_10000390_pt1 | contig 30156 bp, 30 predicted proteins | sample 1015_Q2_SP10_10__FD_132435 | JGI IMG/M metagenome (GOLD analysis project Ga0187779, IMG submission 132435) | Tropical peat soil microbial communities from peatlands in Department of Meta, Colombia - 1015_Q2_SP10_10_MG | ecosystem: Environmental > Terrestrial > Soil > Wetlands > Peat | place... | reverse complement strand
GATATAGGTGATTTGCTGACAACTATTCAAAGTTGGGGGATAACTAAAGTGGAATTTGTTGAGACTCGAAAAACCGCATCTATCCCAATGACGCTCAGACTGCCGTTTATGTTTGCGAGAATAGGAATAATCTCTGGAGAGAAATGATCCGTCTCGCCGCCGTTCGTTATCCGCCCAATTGTGTGTGTGCGCACCACTATAGGCACACACACTGAGTATGGCCACACCGCCGCTGGTCGGCCTACTATCACTTCGTTGTTCGATTAATGATCTTTCTCTTTATCTCTCCTCGTCTTGTGTTGTCCGGCAAGAGTTGCTCAATTATCGAGCTATAGGATCGCATGAATTTGTAACCGAAACACTTCCTGATGTCCATAAGTTCGCTTCTAAGCGCATGTATCTCCCTCTCCATTTCGACGAAGTAGAGATCTATGAGCTCTACGCTTTCACTGCAGAATTTTCGTCTCAGAAGATCTGCATCATCCACCACCTCAGTGTAACGTTCAATAGTAATCTGGTGAGGGTGTACTCTGCGCCAGTATGTTATCCTAGGAATATGGAGTGTATTGCAACCCGTTTTTCCAATGAGTAAGGCAAGTTGCATGTCTTCCGCATATTTGATTGAAGGATCCAATCCTTCAGACTGCAAATAGAATTCTTTTCTGAAAAATTGCTGTGTTGATCCTCTCCACCATCCTGAGATTATGGCCTCAAACAGAGTCTTCCCAGAGGGTAGAAAATCACCTTTGCCTTTGTCGCCGGTTGAATCAACCCAGTTTGTCCAAACGTAACCTAGACGCGGATTACTTTCAAATTTCGGCATTACAGTGGAGAGCGAATCGGGCATTAGCTTATCGTCACTTCCTAAGCATGTAATTACGGGGCCGCGTGCATATTCAATACCCATTGCGATAGCTGCCGCGCAACCTCCGTGTCGCATTTGAATAAATGCGATTCGATCATCGGACAGTCGTGATTTGACAACTTCCGCTGTTTGATCCGTTGAGCCATCATCAACAATAAGCACATCCCAGTCATGATAATCCTGGCGAATGACCGAGTCGATTGCATCTCCGATCAGATTTTCACGATTGTACACAGGAATCAGAACCGTAACATGCAAAAGTTAGCCATCACCGCGCGAAGGAATTCTGCCACTTACTTGTGGATCGCTAATCTGCTCGATATGATTGCCTAATGCGATCAACAATTTTTTCCCTGAGTTTTCCACGTCTAGTACCGTCGGGTAGTGCACCGTCGATCATTGAGCCATACAGCCGCATGAACTTGTAGCCAAAACAACTTTTAATGAATAGAAGTTCATTTCTAAGCATATATCTCTCCTTATCCATCTCCGCAGAGTAGAGATCTAGTAAACGAGGACTTCCTACGACAAATCTGCGCCTTATCTGATGCATAGCTTTGGATTGCTCGTCAAGTGATAGTTCATTTTGCATTCTGTGTTGATGTATTCTACGCCAGTATGTTATCTTAGGAATGTGTAGAGTGTCGCAGCCTGTCTTAGCCAACAGTAGAGCGAGTTGTAGGTCCTCGGCGTATTGTATCGATGTGTCTAATCTTACAGATTGGAGGTAGAATTCTTTTCTGTAGAATCGCTGAGCGGAGGCTCCCCACCATCCTGAAATCAAAGACTCGAACAATGTCCTCCCTGAGAGTGGAAAATCACTTGCACCCTTCTCCCCAGTTGAATCTATCCAATTCGTCCAGACGTAGCCTAGACGCGGGTTGCCTTCGAAAGCTGGCAAAACTGTGGAAAGCGATTCAGTCATAAGCCTGTCGTCGCTATCAAGATTAGTTATTACTGGCCCACGTGCATGCTCGATGCCTGTTGCAGTACTTGCCGTAAGCCCTCTATGGCTCATTTGAATTAGTGAGATTCGATCATCCGACAGTTTCGAATTGACAATTTCAACGGTTCGATCAGTTGAACCATCATCAACAACTAGAATATCCCAATCCTGGTAATCTTGGGCAACTACGGAGTCAATCGCGTCGCCGATGAAACTTTCACGATTGTAAACAGGAATCAGAACCGTAACATGCAAACGATAATCACAGGTTGGTATAACATTTATGCGGTTCAGCGATGATACGCATATGTTTTGTGTGTCATTACTGGTGCGCGCACACACACTATAAACGGTCGGCTAAAATCAGATAATCTAAGCCTTATGAGAGGATCGGGAACGCCACAAACTTGAAGTATAGTATTGTTCTCAGCACGACCGGAACCCGCCTCACTCTCGAAGCATCCGTAAACAATTTCGAGCACTTCACACGAACACGAAATGATACGGAATTAATCATAGGTACGAACAACCCTTCCCTAGAACAGTCATGGGTCACAAAGCCATCCAACGCAAAAATCGTTTGTCGGCCCGACCATCGAGTCTGTTGGAGTGACGCAATAGACGCTTCAAGCGGTGAATTTATCGTAAACGTGGACGATGATCTCAAACTCGCCACCGACTACCTAACCACAGCTGACCACTTCTTTGCGGATTCGACTCTTCAAATGATTCAACCCACCCTACTAGATGCAGAGGGCTATGTTTGTTTGCGTAAGCACTATCGAAGTTATACCATAAGCGTATTCCGTCGCATCCTCATAGAAGAGTTAGGGATGGATTATGATGGACGAGGTTCACGCTGGCCCGAAAACAACATCCCCTTTGTCGAAGCGACATGGGAGAAGGCTTCCGTTGCAGTCGCCATGAATATGTACGCAGTTCATTACGGTTACCCTACACACCACGGAATAGATTCAACAATTGCTCCCTACGGCAACCGCTTAGATTTCTTGGAAGAGTGGCGTAAAGAGAACAATTACGAACGTATCTCACTTGAGACAATCCTTCCCTGAAAATTCTTTTTTCGCCAACATCGTCGTCGTTAGCCGTTTCTAAATGTGTGTGTGCGCGCACCACTATACCGGCACACACACGAAAAATTGTTGTATTTTCAAGTTAGTATTGGCTTGAAACCGTATTATTGGAGATGCGGTGAGTCTTGTAGGTGAGTTGTGTTGCGTTTCGGGATTCTGGTACCTAATTATGGTGAATATTGCGGTTCAGTCAGAAACCTGATTGAATTAGCTGTTGAAAGCGAGAGCCTGGGCTGGGAAGGGTTGTTTCTTTTCGACCACATCCACTACACGGGCGGTGAAAGTGTTCCTATGGTTGACCCATGGGTTGCGCTTGCAGCAATAGCGGTGAAAACTGAGCGAATTCGGTTTGGAACCCTAGTCACACCTCTCTCCCGCCGTCGTCCATGGAAGTTGGCGCGAGAAACTGTCTCGATCGACCATCTCTCCGGCGGCAGGTTGATACTTGGAGTCGGGCTAGGTGATGCAGTTGATGTGGAGTTTGAATCGTTTGGGGAGGATGCCGACAGTAGCATACGAGCCACAAAATTAGACGAAGGGCTCGAGACTTTGGTAAGAATGTGGAGCGGGGAACGATTCAATTATCAAGGACGATACGTGACGGCTAGAAACGTTCAGTTCTTACCGCGCAGCCTGCAAACACCGCGTATTCCAATCTGGGTCGCGGGTAGGTGGCCGAAGCAAGCACCATTTCGCCGTGCCGCTCGGTGGGATGGGGCGTTTCCACTTGGCCTTGCTCGGGGGAGCACATTGAAACCAGATGAACTCAGAAAGGTCAGCGATTTTATCAAGAGTCAGAGAACGATCGCAGAGCGATATGATATCGTTGCGACGTCTGGAGCTGATGGTCATTTGGATAACGAAGACACCCTCTTAGCTTACGCCGACGCGGGGGCAACATGGTGGATGCAAGACATGAGACGTTGGTGCAATTCTCGCAGGGAGTTGATGGTTCAAGTTAGAAGAGGACCACAGAAGCTATGATACACAAACTAAGCACGTGTCTTCAAGAAGAAACAGGATCGGAGAGTCATAGAAAACAGTCAAACCAGCCTCTAAAAACAAGCAAGCCTTGTGTGTGTCTGCTGGTGCGCACACACACACCAAACTCTGACCAAGTCTATTTCCGATGATTCTTGATCTGCAGCTCAATGATTGTCTGTTCGTTGAAGAAGCTGTATCCTATGATAACACCAATCACAACTGAAGTTACAAAAGCAAAAACGCTCATCCCAAGTGGCAATGAACCTCCTCTCAGGTAATCCAAATCGATCCAGCCTGTCACGAATAGACCAATCGTTAAGCAACAGAACATGACCGTAACAATTCTCGATAGTAAAGCACTCCGTCTGGATGTGAGATATTGGACCCATTTACGGTCGTAGAAGATGAACCAAATAGAGAAGAGAACGGGAGCAGCAAACAAACTCAATTGAGCCTCGGTCTGGCTGGGGCTAGAAATGAAGTAGTCGGATACCAGCAGGTAGATTACGTAAGTGCTGATGAGCCAGATTACTCGGAGGACGTAGCGTCGCGGTACGCGTGCAAGGAGATCTCCGGCGAGAAGAGTTACTAGAAAGGCGAATAGGCAGGCGAGGAAGCCTGATATGACAAACCCACTAACGCCAATGTTACTTAGACCGCTGAAGGGAAGCAAATACCTCGCCGAATTCTCAGCTGGGTACCTGACGCTGGAGTTCCAATAATTGACCATCGTTAGGTTGTCGACGTACGTCATATTCTTGCTGCACGGAAGCTGGGCCTGATTAATCAGATAGCTTGCAAGCCTTCGCAAACTCTCTTCCAGCTTCAGTCTTACCTGGAAGCAGTGGGAACGCTCCGCAGAATGTTTTCATGACGCAACACCCTCACCTGATCGCTAATATGAGTTACGATATAGCTCGGAGCGTTCGATCCGTTATACAGACGGTTCGTCGTTTAGTGTGTGTGTGGCTCTTATGGTGCGGGCAGCAGAATTTGAACCGCAATTTGTAAGAGAGTTGAACTAAGATTGAATATTCCGCCCGAGGCTCCGACATAAAGCCTCCGTAAATGGCTTTATCCGATTTTCGTCCGGTTATTTCGAATTTCAGCAGTAGATTTTCCGATCTTATGAGATTAGTTGGCATTCAAGGTTCGAATCTGCATGCTATAGATTGTTGAGCTATGGGCGTGCTTCGAATATTCTGTTGAAGGGTGTCTGTGTTGCTCTCTTGAACTGTTTAAAGCCTCCAGCGAAAGCTATCTCGCGAAGTTTTGAATCACCTGCTTGAGCACCCACTGCAAGTCCCACCTCCTGAGATAAGGAAGCTGGAACGCAGATCATTGAGGAGGCATTGTAGAACACGCGCCCAATCGGATTGATGTTCTCATCTACACGTTCATTTGCATACGGCTCAACGATCATCCAGGTGCCATTCGGTTTTAACGATTGATGAACGTGTTTTGCAGCACCTACAGGGTCGCCCATATCATGAAGACAATCGAAGAAAGTGACGAGGTCAAAATCTTTGCAAGGATAATCCTTCGCGAGTGCTACCTCGAAGGTCGTGTTGCCAGAAACGCCCGCCCTGTCCGCAACCTCCTTAGCCCACTCGATCGATTCCAGATGGTAGTCGTAGCCGAAGAATTGCGATTTGGGAAATGCCTTGGCCATTATGACCGTGGATGATCCATAACCACAGCCAATGTCTGCGACGGTTGCGCCGTCGTTAAGTTTCTGGACGACGCCGTCAAGGGTTGGGAGCCATGAGCTTACCAGGTTTGCGAGGTAGCCGGGTCGGAAGAACTTGTGGGTGCCTATGAATAGGTCGTTGTGGTGTTCGTGCCAGCCAATCCCCTTCCCACTCCGGAAAGCGTCAGCGATCTTGGCTCGGTCCTTGTAAATTGAGGAAATTAGGTAGAATGCCCCTGGAATATAGACCGGGCTATCCTCGTTAGCGAGGGTGAATGTCTGCTCGGGCGTCATCATGTATTTTCCGCTTGCAGCGTCGTAATTGACATAGCCTCCTGCGGCTTGACCTGCAAGCCATTCGCGAACGTAACGTTCCGCTAATCCAGCCTTCTTCGCAAGTTCCTCCGACGTCACTGGTCCGGAAGCGGAGAGTGCTTTGTAGAGTCCTAGTTGCTCACCAATCAATATCGCGGGACCCTGCATCGAGGCGCCAAGTTCAGTCGCGAACCTTCCTATCATCTCATTCAGTTTATCCTGATTGACGGACAAGCCTTAGCACGTCGAAGCGAAAATTACGTATGTAATATAAAGGATGCGAATCTCATACTTGTCTAGTATTGTCGTGAACAGTCCATGCCGCGGATCCCCCTATCGAGGATCTGCGAGAATAACCACTTCAGGCTGGGTCAAACTTATTGGTAAAATATGGCCCCGCGTCATCGTGGTACGCAGCCTCAATCCCGATCACGAATGAATACGAACTAAACGATCGTGTGGTAGCAAAATCTCGCCCGACAATATCCGATCTCAACTGAAGCGACTCGGATTGGTTCGATTTTCATCGCACCACTGATCCCATTCTCCCGGAAAGAATGAGTCAAATGCCCGGGGACTATTTTTTCTCAGTCGGCCAGGCCAATTCTATGAACGAGTGTTTTGAATCGTGGTTCGTCGCGTACGATGTCATAGATTGGTTCACATTTAACGTGGATAATCTCCGCTGTGCGTTCGTCACACGCTTTCTCAAGCCATTCGATTGCCCGGGTCTTCTCCCCCAAACCCAAGTAGACGAGGGCTTTGTCGAACGCCGTCGTTGGGGGAGGAGGAATAAATGGGCGCTGGGGCAGATTTGGATTAGATTCAGTCTCGAGTTCATTCAGAATCTTTTCCGCTTCGTTGACCCTTCCTGACATTCCGTAAACGTGTCCGAGTCTTCCCTTCCATGCTCTCGCGCCCAGCATCTTCCCAGCTCGCTGAAAGTCCGCGATGGCTTCGTCATACATTTTTTTCTCCACATACGCGTAGGCGCGATACCCGTAGGCTCCGCCAAAGTCAGGGTTAATCTCCAACGCCCTGTCGGTGCATTCTATCGCCCGATCGTATTGTCGCGCAAATAGATACTCCTCGGATGCGCCGCAATATATCCGTGGAGACATTGGATCGAGTTCCAGCGCCCTGCTCGCTTGCTCAATGGCTTCTTCGAAGCGCCCAACATGTCCGAGGTACAGCGCGTACCAGATATGAGCTATCGAGTAGCTGGGGTTCAATTCAATGGCACGCTTAAACTCATTCTCGGATTCCTCCCACTTCCATTCATACTCTTGCCGAATCGCCGCGATCGCCACGTGAGGTTCTGGGAGCCTGGCATCTAGTGAGATAGCTTTCTCCGCATATTCTGTTGATTTCGGATAAGTAAGTTTTGGAGATGAATGACCAGCTCTACCTAAAAGCAGATACGTATCAGCAAGTCCGGCGTATGCAGGGGCAAATGCAGGGTCCTTGTCTACGGCTTGCTGAAACAGTTCAAGCGCCTTCCTGAAACCGTCGAGTTCTCTTTGATTCCAGAAAAATCTTCCTTTGAGGTACAGCGTGTAAGCTTCCGGATTCTCTGTGGTTCTCTTCTCAATTTCCTTCTTCTCGTCGCTGAGTAGTTGGATCTGCAACGCTTCTGCAACACGTTCAGCGATATCACTTTGAATCGCAAAGACATCACGAAGTTCTCGGTCGTAGCTCTCAGCCCAAACGTGATCGTCCTTATTCCCATCGATCATCTGTATCGTAACTCGAAGAGCATTCCCTGACTTTCGGACGCTTCCCTCCAGCAGAGTACCAACGTTCAATTCGCGTCCTGCCTCGACAATAGATTTGGATCGCATTTTGTACTGCACTGCTGAAGTGCTGGAGATCACACTTAGACCGTGAATTTTCGAAATAGTCGATGTAAGCTCTTCAGTCAAACCCGCCGCAAAATACTCGTCTTTGGAGTCAGGGCTAATGTTTTGCAAGGGCAACACTGCCACCCTACGCCGATCGAGGCTTGATTGCTTTTGAAAGAAAGCAGGTGGGGCGTAACTCTTCAACCGATCTGAACCCGTTGACTGCAATGTCTTCGGAACGGATCGGAGGTCGTTGGTATAGAGTTTTCCCCTTGCAAGGTTAAATCCATCGAGTTTGCTGAAGATATGCGTATCTCAATTTAGTAAGTTGTGGTTGTGCGCATTAAGCAATTCCCGTTGTTTCATCGACAATGTTTAATTTGCGGCTTAATGTTCGGTGGAGTTTCAACTCAGTCGGAGCCTAGGATTGATGATTAGTTTTGTCACGACTTCTAGTTTTCGTAAACATTTTTGTCGAGTCGCCCTGTCTGGACGAAGTCGTACAATCGCTTTCTAAGTTGTCTAATGTGGAAGAACTCTATGAGGTGACCGGGGAATTCGATGTTGTCGCGCTTGCGTCAGTAGCGGACGTAGAGGAATTCAGAGACTTTTTGAAGAACAAGGTTCTGAAGATCAAGGGTATAAGGAGTACAGTAACCTCTATCGTGTTTAACGCACCGAAGGGCCCTAGGAAGGCTACCTACGAAGAAACAGAACCCTAGCGGACATTATGTCCTCTAGCGGTGCACATATGCTAAAACTACTGTTCGCATCATCGATACCACACCACTAAACACACACAAGGGAGTTACTGCGACTTAGCTAGCTTCCCAACTTCCTGATTTCCGTAGAAACTCTGACCCGAACAAGACACCTAACCCCATTAATATGCCGCGGATTGTGGCCATGGCTAAGGAAAATGTGTCCAAGGTGACTATAGAGTAAATCCAGCCAAACACGAACGTAACTGTCCAACCAATGAGGAACAAGTATTCAACGTTCCTTCTAGCCCGTCCGTCGAAGCGTCCGTAGATTGTATACCGCCTCATACTTCTTGGCACTGATTGCTACTATGGCAGAATTCTTGTCCAGAGAGTCAAGACGTAGAGACGAAGTGCCGTTAAGCAAGTTCTGACTATCGAACTCCGGTAAGACCGTTGCTCGAACACGTCATGTGTATTCACGTATCCCATTCACTTATCTATTGCTTCAGTTTCGTTTGAATGGGGAATGGACCGCACGACCGTTGACTCCTAATAATTCAAGAAGTGGGCCCTCAGCGTCTGTGAAGGACCTCGTGCTGTATTTTCTTAGGCTGGGGATTGTTGCATTCGGTGGACCAGCAGCGCACATTGCTATGATGGAGGAGGAGACGGTCCGTCGTCGTCATTGGCTTTCAAAAGAGAAATTCTTGGACTTGCTTGGCGCGGCTAATTTGATTCCAGGTCCAACATCGACGGAAACGGCGATCTACATCGGATACGAGCAAGCGGGGTGTCTGGGGTTACTGGTGGCAGGAGTCTGCTTCATTCTCCCGGCCGCTCTTATCGTGACGGTGTTAGCTTGGGCGTACGTCCAATTCGGATCTTTGCCTCAAGTCTCTGACCTGTTTTACGGGATAAAACCCGTTATTATTGCGATTATTCTGCAGGCCCTATGGGGTCTGGGACGCGGTGCCCTCAAGACCCGTTTCTTAATGATCGCAGGATTTGTTGCGCTTGTGGCAAGCATTCTTGGGGTGTATCCGCTGATAGTGATTTTTGGAATCGGAAGCGTAGTTGGTCTGGGGAAGTGGATTAGAGAGAAGAGACAAGCGAAGAACCCTAACATTGCTTCACTCTGTCTCCTTCTTAGTATCCCTGTTTTGGCTTTTGGATTGCAGACTAGCGGAGAATACGTTGAGCTTTCATCATCATCTTTTGGACTGTGGCCGTTATTCCTGATCTTTTTGAAAGTCGGGTCCATTGTCTTCGGCAGCGGCTACATACTTCTCGCATTTTTGCAAACCGACTTGGTCAGCCGTCTGCACTGGATAAGTAACTCCCAACTTCTGGACGCTATTGCTGTTGGGCAGATAACGCCCGGACCAGTCTTCACCACGGCGACTTTTATAGGCTACTTGCTTGGAGGCCTAGCTGGTGCTCTCGTTGCCACCGTCGGCATATTTCTTCCCGGGTTCTTACTCGTGGCGGTTAGTGGTCCGCTCATTCCGCGCATTCGGAGTTCTCCAGTTGCTAGTGCATTTCTAGACGGCGTAATCGTCGCATCATTAGCGCTGATGGCTTTCGTGACATACCAATTAGGTGTCTCCGCATTGATTGATATTACGACTTTGGTTCTTACGTTGGTTTGTTTAGTTCTGTTGTTTCGCTATCATATGAACACGGTGTGGCTTGTCATTCTAGGAGCAGGGGTCGGTATTCTCAAGTACCTTCTCTAACAATATTGAAGCGAGCAATTAAAATCGAGACGTCCTCCGCGTGAGACGCGACTCGATCGCATACATTCGTGTTTTTGTTTTTCCTCATGTGACTTCTGTTTCGCGAAATCTCGGGAGCTTGCCGTTTTGTGAAATGACTAAGCGGCTTTTGTCTGCAGAGTAACTAGCGCATCATACCAGTTGCATCTACCATATCTTCTTCCTCGTAAGGAACAGTGAAAGCGTATAGCAGCGGATCGGAAGCCACAACAAGCTGTAGGCGAGAGCCAAGCCCAGCCCGTTCTGTTCATACTGAGGGTTGGGGTAATAGCATGATGCGATCAGCAGAGTGTAGGCGAGAAAGAGGCCGAATCCAACATACAAGTTGAATCTAAGAACACCTAGAAGAGTGAGTAGGTATGCCGCGGAGGTAGCGGCGTAAAGGGTTGGACCGCGTTGGCTCAAATTGTAGCGGGCTTGTTCGAGCGACCCCAACATGAACCGAATATGTCTTCGCAGCTGTCGAGTTACGGTTTCGTTTCTTCGCCACATGAAACACACAGCGTTCGGAACGAACTCGGCGTTGATTCCCTTCTTTTCAAGCAATCGACCGTAAACGATATCCTCTAGGACGGTTTCCGTAGGCATGGGGTTAGCTACGAGGAAGGTTCTTTGCATGTACATGCATCCCCCGAACCAGTACCAGCGCATTGGCCCACTGTTGTTGAAACCAACAAGTCGGTTCTTCATTGCGGCCGTGGTCCCTGATAGTGAATATACAACACCGCTGCCTACGGTCGGCTTCGTTCGTTCGAAGGCGATTTTGAACGCTTCAAAAAATGTTGGCGTTAAGACCATGTCGGCGTCCAAGATCAAGACGTAATCGGTGTCGAGGCGTTCAGCGTAGAAGTTGATGGTTGCAGCTTTGTTTCCAAACTGTACGCACTCGATCTTGCCAAGACATTTATCGTGACCAATGACAACTCTGTCCGGTTGAATGGTTTGTTCGTGAAAACTTGCAATCAGCTTTTCCGCAGCCTCGCAGTCATTGCGGCAGGGTACGATCACGCCTAAAGTTACCATTCATTATCCTCTTCGTCTATTGTTCTTGGCTTGGACCACCTGCATTCTGATAGTCAAGGTACATGAAGGCAGGTCAGTGCACAGTCCACTAGCGCAAGAATATTAGACCATCTTATCATCCACTCACTTCAGGTGGAGCTTGAAGTACCAGGAGTGACTATCGGATCCGAGGTAAGTGCTTGAGATGTTTCAACTTACCTAGAATCCAACTGACGCTCGAGATCTGGCCTTTAAAGACTGCTCAGAGTTAATCAAGAGCAATTCTGGCAGATTCTGGTTTGATTCTGAGTATGATTCTATTTCTGTCGTCCCAAGGGTAGTCTTTCCCTAGGTACTTGCGAGCCAATCGGTTAATATGATCTAACGCCCCTTCTTGCGTTTGCTCGATGACTCTGCCTTTTATGAGCAGATGCTTGTAGGGATTCTTCTCTTGGAGAATGCTGATTGCCACTCTCGGGTCTCTTGATACGTTCCTCTGTTTCACCCTCCCGGGAACTGTGTTTATCAGAAGCAAATCTCCCTCGTGATCAATCCAGACAGGAGATACGTGCGGAGAACCATCATCCATCGAGGTTGCTAGGTGTGCAAAATTCTTCTCATCAATTATCTCAATCGTTTCCGCGTCTAACACCAGATGCGGCTTCATATGATGAGGATCGATTCTCTCGGATATAGAACCTCCTAAACAATTACTTCTACAGATCTCTTTCGGTTCATTCATCGTCAGTCTTCGTATATGTGTCTAGCTTGGTGCGCGCCCCCTCCAAAAGAAGAGCTCACCTTCGGAAAGTTTGATAATTAAATTGCCTCAGTCACGGATGAAATTATAGAAACATGATGATACGTTGTGTTCAAGACGATTATTCTGTCGAAGAAGAAAGAAAACATGTCTACCGACGATTTCAATGGATACTGAATGAAGATGCATGGTCCAATCGCGAGTAAGTTGTCCGGATTGAGAAGATATATTCAGAACGTAGTCAGCCATCCATCGCCGGATCGCGAAGCAGACTACGATGGTGTCGCCGAGATGTGGTTCGATGATATCGAGTGTATGAGGAAAGCGTTTGCCACAACAGAAGGGCAAATAATTCGTGAGGATTTGAGGAATTTCACAAGTAAACACACAAGTCTTTTCGCGAACGAACATGTCGTTTTAACGACTTTCTAGGATTCATCGTTTCGTGTGTGTGCGCACCACTATACCCTCACACAGAAATGAGCTTACACCATGGGTAATATTGAAGAACTGCTTACGTGCAAGATGGGGCGTGACTTTGGGTTTCCGTTTCATCTATACTGGAATACGAGTCAAAAACATGGAAGAATCCTTGAAGTTCTACACGCACGTGCTTGGCATGGTCATCGCGGAACCTCTTGAAAGAATGACACCAACCAAAGGCAGCGCGGTTACACTCAGGAGTCCAAACTCTGAGCAGGTTCTGGAGCTCAACTACTACGAACAGGAAAGCCCATTCAACTCAGCATACGTTAACGGCGAAGAACTCGACCATATAGCCTTCGACGTACAAGACCTGACGGCCACAATAGAGGAACTCAAACGACAAGGCATCGAAGTCATTGTAGAACCATACGCGATCGGAGGAGCGATCGGATGGAAAGAAGCTTACGTGAAAGACCCAAACGGCATCTGGATAGAACTCCTGCAACGAAAATAGCGTCGTTTTCAGTGTGTGTATCTATTAGCGCGAGGACCACGAAACCGAGATACAATAGTCGCCCGCGTCCGACCAACCAAAGTGACATGCAATAACTGAATCGTATTAAACTGCTTCAACCGCGTACCTCTTTCGAGTATTCAGTCAGTGCTTTGCCGAGGCGGTGGATTCCCTGGCGGATGTCCTCTGAGGATACAAATGTAAAGTTTAGTCGGAAACAGTTCTTCAATTTTCCTCGCGGATGAAATGCCGAACCTAGCACGAAGGCCACATTCTGTTCCACGGCACGACGGAAAAGATCCGTTGCGTCCATATACCTTGGCAGCGTGACCCAGACGTAGAAGCCTCCGTCTGGTCTAGTCCACTCCAGGCCAGGGATTTTGGGCATGACGTCATCCATAGCCTGTAGCATAACGTCGCGCTTTTCGCGAAAACTGGCTATGAAGGTTGGCAGGTATTTGTCCAGCAGACCTTCCTTCATGTATTCCGCCACTACATGTTGCAGGAAGGCGGAAGAACAAAGGTCGATGCTTTGTTTGAGGGTCACGAATAGGTCGACGACTTCTTTGGGGCCAACCAGCCAGCCGATACGGAAACCCGGGACCAGTAGTTTGGAGAAGCTGAACAGAGTGATGACGCATTCGTTCTTGTCCAGCGCGTAGAGCGACGGAATGATCTCTCCACTGAAACGCAAATGCCGATAGGGAGCGTCTTCGACGACTAGCAGATTGTTCCGGGCCGCCACTTCCAGCACGCCAATTCTACGTTCCTCGCTCATCGTGATTCCCGACGGGTTCTGGAAATCTGGAATCAGATAGATCAATTTCATACGTTTGCCGTGACCATTGCGCCGGCATTTGCTGATGGCTGCGGCGAGGGCTTTCGGATCCATTCCAGCTCCATCGGTCGCTATCGGGATAATGCGGGTGCCGTAGTTGTTGAAGGCCTGGATTGCGCCCACATAACTTGGCGTCTCCACGAAGATGATGTCACCGCGATTCACGAAGGCCTTGGGCAGCATGTCCATTCCCTGCTGCGAGCCGGTCAGCATTACGATGTTTCCAGGTTCGGCATCGACGTGGTCCCGAGCCATGTAGCGAATTATCTCCTGCTTGAGCGCCATCTCGCCCTCGGCGAGGGAATAATGCAGCACCTTGCCGCCTCGCTCATCCAGGACCTTCCCCATCAGCCGCTTGAGATCCTCTACCGGGAACAGGTTTGGCGAAGGCCAGCCGCCGGCGAAGGAAATCACTTCCGGTCGGTCGGCAAGCTTCAACATTTCGCGAATGGCCGACTTTGACGTTGTCTTCGCGGTCCGAGAATAGAGATCCGTATATTTCATTCGATTCATACGGATTCTTTGTTGTGTTGTCATCAATCGTGCTTCTTGCCTGTCTTCCAACAATTCCACATTCTGCTGAGTCTTTGCCTCCGGCAACTCTAGTTCGCAGTGAACGTGCCTATTTCCCCTTATGAAACCTTGTTTTTGTTTGATTTCAGCTACGGATAAGTCCGTGCAGATTCGGCTACCACAAGTGAACGGTGAAGTTCAGCGAGAGTCCTCTAGTACTGAAAGCTACGAAACTGACCACATCATGGAAGTTACTGAAACTCTGACCCATTCGATATCGATTACGGTGAGAAGTATACTACGCCGCTGTAGAATCCGTTTGCCAAAAAGATCAGCGCGTATTGACCGTCAATGGACGCACTCCAGTAGATGCTAGAGGCTGCGGCCATGTCCTGCCTCCAGCTCACGAGGGTTGGCGCAACATTAGGCCAATATGGAGTGTGGACACCGCAGCCGGACTTCATAAAGCTGTACAGTTGATCGGGTGAATTCAAAATCATGTAGTAGATGATCTTACTCGTAGTGCCTGTCCGTAGACCTCCCTCCAATACCTGCCCGGCCTGAGCGTTGAAGATGAAATAATCATACGTCGCACAAACTGCGCCGTTCCCTGCGTCGTCAGCAAGTTGCCCGGTAAGCGTGAAGGCTCCAGTTTGGTAATTGTATCCGGTTGGTGTCCGGGAGAACGTGATTGGTTGTCCTGTACCGTACACATTCGCCGATGATGGATATGCAGAAACAATGAAAGTGGAAAGCATAAGGAAGAGGAGCGAATTGACAATCATTCGAGGACTCATTTTTCATCAACTTGTCCTTCGCGTACGCCGCCACTTATCCACATTATGTGTTATGTGAGCCGGGTTCTTCTATAATTTCACGCAACGGTATGAGTCTATTCCCATACATGGAGCTATGTGCTTGTCATTTTCCTTCGTGTCTCCGCAACTACCGCTTTCACGGATGGAAGCCGAATCCGGTCGAGTTTCAACAGTATGTCCTCAACGATCCTTGCGTTACGGACGTGTTCGTTTCCAAGAAGGTATTCTTCGTAAGCCCACAATAGGGCTTCCAACTTGTCCGCGGCTCTTACCAAGTTTGCTTCCGTGGAATTTTGTTGCTCGGATTTGCGAACTTCCACATAATCATGTGCCAGCGTGTATGGAAGATTATGCATAAGGTTCCTGAACCATTCTAATGCCCGATCATCGATGGTTTTCGTGAAAGCAGAGTCCTGATGTTTGAATGGATGATGAATGTCCCCAGTTCTTGACTCTTCTGCGTCATGGAGGATAGCCATCCTCAACACCTTTTCAACATTCACTTCTCTACCTCTGCGTCTCTCCAGATCCGCCAAGATCATAGCGTACAAGGCTGTCATGTACGAATGTTGAGCCACGTCCTCACGGAAGTGACACTTGTACACGCTAAATCGCTGAACAGTCATGAGCGACCTGATCGAGATCAGAAAATCAAGAACATGATTGTCCTTCAAACCAATTCCATGTCCATTTAGCTTGGATGCCATATAGACCTACGTATTCAACCTAATCAGTATCCGCTTGAATGTGTCGTCTCAAACGTCGTTAGAAGAGACTACGATGTAGTTCATGAGGCCGATTCCTGTCAACAAGGTACGCACGTACTGTTTAATGGGTCCCAATATCGGAGAACTGTCAAATTTCTCTAATCCCTGTGACAATTCGAGCAAGCATTGGTTGATGCCAACCACATGCCAGGCTAGACGGTCATAGCGACTGTTGAGTTTTGCGCGCTCTAGAACGGCGTCACACCCGGCATTTCGCAATTTTTCCCGCAACGAGTTATTTTCAGATTCTAACATGTGAATCTGAAATGTTAGAATCTTGCTTTGTAATTCTTTGAGTTGGTCGTTATAACTTTCGGATTTATCAAGATTCGACTTTAACAGTGCCTTCACCGAATTGTACGCGTCGCGCAATCCAATGCCTCCGCGAAGTAACAGGGAAAGAAGTATCTCGGTCTGGGAACTGCCATTCTGATATGCAGTATTAATGAACAGTGGGAGATCTATCTCTGCAGGGATAATGCCGAGCTCCCGGAAGTGAGAAGCTCGAAGAAACGTTCTGCACGGTTCAGAAGGGTCAGATTTCACGCGCGGATTGGATGTTCCACGGGGAAATAATCCGAAATCCCCTTCAATCTTTGGTAAGTATAGGGAGGGTGAAAATAGCTTCACCGTTGACCTGAGAGACAGATTCTTGCTAAATTCGGCTACGGTTCCTTTCCCATTAAGCAAATACTCGTATGCCATTGTCGTGTTCAAAATGTTACTTTCCGCCTCTTGGACAGGGGCTGCCTTGGTCCGCATGTAGTTAATCTTGCTCCAACCCTTGGGTGAGATCGTGTAAGAATTCTCGTAACCGCTCAAAAGTCGCGATCGACGGATAGCCAACAGCAAGTAATAGGGACGCTTCGACATACGTGACAGCACTTTGCACACGTTCAGAAAGTCCAACCCTAACCGGTTAGAGACATCCCTAGACGTGAAGGCCTTACTTCCGAATGTTTCAGCTAAAGCTGTTAGAAACCGGTTCGTCACTAGTTGCGAACGAGGTTGAATTACATAACTTGGGGTTAACATAAGCTATCAAACTAAGTCGATCGTGAACCTAGCTAGAATAATGAGCGGGGTTTTTTCGGAGCAAGACCTTCCCGAAAGTGACACTCGACAGAAAAAACACATGATAGGCGTCGATGGTATGCTTGAGTGAGCGAGAGCTACCTGACTATCCATCTTTCCGGTTGAAGGGGTTGCTTGAGATCAAGCTCGTATTTGGTCAGGATCATTATCGAAAAGTTCTTGTCCACGGAAGCGCAATTGGTTAATCGATGCGGAAACTTGGAGAGAATCTCTCCTGAGTGTCCCAAATGCGGGAAGAAGATGACTTACTTCTCGGGTGACGTCTTTACGGAACACTATATGTGTGCGCATTGTAGTCGTTTTCTAGGAATTCCGAGACGGGGAAGCTTTTTCACAAAGAGCCGGTCGAAACCCAGGTATCCACTCATACATCACTGATTTGTTCTATGTATCCCGCTGGCTGAAAATCAGTGGTTCGAAGCCTAGATTCTGGAGTGAGACTGTAATGTTCGTTTCATGCCTTCGTCGATGTAGGCTAGAGCTTGTCTGTACAGGAATTCAACGGCGGTTAAGGATCCATCTTCGAGATCGGCGTAGGGTAACTGCTTAATCCTTCTTCTGATTGCCTGTTTAAAGCGATAACATTGGCTCCTGCTCCGCTTCCTAGAAACGCCGCTCTGATCATAGTCGACGTTCAGAAAGGGTTTGATGATCCGGTTTGGGGGCGGAGGAATAATCCTCGCGCTGAAGAGAACATGAACCGGCTCCTTACTGCTTGGAGGAGGGATGGTAGACCTGTCTTCCACATCCGCCACAGGTCTAAGCTCAAAGACTCTCCGTTGAACCCTGCCAAAGCAGGATTCGAAATCAAGGAAATTGTTAAACCTCTTCCTGGAGAGTTGGTGATTGAGAAGGAAGTGAACAGCGCTTTCATAGGCACGGATTTGGAGAAGCAGCTTCGCAATCGTGAGATCGGGACAGTGGTCATAGTTGGCTTTACGACGGACCATTGTGTCTCTTCAACCACGCGGATGGCGGGGAACTTGGGATTCGAGACGTACATAATTTCAGACGCCACCGCAACTTTCGACCGTAACGCGCCTCGTGGGGGACATTTTGACGCGGATGAGGTGCATGCTGTCAGTTTAGCCAGCCTGGACGGGGAGTTCGCGAAAGTAGTTGAGGCAGCGGATATCCTGCGACGTTGACGCAGTGACCATATCGGCGCAACGCATTCTTATCTGTGACTCCTCGATACAATTGAAAAAGATGACAGTGTTAGCATGAAACGACTTCGTAGTCTGGAGCACGTGAATTCAGCGTTCACTTCGGATGTGTTTCACGAGCCTGCTTCAAGATATCATTCAGGGATTTTTCTCCAAATATCTCAGCGTGGATGTAGAGAGCTCCAAGCAGCTTTTGCTGCATCTCCTTTTGGTATTCCTTCATCCTCTTCATTACGTCCTTTTTAGTGTCTATGCCTCGTTGAGTAAGCTCGTAGTACACTCTCCCGGTCCTCTCATCCTTCTTCGATCGTATCTCACCTTTACGCTCCATTCGGCGAAGAAATGGATAGATGGTTCCGTAGCTGACCTTTATGTGGCCCCTAGTCATCTTGCTGAACCTGGCTGCAAGCTCATAACCGTAAGCCGGGCCGTCTCCCAAAGCGACGAAGAACATCACTTCATACGGGCCGCCGTGAACTCCTTTAGGCAAATGCTACTCCCGCACGTAGTATCGATTCGATATATTAAAATACGTCGGCCAAATATCGATACGATATATCTAATCGATACAGATGATGGAGATGAGTTTACACGAAGTTGGATTGACTTCTGTGCACGGGAATCTGAGTGATAGTCCAGCGATTGAGACTAACAGGCTCACAAAGACCTTCAACGCGTTCACGGCAGTCGACCACGTGGACCTAACCGTTCGTAAGGGTGAAATCTACGGTCTCCTCGGACCGAACGGAGCTGGAAAGAGCACAGTCATACGCATGCTCTGCACACTTCTATCACCCACATCCGGTTCCGCCAGCGTTGACGGATATGACGTTGTCCGGCAAGGAGGTGAAGTGAGAAAAAGGATCGGTCTTGTTTCTGAGAAACTGATCATGTACCCTCGACTGACCGCGCTTGAGAACTTGATGTTCTTCGGTAAATTGTACAGGATTGATCCGGAAACCTTGCGGGAGAGATCTGAGGAGCTGCTTGAGATGGTCAAGCTTACACCGTTCAAAGACAGGCTTGTCGGCGGATTCTCCAGTGGCATGAGGCAGAGAGTGAACGTGATACGAGCAATCCTCCATGACCCTGAAATACTATTCCTAGACGAACCTACGACCGCACTGGATCCTCAAAGTACCCGTTTCGTCCGTGACCTGGTCAAGGAGCTGAGACAACGCGGCCACACAATTGTATTGACCACGCACATGATGGAGGAGGCTGATGAGCTGTCCGACCGCGTTTGCATAATCGACCATGGCAAAGTCATGGCCATCGATACCCCTCGCGCATTGAAGGAGAAGTACCACACCAATAGTCTCCTCGAGGTCTTCCTGGAACTCACCGGTCGACAATTACGTGACTCTGCAGATGCACGCATCTCGCTACGCGCCCCAATGGGTCGGATGTAGAATGGCGGGAAGGGTCACCTGGGGCGTTGCAGGGGACATCGCTCGCCGCGATCTCCTAGACCTCTGGAGGTCCAAGATGCTGTTATTCTTCTTCATCCTAATGCCACTCCTACTAATGAGCATGTTTGGCTACATCTATCCACCAGTCCCAAAATCTAACCCAAACACAGGCACCATAGGCACCGCGTTCCCCAACCTTCCAGTATCTATCGTACAGATGGATAATGGCATGTACGCTAACTCGGTTGCAGCGGAATTTGTTCACCTCTCAACACAACAACACTTGTTCGCGGTCTCTGAAAGTGCTAACTATCAAACCGCGCGCAACCAACTGGTGCAGGGAAATCTCAAAGGCATCATAGTCATACCGCAAGGCTTCAGCAGCGCGCTTGCCAGTGGACAGCCTGCAACCGTCCAGGTTACGGTTGACGAGACGAATCCAACAACAGCGTCCGTCGTCCAATCTGAAATATCAACAATATTCAGCGCGATCGGGTCAAATATCTCCGCACAAAACATTAGGAGCATGGATGGCGACCGCGTCAACCCAGAATTCGTGACCCAACCAATCTCAGTCACACAGACGCCCTTAATCAGCGGCTTATCGTCAGCTTCATCCTTCCAGTTCCTTGCCCCCGGCTTTATGGCTCTAACCGTTATCACCGGTTCTCTACAAGGAGTTGCAACCGCCATCTCCCGTGAGAAGGAACAGGGAACGATGGACGGATTACTCGTCTCACCGATCCCACACCAATCAATCATACTTGGCAAAGTTGCCGCGCAAACGGTGCGCGGCTTAATCCAGGGGTTCCTAATTCTCGGATTATCCATGCTGCTCTTCGGGGTCCGAATCTACGGTAGCCCAATCATAATGGTCATCATTATGGTTCTAGGAACCGCGAGTTTCGTGGGCGTAGGAATCATAATGACTGCTGTTGCGCCTGATCAGGAGACAGCCCAAATGATGACTATGCTCCTCCAATTCCCAATGATGTTCATCAGCGGAATCTTATTCCCGATTGAACAACTACCCTCTTGGTTGCAGCTAATTGGAAAAGCGTTTCCATTATACTACGCCGCCGATGCGCTACGGAAAGTCATTATACTAAACGCAGGGATGATGGCCATAATACCCGATGTGCTTATACTTCTAGTGTACACGTTCCTGACCATGACCGTTGCTCTCCCACTATTCGAAAAAGCAATGCGACGTTAGGTTCCGGGTTGAAATCTAAGAATTGAAGACAATCTGTGAGCTTTTCGGTTTTAATTTCTTCTTCAGACGGTTTTGTGTTTCGTCGAATCGAGGGTTATCAGAAAGCTAAAACGTAGGAGCTCTTCGCACTGTTAGTATGAGTGGAACAGCCGCACCTTTCGCTTTGAAGATTCGTCGAGCGACAGCTTCGGATGCTGAGGGAATCTGCGAAATCTATAATCAGGCGATAAGTGAACGGATCGCAACTTTCGAAACTGAACTCCGGACAGTACCGACCATGCGAGATTCGATACTTGAGCGCGATGAGCGTCATCCAGTACTGGTCGCTGTTGGGGTTCGAGAGGGTGAATGTGAAGTTAGAGAAGGTCGGGCGATCGTAGGTTGGGCTTGCATTTCGATCTACAGCCCACGATCCTGCTATTCGGGTATTGGAGAATTTTCCATCTATGTCAAGAAGGATGCGAGGCGCCAACGAGTCGGCGTCAGGTTGACAACTGCGCTCGTAGAAGAAGCTAAGCGATTTGGATATTGGAAGCTAGTTTCGCGGGTCTTCCCATCTAACTTTGCTAGCCGTAATCTATGCAGGAGTTGCGGATTCCGTGAAGTGGGAATTTATGAGAAGCACGCGAAGCTCGATGGAAGATGGATTGATGCGATCATCGTTGAAAGAGTGATTCAAGAAAATCTGGTATGAATAATGCCTAACTCATTTAGTCTTCAAGTACTAAGCTTCCAAGCTCAATTCTGTACCTATCATTCTTTATCAGGTGGGAGTTACCGGAGGCAACTGCGCCCTCAATCCGTGTCTTGGCGCTTCGCTTATCTCTCCCTTCTCGCCGGTTGCGGAGTTTCTCTGCCGACTATACTCGTCATAATGACAAATTTCCTCCAGTTTCTTTCTCTGCTTTTCAGTGCTGTACGCGGGCACGCCTAACGGGAGTAATGCTATCACGCGTAATTCCGCTGGTACGTTAAGGAGTCGTTTGATTCTCTTTTCTAGGGAGTTCATGCCATCAGCAAGATCGAAGATACCGACCCAGTAGGAGGATAAACCTAGGCTGTGGGCGGCAAGCGCCATGTTCTGAGTTGCCACTGCGCCATCTTCGATGAAGTGGTATTCGTCCTTCTTTGGGTTCACACATGTAACGATGATTACTTGTGCTCCTTCTATTCCTGCATGGGCGGCCATTGTTTCCCTCACTAGCTCGCAGAGGTCTTCTCGTAATTTGCTGTCTCTAACAGCGATGAAGTCCCACGGCTGAGTGTTCGCGTAGGAGGGGGCCCAGCGTCCAGCTTCCAAAATAGAAGTGACCTTCTCTTCCGATACCGGGTCTGAGGTGTATCTGAATATGCTCCGCCTGTTCATGATGGTTTCCAATACTTGGTTACTCAATATCAAACGCAACCTGTCTGCTGGGTCTTGTAAGAACCCGCATTTAATTCGATCGATTGTAAGAGGATTCAGTTTTCAAAATGTGGAATTCGATCGGGTGCGTCCACTCACTTCTCTCTCAACCAACGGTTTTCCTGAATCGTATCTCTGTAAATCCGTAAGATCTGCCTTCCTCAGTTTCTATTTCCTTTTCGACGGTGTACTCTTGTTTGATCCAGAAGCTGTATGATCTCCACGGAATTCCAGTCCGCGTATTTCGCGTGGTACCGAGGGTGACGTACTTTTTCTTGAGATCCATCGCAAGGTTCTCAACGAACTCGACCATTTCCTTGCCTATTCCCTTTCTCTGATGTTCGGGTGCGATAATGATATTGTCAAGCTCCACTGCATTTGCGTCAATCCGGATTAGAATGAACCCGAGTACGTGTTGTTCCTCCTCGAAGACGTACACGGACAATCCGTCGACTGAGTTTCCCGCCCAGGCAGCTCGTAGTCTCTTCTCGTCAGTGAAAATTCGCTTGTAAGAGGGAGGAGCATACCCTTCGAGCTCATGGTCACTTGCCGCTGATCTGTCAATGTGTACGAGTTGAGATATATCCTCCTGGGTTGCTCTGCGGATCATTCACTTAGCCTGCTATTTTCGAATTCGGAACTATACGAGACTCAACAGGTCAATTGGTCGTTCAATGAGCGCCTTCGCGCCTGCCTTGATTAATTCCTCTTTCGACCGGAATCCCCAAAGGACGCCTACGGGGAACATTCCGGCAGCATTAGCAGTCTCCATATCTGTACCGGAGTCGCCAACGTAGAGAAATTCTGCAGTTGAGAGTCCAAGTTCTTGTGCAATTTGAATTGCACCGGATGGGTCCGGTTTGATGGGGGTGTCTTTATTCTGACCTCGTATCGGTGTAAAACTCCACTTTGAGAGGAATTTCTGAACTATTATGTGCGTGAATTCATCTGGTTTATTTGACAATATGCATGTGGCGATGCGTCGCTCCCGTAATGTGTCCAAGAGTTCGGGTATGCCCTCGTAAGGGTGGGTTTTGTTCGCCCAAATTCCGCCATACTCCTCCCGCTCGGCGGCAGCAATCTTATTGATTGTTGACACGTCGCGGATGTTCTCTGGGAGCGCGCGTGAAACGAGGTTAATGAGTCCGTCGCCGATCATGTATCTGTAACTATCGACAGGGTGAACCGGAAAACCGAACTTTTTCAGCGAAGCGTTCATCGAGTCCGCTAGGTCGTCAAGCGTGTTCAGAAGAGTTCCGTCAAGATCGAAGAGAACTGCCTTGAACTTCATACTTTGGCTTCCAGTTTTAGATGAGCACGATTGCTCTCTTTGAGAAGAACCATCTCTTGAATTCTTTAGGTATGAGTTTCGCGCTGACTAAAGACATTTTGCGTGTTCTCGGAATTGGGGGCACTTTCTAGAGCCAGTAAGGCAAATGAGGGGTGGCCAATATCCAGATTCGGGTGACTTCATATCTTCAGATGACAAGTATGATGCGTAACCTATCCTAGGAGAGCGAGTGATGGGAATTTTCATAGTCTTTGCAGCGGGCAGCGGAAATTTCTCTGCTCGCAGACTAACTATGGACGAGTATCTTCCAGCCAGTAATCAGAAATTATCGCTGCTGAGAACGCCGACTAGGATAGTTGATTTTCACCATGCTACAGGTAATTTCGTGGTGCAAACACCTAAACTGAATCGTCTCGAAATAGCTGACGAATTATCACTTGTCTTTGGTGCACCTTGCGCAATCCTGCAAACTGGCCAGGTATCGTTTTGCGTTTCTATGGCAGAGAAAGTGAGTGAGCCTCCATCTCAAGCCGGAATTCGCTGGGCCAAAGGAATTGCCTTCAAGGTGAGAGGCAGGCCTTGTTCAGTTGATCTGAAACCGACGCCTCGGGCCGAGTTCTTTCGAGTTAGCGAGTACGCAGTTGGCGTATTCAAGAAAGATCAAGTCATAACAGATGAAGTGTCGGGGGAGAACCGTGCTGGGGGATGGGGAGCCATATCAACTGACATATCAAACGTGGTTGGTGGAATATGGACAGCACGTCCGCTGGCTCGAATTCAGGGTGTTCTCGGGAAAGCTTTGAAGCACGAACCTTCGCCATCACGACATTAAGCACAATACAGCAATCCGTCGCGAGATCTGTAATTTGTTATTAGGCGATAATTGGTCTTAAATAGAGTTGACCATTACTTTACCTAGGATGAGTTATGATGATTGGAAAGAAGGTTGAGGATGCGCTAAATGCTCAAATGAATAAGGAATTCTACTCGGCGTATCTGTACCTTTCGATGAGTTCACATTTTGAATCGAACAGCTTGAAAGGATTCGCGCACTGGCTCCGAATTCAAGCCGGTGAAGAGTTGGCGCATGCAATGAAATTCTACGATTATATGGCGCAAAGAGGAACCCGTCCAACGCTTCGCCAGATCGATGCTCCAGCTAATAAGTGGAAAACTCATACCGCAGTCTTCGAGGACGCATACAAGCATGAGCAGAAGGTCACCAAGTACATCTCTGAACTAGCGGACCTGGCTCGAACTGAGACCGATCACGCAACCGAGATCTTCCTTCAATGGTTCGTAAACGAGCAGGTCGAAGAAGAGATGAATGCTAGTGAGATTGAGCACAAGATGAAACTTGCGGGTGATTCTTTGGCCGCTCTACTAGTGTTAGACAGTGAGCTAGGAAAGCGTCCATCAAAATAGATCGATCAGACGCAGGCTGGCTGTACCCTAGCTACGTTCGATATATAGAAAAGTGGGCTCACCTTGTTGTGAGCCTCATTCTCGTTTACATCTTTCGCATATGCCGTAAAGGTCGAAAAGTGCTGATCCGGACATTTCATGCGACACGTCGCCCTTCGTTTCAAAATTCCTCTGGCTAGCCTGAGCGGTCTTGAACTAAACTGCAGATTTGATAATGCCGTCTTCATTCCTTGTACTTGATCTCGAACTGTGAACCTTCAGGATCAAGTGCATGCTGCTGCATGATGGAGTTTTGCTGTTGAAGGCGAACTGCTCCAAGAATGAGTAATGAAATCGGGCAAATGGCATCGCTCAAGGAGAGTTTCGGATGTACTTTTTGCGCGAAGGGACATTTTATTGTCCAGCTGGAATGGTCGTCTTCGTGAGTTTCTTTGATTTGATACCCGTATCTTTCAATGATGCTCTGAATCGCCTCAATGGGATTTGCAGAGTCGTTAATCAAGCCCTTTACAACCTGCGCGGCCGTATTCATCATGAATTCATCAGCGAACCGTCTTGTTGTAATGTCCATTAGCCGCCGATGGAAGGTGGTGATCAAAGTGTGCGTGAGCATGTGATATGCTAAGAGGTCAATTTTAGAATCAGGCGGCTTAGCTAAAGTATCCGACATCAATCATGATTCTCTCCTACAGTTTCATTTGATGACGCTATGTCGGTATTTACATCGTATGATTGGTTGCGATTAGCGGTGTTGAGTTCATGCTCGTGTCGTCCTGAGATTCAATTATTGTAAAAGGACGATTCGACTGATAGGGTCAGTTCGAATATCGATCCAGTTCTTGATCATACTTGAATTAACAAATAGAGGGTTTAGGGAGCTGTGAGGCATGAATCCATTGCAAGGTTTTCGAGGGTTATCGTTCCACCTTGAACCCTATCTTCACGACAGCCTGGAATTGTACCACTTTACCGTCCTGGATGCTGCCCCTAAACGAGGTCGCCTCGAACCATTGCATTTGCTTTACGGTTTTTCCGGCTTCTTGTACCGCGTTTTGCACAGCTTTAGCGAAGCTCTCGTTTGATTCCCCAACGAGTTCGATAACTTTCCAAACCAATCATTTCACCTCCACAATTCACGAGAGTGCCATTCGTGCGTGCCTGTATTTCTGTCTGTGCCCACTGTTCAGGTTGACTTTATCCTACATCAATCTTCACTCAATTGTTTCTGATAATCGGGCGTAGCAGCTGTTACTATTAGGGGACGTGTATAATCAAGGAGCTGACTATTGCTGAGCTCTAGTTGGAAGTTGAAGCCTGTAGACACCTGTCCGGGCGAGATGTTTGCAATGGTTAGGATGGTGTTGTAATCCAGGATTGATATGGTGAGATTGTAGCTTCCAGGATCAAGATACATTTCGTAGAAACCGTCCCAACTGTACTGGGTGATGTTGTAGCTTCTGGCTTGGGCGTCGACCTGGGCCCATGAGATTGTTCTAAGTTGATTATCCTCTGTGAAGCCGAGGAGTTGTCCTTCGACGTATCCACGCTTGTCGAGTTTGAAGATGGCTGAAGTTTCGCCCCCTAATGGTGCGCCTTGCACTTGCCATGGCTGGTCCTGTACGTAAGGGCCGAGGCCGTTAGGGGATAAGGTAACTCCAGTTAGACCGAATTGGGATTGTGGATTTGATAGTATCGTGTGAAAGCTGTCGCCTTCCAGAAGACCCTCGGGAGGTGGATACCAGTTGCTTTGAGGGGGGGCAGATCCGGCTGGAAACGTAGAAGTTGGATATTCATTCCAGCAGTCCACTTCTACAGTGAATGGTCCGTTAGGGTTGTTTGAAGAAACTGGTTGACTGATTCCGTACTGCATGGAGTTGATTCCTTCCCCAGTTCCGTTCCTCCAGGGTGGGGTTGAGAGGATTCCGGCGTTTTGTCCGTCGAGTGGATCACCGAACACGTCGTAGATGCCCGCTATGAAGATGCGGACCATTTGTGTGTGGTACGGGATGGCAGTTCTCCATTCGTTTAGACCCCAGTAGTCAACGTTTGTTTGGAAGGTTCCGAAATCGCTTACACCGTCATGGTCTGGGTCGCTGTCGAAGGCTTGCCAGCCTGTGACCGGCTCTGCGTTGGGGCCGACTGGCCAAGTGCCGTACCATAGGAATGTGTCTGCTGACCGAGTCGCGTTCACCGTCATAATTGATGCAGTATGTTGCGGGTTGTTTCCCGGCGATGGTGAAGGAGTGAATGGGTCCGGGTAGTACGTTTCGTATATGGAGATGACCGGGATCCTGTTGCTTCCGGTGAATCGTCCCAGCCCGAAGTAACTGTTCGAGTCATAGTCAGTTCTTAGCGTTGCGCTGTCGGGGCCTCTGGTTGTAGCCGTCGCTATCAAGTAACCGGAGCTATCGAAGACTCGGATTCGCATACTCATGTTGTACTGGGTTGGTGTGAGTAATCCTTCGTCTGTAAAGGGAATGTCGAGCGTAATGTTGATGCCTTTCAGAAGATTCATTCGCATGTCCGCGACACTGCCCTCTAATGAGTATACGGTGGTGTCTCTGGGCTGGGTGTATCCATAGGTGAATGCGTAGGCTGAGTAGAATCCGGTGGGCAGAGCTTCGGCTGACGTGAAATTGTCTGAGGCGTCGAACCTGTTGTCTGATGGTACTTCTAGGAATCCTCCGAGATTCCAGGCCGGGTAGTATGTTTGAGCGTATAAGACTCCGTTGAAAATGCTTGGGAAGATGCCTGGACCGTCAACGTCGGCTTGAGCGTAGCCGTCCCATTCGTTCACTATGATTGTTGAACCGTACGGATCGTTAGGATCAATAACCTGAGGTGACCCGGTTGGGCAGTAGGGTGGAGTATGGGATGGGTTGTAGCATGCGGGCTGCATGGTGGGCTCGACGTCTCGATCTCCCCCAGCAGCCGAGAGGAATGGATATCCGACGTATCCTTCATCGAGCTGCGTTGCCTTATTGAAGACGTAGATTCTAAGCCGTCCTCCAGGAAACTCCCATGGCCTTTGTACTCTTGGTTTTTCCCAATCGATGCTGTACAGTGTCATGTTTAACCGTGCGCCGCGGTGCATGTTTGATTGCAACTGAACGGAACCGAAAGATATCGATACGGAATCTGGTTCAGAGGGCAGGTAACCTCTCATGTAGAGGTTAACGTGGTAGGTCCCAGTTGGTATCCCGTAATCTCTGTAGTCTTGGTAGATTAAGTATGAGTATTTCATACCAATTGTGTCAGGGCCGATGAGTCCGAAACCGTTTACCACAATTCTAGCCGAAGTCTGGTTACTGTAGACTATTGTGAAATTTATACCGACAAGTGTTCCAGCTGAATCACGCACTTCGGCGATGAGGTAGCGGTTGCCTTTCGACAATCCTGACGCCAGGTTGCTGGGGCAACCGTCGATAGGACAATCTTTGAGGGTGTTTTCTTGATCGTGGAAATGGACCGTGACGTTCACGGAACCTGAAACCCGAACGTAAACCGGAACGAAGGTGTTTCCGTTCCAATCGTACTTCGAAATGGTGAAAGAAGCAGGTTCAATGGTTCTTCCGTCAAGCTCTGTTTGAGTGTAACCGTTGATCCATACTCTAATCCAGTATCGCCCAACGTCTAAGCCGCTGGACCATGACGCGTAGCTTTGCGGAATGTGCCCGTCGAAATTGCTTGGGGCACCGAAGAGTCCTTCTACTCCAAACTGGAACACGAATCCGTCTGGTCCTCCACCGTTCGTGAATAGGCCCTCGCTGTCAACCCACCAATACTGCGCCGGGCCTACCCCGTTCGGTTTCTCGCACGCGTCAACTCTTCCTCCGCAGAGTATAGCTGAATGCGAATTGTAATTCTGGTTGATTGACGGCGACGTAAAGGAGGTTGAGTAATACGAGAAGGGTGAGAACCATGGGTACGCTACTGGTCGCGGGGTGGGAAGATTTGGGTGACTTGAGAAGTAATCCCAATCGTAAGCCATGTACGGCTGATCAGTGTAATTCAGGGGTGAGAACGCGACCAAACCACTCGAGCCATACCCATCGCTATCATAGATCTCAACATAGACGGGTCTTGGAGCCGCAGGCCAATTCGTTCCATCATAATCGCTCCTGCTGTAGACGATTCCCTTCACGACAATCCCCGGATTGATGTAACCATCGAGGTGAAGCGATTGCTCCGGGAGCACCGTAACGTTACTGGAAATCAACTGGTCAGGATAACCAGCCGCGCTCGCGTACAACCTGTAAGTTCCAGGGGCTAAACCCTCCACTTCGAAGTGGCCCATCGCGGTTGAGTTAAAGTAGCCGTCTGCCTCTACGTTAAGTCCAGTCGCTTCGCCTAATTCATACGGGTTACCTTCGATTCCAACTGCTTTGACGTGGCCGGGTAGGTCCACTGGTTTTCCGTAGAGAGTACTGTTGAAGGTGCCGTAGCGGATTGTCCCAGTAATGATCGCTGGGTTAGGGCTTCCTTCGACAAGCATGACTGGCCAATCTTCAACTGGAACCGTAGCGTTCGTTGGGCCAGAATAAGGTATCATGGCGAAGTTCGGGTTACTCACGGTTCCTTGGTTGCATACACCGCACTCGCCGCTGCTAGTCTGCGGCCCCCTGGGCATGCCTGGGTAGACGAAGTTGAAGAATTGGTCTTGTAAGAAGATTTTGAAAAAATATCTGCCCGCAATCTTCGGGGCGACCACATCATTGATCCTCAAGTAGTACCATTCACGATAATCGTGTTGGGGCCACCAGTGAATGTCCCCTACAACGCTGACAAGCCACCATCCCGGACCCCAAGGGTCAGTTGTGGGTGCGTGAGTGATAGTGATATCATCTGCAGTCGCGCCGAAAGTTGATTCAATCAATCCGGGATTGTAACTGTACGGGCCGGAGAAGAGTGATGAGAGGTCAAATTCCGGCGGAATGTAAATGTTCATTCCCGTAAAATTCTCCAAATACCTCGTGCCCGAACCGCACGAATCGTCAATGTCATTCCAACCGAATTGACATGGGGCAGTGAAGTTCAGGGCGAAGATCAGCGGCCCTCGACTAGCAAAGTCCGCTGTAGAAGTTAACACTGCTCCGAAAGGCGAGTACGAATCTCCTTCCAGTTGATAAGTCCCATGAGGTTGCCCCGGAGGATTACCGCCCGGATAAGGCGATTGGTAACCGGGCGGAAAACCGTTACTTACACCCGTATAGGCGGAGAAGCTGCCTCCAGGCCACACATAAGCCGTTGGTCCCGCTACGTGCGGATCAAAATCATTCGAGTGGAATCTGAAT
>Ga0187779_10000389_pt1 | contig 30225 bp, 22 predicted proteins | sample 1015_Q2_SP10_10__FD_132435 | JGI IMG/M metagenome (GOLD analysis project Ga0187779, IMG submission 132435) | Tropical peat soil microbial communities from peatlands in Department of Meta, Colombia - 1015_Q2_SP10_10_MG | ecosystem: Environmental > Terrestrial > Soil > Wetlands > Peat | place... | reverse complement strand
GTCGTTACGATGGCGACTCGGCTGCGCAGCGGGTCTGCATGAACCGCATGAAGCCCTGGCGAAGTCTCTTGGTTCATGCCCTCGCAACCTGAGGCGAAATCACAGGCAGTCGAGCCGAGCTCAGGTGCCGCCGGGGAACGAGCAAGAGAAGCAGCATTACCAAGCCGATGCCGTGAGTAAGCAAAGAAGTAAGCAACGCAGTATTGGCAAGGACCATCGCAGGGAAAACCGCGAGCATGCAGCTGAAACCAAGGTCAAGATCCTCTGAAACTGTATCGAAGGCCTTCAGAACCAGACCCAAAAGCAGCGAGAAAACAATCATTCCCGCAAACCCGAAATCTGCATAAGCAGTCGCCCAAATATTCGCATTGGCCTCCATGTCCGGCCGATTCGGCCAGTACACGTTAGCGATGACAAAAGAAGGCCCATGCCGATACGGGGAGTGAAGGAATGCTCGAAAGATCGAATGGGCCAGCATCTCAAAGGGGTGGTTCCGGAAAAATTCATAGTAATAGCCCGTTACGGCGCCCGGCGTCACAATGGCGCGATGCAGGAACAATGCCGAAAAGATAGGAAACCCGATCACCAGATCCAGTCCAATGCAGAGCAGCACTGCTGCAGAAAACCATATTGGCAGCATGAGACCCGATCTCCTCTTGCTGAGTTCCAGCATCTTCTTGATACCAACGAGGAAAAAGGGGGAGAAAAGCACGGTCTTGAAGGCTGTGACTGAATAGGCGAGAGTTGACATTGCCAAACCGACAAAAATGGGTCCCTTCTCCTTCCTCACCAGGCCAAGAGCAAAGAGAAGCGGCGCAACCGCCTGCCCCAGCCATGGTAAGAGATACCCCAAAAACTGGGAGTGGACGGCCGCCTGGGTGAATTGCGCGCGCACATCATAGACCTTCGACACAGAAGCAAGCTTGAAGTTGAAGCCGGTTCCGAAGCTGATGGTTACAGCCAAGATCGCGGTCAGAGCATAAAGAAGAACCAAGAAAGTCGGCTCTCGCAGGCCTTTGGGCTCGAGCTTCAGCATCGGCAGCCGGCTTACGAAACTGGCGAGCGCGAAGGACACGAGCAGGACCAAATCGAAATCAACCAGCGGACTGTACGACTGCGGAAAAATGTAGTGCGGAAAGATGGTTGCCGGGATGTATACCGTCAAAAACAGCACCCACTCGATAACGTGCGAAGGTTGTGTAACCTCCCTCGCCATCCAGAGCGCTGGCACCAAAGCCAACAAATGGATAAAGACCATTTTATCGACGTCTAAGGGGTTGTACACAAAGCCGTCATACGAAAAGACGGGAGAAATAAGATTGATGTAGGTAAAGCTGACGAGAACTTCGTAAACCGCAGCGGCAGCGAGGACCTGCAGCTTCCTCTTGATGATATGCCTTCCCAGTTTGCGAGATGTCAAAGAACTCATAGGACTACCAGACTACTCCGTGACCACATTGAACTGGTCCATCCAAACAATCAGATTGTTCCAACGCCAGATCCTCCAGTCGAACCTTCGTTCGCCCTTGCGTACCTGCGCCCAATCTTCGGCCAAGCGCTGTACATTCAGCATCTCCAGCCCACTTGCCGACATCCTCTCGAGGTTTCGGGCTACCCAGGGCGCCAGCCTCTCAAGCCAGGCTTGTTCGGGAGTACCAAAACCGATTTTATCCTGCCTGGTGAGGATTGGGTCCGGTGCAATACCCTCCATGGCCTTGCGAAAAACGCTCTTGGTCTCTCCTCGAGGACCAATAATAAATTCCTCCGGGAAGCTCAGCACAAGATTCACGAGCTCGGGCGTCAGGAATGGTACACGGCTCTCAATGGAGTGGGCCATGGAGTTGCGGTCCTCGTAGCGCAGCAGCATGGGGAGGCTCGTGCTGGACAGGGAGCTGACCAATGCATCCTTCAGAACGTCTGGAGAACGAGTGAATGAATAGCGCCCGGCCGAACTGACTCCTCGGGCTGAAAACCAAGACTTCGTGAGCCAAGCGGGAAATAGCTGCTCCCCTACCAGCGGACGGAACCATGCTTGCAGACTTTCAGGTATGCAGAACTGTCCCAGCATGAGCTGCAGCCGGGAACGGCCCGGCATCCCAGAGGCGGAGCGTAACAGGCGAAGCGCGGCGCGATAATCTCGGCCGCGCAACAAGGACGCGACGCGCGCTGCTGTGAAAGGAAAATAGCCGCCCAACATCTCATCTGCACCCTGGCCGTCGAGCATGACCTTGATACCCGCATCACGGGCGGCTTCGAACACTTTGAATTGCGCATAGATCGTAGTACTGCCAAAGGGCTCTCCTTGAATGGAAATCAAGCGGTCTACATTCCGGGCCAGGTCGGCGGAACTGGCATAGACGGGGTGGAGTGTCGCCCGCGACGCTTGCGCGGCCATTCGGCTCCACGACTCTTCGCTTAATCTTGGGTCGTCTGCGAAATAGCTGAAGACATGCAGATCAGAAGCCTCATCAACCCGCCGCAGCGCACAAACGATGGACGTGGAATCAATGCCGCCTGAGAGAGCCGCTCCGACCGGCACATCACTTCGCAGATGCAGGCGAACGCTGTTCAAGAATTTGCTGCGCAACTCCTCAGCAGCTTCCTGAAAGTTTCCTCGAAATGTCGGGCCCGCTTCCGCCCGGTAATAGACGCCGCTTCTGAGCTTCGCGTCTTGCAATGAAAACGCGCAGAAATGGCCGGGAGCGAGTTGCTTTATATCGCAAAAAAGAGTGTCGCTTCCGTGGTCAGTGAGACCAAACCGGATGTAGTCGAACAGCCTTTGTGGATCCACTTTTCGCGAAATTTCCGGGAGCATCAGCAACGCTGGGATCTCAGAGGCAAAAGACAATCCCATTGTAGTGAGCGAGTAGTAAAGCGGCTTGATGCCGAACGGGTCCCGGGCAAGGATCACTCGGCTCTGAACCAAATCCAGGCACGCAAAAGCGAACATGCCGGTCACTCGCGTGAGACACTGGGTTCCCCACTCCTGAAGGGCCGCCAGCAACACTTCTGTGTCAGACAGTGATACGAATCGATGCCCGGCTCGTTCCAGCTCTGCGCGTAACTCTAGATAGTTGTAAATTTCCCCGTTCAGGATGAGGTGATACTTGCCATCCTTCGAACTCATCGGCTGCCGGCCGGCAGCCGACAAGTCGAGAATGGAAAGCCGACGATGCAAGAATAGTACCTGGGTTTCGAGGTCGCCCGGCCTCCCCTGTCCGCGGCTGATCTCGCCCGTTCGATAAGCAAGCCATCCCGCATCGTCGGGTCCGCGATGGGCCAGTCTGCCCATGAGGTTTTGCGCAGTCTCTCGACGAATGGAGATCGGCTTCTCAGAAATGAGTCCCGCGATTCCGCACATTCAACTGATCCGCTGGGAGAAGTCTGCTGGCATATAGGCCAGGTTTGACTCGTGCCGGGTCACGATACTGAACAGGATCGCGAGGTAGAACACGTAAGTCAGAACGTTGAACCCGGAAAGAAGAATCACAGCGCTCTCCGCTGTCATTCCTGAGCGATGTGCAAACCACAGAACGACCACTGTACCTGTGAGCGACAGGGCGTCGTACATGAGTTTGAATTTCTTGCCTTCCAGCACCGCGACGATGCGGGTGACGGGGCAAACAGCAAGCTGGGCGAGGGCCCAAGGGGCTACATAAACGGCGAAACGACCAGCCTCTGTCCATTTATTCCCGAGGACGAGCCCAAAGAGGCTCGGCCCTGCGAGCATGACCAACACCATGGGGCCGGCTCCTATCAGCGCGAGGCCTATCGTGGTCTTCGCCAGGAATGCTCGCGGACTGGCTTTGCCCAGGTTCACAATTTCAGCCAGCCGCGCATGAAAGACATCGGCCACGCTAGCGCCAATCACTGCCAAGGGCACCGACAGAATTCTCTGCACCAGGGCGAAATAACCGGCCGCGAACAACCCATAGAATTGCGCCATGAGAAGCACGGGAATGCTCAGAGCAGTAGCGCCAATGAGATTCGAGGGGAAGATGTAAAGCGGGAAATCCTTATGCCGAAGGAGCAGCGATCTGGCTTTAGCTCGACCAAGGGTCTTGGCTGCATGGCGAATCCCGCCCAGAGACACCTTGGCGACGGTTCGCAGACCGATAGTACGCCCTATCAACTCGCCCCAGCAGAGACCAATCCAATCGAGATGGAGCAAGCCGAATCCAACCTGTGTAATCGCCCGTCCCAAGTTTTGGAAAATTGGGATCTGCATAATCGCCCCGAAGCTTTGATCGCGAACGCAGCGATAGCGAAACACGAACAACCAGCCGTTCAGGGCCGTTCCCAGCGCGACAAGAGTCGCCATCCACTCAGGGAATGCGCCGTAGCCCAAGTAACGCAGATGAATCAAAGCCCACGAAACCAGGCCGGCTGCCACTGACATTGGAATGACCAGCAGCAGTGCGACCAGAGAGAGTTCATCCGCCTCTTCGCTCGTGGTTGCGTTCACGACGGCCATATCGTAGTAGAGTGCTACGCTGTTGCCGGTAAAAGCCAGGAACGCCACAAACAAGCCTAATTTCCCAAGGTCATCCGGCGCGTAAAGGCGGGTCAAGAGCGGGGTGGCAATGAGCAGTACAAACTGCCCCAGGGCCGTGCCGCCTGCCAGCGAAGCGACGCCTTGTACGAACCGGTTGCTGACGGCGGTACGCGCGCTCTGAGTAAACGTTGCCATCGAATGGTATCAATCCGAGGATGCGAATGCGCCGGGCCGATCAAGCCGAGTGTGCGCTTAGGCTTTGTCAGGCACAAACGACCACCGCGGTACTCACGGCACCCGCAATCTCCGCAACATCTGCTTCACTCAAATAAGCATGCATGGGAAGGCTAAGTACCTTGCGGGCGGCCTGTTCTGCCACCGGAAAGCTTCCCTCAGTGCTTTTGAGTGCGGAAAAAACGGGTTGCAAGTGTAAGGGAACAGGATAATGGATCGCTGTCGGAATGCCGTCTTCTCTTAGCTTTTCATGAAGCGCGTCGCGGTTTTCCGTCTCAATAGTGTACTGTGCATATGTACTGGTGTTGAAAGACGCGACGGTTGGCGTTTTGGCTACGCCAGCCAGACGTTCAGCATAACACCTGCTTACACGCGCTCTGGCCTTTAGTTCTTGAGGAAAGATTCTCAGCTTGGCCAATAGGACCGCAGCCTGCAAAGTATCGAGACGCCCGTTGATGCCGAGAATGGGATGGTGATATCGTCGGTCCTGACCGTGCACGCTGATTTGGCGCAAGCGCGCTGCCAGGGCATCCTCATTGCAGAAGATGGCGCCTCCGTCACCGTAACATCCCAGAGGTTTTGAAGGAAAGAAGCTGGTGCACCCGATGCGCGATAGACCACACGACGGTCTTCCCTTGTATGTGGCGCCAAAGCTCTGCGCCGCATCCTCAATCACAGTGATTCCCCGGGCCAAAGCGCTTGCATTGATTCGATCCATATCAGAGCATTGACCGAAGAGCGAAACCGGCATTATGACCCTGGTTCGGGGACTGATGGCCGATTCCAGCAGATCCGGATTCAGGTTGTAGGTCTCAGGATCAATATCAACAAAGACCGGTCTTAGTCCAAGCAATGCAATCACTTCGGCTGTCGCGATAAAGCTGAATGGTGAGGTAATGACTTCATCGCCCTCACTCAGATCCAGGGCCATCAAGGCGATCAGCAGGGCATCGGTGCCACTTGAGCAGCCGATGCAGTGCTTTACGCCAACAAACTGCGCAAGCTGTTCTTCCAATGCCTTCACCTCAGGACCTAGGATGTACTGTCCATGGCGAAAGACCGCCTGCATAGCCTCTCGAATCTCGTTATCCAGCTCTTTGTACTGTCTTTTCAGGTCAACAAACTCGTATTTCATTCCCTTATCACCATTTCGCAGTTTCCTTCTTTCAACCGATAGACTACGGCACAAGCGGAACACGCGACCTCAAAGCCTTCATTCGGCAGGCGCACCCCGCATTGACACATCCAGCCCACCTGGCGCGCGGGATTTCCCACGACCAAGGCATAATCAGCGACGCTCTTGGTCACCACTGCTCCCGCACCAATCATCGCATAGCGCCCCACAGTATTGCCGCACAATACGGTCGCATTGGCACCGATGGTAGCGCCTTTTCTGACCAGTGTGCTGCGGTATTCACTCTTGCGAACAATATGGCTGCGAGGGTTGATCACATTGGTGAATACCATACTTGGCCCGCAGAAAACGTCATCTTCCAATGTCACTTCGTCATAGATTGAAACATTGTTCTGGACTTTGACGTTATCTCCCAGAGTCGCCCTGCCACCAACGTAGACGTTTTGCCCCAGAGAGCATCGCCTTCCGATCTTCGCACCAGAAGAGACATGAACCCAATGCCAGATACGAGTTCCTTCACCAATCTCGGCTCCTTCGTCAATGATTGCAGTAGGATGTGCGGAATAGTTCATAGTAGCGTGCGGGCCACATTCTCGTCTGTCTGACCCTTCATTGCTGGTAGCTTTCTCCTACCGCTCGCTCGCTCTCTGACCATACGAAATGCGGCCTTGATTCGGCATGAGGGACGGGTCGCATATTCTCCGAATCGCTCTGCCCACTGGCGAAGTTCTACATTGCCAGTCTGCCGCCAAAGCGCCTCCAGCAGACAGCTATGAAGAGCGTGGTAACCCATACTGGCGATTCGGGGATGACCCTGCTCGGGGATGCAATACCAAGTCCAGAACCTGCTATCGAAGTCTGGCAGAGCCAATAAGACGCTTTGGATACCCTGGTCAAATAGCTGCTGGGCGCGCTCAAAACCTGCTGCCACAGCTAAGTCTTTTAAACCCAGAAGAGTATACAGCATTCCATTCAAGACATGGTTCAGTGGCTGTTGGACGTATTCTTCATACCAGATCACACCGCGCTTGGTGATTAGCCCGATTACGCCATCGTGATCTGCCGGAACGCTGAATGGCCCAGTCAGGTCCATTGCGGTGTCCAGATACTCTTTATGACCACCTGCATACCAGGCGCGGCAGAGGACGCTCATCGCCTGACCTTGCCAAAGCCCGGATATTTGACCGACATGTCCTATTCCCAGCCGTTCTGCTCTCAGTCTCGCCATGCCATCACGCCGGTCTGCAGTTTGCACGATGTAATCGGCGACGGCTAACAATCTGGCCAAATTCTGCTGGTTGCCGATCAACAAATAGCGATCCCAATGCGCAAGAGCGAAACCAGAAATCGTGCTGTAGTTGTGGATCAGACCCTCGTTGTTGGGATCGGGATGAATCGGCAGACCGGCTTGATCGAAGTTTGAGTAGTGACCAGATGTCAGGCGTCGCCCGATATCGAGAGGATGACGTCCGATCGGGCCGGGATCTACGACCAATCGCTGTCGAGGATCGGTGAGTTGCCAGTAAGCCGAACGACTTCGAAAATATAAGCTCGCTTTTCTTAAGTCTTCCCCCACAGAACTCCTCCACGGTGCGCCGCGCCAATACCCGCGTACTGGCCGGACTGAAAATCTTGCATTATGCTTACGGCCGAGCTCATGACATCTGACACGTGCGGCATCGATGGCCGTATTGCGCCCTCTGTGCGCAAACTTTGGGAAAGATTCTATCCAAATTACACACCTGATAGTTTTGCTGAACTTCTGTTGGGGAGGGTGCGGCGGGAACATCGCGTATTGGAGATTGGAGCCGGCTCGGGAGCTGGGAATCAGAAACATTTTGCTTTGCGCGGCCGGGTAGAAAGATATTTCGGTATTGACCCGGATACCGCAGTCTTGGGAAATCATTTTCTTGATGAAGCGCAAGTCGCCAGATCGGAGTCGTTGCCCTTTCCTGATGAATCCTTCGATTTGGTGTTTCACTGTAACGTGGCCGAACACTTTGAATCGCCCGCGGTTTGCAATCGTGAAATTGCACGGGTCCTAAAGCCCGGAGGAACGCTGCTCTTCCAGACGCCCAGCAGGTTCTACTATCCCATGATTGTGGCCAGGCTTACACCGCACGCCTTTCATAAGGCCTTTCTCAAGCGCTTGGGCGCTGGAAGAAATGAAAACGAGGTGCACCCAACCTATTACCGTCTGAATGATGAGAAATCAATCCGTGAACAATTGCAGGATCTGGGTCTGGAATGTGTGATCCGACACCAGAGTACCCCCCCGGGCTATCTGCGCTTTAGCAGGTTGACGTTTCTCGCTGGTGTGTTGTTCGAACGGACGATGGAAAGAGCCTTCCCTGCCTTGCGGGCGCTTCTGATCGTGTCCGCCTGGAAGAAGCCGGCTCAGTAGTCAAGAGGCAGGGAAACGCGACGCCCATCCCGGGCCGAGGTGTAGGCTGCGATCAGCAGTTCAAGGGAGCGGAGACCTTCACGTCCGTCAGTTTCCGGATCGAACTCGCCTCGCAGAGCTTGCAGGACGTTTTCGTAATACGAGCGATGGCCTGAAGCCGATGATGCCCTGGTACTCTCATTCGCTTCTCTTACCCGGACGTCGTCATCATCTGGTTCGGCAAATTCCCAATGCTGTATCTCATTCACGGCCACCCCTCCCACTCGAACCGATCCCTTTTCACCCAGAATGGTCAAGGAGCCTTCAAGATTCCTGGGATATGTCAGCATGGTTACGTTCAGCGATCCCAGAGCGCCGGATCGCCATTTGATGCTGACGACGCCGGTGTCTTCTACTTCGATATTCCTTGCCAAAGTGGCGATGTAAGCCTGCACGCTCTCCACCGGGCCCACCACCCAGTCGAGCAAATCAACGTAGTGGCTGGCCTGATTCATCAGGGCGCCGCCGTCAAATTCCCAAGTTCCGCGCCATCTGGCGCTATCGTAGTATTCCTGAGGACGAGACCAGAATACGTTCAGAGTGACCATGTAAATTCGCCCGAATCGCCGCTTCTCGACCGCCCGTTTGAGTAGCTGGAGCGTGCGATTGTGACGATTCTGCTTTACCACAAAGAGCCAGACGCCCGCCTGATCGCATGCTTCGACCATGCGCTTTCCGTCATTCCATCGAGTCGCCATTGGCTTCTCAGTCATGACATGTCGGCGTGCAGTCGCGCACTGAATGGCTTCCGCGGCGTGCAGTCCACTAGGTGTGGCTAGGACGATGACATCTGCTTGCGTACGTGTAAGAAGGTCCGAGAGGGAGCAAAATCCCGGAACTCCGGTCGCGCGGATGGCGCTTTCCAGCGCTTGCTGGTCAACGTCGCAAACGCCGACCAGCTCTGCTTCCTGAGCATGCCCGGCGATTGCATCCATGTGGTTCTTGGCAATGCGCCCACAGCCCACCAGTGCAAAGCGAACTCTTCGGCCCTTGATCTTTTCCTTGGCTGGGAACATTAGGATTGGCTCGACCTGCGCCGCCAGCCTTTGGAACGCAACCAGTTACGTGTATCCTCGAATGAAAGATAGTTCTTAAGGATCATGATCCGCGCGGCCTGCTCAGGATCCGCTTTTGCTTTTTCACTGAACTCACGGAACAAAGCAAACATGATTGCGCAAAATAGGGCGAGTAGCGACCCCTGAATCACAATCAAGGTACGCCTCGGCCGCGACCGCCGCTCCGGTACCTGTGCTTCATCCAGCACTTGAATGACAGTGCTGTCCTTAGCCTCGTCGATCTTTGCCATTTCGAACTGCCTTGCCAACAGCTCAAAAAGCGTCTCGTAATACTTGACATCACGCAACCTGCGTACGTATTCGAGCCCGCTCGCTGGAATCTTCTTGGTGGAGACGTAGATGTCCCCGTTTCCTGAATCCTCGTTGTGCTCCAGACCGCCAAGCTGGGAACGCAAAGCGGAAAGCTCTTCCTGCGTGCGAATCACGTCCGGATTCTGCTCTGTCCCAAAAGTGCGCAACGCCTTGAGTTCCACTTCTTTGGCGGCGATCTGGGCCCGCATTGAGGCGATCGATTCGAGGATAACCTTCGCCTGATTGTCAAGGTCGATAAGTCCGGTCTTCTGCTGGGTCTTGGCTAGCTCGACCTCAGCATTCTTCAGGCTCTCATTCGCTTGTTTGAGTTGATCCTCAAAAAAGACCCTCCTCTGTGATGCTTCGGAGATCGCCAGTGTCCGGCTGACGCGGCGCAGTTCTTCCACATAAGCGGCGGCTATGGCGGCCGCTCGCTGCGGATCGCGGTCCTCAACGGAAATCGCAATCAGGCCGCTCTTATCGCTGGAAATCCCAGTCGCCTGATCGAGATCCTCGCGGGCTTCGATCATGCGCTCTTCCTGATAAACATTCAGCAGATCGAAGCGACGAATGATATTGTCGGCCACCGTGCGGCTATGTAACATGCCCATGTAAAGCTCACTCGGGTCACGAAAGCCAAGGTCCTGGCCGGCGCCGACCATATTGGCCAGCGGCGCCAGCTGGCCCATGATGAAACTCGCCCCTGACTCATGCTTCTGTGGCGGTAAGATCGTTGTAAACGCCGTGTAGTGTTTAGGAAGTAGCAACGAGATGATGGCAGACAGGACCGCAGCGATCAGCACGGTCTTGCCGATCATCACCCGATTCTTTGCAATCGTGATCGCCAGGTCGATGAAATGGAAGCCGCGCGACTCGGGCAAGGACGGGAACTCCTGTCCGACGTCCTCGGCTCTGCCGACGACCGGTTCAGTCTGCGTCGTAGTGTCGCGATAAGGCATGCTGACGATCTTAATTAATTGCCCAGGACATGAATTGCTGCCACGCCCAAGGCAAGATTGGCGAAAACCTGCGTCCAGTCCTTCAACTGCGTGATGAAGGCGGTCTTGGTGATCTGCTCCGGCACGACGATAGTATCGCCCATACTGAGTCTCATGTTCTCAAATTCGCCTCCTGTCCAGCCTGAGTGCCCCTGTTTGCTTCGCACTGAACCGTCTGCTCGAATGACATAGATGCGACCCGAATCGGCCGAGCGTGTAGGCCCGCCTGACTGCTTGAGGTAATCATGAACGGTTTCGTCGTTCTTGAAAATAAGGTCGTTGGGGTTATAGACGGCACCAATCACGGTCACGGTCGAGGGCCTGGACGGGAGAACGAATACATCGCCGTCTTCCAGTAATAAATCAGGAATGTCTTCAGCTACGCTGCTCGAGGGCTTCATACCCAGTACGATCCGACCAGTCGCCTTCAGCGCCCGCAAGTTCGATATGACGCGCCGTTGGTTCTCGATTCGCAGGCGCATCTGCCCCTCATCCACACCCCCTTGTCCGGTGCTGCCTAGCGTCGTGGCCGCCCGTTCCACGTCCGCTTCAAGCCGGTCTACAAACTCATTCATTCTTTCCTGCTGCTCCGTGCGCGAAGACTCGCGAAAGAACTGGGCTCCGAACAAGTACGCATTTGCCGTGAATCCACCAACCTGCATTACAAGCTCTCGCAGGGTCTCGGCGGGACCGATCTTGTAAATGCCTGCAGCGTTGAATTCGCCCTCGAGCCTGACGAACTTGCTCTGCTTGGCTGTCGGCACGCGCAGATCGGCCTGCGAGAACGTCGTGACCACATCGCCCGGCTTGAGCTCCAGATTATTGGCGGGATCGCCCTCCAGTACTGCCTTGCCAAGATTGAAAGGGATCAAGTCGGTCGTCAGCTGTTCCAGATTCAAGCGCTCTATGACTGCATAGTCCCAGTTGATGTCGGGTGCATTTCGCTTCACATCGGTGCGGATATTCTCCTCACCCGATTTGGAGTCTTCGTTTCCCTTTTCTTTCTTGTCCGATTCCGAACTGGAGGAATCTCCCTGGTCACCGTTGCTCTGTTGATCCTTATCCTTATCTTTCTCTCTTTCCTTCTTCTTCCGAGGGAGACCCACTTGGGCGTTCTGCTGCTCCCAAAACTCAGGAACGATAAGCGCTTCGCGGTCGGGAATCAGGTCTTTGACTCGCATGCCCGCGTGCCAGGGATAGCGGCCGGGACGCGCCACATTACCTCGCAAACTAACCGTTCCTTTGAAACGTGGAGAAAGATCTAGGACCCTGACCAAGTCACCATTCACGGCCGGATGCGCCAGCCCAGCGGAGTCCATTTCGAACTGCTCCACCTGGCGGTCTTTTCCTTCCAAAATCCTCTCGACCGTAATTTTTCCGTTCTCCGCCACCGTTGACAAACCACCGGCCAGTGCAATCAGCCCGGATAGGTCCGTCTTGCCCTTTAACTCATAGATGGCGGGATTGTTCACGGCGCCTGAGACCGCCGCAAGATCCGTAACCGGCGGTATGAAAATTACGTCCCCGGCCTGTAAAGCCGCATCCTTAGACTTGTCACCTTGAAGCAATAGTTCGTAGAGATCCAACTCCGTTACAACAGTTGATCCGCGCTTCAATTGGATATGGCGCAGGGACCCATTGACCGAAGGGCCACCTGTCGCGAATAACGCATTCACCAGCGAACTGAGCGAGCTCACGGTATATTGGCCAGGCCGCCGCGCTTGACCCACAACGAAAATCGAAATAGAACGCAGTTGCCCGAGCGAGGCGGTCACCTCGAAATCGTGGAAAACACGGCCGATCGCGCTCTTCAGACGGTCCGGTAATTCCTGATAGCGAACGCCAGCCACGCTTACATTCCCTACCTTTGGGATATAGACATTTCCTGAGCGATCGACAGTGCTATTCAGCTCGATATCCAACTGTCCCCACGCCCGGATAAGAAGCTCATCACCGGGTCCAATCACGTAGTCTGAGGGGACCGAAACCCGATCAATCGGGGCGAACGTTGAAGGTACATTGTCAAACAGGTTTGCTCCGAAAAGCGGCAACTCGTAACCGAGAGAACTTGTCACAAAGCCTTGAAACTTGTTCTTCGCCTCTTCACTGACGCCGGGTGGCGCGGTTGCCTGCTGAAACTCGCCCGCGATTCTGGGCGCGGTGCTCTCGATAAGGCGCCTGCATTCGGCGCTGAGGCTCTTCGGATCGGTTTCAATCTCGTGGATACATCTTTCGTTCAGCTCCTTTAGGCTCTTTACGTCTTCCGGAGTTTCCACATTTGTAATGGCCGGAGTGCCGGGGACGGCCGGGGCTTGGGTCTGAGGTTGGCCTTTTGGCATTTCCTGCGCGGGCGAGAGTAGGCCAACAAGAACTACGGCGGTGATGGTCGCCTGCCGCAGCCTTAGTTGTAAGTTGGATAATAACAAGATGATTCTCCCTCGAGTTGTGGCTAGTCTGGACCTTTCACAAGCCAACTTTTCACTGGAGAGCCCGGGCAGTTTCGGTCGCCGCCGCCTACTAATTGGGCCTAACTCGTAGCGTAGAAGATAACAGAAAACTCCTGGCTCGTTCCACTCTCAAGCGCCCTTCGTCGCCGCCAAGTCTCACTTAATGGCCATCACCAGAATCCGCCCGTCCGAGTGGAAGTCCTCTCCTGTGGCGGTTTTCGCCTGGCGTACGGGATCCGGTGGTGAGACGAAGGTCGTGCCCGCGAGTGCGCCCGTGGACCCCAGCGATGCGCCCACGTAAGCGCGTTCTTTATCAATGTCGGGATCGATCTTGTGGGTGACACCATTCGTACGGTTGTCTCTGGCAAACCCGGTATCATGCGTCGCTGCTCCCACCCAGACCTCCTGCCCGTCGATCTGGAACGGCGCCTTCCAGAGCCGCAGATGATGGCGGGTTTCGACCACTTCTAGAGGTTCGGCCCGCGCGAAACCGTAATCCTGGGGCCGGTTGAACAGATAAAGCTCGCTCATTGGGAGCGCGGTATAGGCATCCTTGTTGAGGGTCGAAAGGATCATGTGCAGGGCCGCTTCCTTCTTGGTCCGGTCGACGGAGACCCAGCCGGCGGCACTGAAAACAGCCTCCATCTTTTGCTCAGAGCCAAGCAGCAGAAAATTCACCATGTCGCCCTGATTTCCCTTAGCGTCCTGCACTCGCGCAGGGAGTTGTGGGAGAAAGTCGGTGCTCACCTTCAGTCGCGGGGGCGGGACGGCTTGGCTGCCGGGTTCTATGTCGAGCTTGACTATGTAAGAGCAGCCCATAGGCTGGCTTTCCACCTCATTTGTGCCGAGATACAATCTGCCGCCTTGTTCAATGCTCTGCTCCAGCTTCGCCCCAGCCAGAAACGGCACGGCGGGGTCTTCTCCCACCCGCGCAATCAGCGCGCCGCGGCCGGCAGAATTCACCGGCAGGATTCGCAACAGGTCCTTCCAGCCTCGCGCCAACCCATCCGGAACGCACTCCACCGCTCCGATCGTCTGGCTCTCGCTTCCAGATGACGATGGACCACTCTGCATGGCACTCGCGCTTAACACCAGCTTGTCGCCGGCCACGAGGTCAATGGTTGTGTCTGTCCAGGGCTTGTTGTCATTGATCGTCAGCGTCGCATGCAGCCTGCGGGAGATGCTGGCAGGCTGTGGTGTGGTGGCTGAGGTGGGCGCCGGTGTCTGTGCCTGCGCCGCGGTCGGCGTCAACCCGAAGGCAGCTTGAGCGTGCGCTGAGAATCCGACCAGGATAAATGTGCTGAACCAGGCTCCGAATCGCCGAATCATCGCTAACTCTTCTTTGGCCAGATTGCTGACTCACTCTCAGGATAGGCGACCGTTCCGCGCGTCTTGGCGATCTCCACTTGCGAAAAATCAGGGAATGGCAGTTCTTTTTGCTTTCTCCACTCTGCCACCTGCTCCTCCGCCGCCTGCTGCTTCGCGATATCCAGTCCGGCATCGCGGGACATATAGAGCGTGTGTGATGGCAAAGCAAATGAACTCCCGGCCTCGCTCACGATCTTCATGATGCGCAGCAGCAGGTCCTCGCGAATCGCCAGAAACTGCGAGAAATCATTGGTCTCCAGATAACAGAACACTTCCACATCCACCGAACTTGCGCCGAACCCTATGAATCGCACTCGCGCACCCTCAGTTTCCACCTTAGAGTGGCCATAGAGCATCTTTCGCATCTCGGCCAGCACATAACGAAGCTGCTCGGCCGTGGTCTCATAGCGTAGACCGAAAGTGTTTTGGAAAAGCATCTTATCGCGCAACGTAAGGTTCTCCACGTTCATTGTGGCTAGCGCGCCGTTAGGAATCGAAACTTGCATCCGGTCCGCGGTTCGTACACGCGTTGAGCGCAACCCGATCTCTTCCACAGTACCTAGGATGCTCCCCATACGGTAGGTGTCGCCTACGCGGATCACTTCGTCCGCCAGCACCGATACGCCGCCCAGCAGGTTCTCCAGCGTCTTTTGCGCCGCAAAGGCAACTGCCAGTCCGCCGATGCCCAGGCCAGCCAGGGCCGTCGTGATGTTGAGGCCAAGGACACTTAGGATCAGCAGACCTGCCAGAAAAACCAGTCCTATCTTTAGCAGACCCTGTCCAAGCGGGATCAGAGAGGATGTGGCCCTCCTGCCTGATTGCCAGGCTCTGAGTCGGAGCCGCTGCGCCGCCCAGCTCACCCAGCGCAGCAGGAGCCAGGTTATTCCGACTACAGCAGCGACCACCAGGCCAAGCCGGTAGTAGTGCAGCGACAACAAAGGCAATCCAACGTAATTCATCGCCAGGCCATGCAGGATTGCCGCCAAGAGAAACAGGAGCGGGGCCGAGACATCTTCGCGAAATTTCCAGTGAAACGAGCGCGTACGCGCAAGCCGAATCAACGCATGAAGCAAGCCGGCAAGCTGCAGAATCGCCCAGGAAGCCGCAGTAACAACGGGGATCAGCAGGAAGAAGACCAACCATCGCCACAGCTGGATTCCCAGAAGCTCGTGCTCCACGAGATAACTTGGCAGCTTGGATTCAAGGCTGCTGACCTGCAGGTCATCATAGAGGGCCGGTACCTTCGCCAGCGTCGCCGCCGAGATGAGCCATATCTTCCCGTAGTTGGCGTCACTGACCCGTACCAGCAGAAAGTCGGTCTGAACGCCCGGCAACGCTAGTATTCCTATGCGCTCCTGATCAGGCGACACCCCCGGCTGGGGCGTACCCTCGGGCAAGTCTGTGATTTTGCCCACCAGCCCCGTAAAAGCCCTGTCCATCAGCTCCCGGAGTTCGCGCACCAGCCGCTCGTCCTCGGCCGGAGACCGGGAATGCAAGGGCTGCAGATATTCCCGCGCCTTTTCAACATCCCCGATCTGAGCTGCTTCGAGGAAACCAACCACTGTGCCCCGCGGGGTTGTCCGGCGCAGCGGGTCAGCCGCGACCGGAGGCGGGGCTGGCGGGCCGACGATGGCAGAATTCTGCTGTTGCGGGGCCCCGGCGGCCATTACCGCAAGCAACAGGAGAATGCCGCAAGCCAGGCATCGTGCCGCATTTCCTCTCAAGTTCATAAGATTCTGCGCCGGTTACAGGTTAACATTGTGCGCCACAGTAGCTCTTTCTGGTTTGTGGAGTGCCAGTCGAGCTGATGAGAGACAGAATTCGCGATATGAGATTTCCGCAACAGCCAATCCCGCCTTCAGGATGTGTCCAATGAAATCGAAAATTGTCATGCGTTTGGTTAGCACTGCGCTTGTTGTTTTCGTGTCAAACCTCCTGCTTGCGCAGGAATCGGCAGCAGCCGCTCCCGCCCCGAAGCGGCCCAGGATCGCTCTTGTACTCGAGGGCGGCTCATCGCTCGGATTGGCCCACATCGGAGTCTTGAAATGGTTTGAGGAACACCACATTCCAGTCAGCTACGTGGCCGGTACCAGCATGGGCGGCTTGGTTGGCGGCCTTTACGCGACCGGCAAATCTTCCGAAGACATTCGCAAGCTGGTGGATGGCATCGACTGGACCGAAGTTCTGCAAGGCCAGACTCCCTACTCCGGTCTCTCTTATCGGCGCAAGGAAGACGCTCGCGAGTATCCCAATAAGCTGGAGTTTGGCATCCGTGACGGATTGCGCTTCCCTGAGGGTTTCAACTCCGGCGCGCAGGTGGGTATGATCCTCGACCGTGTTTCCCTTCCCTACTCCCAGGTCAGCAACTTCGACGACCTGCCCGTGCCCTTCGGCTGCGTCGGCACCGACCTTGTCTCGGGCAAACCTCATATCTTTCGCAGTGGAAGTCTGAGCGAAGCGCTCCGTTCGACTATGTCTCTGCCCGGCGTCTTTTCTCCCGTCCGTACCGATGATCACATCTTTGTCGATGGCGGCCTGCTCGACAATCTTCCCACTGATGTTGCTCGGCAGATGGGTGCCGACCTGATTGTGGCGGTACATCTGCAGGTGAAGCCTATTGACCCGCAGGAACCGCTCTCTGCCTTTGGCGTTCTCGGCAGGTCGATCTCCGTCGTGGTTGCCGCGGGCGAACTGCGTGGCATGGAGAACGCCGACATTCTCATCACCGTTCCCTTGCAGGACTACACCTCCATGGACTACGCCAAGTCCAAGGACATCATTCAGAAAGGCTACGATGCCACCGCTGCCAAGGCCGCCATCCTCTCCACCCTCAGCGTGGATGACGCCACCTGGCAGCAGTACGAAGCCGCCAAGGCTGCGAGACGAAAGCAGGAGCCGGTCCCGCAATTTGTCGAGGTCACTGAATCCCGGCCGGAGCTGGCGAGAAAGATCGAGAAAGACCTCTCCTCGAATGTTGGCGCGCCCGTTGATTACAACCGCCTCGAAGATCAGCTCACGCTTCTGACCGGCTCCGGACGCTACTCCTCGTTCAACTACAGCATGACCGAAAAGCACGGCCAGCCCGGGCTGCTCGTCGAAGCGAAGGAAAAAGAGTATGCGCCCCCGTTTGTCCGCCCCCTTATCAACGTGGATGGCTCCGACTACAACCATGTGCTCTTTTCCATGGGTGCGCGCATCACCTTCACCGACATCGGCGGCGTTGGCTCCGAGTGGCGCAACGACGTGAGCGTCGGCTCCCTCTCCAGCATCTTTTCTGAGTATTACCGTCCGCTCGCTCTGGGCAGCCACTTTTTTGTTGCTCCTCGCATTTATGCCGAGAGCGATCCGGTGAATCTCTATTTCAACGACAACTTGCTCGCCGAGTATCGCGATCGCGAGGCCGGTGGTGGCCTCGACTTCGGCCTGGCCTTCAACCGCTTCACTGAGCTCCGCCTGGGATACCAAGCTGGTTATCAGAAGTTCGCGCGGCAGATCGGGACTCCTGAGCTCCCCAACCTCTCCGGCCGCACCGGCAAGGCACAGCTCAAATTCTCCTTCCTGGGTTTGGATGACCCCATCATTCCCAGAAACGGCCTGGAAACGCGCTTGCTTGGCGGATGGGTGGATGCCAGCCCGGGAGCCCCCGCCGGATACCCCCTCGCCAGTCTCAGGATTTTTGCTACCCGGCAAGTCTCCAGGCTCGACTCCTTCTATTTCACCGCTGCCGGCGGCTCCACCTTCGGCTACGACACCGGCATTCCGCAGTTTTCTCTCGGCGGAAGCACCGACCTGGCTGCCTACGGGGCCAATGAAGTTCTCACCAATCAGTACTATCTCTTTCGCGGTGGATACCTGCGCGAGCTTGCCAAGCTTCCGCTGTTTCTGGGAGACAAGCTCTATCTCAACGGCAGCTTTGAGGTGGCCAAACCGTTTGGCGGGCTTACCCCTTCGCGGCTCCCCATGGATGGCGTGGCGGCTCTGGTCGTAAACACCATCTTCGGCCCGGTCTCATTTGGCGGCGCATTTGGTGAAACCGGCCACCAGCGCTTCTTCTTCCATGTGGGCAAGCTTTTCTGAGCCCGCGGCAACCCGCTGCGCCCGACTCGCTCTCTAATGAGAGTCAGGCCCGCGTGCACTATACTTTTTCCGTTCCTAACGGGCTGGGGCGCCTTGTCTCATGAATATTCTGCTTCTTTCCATGCCCGATGCCTTCGAACACATGCCATCCGTGGCTGTGCGCATGCCCAACGGCGCCCTCACCTCGCTCGCCGGTAACGTTGACTCCCACCATAGGGTCGCCGTCGCGGATTTGGTCCTCGTTCCCAGCGCGGTCCGCGCCACCGTCGAGCGCCTCGTGAAGCAATTGTCTCCGCAGCTCGTCGGACTCTCAGTGATGACCTTCCAGCGCAAGACTGCTCTCAAGATCATCCGCCTGCTGCGGCAACTCAACCCTGACATCAAGGTCGTTGTCGGCGGCTACGACCCCAGCCTCGCGCCCAACGAATACATGGCTGCCGAATCCGGCGTGGACTTCATCGTCCGCGGCGAAGGCGAGGTCACATTCCGCGAACTCGTCCGCGCCCTTGAAGACAACTGCGATGTTTCCCGGATCGCCGGGCTTTCTTATCACAGTCATGGTGCTTGGCATGAAAACTCCGCCCGGGGTGTCCATAGTCTCGAGGACGACGAGATTAAGCTGCCCAACCGCTCCGCCCGCGTGCTCCGCGGATACACGCTCGTCGGCCGCCCGGTCGACGTGGTCGAGACCTCGCGCGGCTGTACTTTCGATTGCAGCTTCTGCTCCATCATCCAGATGCGAGGCCGCAACTTTCACACATACAGCTTCGAACGCGTCCTCGCCGATATTCGTGACGCCCGCAGCCACGGCGCTCGTACTATCTTCTTCGTGGATGACAACATCACCCTCAACGTCCGCCGCTTCGAGGCTCTCTGCCGCGCCATCATCGAGGCCGGCCTCAATGGCCTGGATTACGTCGTGCAAGCCATGACCTCATCCATCGCCGCTCACGGCGAGACGCTCGCACCGCTCATGCGCCGGGCCGGTTTCCGCTATGTGTTCCTTGGCATCGAAAACATCCTGGAAAGCGACTTGCAGTTTCTGCGCGCCAGCGCCAAGAACCAGCTGCGCGGCGACGGCGCTGCCGGGACCAAAGAAAATGCCAGCATCCAGGCCATCGAGCACCTGCATCGCAACAAAATGTACGTCGTCGGAGGCCTCATCGTCGGCAATCCCGGCGACACTCGCGAATCCATCGAAGCCAACCTTGTCTTCGCGCGCCGCTACGTTGACTGGCCCTACATCCAGCACCCCACGCCCTATCCCGGCACGCCCATGACCGCGGATTTCCTCCAGCGCGGCCTCATCACCAACACACGCGTCGAAGAGTACGACGGCACCACCGCCGTGGTCAGCTCAGAAGCTCTTGAAGCCGAAGAGATCGAGTTCATGCGCTGGCGCCACGAGCGCTGGATGAAGCTGCGCCACTTCCCCATCGCCGCCTTCCACAGTCCCATGTTCGTCCTGCGCAAAGGCCGCCAGATGCTCGCCCATACCTTCCGCGGCTGCACCCTTCGCACTTTGCTGGGATTGGAAGATGAACGCCTCGCCTTTCAGCGGTACAGAGAATTGCATGCGAGGGAGAGACGGTACGTGTAGGTGTTCGCACCCTTTAAAGGCTGGGGTTCATCCAATGTCCATGCAATTTCTCTTGGATGAACTCCCCGACAAAAGCATCTCTTCCACTCTCGCTGAAGATCAACCCGCCACCGATCACACTCTGCTCGACGAGTACTCCCGAACCGTCTCTGGGGTCGCTGAGCGCGCCAGCCTGGGTGTGGTGCGCATCGGCATTTATCGGCCCGCTCGCAACCGCGAACTGCGCGAGATTGGCGGAGGCAGCGGATTCGTCCTCACCCCCGATGGCTTTCTGCTCACCAACAGCGACGTAGTGCACAAGGCCAGCAAGATCGAAGTTCACACCATGGATTCCGGCCCCTTCGCCGCGACTATCGTCGGCGACGATCCTCACAGCGACCTTGCCGTGCTGCGTGTAGAGGCCCCGCGCCTGCACGCTCTGGCGCTGGCGGATTCGCGCCAGCTTCGCGTTGGCCAGCTCGCCATCGCCGTCGGCAGCCCGCTGGGATTCCAGTACACGGTGACTGCGGGCGTGGTCAGCGCTCTCGGACGCAGCCTGCGCTCTCGCTCCGGCCGCCTTATCGAAGATGTCATCCAGACTGACGCCTCGCTCAATCCTGGCAACTCCGGCGGCCCGCTGCTCGATTTCCGCAGCCAGGTCATCGGCGTCAATACCGCAGCAATCCCCTCGGCGCAGGGCCTCTGCTTCGCCATCTCCATCAACACCGCCCAGCTCGTCGCCGCCAAGCTGATCCGCTTCGGCAGGATCAGGCGCAGCTACATCGGCATCCAGGCGCAGACTGCCCGCCTGCATCCCGCGCTCGCTAAGTTTCACGGCGTCGAGAGTCCGACCGGCGTCCTGGTGCTGCACGTTGAGGAGTCATCGCCCGCAGCGAGCGCCGGCCTTCGCCCCGGTGACATGCTCGTTCGTCTCGCCGGCCACGGCCTCCGAGGCATCGACTCGCTCTTCTCGCTGCTCGATGAAGAGATGGTCGGCTGTTCCGCAGAAGCAGAACTGCTCCGCGGACGCGAGCTGTTCAAGATTATTCTGATTCCGGAAGCGCTGCAGGATTAGCTTCGGCCGTCCGGCTGGACCTGGCGGAGAGAGAGGGATTCGAACCCCCGTTACCCGTTAAGGTAAACACGCTTTCCAAGCGTGCGCCTTCAGCCACTCGGCCATCTCTCCGCGAGAAAAATAAATTATAGATGAGACTGGCTCGAGCAGGTGAGGACCGCAGCACAGAGAGGCTAGACGCCGCAGAGGTTGCAGCGCTCAAAGCGTAGCGCGATGCCGGCCACGCCCGAAGGATGCCGCTCTACCCGCACTACCACGCCGCGTCCGGAAAAATGCCTGGGCCCGCTCTCCGCCGGCACGTTGAATTCAACTTCTATGCGGCTCTTGAGCTCTGGAACAAAATCCGCGTAGAAGAAGATGCCCGTAAAGTTGAAGTCGCGGACAAATGCCAGCCTCTCCGCGCCCTGCGATGGATCAGCGGCCACCGTGCCGCCGCGGTTCAGGGCGATTCGCATGTTCTTTCGGCGATGCTCGCGCTCGGGGAAGAAGCCTGCCTCTTGCGGCACCGGGGTTGGGAGATGTGCGGCCATGGTGCAATGCGAAGCACACTTCCCCTCGCACTTGGTTTGCCAATCTAAGTACTTGAATCTGTTGACGTTCTAGTAACCGAAGATATATCTCCTGGTAGATTTTGCCGGGGCCGGTGGCAGTTTTGGCGGGTCCTGGTTTGAGCTGGAGTTCAGCCTTTCCCAGGCTGGCTGCCGGCTGGTGCCTCTGCCGGCTGCCTTCGCCTCGGCGGCAGAACCTCATCCGGCGAATAGCTGTGCAACCCTCGGATCACCTTCACCGCCGGCTTCTCGCGCAAAAAGTACACGAACCGCCGCGGCGGCAGATGCAGTTTGCCGAACACGACCTCGTAAAAGTGCTGTTCATACTCAACCGTCATCAGCCCGTCCCAGTTCTCTTTAGGACGGCAGCTGGCGATCCGCAGATCATATTCGCGGCCATCGCCGCGCTCGACTTCATCTGCGATGCGCGGCCCCAGCCGGGCCTCCTGCACCAGGTAAGCGATGCCGCGATGCGCTTGCCCGAGCAGATAAAGCGGCAGCGTTCCCCAGTGCTCACCCGTCACGAAGGCACTGCTGAAACGGATCAGGCCTTCTGTCATCAAGTATGCGTTGAAGAACGGCAGCGGCTGGAACACATAATCCATCAGGCTGACTGCGCCTATGCTGAAACCGCTGCCCATCGCGTTGGTGGTGGTGTTGTGTCCGGGATGAATGAATTCCTCATAACCGTGTACAAAGAACCATCCAAACGCGGCGCATTCCAGCAACCCTGAAAGCACAGTCCCCAGAGTGAAGTTGATGGTGGTGAGGCGGAACCAGCGGCGGCGGTAGAACTCAGGCAGGAGCGAGAGCGGAATGCCGAGCAGCAGGTTCAGCATGGCCTGGACTTGAGCGCTGCCGGCCTTGTCGCTGCTCTCACGACCGCCGGCTTTGAGTCAGCGTATCTAAACGCCTGCAGCCAGTCAACCGCAGCGCGGTGGGCTGCAAGATTGAAGATGATTAGAAGCTGAAAGCTACGCCACCCCGGATCGAGCGGGCCGACTGCACCAGATAGAGCGTATGCCCGTCCTGCCCGATCACAGGGATATAGCCCTGCGACAGCAGATTACGGATGTCTACCACAGCCTCCATCTTGCCCGGTAGAAAACTGACCGAGGGCAGCGGCTGGCGGATGAAAAGGTTGAGGAATGGATCCGTCTGGCCTGCTGAAACATTGAACGCATCCACTGGCGTGAGCGCAGTCGATCCCGGAGTCCAGCGGTAAGATGCGATCCAACTCGTCTTGCTCGCTGGTATGCGTCCGGCGAGCTTGGCTGCTATCGCCGTTTGCCGCACTTCCGTGAAAGCCTCGTTCGCCGGCATGCTGCCGATGACAAAGCTCCCCGGGCTGCGCAGCGTCAGCGCGCCGCCGTAAGCCACATCCAGCGTGCCCGTCAGGTTGGAATTGAAATTCCGCTGTGCCACCGCCCGCACCCCTTTCGTGCTCATCGCGCCGCCGTCGTAGGTGAACGTCGAAGAGTAAGGATCGGCCAGCACTGCGCCCGTGGCCACGTCGGCTCCGTTGTTCCCGATTCCCAGCAGCGCTGCATGCTCCAGTCGGTCTGAAAAACCTGCAAGCTGGAAGCTGTTATGCCCCAGCCGGTGAGAAAGAGAAACCTCCTGATGCTGCGCGTCCTGGATCTGCGGCGTGAAGCCGTACATCGATACCCGCGGGCCCGATTCCGTCAAGTCTGCCGGCGCCGTGTCGAATCCCTTCTGCAGACGCAGATTGGGTTCCAGGGTGGTGTAACCATATTCCAGATAAGTCCTAGGTGAGAGATGAACATCGAGCGTGGCAAACGGCCGCAGCGCCGATGAATGCCCCAGGAACTCGATCGTCTGGTACTCGCTGCCGTACTGCAGGTCGGCAAAATCCGTGAGGCGCGTCTGGTTCTTCAACGAAAAGGCCAGCGCCTGCGCCGAAGACTGCCCGCTGTCCCCCGCTTCTGTCGCAAAGTGTCGAATGGTCACTGTCATCTCAGGATGGTCCCCATTCGCAAACTGGTGCGAATACGATGCGCGCAGCGCGGCCGGCTCGCCGAAGTTTGAGCCCATGCTGCCGGTGAAAGAGACTTTGCCCGCAGTAAACAGCGAGCGTTCCACTGAAAGGGACGTTGCCTGGCCAGCGCTGCTGCCAATGCCCTCCTCCTGAGATCCAGCCAGGAACTCTACCCGTGCTTTCAGGGTCCTTTCTTCGCCAGAGCCCCCATCCGAGATCACCACCTGCGGCCCGTCATCCAGCACCCGCAGGATCGGTCGGCTGGCGGTGGAGCGCAGCGTCCACTTCCAGTCATCCTGGTCATCCGCGCTCCGCCCGTGGACCGGTAGGGCCTGCAGTGCTTCGAACAAGGTGTTCAAAGTGAAGTTCACTACCAACCCAGCGCCGGCATGCAGGCTCAGGTTTTCCCGCAGTGTAGGCAGGAAGGAGCTCTGCGTCACCCTCAACAGATAGCGCCCGGGGGCCAGGTTCCTGGCCAGGTAGTAGCCGTGCGCGTCGGTATAGACGAAAATGGACTCCGCTGACGCCGCCATCACCTGGACCGTAGCGCCCATCTGCGGAATGCCCTTGGAATCTTTGACGACTCCCGAGATACTGCCCGAGCGGTCTGCCGCCGTCGCCGGCAACGCTGCCAGCATCAGCACTGCGATCAACTTCCACCCCGCCAGAGGCTTCATCTTCTTAGTCCTGCGCTGATACCGCTACTCCACCGTGAAATCAGCCGAAGGAGCGATCGTCTGCTTCGAGATGTTGTCGTTCACCTTGATGGTCAAACGATAGGTTCCCGGCGGTAGCGAACTCAGTGGCATCGTCTTTTCCAGCGTCAGCTGGTCTCCCACGTTGCCCATCTTCTCCGTGGACTCCTCGATGTGCGCCACGGAAGCATTCGTAGTCGCATTCACCACGTCATACTGGATGGTCGCCGACGGCTTCTTGCTCTTCTCGTCGATGCCCAGGTTGTAGACCTGCATCCAGAAGTTCACCTTCTGATCGCGCTTGAAGCTGGCCGGCTTGCCGTCTGCCGGGGCCACGCGCGGACGCACCTTGGTGCTGCCGATCACGAAGTTCCCCGCGCCCACGCTCTGCGCCGGGACCTTCTCCATCTGGTCCGCCAGGATCAGGCTCGAATTCGCCAGCTTGTCTTCGCTGAACTCCGGGACCACGACGCTCTTGCTCCAGGTCCCGACCCGGTCGCCCTTCACGTCTTTCACCACGATATCCATGCGGTAGCGGCCCGGCTTCAGCGGCATCGCCTTCCAGTACACCGAAGCGCTCTCCAGCGTCTTGGGCAGCAGCTCCGCTGGCACATCTACCTGCACCGTATCTTCGTACGTCTGCGCGATTCTTCCCGTCAGCGTCGTCACCCGGCCGTAGATGTTCACCAGCCCATGCTGGACATCTTCTTTGTTCTCAAAGGTGATGTCCCTGTTCTTCACCTGGATGGTCACCGGGACCAGCACTGTGTCGCCCGTGACCCGCACAAAATCCACGCGCACATCGAACGGCATCAGGTTGTAGCGGATGTGCGTGCTGACGATCTCATCCAGCTCCTTGAACTTCACCTCTGGCGGCTTCATCAGGTTGCCGTACTGCTCCAGGCGTTCAAAATCCTGGCCCTGGTTGCGCTGTCCCATCGCGGCACTGGTGCCCAACTGCTCCAACCCGCCCTGGGTGAAGCGGTCGGCTTTGTTGGTCAGGCCCATTTGCTCAGAGAGCGTTAGACCGGCATTAGGCGTGTACTTGAGTGCGTCTTTTTCCGAACGGTCGATGGTCAGGTGGTAGTCATTGCACATGCACTGATCGACGAATTCGATGATCACGTCATCGCCCACACCATCGATGTGACGGTAGCGCCAGTCCTCAAAGGGAAAGGTCGAGGTCTGCCCGCCACCCTCGTCCATGGGCCGCTCGTAGAAGCCGCCGCTGGGATGGCTATCGATCTGCGCCGGCTCTCCATACACGATGTAGATGCGCCCCCTGTCCGTCTTCCATCCCGGTTTCCCGGAAGCGAAGTGCTCGTTGGCGTACTCGATACGGCGATAGTGCTCTTCTTTGTATTCGTTCTCTTCCGTGTCCGGCGTCGGGTCGCGCCTCAGCCAGAACTGCTCTATGAACTGGTCCCGCTCCTCGTCGTTCGAGAGCTTCATGAACGCCGCCCGCTCCTGGTCTGTGATGATGTAAACCACGTCCTGGTCCAGCCATTTCTTGTAGGTCTGCTCCAGCTCCCGGTGCAGCGACTTCTCGTTGGCCTTCTTCTGTTTGGCTGAGATCGGCTGCTTGAGCGGGTCTACGTCCGGCTGGCTGCTCTTGGCCTGGCTCTTGGACTCATCCGCCGGGCTTCCGGCGCGCGCCGCCGGCGCCAGGGCCAGCCCGGCCGCCACGGTAACCGCCGCCAATCGCTTCAAAAACAGGGGAGAAAAAGTGCGCTCCTGCAGCATAGAATCGGCTCCGGACAACAGTACAGGTGCTTTACATTGTAGGTTTATTCCCGGCGTGAAAGCAAGCGCCAGAATGTAAGCTTCTGTCTCCAAACTGCCCAGATTCCTAAGATGTGACTTCTCCGCCCGTGGTTTTCTCGCTTTACAATTTCCCTTCGCCCTCTTGGCCGCTGCCGCGCGGCGCTGATTCACGTTATAATTCTTTTTCACCCCCGAGTAACGCCAGGCGGGCTTCTGCGTCCAATAACTGCAAAGTGACTGTGGGCAGTCGGAACTTTCCTGCGCCGTTGAACGTATCCATCCTTGGGGCGATTGACTTAGAGGGAAAATGAACTGGAAGAAGATTGCGATCATCTCGGCCATCGTCGTGGGACTGTTGGTCATCGTTGGTTTCACCATCGCCAAGAATCAGCAGGGCGTCATCGCCGTGCAGATCGGTACCGTGAAGCCGGAGGACCTCGCCTCTGTCGTCACCGCCTCGGGTGAGATCAAGCCCAAGACCTATGTGAACGTCGGCGCCAACGCCTTCGGCCGCATCACGCATCTCTACGTCAAGGAGGGCGACCATGTGAAACTGGGCCAGACAGTGGCCCAGCTTGAGAATGTTCAGCCGGCCTCCAACGTCGCCCAGATGCGCGCCTCGCTCGACGCTAGCAGGACCGATGAGCAGGCTGCCGAGGCCGCCCAGCGCACCGCAACCGCTGACCTCAACAGCGCCCGCGCCGATTATCAGATGAAGCGGCTCGACTACGACCGCGCCACCGGCCTTTACAAAGACGCTCTCATCGCCAAGTCTGAGTTCGACAGCAGAGAGGCCGCCTTCAAGACCAGCGACGCCAACGTGGCGCAGGCGGAAGCCCGTCTGGCTCAGGCCAAGGCGCAGCGCCTGTCTGCCACCGGCCACGTCCACGCCGCGCAGGCCAATCTGACCGGCGCCTCTGACCTGCTCAGTAAGACCATTTACATCGCGCCTTTCGATGGCGTGGTCACCAACGTGCCCGTTCGCGAGGGCGAGACAGTGGTCGTCGGCATTCAGAATTCGCCCGGCAGCACTTTGATGACCATCGCCGATCTCTCGATCATCACCGCCGAAGTTCACGTGGATGAGACCGATATCGTCAACGTCAAGCTCGGCCAGCCGGCCGAAGTCACCATCGATGCCATCCCCAACAAGACCTTCCATGGCACCGTGACCGAGATCGGCAACAACGCCATCATCCGCTCCACGGGTGTGGCTACGACCCAGTCCACCACCGGCAGCGAAGAGGCCAAGGATTTCAAGGTCGTGGTCACGCTCTCTGACCCGCCCGCCAACCTGCGTCCGGGTCTTTCCACTACCACCAAGATCACCACCGCCACCCGCGCCAATGCGCTTGCTGTCCCCATTCAGGCGCTCACCGTGCGCACCGGCAAAGATCTGCTCGATGACGCTGCCAAGAAGGCCAGCGCCAAGCCCGGCAACGAGCCCAGCAAGGAAGAGCAGGAGAAGCTGAAGAAAGAGATCACCGGCGTCTTCGTGGTGAAGAATGGCAAAGCCAATTTTGTTCCGGTGAACACCGGCGTCACCGGCACCACCGATATCGAAGTGCTCGACGGCCTGAAGAGCGGCGACCAGATCGTCACCGGCAGCTACAAGGTGCTGCGCAGCTTGCGCAACGGCGCCAAGGTGAAGCAGGAAAAAGTCGAGATCAAGAAGGATGAAGAAAGCTAACTTTCCGGCGCGCTTGCAGTCTTAATCACTGGCACGCCGCTTTTGAACATTTGGGCACGATAGGCGACTAAAATTATGGCGACTCAATTGGCCACTCCCGCGACGGTCGGCATCACCGCGCCTCCCTTAGGCGCCATGATCTTCACCGATAACCTGTGGAAGACCTACGACATGGGGTCTGAGCAGCAGGTGCACGCCCTGCGCGGGGTGAATCTCTGCATCGAGCGCAATGAGTACGTTGCCATCATGGGCCCCTCTGGCTCGGGCAAGTCCACGCTCATGAACCTGATCGGCTGCCTCGATACTCCCAGCAAGGGCCAGTACTGGCTCAACAGCCAGCTGGTCAGCGAGCTCGATGACGACGAACTCGCCCGCATCCGCAACAAAGAGATCGGCTTCGTCTTTCAGACCTTCAACCTGCTCGCCCGCGCCACCGCTCTGCACAATGTGGAGCTGCCTCTCATCTACAACGGCACGCCCTCCGAGGAGCGCATGGAGCGCGCCAAAGGCGCTCTGCGCAAAGTGGATCTCGAATCCCGCATGATGCACAAACCCAACGAGCTCTCCGGAGGCCAGCGCCAGCGCGTCGCCATCGCCCGCGCCCTGGTCAACAATCCCTCCATCATCCTGGCCGATGAGCCCACCGGTAACCTCGACTCCCAGACCGGCAGTGAGATCATGGCCCTTTTTGACCAGTTGCATAAACAGGGCAACACCATCATCCTCGTCACCCACGAGCATGACATCTCCGAGTACGCCCATCGCGTGATTCACATCAAGGATGGCGTCGTCTCCGGCGACGAGCGCAAGAAGAAGTAACCTCGACTTCCGCGAAGGCAGGGCCTTCCTGGTTCATTTCTTCCCGCTGACATCGGCCTTGGTCGCAGTTCCGACGTCTGCTGGACTTCCGATGTAAGGATCGACGGCAGCGAGGTACGCGGCGATCAGATAGTAGCTGTCCATGTAATCGCCGAGCTTGATTGCGTTCATGTTGTCGTCCTTCGAGTGCAGGATGTGCAGCGTCTCCGTAGTGACAGAGTGGATCGTGATATTGCGGATCTTGTACTTGGCGAACGATTCCCCGTCGCTCTCTCCTACGCCATCCACATTCATGCCGGTGACTGGCAATTTCATTTTCTGGGAGACGATTGCGATGGCGCCGGCCAGATGTTTGTCCGCATGCGAATACCAGATCTCCGTCGGGCCCAAACCGAGTGTGTCCATATTGATCATCGCTGATATCTTGGAGCGCTCAGCCGCTCCCAAGTGATCGACGTAATACTTCGATCCGGCCAATCCCAGTTCCTCGCACGCAAAGGCGATGAACACAAAGGTATGCTTCCGCGGCGATTGTTTGAGCCCCTCATAAAGACTCGGTAACAGCGAGGCGCTGCTCCAGTTGTCGGCCACGCCCGAGCCGCGATCCACGTGGTCATAATGCGCGCCCACCACGATGCGCTCTTCGCTCTCACCCGGCAGCACACAGATCAGATTGGATCCGCTGTACCCCTTGACCGCCTGCTCTGACAGATGTTCCCCGCATCCCGCCGCATTGAACCACTCTTTGAGTCGTGTTTCACGTTGCCGGTCGCTTCCACCGAATTGCGACAGACGCTGTTGGATTGTCTCTGGCGGCAAGAGACGGTACGTGCCTTGCGCGAATACAACGCTCCAGGCCACGAGGACGATAGGCACAGCGCCAACGTACCATCTTGTCTTGGCAGGATTGGCTACCACCGCGGATACTGACATGGCGCACTATCTTACTGGATTCTCTGTCAAGACATTTCAGCATCCGGCGTGTATTCGTAGTTCCCGAAACCTGATTGACTCGCTCTTCCCTGCCGCGTAGCATGGCCGTTGCACTTTGCCCTGGGCCTCCGCATGATCGGCGAAACCGTCTCCCACTATCGCATCCTGGAAAAACTCGGCGGCGGCGGCATGGGCGTGGTCTATTCCGCTGAAGATCTCCAGCTCGGCCGCCGCGTCGCTCTCAAGTTCCTGCCCGACGATCTGGCCAAAGATCCGCAGGTGCTCGAGCGCTTCCGCCGCGAAGCGCGCGCCGCCTCGGCCCTTGATCACTCCAACATCTGCACCATTCACGATATCGGCGAGCACAAGGGCAAGGCCTTCATCGTCATGCAGTTCCTCGAAGGCCAGACTCTGAAGCATCTCATCAGCGGCAGGCCCATGGAGATCGAGCGCCTGCTCTCGCTCGGCATCCAGATCGCCGACGGCCTCGACGCCGCTCACGACAAGGGCATCATCCACCGCGACATCAAGCCCGCCAACATCTTCGTCACCCGGCGCG
>Ga0187779_10000387_pt1 | contig 30335 bp, 31 predicted proteins | sample 1015_Q2_SP10_10__FD_132435 | JGI IMG/M metagenome (GOLD analysis project Ga0187779, IMG submission 132435) | Tropical peat soil microbial communities from peatlands in Department of Meta, Colombia - 1015_Q2_SP10_10_MG | ecosystem: Environmental > Terrestrial > Soil > Wetlands > Peat | place... | reverse complement strand
CGGCGGCGCCCCCCACGCCGTCTGGTCCTCCGTCGTATGGGCGTCGCTGACGAGGGTGGCGTCGTATCCCCTGACGAACGCGCCGTGGAGCGTCGAGCGGATGCACGCGTCGGTCTGCGCTCCGACGACGACGAGTCGCCCCACTCCGAGGCCCGACAGCACGGTCTCGAGGGTGGTCCCCTCGAAGGAGTCACCGTAGCTCTTCTCGACGAGCGGCTCGGCGGCGGCGGGAGCCAGCTCGGGGACGATCCGCCAGTCGTCGCTCCCCCGCGCAAGGCCGTCGTCGGAGTGCTGCACCCAGACGACCGGGACTCGTTCCCGTCGCGCCTTCTCGACAAGACTGCCGACGTTCGCGACGACCGCGTCTCGCTCGTGAGCCCCGTCGACGACGCCGTTCTGCACGTCGACGACGAGGAGTGCGGTGTTCGGCCGGCCCTCGAGTGTTGTCATGGTCTCCCTCGTTCATCGATCGGTCAGGGCGCCCAGAGCGCGCCCAGGTACGCGGCCGGATCGCCGGGCTGCCAGCGGCGGAGGAAGCGCTGGATCGGCGGGTGCACCACGATCCCGTCGAGCTCGTCGCGGAGGAAGAGCCGGTGGCCGCGCACCGCCGCGTCGTTCGACGTCACTGCCTCGAGCGAGCGGCCGGAGAGATCGCCCGCGAAGACGATGTGCACGACGTGCTTCGCCGTGAAGGTGCGCTCCGGCGAGATCGAGTCGACGATCGCGACCGGACCCTCGACCGGGATCTCGTCCACGATCCCGACCTCCTCGGCCAGCTCCCGGTGCAACGCGTCGACGAGGGTCTCGCCGGAGTTCACGCCGCCGCCGGGCAGGAGCCAGTACTCGCCGCGGTCGGCCTTCTCGTGGCGACAGAGCAAGATGCGGTCCTCCCAGCGGAGGAGCGCCGAGACGCGGATCCGCGGCTCCGCCGCCATCAGACCGCCGAGGAGCCGAACCCGCGCACGCCCCGCTCGCTCTCGGGCAGCTCGTCGACTTCGATCCCCTCGACGCCCGGCACCGCCAGGACGACGAGCTGGGCGATCCGCATGCCGGGCTCGACGACGAACGCCTCCCGTGCGTCGGTGTTCAGCAGCACGACCCGCAGCTCGCCGCGGTAGCCGGAGTCGACGAGGCCCGGCGTGTTCACGATCGTGATCCCGTGCCGGGAGGCGAGCCCGGAGCGCGGCTGGACGAACCCCGCGTACCCCTCCGGGATGGCGACCGCGAGGCCGGTGCCGACTGTCGCGCGCTCCCCCGGTCCCAGCTCGACCCGCTCGCACGCGGCGAGGTCGAGGCCCGCGTCGCCCGCGTACGCCTGGCTCGGCAGGACGGCGTCGTCGCGCAGACGGCGGATCGGAAGCTCGATCACGTACCGCCCGACGTCGCGCGCTCCGGCTCCGAGGCGGCGACGAGGTAGGACGCGAAACGCGGGATCTCACGGCGCGGCAGCCGTGCAACGAGCAGCACGCCCTCGCTCGTGTCCTCCCGCTGCTCGATCGGCGCGCCGAGCGCGTAGAGCTCGTTCAGCTTTCCGCCTTCACCGTACGGAAGCAGTAGGCGAACCGGCTCGTAGCGCTCGCCGAAGCGGTCCGCGACCCGCACGCGAAGCTCCTCTAGCCCTTCGCCGGTGATCGCGGAGACCAGGAGCGCATCCGGATAGCGGTTCGCGAGCCGACGGCGATGCAGGACGTCGACGGCATCGATCTTGTTCATGACGAGGTCGACCGGCAGGCGATCGGCGCCGATCTCCTCGAGTACGGCGTTCACGGCGGCGATCTGCTCGACGAGCTTCTCCTCCGGCGCCGACGCGTCCGCGACGTGCAGGACGAGATCGGCAACGAGCGTCTCCTCGAGCGTCGCTGCGAAGCCTTCGACGAGCTGGTGCGGCAGGCGCCGGACGAAGCCGACGGTGTCGGTGACGAGGTAGCGGCGGCCGTCGTGCTCGAAGCCGCGCGTCGTCGGGTCCAGCGTCTCGAACGGGCGGTCGCGCACCGAGACGTCCGCATCGGTGAGGGAGTTCAGGAGCGTCGACTTGCCGACGTTCGTGTAGCCGGCAAGCGCGACCGTTGGAGTCTCCGTGCGCCGCCGTTCCTTGCGGCGGATGTCGCGCTGCTTCTGCAGGCTCTCCAGGCGGCCGCGCAGGATCGAGACCCGCCGCCGCGCCATGCGCCGGTCGGACTCGAGCTGCGACTCGCCGGGGCCGCGTGTGCCGACGCCCCCGCCGAGACGCTCGAGGTGCTGCCACATGCCGCGCATCCGCGGCAGGTTGTACTCGAGCTGTGCGAGCTCGACCTGGAGCTTTCCTTCGGCGCTCACCGCGTGCTGGGCGAAGATGTCGAGGATCAGCTGCGTGCGGTCGACGACGCGGGCCTCGAGCTGATTCTCGAGCAGACGCTGCTGCGAGGGCGCCAGCTCGTCGTCGACGATCAGGACCTCCGCGCGCGCGTTCCCGTACGCCTGCCTGAGCTCGTCGAGCTTCCCTTTGCCGACGTACGTGCGCGGGTCGGGCTGGGTGCGGTGCTGGACGAGCCGGGCGACGGGCTCGACGCCCGCCGTGCGGCTGAGCTCCTCCAGCTCGGCGAGCTCGTCGTCGGGGTCGACGCCCTGAGCGAGGACGGCCAGGACAAAGCCGCGCTCGGGCTCGAGGCCCGGCGTCGGATCGGGCTGTCGCGCCGCCATATGGTCGTCATTATGACCTCTGCCGTGCCCGTTCCCGATCTCGCTGCCAGGACGCTGCAGCTCGTCGACGTCCTCTCCGAGAGCCGCCGCGAGGCCGAGCTCGTCGCCCTCGTCCGACGGCTCGCGCCCGGCCGCCCGCTCTACGACGACGGCGAGGTGCTCCTCTACGGCGAGCCCGGCGCGCCCGTCGTGCTCGCAGGCCATCTCGACACGGTGCCGGCGCAGGGCAACGTCCCCGGCCGGATCGAGGACGGCGCCGTGCACGGGCTCGGAGCGAGTGACATGAAGGGCGGTCTCGCGGTCATGCTGGAGCTGGCGCGCGCGCTGGCGCCCGCGCGTTATCTCTTCTTCACCCGGGAGGAGGTGCCGGTGGACGAAAGCCCACTGCCGGCCCTCTTCGACACCGGGCTCCTTGCCGGCGCCGGGCTCGTCGTCGTGCTCGAGCCGACCGATTGCATCCTGCACGCCGGCTGTCTCGGCAACCTCCAGGCGAAGGTGACGTTCCACGGGGAGAGTGCGCACTCCGCGCGTCCGTGGACCGGCCTCAACGCCGTCCACGAGCTCGTGCGCGGCCTGGAGACCGTCGTTCGACTCGAGCCCGTCGAGATCGAGCAGGACGGGCTCGTCTACCGCGAGGTCGTCAGCGTCGTCCGGGTCGAAGGCGGAATCGCCGCCAACGTCATCCCGGGGACGGCAAGCGCCGAGCTCAACTTCCGCTACGCGCCGGGCCGGTCACGGGCCGAGGCCGAGCAGCGACTCCACCTGCTCGTACCGCAAGGCGAGATGGAGATCCTCGCCAACTCGCCGTCGGCGCCACCCGGGCTCGCCTCTCCCCTTGCCGTCCGCCTGCGGGAGCTCGTGCCCGAGGTAGCGCCGAAGCAGGCCTGGACGCCCGTCGCGCAATTCGCGGAGCGCGGGCTCGCCGCGATCAACTACGGACCGGGCGCGACCGCGTACGCGCACAGGCAGGACGAGCAGGTGCCGATCGAGAGCCTCGAGCGCTCGTTCACGACCCTGCGCGCATTCCTCGATAGCGTCTGACCCGTGGTGATCCGGATCGCACCGACGCTCGCGGAGATGGCGACATACCCGTTCGTCCGGCTCGAGGAGGCGCGGCGGCGGCTCCTCGACGCCGGCGTCGCCGTCATCGACTTCGGCAAGGGCGACCCGAACGAGCCGACCGACCCCGCCATCCGGCAGGCGCTCGTCGACGCGCTCCCCGAGCGCTCGCCCTATCCGCTGGCCCAGGGCCTCCCCGAGCTGCGCACTGCGGCCGCTGGCTGGTGCAGGCGCCGCTTCGGCGTCGCGCTCGATCCGGAGACGGAGATCGTGCCGACCTACGGCTCGAAGGAGGCGATCTTCTCGCTCGCGCAGGTGCTCGTCGACCCGCACTCCCACAAGCGAACGGTGCTGTACGGCGAGCCGGCGTACCCCGTCTACGAGCGCGGCGCGCTCCTCGCGGGCGCCGAGGTGCATGCGCTGCCGCTCGTGCGCGAGCACGCGTTCCTCCCGGAGCTGCACGCGATCCCGCCGCGGGTGCTCGACCGGACAGCGATCTTCTGGGTCAACTACCCGAACAACCCGACGGGCGCGGTCGCGCCGCTCTCGTTCTACGAGCATCTCGCCGAGCTCGCCGAGCGGCACGACTTCGCGATCGCCTCCGACGAGGCGTACAGCGAGCTGTGGTTCGACGAACCGCCGCCGTCGGCGCTGCAGGTGGAGGACCGCTCGCGCGTGATCGTCTTCCAGACGCTCAGCAAGCGATCGTCCATGACCGGCTATCGCTCCGGCTTCGTCGCCGCGCCGGCGGAAGTGGTCGCCGCGCTCAAGTCGTATCGCCCCACCGTCGGCACCGCGCCGCAGGAGTTCGTTCAGCGGGCATCGGTCGTCGCCTGGAACGACGAGCGCCACGTTGCAGAGACAAGGGAGCGGTACCGGGCCAAGCGCGACGTGCTCATGCCGGTGATCGCGGCGAAGGGCTGGGAGATCGTTGCGAGCGAGTCGACGATGTATCTCTGGGTCGTCGCGCCCGACGACACCGTCGACCGGCTGCTCGAGCGCGGTGTCGTGGTGTCGCCGGGCACGTTCTTCGGCCCGAGCGGCGCGGGCTATGTCCGCTTCGCGCTCGTCCCGACGCTCGACGAGTGCAAGCGCGCGGCGGTGATACTCGCGGAGCTATGAGCACCGAAGAGACGATCGAGGCGCTCGACCGCGGCGAGCTGCGCGTCGCCGAGAAGGTCGACGGCGACTGGATCGTGAACGAGCAGGCGAAGGCCGCCATCCTCGACTACTTCCGGCTCCGCAGCCTCGAGGCGATCGAGATCGGCCCCTACGAGTACCTCGACAAGATTCCGCTGAAGCGGAACTACGCCGAGCTCGGCGTCCGCGTCGTGCCGCCGGCGACCGCGCGCTACGGCTCGTTTCTCTCCCCCGGCGTCGTGATGATGCCGAGCTACGTGAACATCGGGGCCTGGGTCGGGCCGAACACGATGATCGACACGTGGGCCACCGTCGGCTCGTGCGCGCAGATCGGCGCCGACGTGCACCTCGCCGGCGGCGTCGGCGTCGGCGGCGTCCTCGAGCCGCTGCAGGCCCGTCCCGTGATCGTCGAGGACGGAGCGTTCATCGGCTCGCGCTGCATCCTCACCGAGGGCGTGCTGATCGGGGAGCGCGCCGTTCTCGCGCCGAACGTCTCGCTGACCGGCTCGGTTCCGGTGATCGACGTCACCGGGGCGGAGCCGGTCGAGCACCGCGGCTACGTGCCTCCGTACTCGGTCGTCGTGCCCGGCACGCGGCCCAAGGACTTCCCCGCCGGGACGTACCAGCTCGGCTGCGCGCTCATCATCGGCCGGCGAAGCAAGCAGACCGATTCAAAGACATCGCTGAACGACGTCCTGCGCGAGTACGAGATCGGCGCGTAGATCCACCGCTCACGCCCGCTCGGCAGGGCCGATGAGCGTCGCCCTCCCGCCGTGCAGCCGCACACGCAGGTCCCCGCCGGTGAAGTGCACGAGCACCTCGCCCTCCGCATGCGTCGCCGCGGCCACGGCGACGGCGCTGGAGCCGGAGGCGGTCGTCTCCCCCACGCCGCGCTCCCATACGCGCGCCGTCACCTCGCCGGGAGCGTCCACGCGCACGACCTGCACGTTCGTCCGCTCAGGGAAACGCGGATGCGTCTCGAGCAGCGGGCCGATCCGCGCGATCTCGTCCGGGTCGCCGACGACTACGGCATGCGGGTTTCCGACCGACACGGGCGTCAGCTCGATGCCCGCGACGGACTCGGGCTCCCCCACCTCGACGGCGCCCAGGTCCGACTCGTAGAGACCGTCGTCGCCGTGCCGCACCTCGACGACGCGCGGCCCGACGTGGACGCGGGCGACCGAGCTCCCGGTTCGCTCCATCAGCCATGCTGCCGCGATGCGGGTGCCGTTGCCCGACATCTCGGCCCGCGAGCGGTCGGGGTTGACGATCGTGACGTCGACGTCGTCGCCGTCGACTCGGGTGATCTCGACGATGCCGTCCGTTCCTGACGGGTCGACGCCGCTCGAGTCGCCCTCATGAACGAGGTAGACGTTCCCGTGCGCGTGCCAGCGTGACGATGTCATCGGCGGTCTCGCCCGGCGGGCGATCGGCGTCGACCATAGCGAGGCCCGGCACGCGCCGCATCCACTTGCGCTGATACGCGGCGTAGCGCCGGGTGCGTACGACGAGCGCGGCGATCGCCTCCTCGCGCGGCAGCGTCGCGATCTCGTCGAGACCGAGCGTCTTGCGCGCGGTCGTCGAGATCGGGCCGGCGAGCGCGCGCCGCACCTCGTCTTCGACGCCGGCGTCGAACATTCCGCGCGTCCGCTCCTCTATCCGGCGCTCGAGCACGGCCTTCGGCACGTCGAGCCCGACGATCAGCGTCGGCCGGCGGGTCTCCTCGGCCCAGAGCCTGTCCTCGGCCGGCACGAGCGACTCGCCCGTCTCGGCAAGCTCGAGGGCCCGAAGCACCCGGCGGCGGTCGTTGACGTGCACGGCTGCGGCGGCACGTGGGTCGAGCTCGGCGAGGCGGGCGTGCGCGGCGTCGGGGCCGCCCTCGTCGTACAACAGCGCCCAGCGTTCGCGCGCCCCCGGCGCGGGCGCCGGCGGCAGTGCGAGGTCGGCGAGCGCCGCGCGGAGGTAGAGCCCTGTGCCGCCGACGACCACGGGTGTCCTGCCGACCGCGAGGATCTCGTCGATCGCGGCGTGCGCGAGTGCCGCGTACTCCCCCACCGATGCCTGGTGGTCGAGCGGCCAGACGGCCACGAGGCGCACATCCCCGGCGGGCTGGTTGGTGAGGATCGGCAGGCCCCGGTAGACCTGCATCGCGTCCGCGGACACGAGCTCGGCGGGGATCCGCTCGGCCACAGCCTCCCCGACGAGGGATTTTCCACTCGCGGTCGGGCCGAAGATGCCGATAACGGTCACCACAGCATTGTCCCGCGCCACGGCGCGGCCGGGAGAGGTGGTCGTGAGCATCGCGCAGCGCACTCGCAGGACGCATCTGGACCGAACGCGTGCCGAGGCGCTCGCGTTCGTCGCCGCCTGCACCGGGATCGCGCTCGCCACCCTGTTCACGGTCGCATGGGTGGCGGGTCTCGCAGCGGTCGGCGAGCGGCTTCGCTCCGTCCAGCCGTCCTGGTTCCTCGTCGCCCTCGCCGCGGAGGTCGTGGCATACGTCGGCTACGCGCTCGGCTATCGCGAGGTGGCCCGTGTCGAGGAGGGGCCGGACATGAGCCGCGGCACGGCGGCGGCGGCGGTTGCCGCCGGCTTCGGACCGTTCGTCGCCCGCGGCGGCTTCGCCGTCGACCTGCACGCGTTTCGCCAGACCGGCATCTCCGACCGGGATGCGCGCGTCCGCGTGCTCGGCCTCGGTGCGCTCGAGTACGCGCTGCTCGCACCCGCCGCCTGCGTCGCCTCGATCGAGCTGCTCGCCCGTGGCGCGCACACGCCGTCCGAAGGCTTCACGCTGCCGTGGGCCATCTTCGTCCCGCTGGGCTTCGCGGCCGCACTCTGGGCCGTCGGCCACCGCCAGCGCTTCCGCGGCAGGGGTGGCTGGCGCGAGCCGCTCGCGCAGGCGCTCGAGTCGGTGCACGTGCTCCGCTGCCTCGTCACGCGGCCGCGCCACGCCGCCGCGCCGCTCGGCACGGCGATGTACTGGTGCGGGGACATCGTCTGCCTCTGGGCGTGCCTGCACGCGTTCACGCACGGCATGCCGAGTGTGCCGCTGTTGCTGATCGGCTACGCGACCGGCTACGCGCTCACGCGGCGGACGCTGCCGCTCGCCGGCGCGGGAGCGGTCGAGGCGCTGCTGCCGTTCGCGCTGTCCTGGATGGGTATCCCGCTTGCAGCGGCTGTGCTCGCGGTGTTCGCCTACCGCGTCTTCAACCTCTGGCTGCCGATGGTGCCGGCCGCGCTGGGGCTGCGGTCGCTGCGCGCCGGCGGGGCTTAAGAAACGGCGACGGCGGCCTGGACGCCGCCGAGGGTCGTCGATGTCGCCCGGTCGATGACGACGTCGACGAGATCGCCGGCCGTAGCGGAACCGCTGAAGTTCACAGTGGTGTTGCGGCGGGTGCGTCCACGCAGGAATGCGGGGTCGGTGCGGCTCGGCCCCTCGACGAGCACCTCCTCGACCCGGCCGATCCGTTCCTCGTTGCGTGCGGCGGCGAGCCGCTGCACGAGCTCGACGAGCCGCTCGATTCGCTCGCGCTTCACCTCGTCCGGCACCTTGGGCATCGCCGCCGCGTCGGTGCCGGCGCGCGGCGAGTAGACGAACGTGAAGGCGCCGTCGAAGCCGACCTCCTCCACCACCTCGAGCGTCTCGCGGAAGTCGTCGTCGGTCTCGCCGGGGAAGCCGACGATGATGTCGGTGGTGAGCGCCAGGTCGGGGATGGCCGCGCGGAGCTCGTCGACGAGACGGAGGTAGCGCTCGCGTGAGTACGTGCGACGCATGATCTTCAGGATCCGCGTCGAGCCGGACTGGAGCGGCAGGTGCGCATGCTCGCAGACGGCGGCGCACTCGGCCATCGCCTCGATCACCGGCTGGCGGAAGTCCTTCGGGTGCGGACTCGTGAAGCGAATGCGCTCGATCCCGTCGACGCCGTCGCAGGCACGGAGGAGCTCGCCGAAGTCCGTGTGGGTGTCGGGCAGCAGGTCGCGGCCCCACGAGTTGACGTTCTGGCCGAGGAGCGTGATCTCGCGCACGCCGTCCTGGGCGAGCCGGGTCACCTCGGCGAGCACGTCGCCCGGGCGGCGGCTCACCTCCCGCCCGCGCACCGCGGGAACGATGCAGTACGAGCACGTCGAGTTGCAGCCCATCGAGATCTGCACCCAGGCCTGGAAGGAGCGTTCGCGGTGCATCGGCAGCGCGGCGGCGAAGGCCCGCTCCTCCCCGGTCCCGAACGCGCTCCGCGCGACGCCGAAGCCGCCGGCGCCGAGCCACTCGCCGAGATGGGGGATCGTGCCCGGCCCGAACGCGACGTCGACCTGCGGGTAGAGCGAGAACAGCCGTTCACGCTGCGCCTCCGCGTAACAGCCGCCGACGGCGATCACCATGTCCGGGTGCTCGCGCTTGCGCGCGGCCGCGTCGCCGAGGTACGCGGCGAGCTTCGTGTCCGGCTTCTCGCGGATCGTGCACGTGTTGAAGACGGCCACGTCGGCGTCGTCCGGGCTCGCCGCCTCGCCGAGCCCGAGCTCCTCGAGCATGCCCTTGATCCGCTCGGAATCGTGAGCGTTCATCTGGCAGCCGAAGGTCGTGACGGAATAGCGCTTCAACAGATGAGCCTCCAGCGCGCGTCGAAGGGCGAGTGGGACCCACGATAGCCAGAGGGCTCCGGCGGCGTGCCGCGCGAGGTCACGGATGGCTCGGCGGCTGCGGAGCCATCCGCGGATCTGCGCGAGGGCTTCGCCGATGCTCGCAGCGGCCCCCTCGGCTCGTAATCGCTCGGTCTCCGCGGCGCGAGCGTGAACGGTCTCGACATCGACGCCACCCTAGGCGGTCTACAGTGGCCGCGTGGCACGTGTCGGTCTGATGCTCTACACCGTTCGCGAGGAGTGCGAGCGCAACCTCGAGGAAACCCTGGACGCGGTCGCCCGTCTGGGCTACGAAGGCGTGGAGCTGTGGCAGCTGCACGGCCATGATGCAGCGCACGTGCGGGGCTGGCTCGACGGGAGCGGTCTCGTCGCCGTCGGGCGCCACGCGAACCTCCAGACGCTCGAAGCTCAGCTCCCCCAGCTCGCCGACGAGCTGGGCATGCTCGGCACGGACCGGGTCGCGCTCAGCTTCATCGAGCCTGCACCCGGTGCTGCCGAGCGCATCGCGGCCGTCGCGGAGACGGCAGCGGCGGCAGGCCTGCGGCTCGGCTTCCACAACCATGCGTCCGAGCTGCAGCCGTTCGGCGAGGGCGGCGGAACGTTCCTCGACCGGCTCCGCGAGCTGCCGCCGGACCTCCTCTGGCTCGAGCTCGACCTCGGCTGGGTCTGGCACGCCGGCGTCGACCCCGTCGCAGAGCTCGCGAAGACGAACGGCCGCTGCCCGCTCGTGCACGTGAAGGACTTCCGCAGCCGCGAGGACCGGGACGACGTCCCCATCGGCGACGGCGCGGTCGGCTACGAGCGCGTCCTGCCCGCAGCCCTGCGCGCGGGCGTGGAGTGGCTCGTTGTCGAGGAGGACGAGGTCGAGGAGCCTGCCTTCGACGCGGTCGCGCGCTCGCTGCAAGCCGTGCGCCGGTTGGTCGCAACGTCCCTGTGAGGGAGCCTGTGCGCGTCGGCGTCGTCGGCTGCGGCATGATCGCGAGACGCTACGTGACGGACTCGGCCGCCTTCGACACGTGGCAGCCGATCGCGTGCGCCGACCTCGACACCAGGAGCGCGGAGGCGTTCGCGGTCGAGCACGGGCTGCGCGCCGAGCCGGTCGACGAGCTGCTCGCGGACCCGGAGGTCGAGCTCGTCCTCAATCTGACGCCGCCGAACGCTCACGCTTCGCTGACGGCCTCCGCGCTCGCAGCGGCGAAGCATGTGTACTCCGAGAAGCCCCTGGCCGCGTCCGTCGTGGACGGACGCGCCCTCGTCGAGAAGGCGCAGCGGCTCGGCCTGCGACTCGGCTGTGCCCCCGACACGTTCCTCGGCGGTGCGTACGAGGCAGGAAGACGGCTCATCGAGGAGGGAGCGATCGGGGAGCCGCTCGGGGCAGCCGGCACGATGCTCGTCGGCGGCCCGGACTCGTGGCATCCGAACGCGGAGATGTTCTTTCGCGTCGGAGGCGGGCCGCTGCTCGACATCGCGCCCTACTACCTCACCGCGATCGTCGACCTGCTGGGTCGGGTCCAGTCGGTTTCCGGCTTCGCCGTCACGCGCACGCCGAAGCGGACGCTGGGAGCCGGCCCGCGGGCGGGCGAGACCTTCGCAGTCGAGGTGCCCACACACGCCGCCGTCGTGCTGCGGCTCGAGCACGGTGCGCTGGCCACGCTGACGGTCAGCTTCGAGGCACGCGGCCAGTACCTGAGCGGCATGGAGATCTTCGGCAGCGAGGCGACGCTCTACCTGCCGGATGCGAACAGCTTCGGCGGCGAGGTGAGCCTCCGCCGCGGCCGGGGCGAGCCCGAACCGGTCCCGTACACGGCCGACGGTGCGCAGGAGACACGCGGACTCGGATTGCACGAGCTCGTCGAGTCGATGCGCGCCGGGCGCCCCCACCGAGCGAGCGGCGCACTTGCGCTGCACGTCCTGGAAGCAGCCGACGCCGTCATCCGCTCGTCGACCGAGCGGGCCGTGATCGACCTCGGCTAGGCCGATTCCCCGCCCGCCGTCGCCTACCGGAGCTGCTTGGGAGTCAAGAAGGCGACGAGCACGGCGTCGCCCCGAGAGAGCTCGCTCCAGCCCGCCTTCGAAACGGTGAGGGCTGCGAGTGCCGCGGTCGGGAACTTCGCCTCGAGCAGCGAGAGCTCCTCGCCGGCCGACGCGAGCAGCAGTGCAAGGTCCTGCAGGCCGGGGTTGTGCCCGATCAGCAGCACCGACGCCGCCCCGTCAGGCACCGCCCGCAGGCGCTCGAGCAGCGTGTCGGCGGTGGCTGCGTAGAGCTCGTCCTCCACCACAACCGTCGTCGTGGCGCCGAGCGCGGGGCGCACGACCTCGAGCGTCTCGCGCGTGCGCACGGCGGAGGAGCACAGGACGAGGTCGGGCTCGATTCCGAGTCGGACGAGATGCTCGGCGATGCGCTTCGCGTCCCGGCGGCCCCTCGGCGCCAGCGGCCGCTCCCGGTCGGGCAGCGCCGGATCCGACCAGCTCGATTTCGCGTGCCGGAGCAGATAGAGGCTGTGCATGACGGCCGGCCTCCCAGTGTACGGAAGGCGCGGAGCTCCTGATCAGCCGGTGACGTGGTGGTGCACGAGGGAGGCGAGGCTCGGCGCGTTTCGGATCGACGGGCTCAGCGTCCCCCAGATCGCGAGGACGATGCCGCACGCGGTGAAGACCGCACCCGTCGTGCGCAGCGACACCGAGCCGAGCAGGAAGCCCGCCAGGAGCGGGCCGAGCGGCGCGACGAGAAGCGCGATGCTGCCGCGGACGCTTTCCACGCGCCCGATCAGGCGATCCGGGGTCACCGCGACGCGGTAGCCGTCCACGACCGAGTCGGTGACGGGCGCCGCGATCCCGAACGGCACGATCGCTCCGGTCAGGACGTAGACGTCGGGCCGGACGAGGAAGGCGACGGTGCCGAGCCACGTCCAGAGCTCGATCAGGATGATCGTCCGCGTCGACAACCAGCGGCGGAAGAGCGGCGAGAAGAGCGAGCCGGCGAGCGTGGAAACGCCGAACACCGCGACGAGCAAGCCGATCTCGCCGCCGGAGAGACCCTGCCGTGTGCCTCCGACCACGATCACGAGCAGCAGGCCGGGCATCGCGAAGTTGCCGAGACCGTAGATCAGCGCGCACGTACGCAGGAACGGCCGGCTCCACAGGAACCGTACGCCCTCGGCGATCTGCGCGCGCAGCGGCGACGTGTCGGCTTCACGCTCCTGCTGGAACGGAGTTCGCATTCCGAGCAGCGAGAGAATCGAGAAGGCGTACGAGACCGAGTCGACGAGGAACGGGATCGCGCGGCCGAGCGCGAAGAGCACCCCGCCGAGCGGCGGCCCGGCGAGCCGCACCGTGGACGCGCGCGCCTGCTGCGCGCCGACGGCCGCCGGCAGCTGCTGCGACGGCACGACCGAACGCAGCGCGCCGGCCGCTGCAGCGCTGAAGAACACCGATCCGCTCCCCTCTACGAATGCGACGATCGGGATCTGCCACGAGGCGAGCCGGTGGAGGAGGATCGTCACTGCAAGGCTCGCGATCGCGAGCGCACGCAAGCCGTCTGCCGTGATCATCAGACGCCTGCGGTTCAGACGGTCGGCGGCGAACCCGGCGACGAGCCCGAAGACCGCGTTCGGCACGAGCCGCGCGAAGGCCACCACACCCGCCTTCGCCGGCGAGTGCGTCGTCGCCAGCACGAGCAGCGGATACGCGATGGTCGTCGACGCCGTGCCGGCGGTGGACAGAAGCCTTCCGGTCTCGAGCAGCACGAAGTCGCGATTGCGTCGCAGCGGCACAATTCGGGAGCCGGGAGACACGACCGGCGGACGTTACCGGTCGGTCCCGTCGTATTGTCTCGGCGTGAGGATTCGTGCAGCGGTCCTGGAGGCGTTCGGGAAGCCGCTCGTCGTCCAGGAGGTCGAGCTTGCAGAGCCGCGTCCCGGCGAGGTGCTCGTCAGGCTCGCAGCGTGCGGCGTCTGCCACACGGACCTCTACACGGCATCGGGCGCGGACCCGTCCGGCTACGCGCCGGCCGTCCTCGGTCACGAGGGCGCAGGCGTCGTCGAGCGGGTCGGCGAGGGTGTCACCTCCGTGCGACCGGGAGATCACGTCGTCACGCTGTTCTCACCGCAGTGCCGCGAGTGTGTCCACTGCCGCAGCCCGCGCACGAACCTCTGTCTCGCGATCCGGGAGCAGCAGAATCTCGGCTGTCTGCCCGACGGCACGACACGCCTCGTGCGCGACGGCGATCCGATCCGGCACTTCATGGGCACCTCGGCGTTCGCCGAGTACACGGTCATGCCGGAGATCGCGCTCGCGCACGTCACGCCGGACGCGCCCTTCGAGCACGCGGCGCTCTTCGCCTGCGGCCTCTCGACGGGGCTCGGTGCCGCAATGTTCACGGCCCGCGTCGAGCCTGGCTCGACCTGCGTCGTCTTCGGCGCGGGCATGGTCGGCCTCGGCACGGTCGCCGGCTGCCGGCTCCAGGGCGCGGAGCGGATCGTCTGCGTCGACCTGTCGGCGGAGCGGCTCGCGCTCGCACGCGGGCAGGGCGCGACCGAGACGCTAACGGGCGGCCCCGACGCCGTCGCGGAGATTCTCGAGCTGACCGGCGGCTTCGGCGCCGACTACACCTTCGAGGCCACCGGCAACGTCGCCGTGATGCGCCAGGCGGTGGAATCGGCCCGCATGGGCTGGGGCCTCTGCACGATCGCCGGCGTCGCCGGCAAGGGCGAGACACTCGACATCGTGCCGCGCTACCTCATCACCGGGCGGCGCGTTTGCGGATCCTCGTTCGGCGGCGTCAAGGGCCGCGACCAGGTGCCGCAGCTCGTGCGGATGGCGCTCGACGGCCTCATCGACGTGGCACCGTTCATCTCGCGCACGCTGCCGCTCGACGAGGTCAACCGCGCGTTCGAGCTGCTCGAGGCGCAGGACGGCATTCGCAGCGTCATCCGCTTCGGCTGAGCGGCCGCAGCGTTCAGTTCAGGTTTGCGCCCGCGACGCCGACAATGCGGAGATGAGCAGGCATCGGCAGGCGGCCGGTATCGCAGTGGCCCTCTACCTCGCGATCGGCGCGTGGATGGCCTACGCCGTCGGTGACCAGCGGCACGGCACCAGCGGGATCCACTCCCTCGATCCGATCTTCGCCGCGATCACCGTGATCGTCTACCTCGGCGGCGGCGCGCTTCTGTTCAGAGGCGTGCGGGCCGGCAAGAGATGGTGGATCCTGCTCGTGCCGGTCGCCGCCGTCCCCGTACTCCTGACCGCGCTGATCGCCTCCGTGCTCATGCTCGGCGGGCGCTTCTAGGGCTCGGCCGGCTATTCGCCCCAGGCGGCCTGCACCGGCGCGTCTTCCTCGCCGGGCTCCTCTGCCTGGGCGAGGCCGCCGAGATTGCGGGCGACGTCGACCGCGCGGCTCTCCCGGATCACCGTCACCTTCACCTGGCCGGGATACTCGAGCCGGTCCTCGATCTCGCGGGCGATCTCGTGCGAGAGCAGCGCGGCGCCGTCGTCGTCGAGCTCCCCCGGCTGGACGATCACGCGAATCTCGCGGCCGGCCTGCAGCGCGTACACCTTGTCCACGCCCGGCTTCGACGCCGCCAGCTCTTCGAGCGACTCGAGCCGCTTGATGTAGTGCTCGAGGCTCTCGCCGCGCGCGCCCGGCCGTGACGCCGAGATCGCGTCGGCGGCGATCACGAGCACCGCCTCGACGGTCTGCGGCTGCACCTCGTAGTGATGTGCCTCGATCGCGTGCACGACACCCTGCGTCTCGCCGTAGCGGCGGGCGAGCTGCGCGGAGATGAGGGCGTGCGAGCCCTCGACCTCGTGCGTCATCGCCTTGCCGAGGTCGTGCAGCATCGCGGCACGCTTCGCCGTCTTGACGCTCGCGTCGAGCTCGGTCGCCATGATCCCCGCCAGGTGGACGACCTCGAGCGTGTGCTTGAGCACGTTCTGCCCGTAGCTCGTGCGGAAGCGCAGCCGGCCGAGGATCTTCACGAGCTCCTCGTGGAACGGGCCGCAGTTCGCCTCGAAGACGGCCTGCTCCCCCGCCTGCCGCACGACGTCCTCGATCTCCGCCTTCGACTGGTAGTAGGTCTCCTCGATCCGGGCCGGGTGGATGCGCCCGTCCTCGATCAGCCGCGTCAGCGTCAGGCGCGCGACTTCGCGGCGCAGCCCGTCGAAGGACGAGAGCACGACCGCGTGCGGCGTGTCGTCGACGATGAAGTCGACGCCGGTCAAGTGCTCGAGAGCGCGGATGTTGCGACCCTCGCGGCCGATGATGCGCCCCTTCATGTCGTCCGACGGCAGCTCGATCACGGTGACGGTCGTCTCCGCGGCATGGCTCGCCGCGACACGCTGGAGCGCGTCGGCGACGAGGTTGCGCGCCAGCCGCTTCGACTCGACGCGCGCCTCCTCCTTGAGCATCCGGACCCGGCGGGCGAGGTCGTGGCGCACGAGCTCCTCGCCGCGCTCGAGCAGATGCGCCTTCGCCTCCTGCGCGCTCATGCCGCCGATCCGCTCCAGCTCGGCCTGCTGCGCGTGCTTTGCCTGCTTGAGCTCGTCCTGGAGCTGGCGCAGGTGGGTCTCACGGTCGGCGAGCCCCTGGTCCTTGCGACCGAGCTCGACGAGCTTCCGCTCGATCTCCTCTTCCTTCGCGAGAACGCGCTCCTCGATCTTCAGCACCTGCTCGCGCCGGTCGGCGAGCTCCGCGTCGATCTCGGTCCGCAGCTTGACGGCCTGCTCGCGCGCCTCGATGTGGGCCTCGCGGCGGACCGCCTCCGCCTCGCGCTCGGCGTCCTCGATCAGCTGCCGGCGGATGCGGCGGGCCTTGCCGACGCCCGTCGCGCCGAAGACCTGCACCGCGAGGAGCGCAAGCACCGCTCCCACGGCGATTCCGATGGCGACCCCGATCCCGATCAGCACGGTGCCCGCTCCTGACTCGATTGGGCTGTTGCGGCGTTGTACGGCCGCCGTTCCACCGGGCATCACGCCGGCTCGGGATCTCCGAAGTCGCTCGATTGCGGCGCGCGGGCGCGCGCCAGCCGTGACGGTGCTACCTCGCGGGCAGCCTCCGTCGGCTGCGTCTCGAAACGGTCGTGGTGTCGGCTCTCACGTGTTCAGCGATTCGGAAAAAGTCCGTATGCAGGCAAAATGTCGGGTGAAACGTGTGAAGCATCGTAGCGCCGATCAGGACTCTTCCGCAAATCCCCCCAGCCCGTCCTCGACGGAGCCGGCGTCGAAGCCCCTGGCCGCGAGCCAGCGGGCCGCCCGGGCGTCCCGGCCGCGCTGCTCGACGAGCCGCCGCACCCGCTGCCGCTCCGGCTCGAGTCGGGCGAGCGCTGCCGCCACGGACTCGCCGGCCAGGCCCCTGTGCTCGAGATCGACGCGGATGGCGGCGTCTCCGTACCCGCGCTCGGCGAGCGCCTGCGCCCGCGCCGCGGCGAGGCGATCGTCGTCGACGAGCCCGGCCCGTTCGAGCGTCTCGAGCACCTCCCTGCGAGGGCGCGGTGCGACCCCGGCGGCGCCGAGGCGATCGTCGAGCGACCGCCGCGAGCGGTCGCTCACCGTGAGCGCGCGCAGCGCGCGCGTCAGCGCGTCTGCCCGCCGTAGCTCTCGCCCGAGCGTGCGCGCCGTCTCGCGGTCGAGCGGGCGCCCGACGCACAGCCTGCTTCGTACCACCACCTCTGTCGGCACGAGGCGCCAGAGGACTCCGTCGAGCTCGACCTCGACCCGCCCGCGCGGCCGCTTGCGCAGCGCGGTCACGGTCCTCGGCGGCTGCGCCACTGAGAACTAGGGCGACGTCACCGGCTCGGGTTCCCCGACGAGCACGGCTTCCGCCCTCTCCTTCTTTCCGTTCGTGCTCGGCGCCTCGGCGGCGGGCGGCAGCAGCCGGGCGGAAACGATCTGCTCCGGCCCCAGCTCGATCTGGATCTGCTGCAGGATCTGCTGCGTCACGTCCGGATGCTCGCGCAGGAACGCGGTCGCGTTCTGACGGCCCTGGCCCAGCCGCTCGTCGCCGAAGCTGAAGTACGAGCCCGACTTGACCACGATCTTCCGGTCGATCCCCGCGTCGAGCACGGTGCCTTCCCAGGAGATGCCGGAGCCGTAGATGATGTCGAACTCGGCCTGCTTGAACGGCGGCGCGACCTTGTTCTTCACGACCTTGACGCGGACGCGGTTGCCGATCGCCTCGACGCCCTCCTTCAGCGTCTCGATGCGCCGGATGTCGAGGCGCACGGAGGCATAGAACTTCAGCGCACGACCGCCCGGCGTCGTCTCCGGGTTGCCGAACATGACGCCGATCTTCTCGCGCAGCTGGTTCGTGAACAGACAGATCGTGTCGGTGCGGTTGAGCGTGCCGGCGAGCTTGCGCAGCGCCTGGCTCATCAGCCGCGCCTGGAGGCCGACGTGCGAGTCTCCCATCTCGCCCTCGATCTCCGCCTTCGGCGTCAGCGCCGCGACGGAGTCGATCGCGACGACGTCGAGCGCGCCCGAGCGGATCAGCAGCTCGGTGATCTCGAGCGCCTGCTCGCCGGTGTCCGGCTGCGAGACGAGGAGATCGTCGATGTTGACGCCGATCTTCTTCGCGTACGCGGGGTCCATCGAGTGCTCCGCGTCGATGAAGGCGCAGATGCCGCCGCGGCGCTGCGCCTCGGCGATCACGTGGTAGACGAGCGTCGTCTTTCCCGACGCCTCGGGGCCGAAGACCTCGACGATGCGGCCGCGGGGCAGGCCGCCGATCCCGAGCGCGAGGTCGAGCTGGAGCGAGCCGGTCGAGACCGCACCGACCGACACCGACGGGCGGTCGTTCATCTTCATGACCGAGCCCTTGCCGAACTGCCGCTCGATCTGCCCGAGCGCGACGTCGAGTGCCTCTTGCCTGTCCACCTATCGACCTCCTAGCGCAACCGATTCGAGAACCTCGTACTGCGCCCCTCCCGGGCGCAGCCGTGACAGATAAGCAGCCGCGTCGGACGGAACGCACGTTCCCAGAGCCGGCGGCTGGAGCCGCAGCCCCGGGCGCTGCCGATAGCGTGCCACCGTGACGTGCGGAAGCCAGGGACGGCCCTCGCGGCGGTAGACGCCGAGCCGCTCCAGGCCGGTTTGGACGGCGTCGGCGACGGCGGTCACGCGCCCTCCCTCGTCGTCGAAGACGAGCATGGCGACGCTGCGGGTCTCCCGGTACCGGGCCGGGGTGAGACGCAGATCCGGCGCGGCAGCGGCCGCGGCCTCGCGCAGCACCTGCACGATCGCGTGCAGCTCTTCGCCGGGACGGTGGCCGAGGAAGGCGAGCGTGAGATGGAGATGGTCGCGCGCGACGATGCGCACGCCGTGGAGGTGGCGGCGCTGCCAGGCCTCGATCCCGTCGAGCACGGGCCCGGGCAGGCGCAGCGCGAGGAAGAGCCTGAGCCGTTCATCGCCGCCCACGCTAGCGGGCGAGCTCATACGCCTTCGTCGCGACTCCGTGTCAGCAGACGCCGCACGAGGTGGAGCGCGCCGACGGTCGAGCGGGCACGGATCGACACGCGGTCGCCGGGGAAGCTGAACTCGTGCCCGTGCCCGCCGTCGGGGCCCTCGGCGTGGAGGAAGACGAGCCCGACGGGCTTCTCGGGCGTGCCGCCGTCGGGCCCCGCGATGCCGGTCACCGCGACCGCGACGTCCGCGCCGAGCCGTTCCCGCGCGCCGCGCGCCATGGCCTCCGCGACCTCGGCGGAAACCGCACCGTGTGCGGCGAGGAGCTCCTCGGGCACGCCCAGCTGCGAGACCTTCAGCGCGTCCGAATATGCCACCACGCCGCCGACGAACGCCCCACTGGCACCCGCCAGGCCGGTGAGCCTCGCCGCGACCATCCCGCCTGTGCAGGACTCGGCAGTCGCCATGCGCAGTCCCCGCGCGCGCAGGAGCGCGAGGACGTGCGCTTCGATCGGCTGCTCGTCCCGCGCATAGAGCCACTTCTCGGTGCTCCGCAACAGCCCCGCTTCCAGCTCCTCCGCACGTGCTTCGCTCCCCGGCTCGACGACGAGGTCGACGTGGATCTCGAAGTCGCGCGCGCAGATCGTCGCCTCCACCCCGTCCCCGTCGCCGCCCGCGTCGGCGAGCGCGCGCGCGACCGCCGACTCGCTGACGCCGAAGAAGCGGAGCACACGCCGGCCCGGCGGCCGTGCCCTCGCCAGGAGGGCGCTGAACGCGTCGGTCTCGAGCGCGCGCGGCCACAATCGCTGCAGCTCGGAGGGCGGGCCCGGCAGCAGCACGACGAGGCGCCCGCCGCCGTGCGCCACGAGCAGTCCCGGCGCGGTGCCCGCGAGGCCGAGCACGATCGCACCGTCGGGAATCGTGGCCTGCTTCGTCACGCCGGCGTGGAAGTCCGCATACGGGCGCTTCAGCCGCTCCGCGGCCGCCCGCGAGACCGTCTCGATCTCCCGCTCCAGCCCCTCGTCCACGTGCAGGCCGACGCCGAGCGCCCGCGCGACGAGCTCGACCGTGCGGTCGTCGTGGGTCGGGCCGAGCCCGCCCGACACGAGGCATGCGTCCGCGACCAGCGCGTCCCGCAGCGCCGCCTCCAGCTCCTCGGGCCGATCCCCGACGACCGCGATCCGCGCGGGCTCGAGGCCGAGCCGGAGCGCCTCGCGCGCGAGGAAGGGGCCGTTCAGGTCGCTTCGCTCGCCGCGCACGAGCTCGCTCCCCGTGGCGACGACGACGGCGCGCGGCCGCTGTTTCAACCGCCGGCGAGGGCCGTGCGCGACGGCGTGACGATGACCTTCAGGCTTGCCCGCGCGGGCAGGGAGACGGCCTTCCCGTCGAGCTTGAGCTCGAGACGCCGCGGGTGCTTGATCCAGATCCAGAACCGCTGGCCCGCGAGGTAGTTCGCCTCCCCGGCGCGCAGCGTGCCCTGGTACAGCATCCCGCCCGTCGCCGAGCTTCGGCGGATCTCGAGATACGTGCCCGGGCCGGAGAAGACCAGGCCGCGGAGCACCGTCGGCGCCGACTGCGCCGGCACGACGGGCGGCGTCGAGCCGGACGAGTCGCCGCCTCCGAACTTCCACGCGACGATCACGAGCGCCGTCAGCGCCGCGATCCCTGCGAGCGCCAGCAGCACGGCCTTGCGCTCGATCCCGCGCTGGCGTCGCGCGCGCGGCGAGGCGCGGCGCAGCGGCGTCTCGTCGAGGCCGTCGACGACGAAGCGCGAGTTGTACTCGTCGACGTACAGCTGGCCGTCGAGGCCGAGGAAGTCGGCGTACGCGCGCAGGAACCCCTTCACGTACGGCTGCGCCGGCAGGACGGCGAACTCCTCGTCCTCGAGCGCGCGGATGTACCGCGCACGGATCTTGGTCGCGAGCTCGACCTGCGGGTAGTCGAGGCCCTGTCGGACCCGGGCCTCGCGCAGGCTGTTGCCGATCTCGAACACGAGCCCTCATTGTAGAGCCCCGCTCCACGCCTAGTGCGCCGGCGGCCGGAGCACTGCGAACTGGTCGGTGATCTCGAGCGCCTGTGACCGGAACCGGTAGAGCGTCGCCGGACGGCCGCCGCCGCTGCCGTAGCGGCGGCGAGCGCCGGTGTCCACGAGGAGTCCGCGCCGCAGGAGCACGCGCTGCACGTTCGTGGCCGACACCGCGTGCCCCAGCGCGGCGCTGTAGAGGTCGCGCAGCTCCGCGATCGTGAACACCGGGGGTGCGAGCGCGAAGCCGAGGTTCGTGTACGAGAGCTTCGCCTTCAGCCGTGCGACGGCCGCGAGGAGGATCGTCTCGTGGTCGAACGCGAGCGCGGGAAGGCGGTCGACCGGGTGCCAGGCCGTGTCCGGTGGCACATGAGGGTCGACGCCGGCCGGGACGAGGCCGAGATAGCCCGTGGCGAGCTCGCGCCGCAGCGGGTCGCGCTCCGGGTCGCTCCACGTCTCGAGCTGCTCGAGGTGCGACACCTCGCGCACGTCGACCTTCTCGGCGAGGTGGCGGCGGATCGACTCCTCGAGCGCCTCGGCCGGGTCGAGCGCTCCCCCGGGCAGCGCCCACGCGCCCGCGTACGGCTCGCGTGCCCGCTGCCAGAGCAGCGCCTCGAGCCGGCCGTCGCGGATCTGGAGCACCGCGGCCAGCACGGCGTGCGTCATCGGCTTCGGTCGGGAGGTGGCGGCCATGTAGACTTCGTCCCATGTTATCGCCTTTGAGGAGAAAACCGCAGAGCGAGCGGGCACACGACCTCGTGATCGTCGGCGCCGGCGTCGCCGGCCTCTATGCCGCGCTCGCCGCCTCCGCCCGCGGGGCCTCGGTGCTCCTGCTCGCGAAGGGGCACCTGCGCTCTTCGAACAGCTACGCGGCGCAGGGCGGGATCGCCGCGGCCGTCGGCCCGGACGACCTCCCGGAGCTCCATGCCGAGGACACGCTCGCCGCCGGACGCGGCCTCTGTCGCCCGAGCGCCGTGCGTCTCCTGACGGAGGACGCGCCGGCCCGCATCGCGGAGCTCGCCTCGCTCGGCGTCGGGTTCGACGCCGGCCTGGCCCGGGAGGGCGGTCACTCCCGCCGCCGTGTCGTGCACGCCGGGGGCGCCCGAACCGGAAGCTGCATCGCCGACGCGCTCGCGCGCTCGGTCGCGGCCGCGCCGCGCATCGAGGTCGCCGAGGCCGAGCGGGCGATCGGCCTGCGGCTGGCGGGCGGCCGCTGCGCCGGCGTCGTCACGGCCGGGCGCGAGGTGCCGGCGCGAGCGACGCTGCTCGCGACGGGCGGCTACGCGGCCCTGTGGGAGCGGACGACGAACCCGCGCGGGGCGGTCGGCGACGGCCTGCTGCTCGCCTACCGTGCCGGGGCGGCGCTCGCCGACCTCGAGCTGATGCAGTTCCACCCCACCGCGCTCCTCGACGACGGCTTCCTGCTCTCCGAGGCGCTGCGCGGCGATGGTGCCCTCCTGCTCGACGCACGGGGCGAGCGATTCACCGACGAGCTCGCGCCCCGCGACGTCGTGGCTCGTGCGATCGCGGCGCGTGACAGCGCCGGGCTCGACCTCCGCCCCGTCGCGCTCGACCGCTATCCGACGCTCGTGGCGACGCTCGAGCGTGCCGGGTACGACCCGGCCGACCGGCCGATTCCGGTCGCGCCCGCGGCGCACTACTCGATCGGCGGCATCGTCACCGACCTCGACGGACGCACCTCGCTGCCCGGCCTCTACGCCGCCGGCGAGTGCGCCTGCACGGGTGTCCACGGCGCGAACCGGCTCGCCTCGAACTCGCTGCTCGAATGCGTCGTCCTCGGCCGTCGGGCGGCGCTGGCGGCGATCGGCGAGCCCCGACCGGCGAGGGCCGCCGACACGGTGCTCGCGGAGGAGGCTCCGCCCTCGCCCGAGGTGCGGCAGGCGCTCTGGCAGGAGGCGGGCCTGATCCGCAGCGCAGAGGGGCTCGAGCGGCTGCTCGACGCGCCCCATCCGCTCGCCCGCCTGATCGCGCGCGGCGCGCTCGAGCGCCGTGAAAGCCGCGGCGTCCACTTCCGCGAGGACTTCCCGGCCGAGGACGCCGAGCCCGTCCACGTCGTGCTGCGCCGCGGCGAGCCGCCGGTGAGGCAACGATGGAGCTGACGCAGGAGACAATCGAGCGCGTCGCCGCCGCCGCGCTCGCGGAGGACATCGGAGCCGGCGACGCAACGTCCGAGGCGCTCGTGCCCGCGGGGAGTCGTTGCCGCGCGCAACTGCAGCTCGAGGAGCGCGGCGTCGTCTGCGGCGTGCCGGTCGCGGCTGCGGTCTTCCGCGCCCTCGATCCCACCGCACGCATCGAGCCCGCCTTCCCCGAGGGAGCCCTGGTGACGGAGACGCCGGCCGTCGTCGCCGAGATCGAGGGCGACGCACGCGCGGTGCTCAGCGGCGAGCGCGTTGCCGTCAACCTCGTCGGCCGGCTCTGCGGCGTGGCGACGCTCACGCGCACGTTCGTCGATCTCGTCGACGGCACCGCTGCCACCATCCTCGACACGCGCAAGACGACGCCGGGACTGCGCGCGCTCGAGAAGTACGCCGTTCGGTGCGGCGGCGGCAGCAACCACCGCGCTGGGCTCGACGACGCGATCCTCGTCAAGGAGAACCACCTACGCCTCGCCGGCGGCATCGCCGCCGCGCTCGCCGTGCTCGCCGAGCGGAACGGCGCGCTTCCGGTCGAGGTCGAGGCGGAGACGCTCGCCGAGGTGCAGGAGGCCCTCGGCGCGGGCGCAGAGCGCATCCTGCTGGACAACATGAGCCCAGCCGAGACGGCGGCCGCCGTCGCGCTCGTGGCCGGCCGCGCGAAGCTCGAGTCCTCCGGGGGCATCTCACCCGAGACCGTCCGCGCCTACGCCGAGACCGGCGTCGACTTCATCTCCGTCGGCGCGCTCACCAACCGCGCCCGTTCGCTCCACCTCTCCCTGGAGGTCCTGTGACCGCGCTCGACGTCGCATCCCTGCACGACGAGATCCACGCGCTCGCGCGTGAGCGCGACGCCGTGATCCTCGCGCACAACTACCAGCGCCCGGAGGTGCAGGACGTCGCGACGTACGTCGGAGACTCGCTCGGGCTCTCGCGCCAGGCGGCGGCGACGGACGCGTCCACGATCGTCTTCTGCGGCGTCCACTTCATGGCCGAGACTGCGGCGATCCTCAGTCCCGAGAAGACGGTTCTCCTCCCCGACCCCGATGCCGGCTGCTCGCTCGCGGCGTCGATCACGGCCGACGAGCTGCGCGAGTGGAAGGGCCGGCATCCCGGCGCCGTCGTCGTCTCGTACGTCAACACGAGCGCCGAGGTGAAGGCCGAGAGCGACTACTGCTGCACGTCGGGGAACGCGCGGCAGGTGATCGAGGCGATCCCGCCCGAGCAGGAGATCCTCTTCCTGCCCGACCTCTACCTCGGGCTCTGGCTCGAGAAGGTGACCGGCCGCAAGCTGATCGTGTGGATGGGCGAATGCCACGTCCACGCGGGCATCCGCCCGGCCGACATCGACCGCGTGCAGGCGGAGGCGCCGGACGCGGAGCTGCTCGTGCACCCCGAGTGCGGCTGCGCGAGCCAGGCGATGGCGTTCGGCAACGAGCGGACGCACATCCTCTCGACCGAGCAGATGGTCAACTTCGCGAAGCGGTCGCAGAAGACCCGCTTCGTGGTCGCCACCGAGACCGGAATCATCCACCGCCTCGAGCGCGAGGTGCCGGGGAAGCGCTTCGAGCCGATCCGCGAGGACGCCGTCTGCCGCTACATGAAGCTGACGACCCTCGAGAGGGTGCGCGACTCGCTGCGCGAGGGCCGGCACCGGATTGTCGTCGACCCGGACACCGCCGCGAAGGCGCGACTCGCCCTCGAGCGGATGGTCGCGATCGGCGCCTGAGCCGCACGGGCGGCGCCATCATCAAGGCCAGCGCGCCGGCCCTCTCGCCGAGAACCTCGTACGGGATGGCGGCGTACGCCCTCGACGGCAACGTCGTCTGCTTCTTCCAGAGCGCGCGGACGTTCAAGACGAGGTATGCGACGTTCGGCTCCAGCGACGCGGCGAGCCTCGACGAAGGCGCCATGTGGCCGACCGCCTTCGCGCTGAGGACGTTGACCGCCGCCGACCTAGGCCGGGGCTGTGGGTGGCCGCGAGCGACCTAGGCTCGACCACAGCCACGCAGCGAATCCGAGCGCGACGACCGCGAGCAACAGCAGGATCCACTCGACCGGGGTGGATGCGCTTGTGTGGAGGACTATCCGACTCGAACCGGGTGGTCCGAGGAGGGCCGACGGCGGCGACGGAACGTGAGGCGGTGTTGGTCTGGACGTTCTGGACGCGACGACCGACACCGTGGGCTGCCCGGTCAGGAGCAGCAGCGCCGCCACGATCAGTGCGATCGCTGCAACGGCGGTGAATGCCACGAGGACGATCGGCCTGCGGCCGGCGCTCCCTCGGCCGGCCGGCACCGGGACGATCCCCCGTTCGGCCGCCCAGGAGGCAGCGAACGAACGCGGATCAAAGGCGCTGCTTCCGAGCAACTCCTCGGCGGAGACGCCGTCGGCCTCGGCTTCGCCGAGGTCGGAGGCAAGGTCCGCCGCCATCTCCTCGGCGAGCGGATCGGGGACGCCGAGGCGCTTCCACTCCTGGCGGCACAGCTCGACGAAATCACTCATGAGGCCACCTCGACCTTGACAGGGGCGAGCACCGCATCGACAGCGTCGCGGGCCGCACGCCACTCGGACACCCCGAGCGCGAGTGCCAGCCGCCCGGTGCTCGAGGGGCGGTAGTACTTCCGCGGCGGCCCACCGTTGCTCGCGGCCCGGTATGTCTCGACGAGACCGTCACGCTCCAGGCGTCCCAGCAACGGATAGATGGAGCCCTCGCCGACGATCGCAAGACCGCGGTCACGCAGTCGCTTGGTCATCTCGTAGCCGTACGCCGGTCCCTCGTCCATCACTGCGAGCAGGCAAAGATCAAGCACGCCGCGGAGCAGCTCGGTTCGTCGCTGAGAGCCAGGTGCCATGCACCACAAGCTAGCAGGCAGACCCTTGCCTCGCCAGCCTTTTGGAGGCGGCCGATCAGGGCAGCCAGGCGATGCCGCCGGCTGCTTGGTGGCCGGGGGGCCCGAGCCAGCTGAATCCGCCGGCGACGACGAGGCCGCCGGAGACAGGGACGATCGCGTTCGCCTCCCCGTCGCCGTCGATGTGCCACGGCTCGACCTGACCGGTCTCGGAGACTGCGCCCAGCGTGTGGGCCAGGTCGCTGACGAGGAGGTCGGCTCCGACGGGGGCGAGCGCCTCGACGGCAGGTAGGGCCGGGGCGAAGGGGAGCAGTGTGCCCTTGCGGTCGAGTGCGAAGGCGGCGAGGCTCGTGCGCGGCTGTCCGTCGACTCGGCTGAACTCCCCGCCGGCGTAGAGGGTGGTGCCGCGGATCGCGAGTGCGACGATGCTGTCGTTGGTCGAGTGGCGCCAGAGGTCCTGGCGTCCGTTGCCGCTGATCGGGAGTGCGATCACGCTGGGCCCGGCCGCGAGCAGCGTGCTGTGCCAGACGGCGAGAGCGCTGACGTTCCAGGTCGCCTCCGGGGAGTACCAGAGCAGCGAGCCGGCCCCGCCGGCCGAGAACGCGGCCAGGTGCTCCTGCCGTCGCCCGGGCGCTCCCGGTTTGGGCTTGGTGGGCGCCAGGAAGATCGAGCCGCCGGCGAAGACGCGTCCGCCGCTGACCGCCAGCGCGTCGACGCCGGGCGCCGACGGGTGCCACGCGAGCACCCGCCCGGTTCCATCGGTACTGACTGCGGCGAGGCCGCTGCGGGGCACGCCGGCGACGTGGGTGAACTGGCCGGCGAGATAGATCGTGCGACCGGCGACTGCCAGCGCATCGACCATTCCATCGGCTTTTGGATCCCAGGGGAGCAGCGCGCCGGTGCCGACGTCGAAGGCGGCGAGGTTGTTGCGGACGGCGCCGCCCGCACCGGTGAACGCACCGCCGATCAGCAGCTGCCCGTTCTGCGGCACGGCGGTGAGAACTGGGCCGGCGATCGGCGGGGAGACCGGTTGGAAAGCGGGTTGCGCGGTTCCCGCCTGGGCGGAGTAGACGCGGTCTGTGTAGCGCAGGTCGGTCGCGGTCCGGCCGGCCACATACAGGGTCGTGCCGTCGGCGGCCAGCGTCGCGGGAAAGATCGTGCCCCAGCGGCGCCACACTCCCGTCGTGAGGTCGACCAGGGCGATCGTGTCCGCACCGCCGCGGGCGAGGTAGGCGCTCCCGCCGACCACGGCGATCGCGCTGACGCCCGTGGCCGGCACGCTCAGTTGCGGGCCGATCGGTGCCCCGTCGGTCACGTCGAGCGCTTCGATGTTCGAGTTCCCCCCGTCCTGGAACTTGCCGGCGACGAGCAGCGTGGCACCGTTGAGCGCGAGCGCGCCGGCGCCCTCGGCTTCGGCGACGACGGGGGTGTAGGTGCGCTTCCAGATCGGCGCTCCGCCGGCCGCGTGGTAGGCGGCGACGCCGTCGGGACCGAATCCGACGTACAGGCGTCCTCCGCTCGCAAGCAGTGCGAGCACGCCCGTGGGGTTGTCTGTGGTCACGGGCAGCAGCTCGTAGGTGGTCGGCAGGGCGGCGCCGGTCTTCGCGTCGAGCGCGACCAGCACGGGCGCCAAGCCGCTTGTCACCCTGTGGATGCCACCGACATAGAGACGGCCTCCCGCGAGCGCGAGCGCACGAGCGGGCCCGACGTCCCCGGGGGAGAACGCCGAATCGAGCGTCCCGTCGGCGCGCAGGTGCGCGAGCCCGGAGCAGGGGACGCCGCCGACACTCGTGAACGAGCCTCCGATGTACCAGCCGCCCGAGCCGTCCGCGAGAGCGGCGCTCACCGCGCCGCCCGCCACCTCCGCAGCGACCGGCTCGAGCGTCCCACCCGCCTCCGGCACCACGATCGCCGAGCCGGTGCGGTTCGCGACGACGGAGAAGTCACCGCCCACGTAGACGGTGCCGCCGACGCGCACCATCGCAGTGGCACCCACGACATAGCGCCCGGACGCGGTTGTCGGCAGCACCGTCGCCGCCGCCGGCCCGGCGAACGCGGCCGACGCCACCGCCACCTCCGTCAAAGCGGCCGCCAAGACCCCGCCGGCAAGCAGAGCAGCAACCCCACCACGGAACACAGCGCGAACATGGCACCATCCCGGTTCCCGCCAATCAGCACCTTCTCGCACTACCCAGCGCAGTTCCCCGCAAACCTCACGATTCTCGAGAGCTCCCCGATCTCCCCGCATTGCGTATCCGCGTCAATGGGGCTTGTCCCAGATGACCCAGCCAGCCCGATCACATGAGCGCCGTGGGAGCGCGCACGGGGGCAGCTCCCAGATGCGCCGCGATCGGGTAGAAGTTGGCCGGCGCGGCGGCGACTTCAGCGAGCAGCGCAGACAGCCGGATGCCCACAGGGCAAACGTATTCCCGCATCCGCCGCTGCGCAGCTCAGCGACAGCACTCCCAGGGGCGGCATGGTCTACTGTCTGGATGGAGCAGCGCACCGGCTTTCTTGAGCACGACGGGTGCCGGGTCGCGTACGCGACCGTCGGCGAGGGGCCGCCGCTGGTGCTGCCGGCGTTCTGGATCAGTCATGTCGGCGAGGACTGGGGCTACCGGTCCTTCCGGCACTTCGTCGAGTCGCTGGCGCAGGGGCGTAGCGTTGTTCGCTACGACCGGCCCGGGACCGGCCTCTCCGACCGCGACCGCCGGCCGGAGACGCTCACGCTGGAATATGAGGTGGAGCTACTGGCAGGGCTCGTCGATGCGCTCGGCTTCGACCGTGCCGCGCTTTTCGGCAGCTCGGCCGGCGGGCCGATCGGTGTCGCCTATGCGGCCCGGTGCCCCGAGCGGGTCGAGCGTCTCGTCCTCTACGGGACGTTCGCCACGGGAACCTCGATTGGCACCCCGGAGACGCAGGCCGCAATGGTCGAGCTCGTCCGCTCGAGCTGGGGCCTCGGGAGTCGGATGCTCGCGGACGTCTTCGGCCCGTCTGCGTCCGCGTCCGAGCGCAGGGAGCTGGCCGCGATCCAGCGGACGGCGGCGACGGCCGCGACGGCCGCGCGCCTGATCGAGCTCATGTACGCGTGTGACGTGCGTGACGTCCTGTCGACACTTGCGGTACCGACGCTGGTCGTGCACCGCGAGGGCGACAGGGCAATCCCGGTCCGGCACGCACGCGAGCTCGCGGCGCTCGTTCCCGGCGCAGAGCTCGTGCTGCTCCCCGGCGACGCGCACCCGCCGTGGCACGGCGACAGCGACCGGCTCGTCGAGGCGATCGCGCCGTTCCTTCACATCCGGCCGCCTGCCGCCGCACCTGCGTCCGGCGACCTCGACGAGCTGACTGCGCGCGAGCGCGAGGTGCTCCGGCTCGTCGCGGAGGGCCTGAGCGACGGCGAGATCGCCGCGCGGCTGGTCGTCAGCCCGCACACGGTGCACCGCCACGTCGCGAACGTCCGGCGCAAGCTCGGCCTCCACTCGCGCTCGGCCGCCGCCGCGCACGCGGCACGCGCCGGCCTGATCTGACCCCACGCATCTGCCTCGCTTATGAGTGGTATGTCCGCTTGTTCGGCCGAGAAGCGACATGTTCCCGCATGAGAGCGAGGCGGTCCGGCGGCTTGCCTCCGGTGCCTCGATCTCCGTCGTAGAGGACCCGGCGCGGCCCGGGAACGGTCTGGTGACCCTTGGATCTCGACGCCCACGAGGCGCGCAGCCAGCCGGGCCTGCTCCCAGGCCCTAGGCGTCTCGTGGTCGCAGATCCCGGCGGGAACACCCTCACGTTCTCCAGAACCCGGCATAAGGCCGGCCTGCGCCGGTTCGGGAAACGACCCCTCCTGAGGTAGTGGTACCTCGCCCGCTTCGCCTATGCGTGATGCAGGAACCTGAAGTAGAAGGCCACGAACACGAGGACAATGCCAACGTTTGCCGCCAGCCGCTCCCAGAAGTGGCTTCGGAAGAACAGAACGTCCACCCCGACCACGACAGCGGCCATGGCAACCACGTACAGCGCGCCGGCTGCCGGCCTTCCCATCGAACCACCTTACCGGGGCGCAGTGGGGCCTACACGGGCCTCGGGCAAGCGGGCAGCACAAAAGACGACGGTACCCACCAATCCCTCCGCGGGGTGACGGCTGAGTCTGCCATCGGAAATGATGAGGCTCGCTTAGGCGAGTGTCCAGCAGCGGGAAGGCGAGGGCGCCTACAGGCGCGTAGACGCCCCATCTGATGTCATTGTCAGCCTCAGACGGACTGGCGATGGGCGACGTCGTACTTGGTCACGGACGTCCGTCTGCCCGGAGTCTCATCGGCCGGCATTGCATCCAACACCGCGGCCGCGTGCTGATAGTCCTCCTCCGAATCGAAGAACTGAATCACCAGAGACCGTTCACGTTCTCCGTCG
>Ga0187779_10000386_pt1 | contig 30339 bp, 23 predicted proteins | sample 1015_Q2_SP10_10__FD_132435 | JGI IMG/M metagenome (GOLD analysis project Ga0187779, IMG submission 132435) | Tropical peat soil microbial communities from peatlands in Department of Meta, Colombia - 1015_Q2_SP10_10_MG | ecosystem: Environmental > Terrestrial > Soil > Wetlands > Peat | place... | reverse complement strand
TAGCCGTTCTCGCGCAGCCAGGTCTCCAGCCCGGTGGACTCCTTCGCCGAGAGGATGAGGATGTCGTACTCGCCCACCGTGTAGCGGGCCTCGACGGTGACCCCGAGCACCTTGTCCCGCGCCCCACCCATCGCCCCGGGGGCCGTCGGCGCGCTCTGCGCCCGCACGTCCTTCGACGCGTACATCATCCGGTCGCACGGATTCCGGTCGAAGTACTCCACCAGACGCGGCGCGGAGTAGGCGTCGAGGTGGTCGAGCAGCTTCCGCTCCCCGACGTGGATCTGCTCCTTCTGGAGCACGGTGGGCACCGGGACGACCAGGGCGAACTCGGTGAGCGGCCCCCGGTAGTCGTTGCTCATGGTGAGCACGGTCCGGTCGCCGTCCCGCACCAGCGCCACCTGGGAGGCATCGTTGAACAGTTGGGTGTCCGCCTTGCCGACATAGAAGCCGCAGAAGGCGTCGGCGGTGGCGGCGGCCAGGACGGAGACGGCGAGGGTGACGCGGACCAGCGACATGGCACCTCCTACTTCCAGATTCGCTTCCACCAGCCCGGGTCGCCCGGCGGCGGGGCATCCCCGCCCATCCTCCGGCGGATGTCCTCCATCGACCACCCGGTGAGGTTGGCCAGCGTCTCGGCCTCGCGCTCCCGGCGCTCGTTCACGCTGCGCCGGTAGGAGTCCGCCTCCGAGCAGTCCATCGCTCCAGTGTAGGGGTGGTGGAGGACATAGCGCGCCTGGAAGTTGCTCCGGTCGGACGTCTCCTGGAAGACGAGGTCCTCGGGAAAGTGGTCGGCGTCGTAGCGGACGTGGAGCCGGGTGAGGAGCACGTTCACCCCGCCGCCCACCGGCTGACGGCGGATCGCCGGCGGTCCGGCCCAGTCGCTCGCGCCGCGATCCTCCAGCCAGAACACCCCCAGCTGCAGCAGCTCCTCGCGCGAGAGCGGCTGGGCGGCGCACGGGTCGCACCAGCCCATGTCCCAGGTGTACTCGGTGAACACCGCCCGCCGTCCCTCCCTCTCCAGGGCCTGGGCGAAGGTCGCCTTGTAGAAGGGACCGAAGTCGCTCTTCACGAACTCCGGGAGGTTCGCGTCGGAGGGCACGCGGGCGGTGCGGTAGTTGACCGACTCGACGCGGCCCCGGCGGGTGAGGGCGTAGACCACCATGTCCTGCGCCCCCTTGGCGTTGGCCATCCCCAGCCGGATGGGGAGCATGAACTTCCGCGACTCGTAGGCGATCTGCAGGGGGCGCAGGTACTGCACGCCGGTGGCCGCCTGTTCCTTGAGATTCACCCTGGCCACGAAGAACTTCATGTCCTGGCGGATGTAGGGCTGGAGCGCCGCCGACGCTCTGGGCGGGATGCGGTACCCGTTCTGGCGGAGCCAGGTCTCGAGGCCGGAGGACTCGCGGGCGGAGAGGATGAGGATGTCGTACTCCCCCACCGTGTAACGCGCCTCGACGGTGACTCCGAGCACCCGGTCGTCCCTGGCCACCGCCTCGGAGCGGGCCGCCTTGGCCGCCGGCGCTCCGGCCACCGAGTCCATGGCCAGGTAGCGCCGGCAGGGGTCGGCGTCGAAGTACTCCACCAGCCGGGGCGCGGAGTAGGCGTCGAGGTGCTCGAGCAGCTTCCGGTCGCCGATGTGGATCTGCTCCCTCTGGAGCACTGTGGGCACCGGGACCACCAGGGCGAACTCGCTCAGCGGCCCCTGGTAGTCGTTGCTCATGGTGAGCACGGTGCGGTCCCCGTCGCGGACCAGCGCCACCTGGGAGGCGTCGTTGAAGAGCTGGGTATCCGCCTTGCCCACGAAGAAGCCGCAGAAGGCGTGGGCGGAGGGGGAGAAGAGGAGGACGGCGAGCAGGGTGGGAAGAGCGATGCGGACGGGGGACACGGAACGACCTGGGGTGGAGGGCCCGGTGGGCCATTGGAAGCGGGGGGCCGGCCAGAGACGGTCCACCAGCGGGACCAGCGGCGACAGGAGGAGCAGCGCCCAGATGGGGGAGTTCATGATCCACAGCTGGTGCTGGAGGAAGAAGGCCAGGACCGCGACGGCCATCCCGAATCCGATGCGCGCCGCGCGACGGTCGGGCGTCGTCTTGGGGTCGGAGATCATGAAGAAGGTGAAGAGGATGAGGCTCCCCACCGAGAGCTGGTGGAGGAGCACCGCCGGGCGCTGCCCGAGGAAGACGACCCGCCCCGCCTTGAGCACCACCCACGAGGCGAGGAAGGCCAGGCTGACGTCCGTCCGGAAGGCCCGGTGCGCCACCGCCAGCCCGAGGGCGAAGATCCAGGCGAGCAATATTCCCCACTCCCCCCACTGCGCCGGCGAGCACCAGGCGTGGCCGGTGGCCAGGATGCAGACGGTCAGGCCGAAGTTGGCGGGATTGAAGACGTGCTTGCCGCGCACCCGGATGAGGAACTTCGAGCCGATGGCCAGCGCGGCGGCCAGCGGCGCCACCCAGGCGGTGTCGGTGCGGAGCAGGAGCGAGAGCCCGAGCGCGCTGATGAGCGGCGAGAGGTAGCCGCTTCCCGGAACGCCGAGGAGCCGCTGGCAGAGGAACTGGGTGGCGCAGGCGGTGGCCAGGAGCACCGGCGGCATCCAGGGCTCGACCTGGAAGCCGAGCTGGGTCATCCCCAGGACCAGGAACGTGCCGAGGAAGGCGACCTGCAGGACTCGGGGGTCGCGGGGAAACAGCCGGGCGAGTGCTTTCATCGGCCGGGTTGAACGCAGCTGCCCGGAAAAGGATCTGCTAGCCTTGCCGCCCGCCATGGCTCCCCCGAAAGTGAGTGACGTCCGCTTCGGCGATCAGGTCTTCCTCGAGGAGGGTGGGGTGATGTTCGGCGCCGTGCGTGACATCCGGACCAGTCCGCACCCGCTCCTGGTGGTGAACGTCGAGGGCACCGGGGACATGACCATTCCCTTCCACGCCGTGCGGGCCGTCCACGACGGGAAGGTCATCGTCGACCCCAACCGGCTGGACGACACGGTCCGCCGGGCCATCCGGCACGCCCACGACCGCGAGGAGCCGGGGCTCTAGGCGCTCAGCCGTCGGTGGGGGGGCGGGCCAGGGCGGCGCCGTGGGCCCGCGCCGCCGCCCGGAGCTCCTCCAGCCTGGGCTGGAGCGCCGGTCGGAGGTAGGGGCGACGCTGGAGCTGCTCCTCCAGCCAGAGCGCCACCTCGCCCACCTCCCGTGTCCTGAGCAGCGCGTCGACGTGCTGCCTCGCCGCCTGGACGGCGACGTTGCGCAGGTGCGGATCGTCCGGCTGGTGGGCGAGCCGCGTGTCCGCCTCCTCGAGGGCCTCGAAGGGCTTCCCCGCCTGGAGCAGCGCCAGGGCCCGGCTCTCGACCACCCGCGCCGAGAGGAGCTGGCGCACGCCGAAGGCCAGGAGCGTGGCCAGGGCCAGCGCCGCCACCACCACCCACCTCGCCCAGGGCGTCTCTCGCCGCGACGGCGCTCCCATCGTGGACACGGCGCGCTCTTCTAGCCCCGGGGGCCGTCCGGAGTCAGCCCTGCCGGAGCGCGCTGAAGACGCCGTCCAGCGAGGGTCCCTTCAGGGCGCGGGCCAGGGCGCGAAGAAAGCGGGGCCGCGGCCAGCTCTCGGCGCCGAAGCGGGCCAGGTGCGCGGTCTCCGCCTGGCAGTCGATGAGCTGGCAACCGGCGGCGAAGAGCGCCCGCGCCAGCGTGGCGAAGGCGGCCTTGGACGCGTCCGCCGCACGGCTGAACATGCTCTCTCCGAAGAAGATGCTCCCCAGGGCGACGCCGTACAGCCCTCCCTGGAGCTCGCTTCCCTCCCAGGCCTCCACCGAGTGGGCGACACCGTGGCGATGCAGGGCGCCGTAGGCGTCGCGCATCTCGGCGGTGATCCAGGTACCGTCCTGTCCCGGCCGCGGCGCCCGGGCGCAGCCCTCGACCACCTGGTCGAAGGCGGTGTCGGCGCGGATGCGGTAGGTGCCGCGGCGCAGCGTTCGCTCCAGGCTGCGGGAGACGTGCAGCTTCCCCGGTGCGAGCACGAAGCGCGGATCGGGCGAGTGCCAGAGCACCGGCTGTCCTTCCGAGTACCAGGGGAAGATGCCGTGCCGGTAGGCGGCGAGCAGGCGCCGGGTGGTGAGCGGCCCGCCCACCGCGAGCAGGCCGCTCCGGTCCGCCCACTCCGGAGGCGGAAAGACGTCCTCGTCGTCGCCCAGGTGAAAGACGGTCACTGGTGCGAACACTGCTACCATGGCTCGAGGCGAAGCCGGTGCCGCGAGCCCCCCTCGACCTCAATCGTGCCGTCCAGGACCTGCTCGGCGACGTGTCCCGGAGGATGCCGGAGTTCGCCCACGTCCAGCCCTCCCGCATCCTGGTGGTGGCCGGGGAGGCGCGCCGGGCCTCGCGGGGAAGCGTCAAGCCGCTCGCCTTCGTCGGCGGAAGGAGCCGCGACGCGACCGGCCTGCGCAAGCCGGTGGTCAAGCTGCACGGCCGGCGGATGCTGTACTGCATCACCCTGCGTCCACTGTTCTTCCGGGCCTCCACTCCCGAGGCTCGGGTGGAGACGCTGCTCCACGAGCTCTTCCACGTGAGCCTGGCCTTCGACGGGACGCTCGATCCTGCGCGCCGGCACGCCACCCTGGGCCCCGCCTTCGGCCGCACCTTCCGACCCCTGGTCCGGCGCTACCTCCGGCGCTGCCCCCCGGCCGTGCTCGCCCCCTTCGCCTACCGCGGACCGGTCCGGCTGCTCCAGTGGCTGGAGCGCCCCCCCGCCTTCCACGTCCCGCGGCTGAGCAAGAACCGGCGGCGTTACACCGAGGAGCAGCTCTTCGTGACCACCCTGGAACTCCTCACCCGCCGCCGAAAGCCTCGCCCGGCGGTTCACTAGGGACCCGGGGCGGGGCGCCCTCCCGGGGTTTCGCTCGGTTGCCCCCGGCTGCTTGCGGGGCGCGACCTGCGGGGGGGCGCCGGGTTAGTCTCAAGCGACCGTGTCGCTCGCGCCTGGCACCCCGGTGGGCCGCTACGTCGTCCGGCGAAAGATCGCCGAGGGCGGCATGGCGGAGATCTTCCTCGCCGCCTCGCGCGGGCCGGAGGGCTTCGAGAAGGAAGTGGTCATCAAGCGGGTGCGCTCGGCGCTGGCCAGCGACCCGAGCTTCGTCCAGATGTTCATCGCCGAGGCGCGGGTGGCGAGCAAGCTGAACCACCCGAACATCGTCCACATCTTCGACTTCGACCAGCACGGCGACAGCTACTACCTGGCCATGGAGTACGTGCGCGGCAAGTCGCTGGCGGAGATCCAGCGCCAGACGCGCGACGAGGGCGTGAGCATCCGTCCCGTCCTGGCCGCCGAGATTGCCCTGGAAGTGGCGCGGGGTCTCTCCTACGCCCACCGGATGACCGACCACGGGCGGCCGCTGAACCTGGTCCACCGGGACGTCACCCCCCACAACGTCCTCGTCTCCTACGACGGCTCGGTGAAGCTCACCGACTTCGGCATCGCCAAGGCCGGGAACCGGGCGAGCACGGTGGGGATGCTCAAGGGCAAGTTCGCCTACATGGCGCCGGAGCAGGCCCGCGCCGACGTGGTCGACGCCCGCACCGACATCTTCGCGCTCGGCATCACCCTCTGGGAGCTCCTCACGCAGGGCCGGCTCTTCGACGGTGACAGCGACGTGGCCGTGCTCCGCGCCGTCCAGGAGCGCCCCATCGAGTCCCCCTCGCTCCTCAACCCGGAGGTGGACCAGGAGCTGTCGGCCATCGTGCTCCGCGCGCTGGAGCGGAATCCGGCCGGCCGGTACCAGACCGCCCACGAGTTCGAGCGGGCGCTCCAGCAGTACGTCATCCACCACACCGCCTCGCCGGAGGACGCGGACGTGGGGTTGTTCCTCCGCTCGCTCTTCCCGGACGAGCTCCGCCCCGACCAGGAGCCCGACCTTCCGCTCCAGCTGGTGACGCCCTCCCAGCCCTCCCCGGTGTCGCGGAGCGGCTCCGGTTCCCGGGGAGCCGAGGGTCTGGCCGCCCGGGGCGGGACGCCGACGCCGGCCATGCCGCCCCCCGGCGCGGACACCGCCGCCTACGCGCTCACGCGGACCAAGCCGAGCGGCAAGCGCCCCCTGGCGGAGACGGGCATCACCGAGGGCGGCACGCCGTCGGTCATCACCCGGCGGACGCTCGACGAGCGCGATCTGGAGGCCGCCGGGCTGGGCGGGGGAGGCACGCGCCGGCTCGTCCTCGCCGCGCTCGGCGGCGCGGCGCTGGTGCTCGCCGGCGGCGGGCTCTTCCTGGCCGGGCGGGGAATGTCGCCCGCCGCCCCGGCGCAGCCCCAGCCGGCGCCACGGGTGGCGGCCGCGGAGCCCCCTCCGGCGGCGACGGCCCCCACCCCCGCTCCGCCGCCCGCGCCCGCCGCTCGCCCCACGCCGGCCGAGCTTCCCGCGCCGACGCCGCCCGCCGAGGAGACCGTCCCCGCACCGCACGCCGGCCCGCCCGGCTTCCTGGTGGTCGAGGCGACGCCCTGGGGCAAGCTGACCATCGATGGAAAGGGGTACGGTGACATCGAGGGGACGAGCAAGCCGTACCGCCTGGCGGCCGGCAACCACGAGGTCCGCCTGGTCAACCGGAAGGCCAAGGTCTGGACGGTGACCATCGAGTCGGGAAAGACGAAGACGCTGAAGCACAACTTCATCTCCGAGTGAGGCCCGGCCGCGGGGCCGGGAGGGGAGGGGCCGATGCGCGGTTCGACGGGACTTTGGGTGCTGTTGCTCGCCGGTGGTCCGGCTGCCGCCCAGGACCGGAGCGCGGTGGTGGCGGTGGGCCAGTGCACGGTGGCCGGCAGCGCCATCGCCGCGCGCAGCTTCCGGTCCGCGCTGACCCAGCGCTTCGGCCCGGCGGTGCAGACCGAGGCCGAGACGGCGGCGCCGCTGGGCGGGCTGGCGGAACGGACGCTGCCCGAGCTCAACGGGGCGCTGGGCTCGGCCCGGAGCGACTTCTACTCCGACAAGCCGGACGCGGCGCTGGCCACGCTCAACCGCGCGCTCGACGACATCACCCGCCTGGCGCCCTCCGACGCGAGATGGTCGACGGAGAAGGACATGCTCACCTTCCTCGCCCAGATGCAGCTCAAGACCGACAAGAGCGCCGCCGAGGCGTCGCTGACCAGGGTGCTGCGCGTCGAGCCGGACTTCAAGCCCGACACCTCGGTCTACCCGCCCTCCTTCCAGCGCTTCGTCTCGGACGTGCGCAAGGCGGTGAAGAAGCTGCCCACCAACCGGCTGGACGTGACCGTGTCGCCGGCCGGCAAGCCGGTCTACGTCGGGGGCAAGCGCATGGGTGGGGCGCCGCTGTCGCTCCGCGTGCCGGCCGGTGACTACCGCGTCGAGGTGGACTGGGGATACCGCGGGCTGGCCCGGAAGGTGACCGTCCCGGCGCCGCCGGCCACTCCCAGGCCGGTCGAGCTCGCCCAGTCCACCGACGGGGCGGTGCTGCCGGATGCCGGGCCGTGCGTGGAGCAGGGAGCGGAGGTCAACGCCACGCTCACCGGTCTGCTGGCCGTCTTCGGCGCGGCGCGGGTCTACGGAGTCCGGGGCGACACGGTGGGCGGGAGCCAGTACCTGGTGGTCACCGAGGTGAGCAACGGAGGGAAGGACCAGCGGACGGTGCGGGTGAAGCTGCAGCCCGGCGCCCCGGAGGGCGACGCGCTGGGCCTGATGGCCGGCTACTTCTCCACCGGCCGAGCCGGGCCCCAGGTGGAGGTGGTGCCCGCGGGAGGAGCGGCCGCGGCCGCCGGAGCAGGCGTGGCGGCCGGTGCGGGCGCGGCGGCGGTGGCCGCGCCGTCGGTCACCGGGCCCGGTGCCGGCGCTTCACCTCCACCCGCGGCGGCCGGGGCCAAGCCGGGCGCCGCGCCGGCCGCGTCGGTGTCCAAGACGCAAGGGGACGGCGGCGCCGGGCTCCGGACGGCGGGGTGGATCTTCACCGGGGTGGGAATCGCCGGCATGGCCGTGGGGGTGGTGGAGTGGCTCGGGGCGAACAGCGACAAGAACAGCCTCTCCAGCCAGCAGGTCAACGGCGCCTTCCCGGCCGGCTACCAGAGCCAGTTCTCGTCCCAGAACGACTCCATCAAGTCCAAGCAGACCATCGCCGTCGTCGCCGGCGGCATCGGCGCGGCGGCCCTGGTCACCGGGGTGGTGATGCTCTTCGTCGCCGGGGGCCAGAGCTCGGGCGGCAGCGCCTCGGTCACCCCGGCGGTGATGCCGGGAGGCGGCGGCGCGATGATCGCGGGGACCTTCTGATGAAGATTCCAACTGGAACGGGTGTGGGGCTGGTGGCCGCGGTGGCCATCGCCGTGGCCGGCTGCAATGGCTTCGGGACCAACTGCAACACCGACAGCGACTGCACGGCGACCAACGCCAACGCCTACTGCGATCCGGGCCTCAAGGTCTGCTTCATCCGCCCCGGGCCGATGGTGACCGAGATCCAGCCGACGAACGACGCCACCGGGGTCACCGCCATCGGCGCCACGGTGACGGCCACCTTCTCCGAGGCCATCGTCGACGCCGGGGTGAAGATGGACAGCTTCCCGGTCACCGGTCAGGGATTCGTCACCTTCGGCAACTACGCGGCCAACTCCGACTCCACCGCGGTGACCTTCACCCCCCTCGCCGCCGGGCTGGCGCAGGGCACCGAGTACACGGTGAACCTCACCGCCGCCATCAAGGACGGGGCGGGCAACACGCTCCAGCCCTTCCAGAGCAAGTTCACCACCGCCGACGGCACCTGGCAGTCCGACACGACCTACACCGCGTCCACCAACATCGGGGACTTCTCGGTGGCGGCCAGCTACTTCGGAGAGATCGTGGCGGCGGCCGACGTGCAGATCCCCCCCTCGACGTCCGACTATTGGTCTCTGTACGCGGGCGTCTCCGCCGGTGTGCTCGCCGGCGGGAACACGCCGAACATCGACCAGCCCGTCTACAACGTCGCCACCGACGCGGTGTTCTCGCCGCAGGTCTCCATCTCGAGCAACGGCCGCGCCTTCGTCGCCTTCAGCGTGTTCTCGGGCACGAGCAGCTACTTCTCCAAGGCCTCGACCTATGACCCGACCACGAGCAGCTGGAGCTCCGTGATCGACCTCCCGGTTCCGCCGAGCCCGAACACCTCGGATGCGACGGTGGTCGCGCTCCCGTCCGGGAACGGGATCGCCGCCTGGCTGGAGCAGTCCACCACCGGCACCAACTACAACGTGAAGACGCGCCCCTACGGAGCGACCTCGGGCTGGTCGACCACCGACTTCTTCATCCAGAACGACACCACCGCCGACTGCTTCAATCTCCGCCTGGCCACCGACGTCCTCTTCTACGACGTCCTGGCCGCCTGGACGCAGACCGGCGGGACGAACAGCGTCATCGAGGTCTCGTACTTCAACGGCACCGGGAACTTCCAGGTCCCCTTCGGCATCTCCGACTCGACCGTGGCCTCTGACGAGGCCGACATCGCCCTCGGCTACTACGGCAAGGGCGGCGCGGTGTGGCGGGCGCAGACCGGCGGCAACTACCACATCTGGGCTCGGAACTTCGACCCGACCGTCGGGGGGCTCTTCGGCGCGCTCAAGCAGATCGACAACGCGCCCACCTCGGCGTTCACCCCGCGCATCGGCGCGGCGGCGAACGGGAACCTGGTCGCGGTGTGGATCCAGTCCGCCGGGTCGTCGGGAGGGAGCGTGGTCGCCGCCCGGTACGACGCCAGCACGGGGACCTGGGCATCGCCGGAGACGCTGGTCACCGATACCAACAACCAGCCGACCGGGGCGGTGGTCACCGTGGATCCCGGCGGGAACGCCATCGCCGTCTGGCAGGAGCAATCCGGGTCGGTCCTCGCCGCCTATGCGCGCCGCTACACGGTCTCCGGGGGGTGGTCGCCTCCGCTCGCCTCGCCGGCCACCCGGCTCACCACCGGCAACGACACCATCAACTCCGCCTTCACTCCGGCGGCGGCGGTGGACGCGCTCGGCCTGGGCTCGGTGTTCGTCAGCCGGACGAACTCGACGAACAGCAACATCTACCTGGACTACATCCCGTACTACTGAGGCGGACCCGCGGGGGAGACGAAGGAATGGGTTCTCGGGCCGGATGCCTCTGGCTGCTCGCCGGGCTCGCCGTCCTCGCCGCCGGCCAGGCGAAGGCGCAGTCCGGCGGCAGCGCGGTGGTCGCGGTGGGCAAGTGCGACGCCGCGGCGGGCATCGCCGCCCGGAGCTTTCGCTCGGCGCTGGCCCAGAAGATGCCGTCGGTCCAGCCGGAGGTGGACACGGCACGGCCCTACGGCGGCCTGGCCGAGAAGACGGTCCCGCAGATCAACGGAGCCATCGCCTCCGCCCGGAGCGACTTCTACTCCGACCGGCCCGATGCGGCCCTGAAGACGCTCCAGGCCGCGCTCGATGACGTGAGCCGCATCGCCCCGTCCGACAGCCGCTGGGGTGCCGAGCGCGACGTGCTGACCCTGCTCGCCCAGGTGCAGCTGAAGACGGACCCGAAGACGGCCGAGGCGACGATGATTCGCATCCTCCGGGTGGACCCGGGGTACAAGCCGGACACCAGCCTCTTCCCGCCCTCCTTCCAGCGCTTCGTCGACGGCGCGCGGAAGACGGCGAGGAAGGCGACCCTGCTCCGGTTCGAGGTCACCACCTCGCCCCCGGGGAAGCCGGTGTACGTCGGCGGCAAGCGGGCCGGCGTCGGCCCGGTGACCCTGCGCGTCCCGGCTGGCGACTACCGCGTCGAGGCGGACTGGGGGTACCGGGGTCTGGCCCGGACGGTGACCGTCCCCTCGCCGCCGGTGGAGCTGAGCGCCGCCGTCGAGGGCGCGATCCTCCCCGACGGGGGACCCTGCATCGTCAGCACGTCCGACCCGGCCACCGCGCTCGCTCCCGTGCCGGCCCGGGTCGGCGCATCGCGTGTCTTCGGCGTCCACACCGACACGTCCGCGCTGGGCAGCGCCGCGTCGTTCACCTCCATCGATGCCGCCGGCGGGAACGTGGGCGAGGCGCGGGTCCAGCTCCAGCCCGGCGCTCCGTCGACCGAGGCGTTCGGGCTCCTCGCCGCCTTCGCCGCCACCGGGAAGGCGGCCGCCCCGGTGGAGGTGACCCGCGGGCCGGGGGCGGCCGTGGCCGCGACTGGGCCCGGGTCGGCCGCCGCGGCCCCGGTCGCCGCCGGAGCGGTGGTGGCCGCGGGGGCGTCCGCCGCAGCGACGCCGGGGGCGGTTCCTGCTCCCGCGCCGGCCGCCAAGCCGTCAGCCCCTCCGGCGGCGGCCGAGGAGGACACCCACGCCACCAGGTTCGAGGCCGCCGTGCGCGTCGGATTCTCGCTGCCCCTCGGGACCACCGCCGGCGGAGACGTCTCGCTGAGCGACGTGGCCGGCTTCACCATTCCTTTCGGCGTCGACGTCGGAGTCCGAATCGGAGGCGTGGTCTTCGTCGGCGGGTACTTCGAGTACGGAGCCTTCGGTTCGCCGAGCGCCAACGCCTGCAACCAGACGGTGAGCTGCTCGTCGAACACCGTCCGGCTCGGCGGCGAGGTGCTCATCCACCCTGCGGGCAGCGCGCGGATCGACCCCTGGTTCGGAGTGGGGAGCGGCTTCGAATGGCTGAACCTGACCGCGACCGTGAATGGCCTGAGCGGATCCGCCCAGTACAGCGGCTGGGAGTTCATCAACCTCCAGGTCGGCGTCGACTTCGCGCTGGGCTCGGTGGTCCGGCTCGGCCCCTTCGTGCGGTTCTCGATGGGCGAGTACACGACGCTCTCCGCCAGCGACGGCACGTCGACGAGCGTCGCCGATACGGCGCTCCACGAGTGGCTGACCTTTGGCGTCCGCCTGGTCCTCCTGCCGTGAAGCCGCAACCAGTGAACATCCCCGGGCGCCAGCGCGTCGGAACGCGTGCCCCCATCGGCGCAGGGCAGGCGCATGCAGGGAACAGGGCGGCCGGTGATCGTCGGAAGTAGACAAGTCGTTGAATTGATTGGATTTATGGCCCTGGCTGGGGTCTTGGTGGCCAGGCCCGTCTCCGCGCAGGACTGGACGGTCGCCCCCCCGCCCGAGGGAGAGGTGCAGGCCAGCTTCGACGACACCCTGTCTCCCTACGGCGACTGGGTGGACGTCAACGGCACGCGCGCCTGGCGGCCGTCGGCGAGCGTGGTGGGAGAGGACTTCCAGCCCTACGCCACCAACGGTCAGTGGCTCTACTCGGACTCGGGCTGGTACTTCCAGAGCGACTACCCCTGGGGCTGGGCGCCGTTCCACTACGGGCGCTGGGCGCTCGACCCGAACTACGGATGGATCTGGGTGCCGGGCGACGTGTGGGCCCCGGCCTGGGTCGACTGGCGCATGGGCGGCGGCTACGTCGGCTGGGCGCCGCTTCCACCCATCGGCTGGTCGGTCGTCGTCCAGCCCTGGCGGCCCTACTGGTGCTTCGTGCCCGGCCCCTACTTCGCCGCTCCCAACTTCTGGGCCTACCGCGTTCCGGTCGAGCGCGTGCACTACGCGTATGCCGCCACCGCGCCGGTCCACGAGGTGGTCGTCAACCAGAACTCGCGGTGGTACCGGGGCCCGGGGCTGGCCAACGTCGAGCGCGTCAGCTCGCAGCCGGTGGCCCGGGTGGCGGGGACGCTGGTGCCGCCGGCGCCCGGCCGCGTCCAGCCGGTGACGCTCCAGCCGCCGAGAGGGACGGCGCTGCGCACCCCGGCCGTCAATCGCGCCCCGGCCGGCGGCGGCTCGCACTCGGCTCCGCACCCGGTCCCGCACAGCACGCCCCCCCCCGTTCACGTGCCCCGGCCGCCCTCGCCGCACGGGAGCTACTTCCCCGCATCTCCGCCCTCGCATCCCGAGCGCGTCGGGGCCACGCACGGCTCGTTCGCCGCCCCGCACGGCTCCTCGGCGCGGTCGGCGCCGGTCGCCCATCCGAGCTCCCGCGCCGCCCACTCCGGTCGTTTCCGGTAAGTTCCCTCCCCGGGCATGCTCTACGCGTCGGTCCGGGGTGTGCTGCGCCTGGCGCTCCGCCTCTTCTACCGCCTCGAGGTCGCCGGCGCGGGGTTCCCCGCCGCCGGGCCGCTTCTCCTGGTGGGGAATCACCCCAACGCGCTCATCGACCCGGCGCTGCTCCTGGCCGTCTGTCCGCGGCCGCTCACCTTCCTGGCCAAGGCACCGCTCTTCCGGATGCCGGTGCTGGGCGCGCTCCTCCGGGGGCTCGGTGCCCTGCCCGTGCAGCGGCGGCAGGACGGAGCGCGCGACGCCGGAGCCAACGCCGCCGTCCTCGAGGTGGCCACCCGGGCGCTCGGCGCGGGTCGGGCGATGGCCATCTTTCCGGAGGGGAAGAGCCACTCCGATCCGCACCTGGCAGAGATGAAGACCGGTGCGGCGCGCATGGCGCTGGGAGCGGGAACGGCGGTGCAGGTCGTCCCGGTGGGGCTGACCTACGGGGAGAAGGGGCGCTTCCGGAGCACGGTGCGGGTCGAGGTGGGCGCCCCGCTCGAGGTCCCGGCGACGCCGGAGCCCTCCGCCTCGGACGTCCGCGCGCTCACCGCCCGCATCGGGGCCGCGCTGCGCGCGGTGACCCTGGAGCTCGATGCCTGGGAGGACCTCCCGGTCATCGCCACCGCCGAGGCGCTCTACGCGCTCCGGACGGCGGCGCCCGCCGAGGACGCCGAGCGGCGTCGCCTCTTCGCCAGGGGGATGGCCCTCCTCCGGGAGGAGCAGCCCGAGCGCTACACCGCGCTCCGGACGGAGGTGGCCGCGCTCTCCAGGCGGCTGGAGCTCCTGCGCGCCGCCCCCGAGGACGTGGCGGTCAACTACCGCCCGGCGACGGTGGCCCGCTTCATCGGGCGCAACCTGGCGGCGGTCCTCTTCGGGCTCCCCCTGGCGCTGGTCGGGCTGGCCATCTTCGGCCCCTGGACGCTGGCCGTCCGCGGCGCCCTCCTGGCGGCGCACGTGGACGCGGACATGCGGGCCACGGTGAAGCTGCTCGCCTCGCTCGTGCTCGGGCCGGTCTACGTGCTGGCGCTGGCGGCGGCCGCCTGGCGGTGGCTGGGCTCCCCCTGGGCGCTGGGGCTGGTGGCGGCGGCCCTGCCGCTGGCGCTCTTCACCCGGACCTTCGTCCGGCGGCGGAGGGAGGCGCTCCGCGACACCCGTCTCTTCTTCCTGCTCGGCAACCGCTCCCGCGCCAAGGAGCAGCTCCTCTCCCAGGGGCGCTCGCTGGCGGAGCGCATCGAGGCGGTCGCCGAGGAGATCCGCCCGCGCGTCTCCGGCGCCGGGACCCAGCCGCCGGCGGCGCCGTGACCCACGAGCCCCCCGGGCGGGCGCCCCGAGCAGCGTGACCCCGGTCATGCTGCCCGGCGCGTCCGGACCGCCCAGCCGGCCCTGCGTCCGAGCGCGCTACTGCGTCGCCGTCTGGGCCGCCAGGCGCTTGGCCGCGTCGCCGGCGTAGGGATGGTCCCGCTGCATGCTGGCGGCGCGCTGGTACTCGGCCAGCGCCTCCTTCTTCTTCCCTTGCGCCTCGTAGAGCTGCCCGAGCGCGTAGTGCGGCTCGGCTGCGCCCGGGTCGGCCTGCGCCGCGGCCTTGAAGGACTCCTCGGCCTTGCCCGGCTGGCGCTGCTCGTAGAGCACGTGACCCAGGTAGAGCAGGCCGTAGGGCTGGCGCGGGTCGGCGGCGAGCACCGCCTTGAGGACCTTGGCTGCCGCCTCCGCGTCGCCGCCGCGGAAGTAGAGGAAGCCGAGCTCGGCCTTGGCCTCGAGCTGGGTCGGGTCGCGGCGGACGAGCGCCTCCAGCTCGGGCAGCGCCAGGTCGGGCCGGCCCTTGCGCGCGTGGAGGATGCCCAGCCGCGAGAGGATGGCCGGATCCTCCGGCCGCTTCTCCTTGGCCGAGGCGAGCAGCGCCTCGGCGGCCTGCCAGTTCCCCATCGCCAGGTAGAGGTCGGCCAGCCCGACGATGGCGGCCAGGTTGTCCGGCGCCTCCTGGAGCACGCCCTTGAAGAGCGGCTCGGCCTTGGCCGCCACGCGCTTCCGGGCATAGAGCGCCGCCAGGTCCAGCCGGGCGTCGACGGTCGGGGTGAGCGCCACCCGCCGCTCGGCCTCCTCGATGGCCCGGTCCAGGTCGCCCATGGCCAGGTAGGCGTCGGCCAGCGCCGCCCGGGCGCCTCCGTCGTCCGGGAACTCGCGCACGGCGCGCTGCAGGGTCTCCACCGCCTGGGCGAACTTCCCCTGCCCCACGTAGGCCAGCGCGAGACCCTTGTAGGCCTCCGCGCTCCGCGCCGCCTTCGGGTCGTCGGCCCGGAGGGCGATGGCCTTCTGGAAGGCCTCCACCGCTTCCTTCCGCTTCCCCATCTTCAAGTAAAGCTGCCCGAGCTGGGTGTAGGGCCCGCTCGCCTTGGGCTGCAGCGAGAGCGCGCGCTCGAAGGCCTTGGTGGCGTGGACGTTGTCTCCGGCGCGGAACTGGGCCAGCCCCAGGTTGAACCAGGCATCGGCGTAGCTCGGGTCGGCCTGGGTGGCGGCCTGGAAATGGCGCATGGCCCGGACGACGTCGTCCTTGCCGTCCATGAGCGCGACGCCGAGGTTGTTGTGGGCCTGGGCGTAGCTCGGGTTCAGGGTCAGCGCGCGCTCGAAGGAGGCGATGGCGGCATCGACGTTGCCCTCCTTCATGAGCAGCACGCCGAGGTTGTAGTGCACCGCCGGGTCGGCCACGCCGGTGCGGGCCGCGGCGAGCAGGGTGTCCTTGGCCTCGCCGGTGAGACCCTTCTCGGCCAGCGCCTTGCCCAGGTTGACCTGGGCGGCGTCGAGCTTGGGGTCCATGGCCAGCGCCTTCCGGTAGCCCTCGATGGCCTCGTCCAGCCGTCCGGCATGGTGCTGGGCCTCGGCCAGGTTGAAGCGGAGCGCGGCGTCCTGGGGCTGGAGCTCGACCGCCCGCGTGTACTCGGCGATGGCGACGTCGGTCTCCTCGAAGCGGCGCGCCATCAGCCCGCGCTCGGCGTGCAGGGCGGCGTCGCCGGGGTAGGCGGCGATGGCCGCCACCAGCACCGCCCGCGCCTCGACCCCCTCGCCGGAGAGCCGGAGCGCCCGGGAGAGGAGGAGCCTCGCCTCCGGGCCGTCCCGGCGGCGAACCAGCTCGCGGAGCGGACCCACCGCCTTCTCCGGCTCGCCCAGCGCCAGGAAGGCCACCCCGAGCCGCATCAGGGCATCGGAGTCGTCGGGCGTGGCCTCCAGGCGCGCCGTGTCGTCGGCCACCGTCTTGCGCAGCGCGGCCGACTGCGCGTCCGGCTCGGCGGCCAGCACCGCCAGGGTGAGGAGCCACGCCGTCGTCACAGCCGCTCCACGAAGGGGCTCGCCCGCGCGTCGAAGGTCCGCCGGGCGAGCACCTCCTTGCGCTTCTCCCAGTCGGCCCGCGCCCTGGCCACCCGCTCCTCGTCGGGCTTCTCGCCCTTCTTCCGGTCGGCCACCTCGGCGTCGCAGGCCTTCACCTGCCGCTCGAAATCCTCGGGCTTGTAGCTCTCGCTCCCCGGGACCTTGGCCTTGCGCACGGCCAGGAGCCGGGCCAGCTGGTAGCGCGCCACGGCGCACTGGCGGGCCACCTCCTCCACGTCCTGGTTCTGCACGTTGAGGGTCTGGCGGGCGCGCAGGTAGTCGATGCGCGCCCGGACCTCCTCCACGGTGAGCTGGGCGATCTCCTTGGAGGCCGGATCGCGCGCCTGGCCGACCTCGTCGCTGGCCAGCCCCTCTGCCCGCTTCGCCCGGCGAAGCTGGTCGCGGGTGCGGCTCACCTCGTTCTCCGCCTCGTCCACCTTGTCGTAGGCGATGAACAGGTCGTTCTCCGCCTCGAGCAGGTCGATCTTGTTCTCGTAGGGCAGCTGGCGGACCAGGCTGTCGGGAACCTTGGCCCCGTAGCGGCTGCTGCACCCGGCGGCGAGCAGGAGGAGGAGCGGGAGCGAGGCGCGGGCGGAGCGGTGGATCATCATTGCACCTTGCCGCTGAAGCCGGAGAACGCGGTCCGGCCGCAGCCGAAGTCGACGCCGAGCGAGAAGGTGACGGTGAAGAAGCCGGAGACCGTCTGCCCCGTGCCGGGCACCGGGGTCTGGTCGAGCCGCAGGTACCCGTGCTCGAGCGGGCCGGGAGGGGCGGCGTCGTCGCAGAAGGTCTTGCGCGGATCGTTGTACACGTCCCGCGTCACCACCCCGCGCTGCCCCACTCCGGAGGGAGGGACCTGGGTGAGGTCCACCTGCCCCCCGGGCTTGACGGTCAGCCCGGTCAGGTCCTCGGTGACGACCAGGACGGCGTTGGAGGCCTGCCCGGAGGACTGGAGGAAGCGGACGGCGAGCGAGCCATCCTGCATCACCCCGCCGTCGGACACTCCCCCGGTGTAGGCCACCTCGACGCTGTCGTAGTGGAGGTCGAGGATGGTGCTCAGGCTGCCCTGCACCTCCTGCGGACCGCAGCAGACGAGCAGGAGCGTGCCGGCCAGACTGATGCGGCGCCTCACCGGCAGGCCCTCCAGTCGGGATCGACGTCCGAGCCCTTCACGCCGGCCGGGTCCTTGACCTGGGACAGCTCCTTGCGCGCGCCGTCGACGTCGCCGTAGCGGCAGTGGAGGGCGGCCAGGTTGGCGTGGGCCTTGTCGTAGCCCGGGTCGGACTCGACGGCCTTGGCGTAGGCCGCCCGGGCGGCCATCGGCTCGCCCTGGAAGAGGAGTGCGATCCCGAGCGCGTTCTGTGCCGAGGCCCGGTTGTCCTGGAGCTCGGTGGCCCGTCCCAGGGTGAGCTGGGCCAGCCCGTAGTGACGCGCATCGAGGTAGGCCAGCCCGAGCGCCTCCATCGAGGCGGCGTCCTGCTTGGCCTCGGCCTGCTTCTGGAGCTCGGCGATGTTGCCGGCCAGGGCGCCCGGCGTCCCCGGGGCGGGCAGCGGCGAGCGCACGCTCTCCGCCTTGGTCCGGCAGCCGAGCACCGCCTCGCTGTACACCTCGAGCTGGACGGCGCGCTGGAGGCAGGTCTTGAAGGCCTCCTCGGCCTGGTCCTTGATCGGCTGGACCTGCTGCTGCACCGCGGAACGGAATTGCTGCGCCTGCGCCGGGGTGGCCCCGGCCGGGACGGGGGTCGCCTCCACCGACTCGGCCAGCGACTTGAGGGACAGGCCCAGCTTCCAGAGCGAGGCCACCGCCCACTCCGACGACCCCATCGAGGCCGCCTGGTTGTAGACCCCCTGCAGCTGCTGGAGGGCGGCCACCTTCTGGTCGATCTGATCGGGGGGGATGGCCTTGAAGTTCCGGTAGAGCATGTCCCCCAGGTACCAGAGGCCCCGGGCGGTATCCTCGCCCTGCCCGTTGGGCGAGTTGACCACCGCCGCCAGCGTGCGGGCGACCACGTCCGGGCGCTCGCCTCCCATCTTGGAGGAGGCCTCGGCGAAGACGGCGGCGGCCAGCGGCTGGCTCTTGTCGATCTTCAGAGCGGCATCGGCGGCGGCCTTGGCCCCGGCCAGGTCCCCGGAGCGGAGCTTGACCTGGGCCAGCGCGGCGTAGGCGTCGGCCCGGCGGTTGGAGGGGAGGGCGGCGGCGGCGGTGAAGTCCTTGATCGCCGCCGGGTACTCGTTGAGCGCCTCGCGCAGCCGGCCGGCGGACATCCAGCCCTCGAAGGCGGCCGGGTCGGCGCCCATGCGCAGGCCGACCTGCTCGTACCACTGGGCGGCCTCGGCGAAGCGGCCCACCTCGGCGGCGTGGCGCCCCAGGGTGGCGGCGATGTCCGAGACGAAGCTGCTCTTCGGATACTCGGCGATGAACTTGGCGCCGATCTCCCGCTCCTTGGAGAAGTCGTGCTTCTCGCGGGCGGCGCTGAATGCGCCGTAGAGGGCCTTCTCCCCGATGTCCGTGCCCTTGTTCTCGGTGGAGACCTTGAGCAGACCCTCCACCACGTCGCCGGTCTCGGCCGAGCTCTGCAGCGCCAGCTCGCCCAGCGCCTCGCCCTTGCTCTCGCTGAGCGTCTTGCGCACCTCGGCGAGAAAGGTGGCCGGGAGCCGGGCGTTGGCCAGGAACTTCCGGCCCGTCTCCTCGATGCCCTTGAAGTCGTTCAGCTGTCGCAGCCCGTCCAGGGCCAGCTTGCCGGCGGCCGGCGCGTCCTTGTTCTCCGGATACTCGAGGGCGAAGGCGGTGAAGAGCTGGCTCGACTTCTCGAACTCGCCGTCGTCGTAGTAGGCGCGGGCGATGTTGAACTTCAGGGTCACCACGTTGGGGTTGCGCGGGTACTTGGCGATGAAGGCCGCGCCGTCGATCTTCAGGGCCTGCCGGGCGTCGGCCACCTCGAAGGCGGTGATCCGCTCCACCTCGCCCGGCCGGAGCGCGGAGAAGGAGCTGAGCAGCGCGCCGTAGGCGGCCGCCTCGGTGCCCTTCGGGTCCTTGGCCCGCTCCTCGTAGCGGGCCAGCTCCTCGAACTGGCGGGCCGCCTCGGGGAACTCGCGCGCCGCGAAGAGCGAGTCGGCGCGATTGTGCATCATGTCCCGGACCACCTTCTCCGGACGGAAGAGCGAGAGGTACTCCTTGTAGGCGGCGGCCGCGTCCAGGTAGGCGTCGCGGGTGCTCGTCCTCTGGGCCAGCGCCTGGAGCTGGGTGGCCAGGTCGCGGGTGATCTCCTCCAGCTCGGCCAGCTGCTTGCGGCGGGTGGTCTCGTCCTTGAACGGGTCGACCTTGACGTCGACCGCCGCGCGGACCAGGTACTTGATGTCCGACCCGGCGGTGGGCACCTTGCCCTTGGCCGCCTTGAGCGAGTCGTAGATCTTCTCCGCCCGCTCCATGTCCAGCTCCGGGTCGGGCTGGATCTCCATCAGCTTGCGCAGGGTGGGGATGGCCCACTCGTACTGCTGCTTGATGAAGTAGCGGTTGCCGAGCTTGTCCAGGGCCAGCGCGTAGGTGGAGCGGCTGTCGGAGAGCTTCTCGAAGTAGGCCAGGGCGCCCTTGGCCGGCCGGGCCTCGGTGTAGCTGTAGACCAGGTCGATGAGGGCCTCGCGCTTGACGTTGAGCGACTTGGCGGAATCGACGCCGGGCAGGGGCGGGCTGCCGGCGGCGGCCTCGAAGAACCCGACCGCGTCGTTGAACCGCTGCTGGTTGACCCGGATCCAGCCCATCTTGTAGCGGGCCAGGTCGTGCACCGGCGAGGGCGGGAAGGCGAGGATGGCCTGGTAGTGCCGCTCGGCCTCGTCGAGGTTGGCCTTGTCGAACCAGTAGTCGCCGATGATCTGCTCCGCCTCCAGCCGCAGGGGCGACTTGGGGTACCGGTCGATGAGCGAGCGCAGGGTGGCGAGCATGTCGTCGAACTGCCCGAGCTCGCGCTGCTCGTGGGCCAGGTAGAAGGTGACCTTGTCCCCGTCGTGGAAGTCCGGGTACTCGCGCTGGAGCCGGTAGTAGAGCTGGATCGCCTTCTGCTTGAGGAGCCTCGTCTCCGGGCTGACCATCGCCCCCTTGGTGCCCTCCGCCCGCTGCTCGGACTGGAGGAAGTAGACGTAGCGGCTCTTCTCCACGTACAGCTCGGCCAGCCGGAACTGGAGGTCGGGGAGGTAGGGAGCGGTGCGGCTGCGGGCGATGAGCCGCTCGGTCTCGATGATCGAGCGGTCCACCTTGAAGATGTCCCGCTTGAGCTTTTCCAGGTACTCCTGCTTCTCCCGGACCTTGGTCACCACCGGGTTGACGCTCTTGTCCAGCGGAGTGAGGAGCGCCGGCCCGCTCGGCGTCGAGGCGGCGAGGAGGAGGGAGAGGAGCGGGCCGGTCACAGCTGGCCCTCCTCGACGCACCGGCTGGGCAGGCTCACCCGGTAGCTGCGCAGCTCGTCGTTCCAGTACTCGCCGTCGAAGCGGAAGGCCTCCTGGCCCGGGCCGATGGGGGTCTCCTTCTCCGGCTGGACCAGCTTCGCTCCGCGCTTGATGCGCTCGTAGAGCTTGAGGCCGACCTCGTACTCCATGAGCCGGACCTGCTCGGCCGAGCGGAGCAGCTTGTCCGCCTCCTCGCGGACCGATTCCTTGAGCCGCTGACGGTAGACGCGCTCCGCCTCGGCGTAGGCCAGGTCATAGAGCTTGGTCACCTGGGAGAAGAGCCGGTCGCCGAAGCCGCCGGCGTAGCGGGACTTGAGCTCGATCTCGAGATTCAGCGACTCGAGGAACTTGGCGGAGCGCTTGGTGCTGCCGTGGCTGGAGGCGGCCCGGCTCAGGCGCCCGTCGAGGGTGAGGTCGTCCCGCTCGCGGATGGCCTCCAGCGACTCGGCGTAACGGCGGGTGAGCTCCTTGGCGGCGCGCTTGGCCGGCAGGTAATGGCATAGGTCGCGGTAGACCAGCGCCCGGAGGATGTACTTGTCGGGGAGGAACTGGTCGCGGAAGCTGGGGGCGTCGAGGGTGGTGAGCAGGCCCATCGCCGCGCGCAGCTGGCCGAGGTTGTACCGGGTCCACGCCTCCTCGAGGTAGAGCGTGGCCCGCCCCGGATCGAGCGAGGGGAGCTGGACCATCTCGTAGGCCTTGAGCGCCCCCTCGTAGTCCTTGCGCTCGTAACGCAGCCGGGCCACCGCCAGCCGGGCCTCGTTGCGGGCCTCGAGGGTGAGCTTTTCGTCCTTGGAGAGGGCGAGGAAGTCCTCGATCATCTCGTCCGGGACGTCCTTGCCCTGGAGCTTGCGCAGCCGGGTGACGAGCAGGGCGAACTTGGCCCGGCTCGCCTCAACGCTCTCCTCGTCCAGCTTGGCGAAGTGGGTGTTCGCCCAGCGCTCGTTGCCCACCCGGAGGTCGACGATGCCCTGCTCGTAGTTGGCATAGTCGCTCACCGTGTCGGGGAGGAAGCCGAGGTCGAGAGAGCCGAAGACCTGCTCGTCGATGAGCACCTCGTCGTGGGGGACGAGGACCAGCGTGCGCAGCGCCTCCAGGGTGCGGGGGAGCACCTGGGGGTTGGCCCGCTCGCGAGCCACCCTGGCCAGGTAGACCGCGCCGGCATGGCGCAGCCCGAGGTCGATGAAGCAGCGGGCCAGGAAGTACTGCGCCCAGGGGTGGTTCTCGTCGGTGGGCGGGGTTCCCTCGACGTAGGCGTACAGCTTGCGGGCCGCCGACTCCTTCTTGTCGCCGAAGTAGTCCTGGAGCGCCTCGTCGAAGAGCTTCTGGTCCGCCTTCTCCGCCGGAGCCTTGGCCGCCTCGGCGCCGGCCGGCGCGGCGGGCGGCGTCGCGGCCGGCTGGGCGGCGGCGGGCGCCGGGGCAGCGGCCGCCGGGCGGGGGGCGGGCGGGGCCGCCGGGGCGGGGGCGGCCGCCGGCGGCGCGGCCTGGCCGGCCGGTGCCGGTGCGGGCGGCGGCGGTGCCTGCCCCAGCGCCAGCGCGGGGACGAGCCCGAGGACGCACGCCAGCGCGGCTCTGACGTCGGTTCGCCTCATTCCGTGGAGCCGAAGTTGAACGACACCCCGAGCAGGATGACCAAGATGTTCTGCACGCCGCCCGATCCGAAGACGATGTTGTCGGCGACCTCGAGGCGGAAGGAGACGCCCTTGGAGACGTAGAAGCGCCAGCCCACGCCGAGGTCGATTCCGGGGAGGAAGGTGGTGCTCGTCGTCCCGGCGGCGATGTCGTTGGAGATCCGCTGGTTGACCACCGAGATCCCGCCCAGGGCGTAGATCTCGAAGTGGGCCACGCTGCTGTTGAGCCAGGCAAACTTCCCGTAGATCGGGGTCCACATGAAGTCGCTGCCGGCGATCCAGTTGGTCTGGGGGAAGGCGGTGGGATTGACGCCGAAGTCACGCTGCAGCTGCGTGCGCAGGTTGGTGGCCACGTTGTAGGAGTAGAGGAAGCGGCCGATCTGCCAGGCGATGCTGTCCGAGAAGTGGTAGGTGTAGGAGACCTCTCCGCCGATCCCCTTGGTGAACGCGTCGAGCGGGAGGAAGCCCAGCCCGAGCATCAGCTCGCTGTTCATCCGGTAGGCGCGGTCCTGCACGGCCAGCACCACACCCGGGTTTTCAAGCTCTTCCTGTGCCCGGCCCGCGAGGGGAACCAGGCACACCAGGAGCACGAGAAGTCGTCTCACGCAAGAATCCCTTCTGGGGAGGCACTGCCTCTGGTGTTCATCAGAATCCGACCGCGTTGAAGATGAACGGATAGGTGATGATCACCGAGTTTCCCTTGGCGGGCGGGAACTGCCAGTTGTTGAGCGCCCGGAGGATGCACGTCTCCACCGAGACGTCCTTCAGCGTCGAGCTCTTGGACTTGGAGCTGGTCACCTTGCCGGCGGTGGAGATGTTCCATTCCAGGACCACTTTCCCGGCCAGCCCCGGGGTGTGGAGGAGTGCGGCCTCGTAGCACCGCTGCACCTCGGCCAGGTGCGAGTTGATGACCTTGGCCACCGCCTCCTTGTCGATCTGCCCCTGCGAGCCGATGCTGGTGGCCACCGCCCGGGTCACGCCGGCGCGGACCGGGCCCTTGCCCACGCTGCCCACGCCGAGCGCGCCGATTCCGCCGCCTCCGGCGCCGAGGAGGATCTCCCGTCCGCCTCCCGAGCCCTTGCCCAGGCCGATGCCGGGCACCCCGTTGGTGCTGGCCACCGGCCCCTTCCCCACCAGCCCGCTGAGCTTGAAGGCGGTGTTGTTCCCCCCCGGGCCGATCTTGTTGATCGCCGCGAGCATGGACTTCATCGCCGGCCCGGCGGCGGTGACCTTGGCCAGCGCCTTGGTGACGTCCTTGGGCGGCTCGACCTTGGGAGGCTGAGGAACCGGCTTGGGCAGCGGCTTGACCACCTTCTTCTCCGGCTCCTTCTTGGCCTCCTTCTTGGGCTCTTCCTTCTTCGGCTCCTCCTTCTTCTTCTCCGGCTCCTTCTTCACTTCCTTCTTCGGCGGCGCCATCAGCCGGACGGCCACCGGGTTGAGGTTCTTGGCCGAGAAGTCGGCCAGGTCGTCGAGCTTGGGCCCGAAGAGGATCCAGTAGACGGTGGGAGCGGTGAAGGCGAGGAGCAGGAAGATGAAGAACCAGGGTCGGTTCCGGAGCGGGTTGACGAAGGTGCGCTCCGGCGGCGGGGCGACGAAGGCCAGGCAGGCCATGTCCCCCTCGCGCAGGACGACGGCCGATCCGAGCTGGAGCGAGACACTGCGGCGCCCGCCGGACTTCTCCACCTCGGTGGCGGGCATGGGGACGAAGCTGCCGTCCGACCGGCGCCGCTCCACCTCCGCCCGGGGCGGCACGAAGAGGCGGTAGCCGCCCCCGGAGGACTCGGCCACCGGGAAGCCCTCCGGCAGGGTGAAGCCGTAGAGCGGGAGCATGGCGCTCTCGAGCAGGCCGCCGGTCACCGGCTTGTCCTTCTTGGTCGGCCCGAAGCTCTTCGCCACCTGACGGGCCTCGCCCCAGAAGAGCTCGAAGTAGATGCGCGCCGGGCCTCGCCCGCCCTTGCTCGGGACGGTGAAGGTGCGCGGCGGCCCGGCGCGGACCGGGCCCTGGGGAACCGGGACGCGGCGCGACTCGGCCCGGGCCTGCGGGGGCGCGGGGGGAGGCACCGGGGATGGGCGGGGCTCGTGCGCACGGGCCACCGCCGGGCTGGCCTGGGCCTTGGCCGGGGGCGGCCAGGACGGAGCGCGGTGGAGCGGCTCGTCGAAGGAGTCGAGCTCGGTGGCGCCCGAGTCGACGGCACCCGTCGGCCGGGAGGGATAGGGAGCGGTGGTGGCCAGCTCGGAATCGGGAACCGGCTTCAGCCGGCTCTTGGTGTTCGTCTTCCGGCGGCGCGCCGAGGGCATCGTCCCCGGAGCCGGGGTTCCGCTCGGAGCCCGCCCGTTGGACGCATCCTGGTATGCCTCGGCCGGCGGAGGAGGCGGGGTGGGCGCGGACCGCCGCGGCACCGGCGACTGGACCGGCGCCACCCGCGGGACGGCCCCCGGGGGAGAGCCGCCGAGCAGGGCCGAGACCTCCGGGGGCGGGACGCTCTTGGCCGGCGGCTTCTGGCCGAGCACGCGCGCCTTGAGCACGAAGGGGCCGACCACCACCTCGTCCACGGCGCGGATCTCGCACATGGTGACCTGGTGGCCGTTGACGTACAGGCCGCCGGCCGAGCCGGAGTCCTGCACCGCGGCCTTCCCGTTCTGGAAGTAGAGGACGGCGTGCGAGGGATCGACGGTGGCGTCGTCCAGGCGCAGGTCGGCGTCCTGCGAGCTCCCCAGGGTGTAGGAGCCGGGGACGAAGACCTCGGTGCCCACCAGGAGCCCGTCGCGCAGGATGACCACCTGGAGCACTGCCGGCTGACCGCTCAACGTTCGGTTCCCATGTGGTGGTGGGGAGGGGCACTACAGCTCGGAGTCGTAGACCACGCCGACGATCTCCTCGCGGAAGCTCTCCCGCTTCTTGATCATCGAGCGCTGCTTCAGCTCCTTGCGATCATAGAGGTACACCGCGCCGGCGGTGTTGCGCTGTCCCTGGATGAGCCGATCGTCGAAGTCGATGCGCGTCGGTCCGCGCTGGCCGGGCGGGGTGGACGCGGTCGCTGCCGGCGAGCCGGGGATGCTCGTCGAGCTGGGGGCCACCGGATCGAACGCGGCGCGCGCCGCCTCCGCCGCCCGGCTGGCGCTGGGCGCCGGCGCCGAGGCCGGCTTCTTCGCCGCCGCCGGGGTCGGCTTGGCGTTCTTCGAGCCGTTCTTCGAGGCGGTGGCCTTGCTCGAGCCGCTCTTCGCCGACTTGCTCGCCGACTTGCCGGTGCTCTTGGAGCTGGACTTGGACGTGCTCTTGGCTGCGGGCTTGGTGGATTTCGAGGCCGGCTTCTTCGTCTGCGTATCGTCGCCGGTGGCTCCGGCGGCGGTGCCGGGCACGGCGATGCAGGCGGCGATCGTGGACACGAGTGCCACCGCGCGGAGAACGGGTCGACCTCGCATGGGACAACCCGCAGCAAATCGCACGGTCTGCGCCTCTGTCAACGCACTGCAACCAGGAATTCCCCAGGCAAATCCATGTGTTCAGCCTGGTGGCGCATGTGCGACGGCGGGCGCCGGCCGCACTGCGTCAGGGGATCCAGTCGCCGTAACCGGCGTCTTGTGCCTCGCCGGAAAAGTTCCCGTACAGCGTGCGTCCCGAGCCGTAGCTCCCGTCGGCGACGAAGGACATGGAGAAGTTTCCCTTGGTCGGCTCGCCGACATTGCCGCCCTGCTCGAGCTGGAGGTCCCCGAGCGACACGTCGGGAAGGGGACGCGGCGGCTCGCCGGCGGCGAGGTGGAGCACGGCCGTCCGCTGGTGGCCGGCGTCGTACTCGCCCTGGAGCGCGAAGTCCTTGCCTGCCTGGAAGTCGAGCCCCTCCAGCGCGATGGAGACGCGGGCCACCAGGTCGATGTCGTTCCCGTTGTTGTTGTAGTAGCTGACCTGGAAGCCCTGGTCGTTGCGGAGGATGTCCACCCGCGAGACGTCGAGGGGGAAGACCTCGCTCATGCTTCCGCCGAGCGAGTTGTCTCCCATGCATCCGGCGGCGAGGGCGATGGTCGCCGCTGCGCCGGCCGCCGCGGCGAGCCGCCTCACGGGTTCTTCTCCACCGCCAGCTTGAGGGCGCCGGTGCCCGGGTCGCGGTAGCCGATGGCCAGCCGGGTGGGGTTGGAGAGGAAGAGGGACTGGGTCTGGAAGCCGCCCTGGGTGTCGACCGTCTCGTCCGACCACGGGCCGGGGACGCCGCCGTAGCGGGTGGAGTTGGAGACCTTGAGCTCGTTGTCCGGCGTGCAGGTGTCCACCGTCTTCCCGGAGGTGCTGCTGCAGAAGTAGTGGGCCACCCACGGCTCGTGGGTGTCGGGGTTGACGGCCACCGAGGCGAAGAAGCCTCCGCTGCCCGACCCGAAGACGACCTGGAACACGTTCCAGGAGCTGGTCAGGTTGCAGTTCTTCGACGGCGGGCAGTTCTTGTAGAGCGCCTCCGGGCCGCCGGCGGCGCTGTTCACCGAGGTGACCGCCACCGCATAGCCCTCCACCGGATCGTAGGCCACGGTGGGGCCGTTCTGGGTGTTGAGCACCGTGTTCGCCTCTCCGCTGAGGAGGACGGAGGTGGGGCAGATCCAGGTGCCGCTCTGGCGCTCGTTGAAGTAGAGGTCGCGGGAGATGCTCGTCGCCGGCGGGAACTGGTCGCCCAGGTCGGAGACCAGCACCGGATTTGCGCTCGCCCCGTGGATCATCCGGTTGTGGCTTCCGCGGGAGATGCGCGCGTCGCTGCTGCAGGAGCTGGCCAGCCCGCCCTTCCCCGGGGCGATGAGCTGGTGCGTCCACGACGTCGGACCGCCGAGGGCGAGCTCCAGGTCGGCCCCGCCGTAATCGCCGAGCGGCGAGCTTCCGAAGTGGACGTCCTTGTAGGCCAGGATGGCGCCGTTGTTGCCGTCGAAGAGCAGCGCCGGGAAGAGCCCGACCACCGTCCCGTTGTCGCAGGACGGGTCGCCGCAGGCTGCCTGGCCGGAGGTCTGCACCGCCGTCTCTTCCGTCCAGGTGACCCCGTCCGTGCTGCGGTAGTTCACCACTCCATCGTTCTGGTACCAGAAGGCCTGCGACAGGTCGTAGCCGGGCGCGGTGGTGAAGCCGAGATAGGCCACCGCCGGCTGGCCGTTGGGCTGGTAGTCGAGGCTGACGCCGACGAAGTTGATCACCGGTCCGTGGGCCTTCTGCGGGGTTCCCGTCACGCCGGCGTTCCACTCCACGTAGTCGATGTCGTAGTTGGTGATGTCCGCCCCGGCGTCGCGCGGCTTGCTGGCGCCGGACTGGTCGGCGCTCTCCTCCACGTAGGCGAAGCCGATGCCTCCGCTCGGGGTGAGCGTCATCTGGAAGGTGGGGATCCGCTCGTAGCCCTGCACCTGGAAGGGAGTGGGGTCGATCGTGTACACGTTGAAGCGCGTCTGGCCGCCGTCGGGAAGGCAGGTGGGGCATCCCGAATCGGAGATGACGCAGTCGGTGCACTCGCCGGTGCATCCGGCGAGCACGGCAGAGACCAGAAGGATCACCCATCCAAGACGCATGCGACCTCCACCACGTCGGAAGCGTTGTATTCTATCCTCGGAAGGCGCTCGCTCCGGCGGCGTTCTCTCGAGGGAAGATGGAAGGAACACCTCCACCCAGGTCGGACGACACCCGCGAGGGTGAGATCACCCGGCGATCTTTCATCCAGCGTGTGAGTTTCTTCGGTGGCAGCATGGTCCTGGTCGGATCGTGCTCGCGCCAGCCGGCTCCGGAGAAGCAGAAGGCCGAGCAGGCGAGCGCGCCGTTCACCACCTCGCACGTCTCGCTCACCGACCCCGAGTACGACGCCATGGCCGCCGCCTGCGAGCGCCTGCTCCCGCGGGACGACGACCCCGGCGCCGCCGACCTGGGAGTCCCCGGCTACGTCGACCGCGCCCTCTCCGACCGGAGGATGAGCCACGTCCGCGACGACTTCGTCCGCGGGCTGCAGGCGCTGATGCAGCGGGCGAAGGCGCTGCATCACAAGGCGTTCCCCGAGCTCGCCCCGGAGCAGCAGGACGCGCTCCTCACCGAGTACAAGAACAGCCCCAAGGGCTCGGGCGAGGGGCACTTCTACGAGCTCTTGGTGGTCCTCACCATGGAGGGCGCCTTCTCCGATCCGTCGTACGGCGGGAACCGAGACCGGCGGGGGTGGGCGCTCATCGGCTTCGAGACCAGCGAGCCGCCTCCCGGCTACGACGGCCTGCACACCGGCCACAAGTGCGGGGGCTGACGGGAAGCGATGGCCCTTCCCGAGGTGGATGCGGTGGTGGTGGGCAGCGGCGCCGGCGGCGCGCCGATGGCGCTCCAGCTCGCCCGGGCCGGGCTCCAGGTCGTCCTCCTGGAAAAGGGCCCGGACTACAAGACCAGCGAGTACCTCCACGACGAGGTGGGCATGACTCGCCGGAGCTTCTTCATGCCCCTCCCCTGGGAGGAGCCGCACCTCTACCGGACCGCCCCCGGCGAGAAGTACTCGCACAGCAACGCCGCCTGGACGGCGAACTGCGTCGGCGGCGGCACGGTGCACATGAGCGGCTTCTTCTACCGCTTCAAGCCGATGGACTTCCGGGTCCGCTCGCTCTTCGGCCCCATCGCCGGGAGCACGGTGGCGGACTGGCCCATCTCCTACGCGGACCTGGCGCCCTTCTACGACCAGGCCGAGGCGGAGCTGGGGGTGAGCGGGGTGGCCGTGCCCCATCCCTTCGCCGAGCCGCGGGACCGCCCCTATCCCCTCCCGCCGCTGCGCGAGCATCCCATCGCCCGGGAGATCGACCGGGCGTGCAAGGGGCTCGGCTTCCACTCCACCCCCACCGCCCGGGGCATCATCAGCCGCGCCTACCGGGGCCGGAACCCGTGCGCCTACTGCGCCCTGTGCGGCTCCTACGGCTGCGAGGTGGACGCCAAGTCCAGCACCCAGGCCGCCCTCCTCCCGGCGATGCTCGCCACCGGCAAGGTCGACCTGCGCCCGTGCTGCATGGCGCGCGAGGTCACCGTCGCGCCGGACGGGCGAGCGCGGGGCGTGGTCTACCTCGACGCCCGCGGCGTGCCCCAGGAGCAGCCGGCGAAGCTGGTGGTCGTCTCCTGCACGGCGGTGGAGAGCGCGCGACTCCTCCTCAACTCCCGCTCGGCCCGTTTCCCCAAGGGGCTGGCCAACGGCTCGGGGCTGGTGGGCAAGAACCTCATGTTCAGCGGCTTCGGCCGCTCGCGAGCCATCTTCCGCATCTCCACCCGGAAGGCCACCTGGCCCTGGCTCGATGATCCGGCGCCCTTCGTGCAGCGCAGCCTGCAGGATTTCTACGCCATGCCCGACGACCGGCACGGGTTCCGGAAGGGCGGGACGCTGGGGTTCATCTGGGAGCATCCCAACCCCATCGCCGCCGCCTCGGAGCTGGCCGGCACCGGTGAGAAGGGAGTCTTCGGCAAGGCGCTCAAGGAGAAGATCCGGGCCTACCGGGACAGCAAGATCCTCCAGTTCGAGACCTATGCCGAGTACCTCCCCACGCCGAGCACCGAGGTCAGCGTCGACCCGAGCGTGACCGACAAGTACGGCATCCCGGTGGCGGCCATCACCACCGTGCGCCATCCGGTGGACTACAAGGTGGTCACCTTCCTGGTGGAGCGGGGCGAGGAGATCCTCCGGGCGATGAATCCGGACGAGGTGACCCGCATCAACCAGTACGGCGAGACGACCATCCTCCAGTGCGGCACCTGCCGCTTCGGCACCGACCCGGCGGCGAGCGTGCTCGACCCCGAGTGCCGCTCCCACGAGGTCCCCAACCTCTACGTGGTCGACGGCAGCTTCATGCCCTCCAGCGGCGGCGTCCCCCTCACCCTGACCATCGCGGCCAACTCCTACCGGGTGGCGGACCGGCTGGTCCGGCGCCTGAAGCGTGACGGGACGGCGGCGCTCCGGCGCCCGGGCTGAGAGCCG
>Ga0187779_10000384_pt1 | contig 30404 bp, 22 predicted proteins | sample 1015_Q2_SP10_10__FD_132435 | JGI IMG/M metagenome (GOLD analysis project Ga0187779, IMG submission 132435) | Tropical peat soil microbial communities from peatlands in Department of Meta, Colombia - 1015_Q2_SP10_10_MG | ecosystem: Environmental > Terrestrial > Soil > Wetlands > Peat | place... | reverse complement strand
CTCGGAGTGGGAGCACAGTGATCATCCGGTGCTTCAGGAGTTTCTGAAGCTGGATGAATTGACGCTTCCCGCGTAGGCCAATCTGATCACGGCGCCAGCCGGGCAACCCACGCCGTTTGATTGAGATAGCAATGTTTTGCGCAACGGTTCGATGCATCCACACGCCGTTCGCTGCTGATAATGCTCCATTAAAGGGATAACGGTAAGACCAAGGGCTGGAGCTGGCTATTCTAAAGTGTTGCAAGAGGGTCTTGGCTTGCCTCTAAGTGGAACCTTTATAGGGACTTAGCGGCAATCGCAAGCGATGGTCTAATTTAGGAATTTGGTTGAAGGCCGGCGGCGAGCCGGCGGAAGCGCTTAGGAGAAAGCTGACGATGCAAAGACCGGTCAAGTATGCTGAGAGGGCAGTCACCCTGGCCGCTGGTGCGGCGTGGACTGTTTTCGAGAGGCTGAACCGCATTTCCCCCAACCCTTCTTTCACCCCCAAATGGTCGGAGAAGCCCCTGCTGAAGTCGTGGGAGAAGAGCAAGCCCCCGCTGGGCTGGCCACGGAGCACTGATTCGCTGTGCCCGCGCTGCGTGCCTGAGATCCGCCAGCAGATCGTGGATGGCAAGCTGCCGCACGAGATCCTGATGAACGAGAAGGTGGGCGAGATCAAGGCGCAGATCATCGAGCGCGAGGGCAAGATCCTGATGGTGAAGGATTGCCCCAAGCATGGCCACTTCGAAGACGTGATGGCCATAGATACCGACTTCTTCAAGCACCTTGAGGATTGCTTCCCGGGGCGCGACATCCGGGCGCACAGCGACGAGGCGCTGCATCATCATGGCAGCTCGACCATCAAGCACGGGCGCGGCTCGGTGCTGACCATCGACCTGACCAACCGCTGCAACATGATGTGCGACCCCTGCTTCATGGATGCCAACCAGGTTGGTTTTGTGCATGAACTGACATGGGACGAGATCAAGACGATGTTGGATAATGCGATGTCCATCAAGCCGCGGCGGCAGATGAGCGTGCAGTTTTCAGGCGGCGAGCCCACGCTTTCGCCGTACTTCCTGGATGCGGTGCATTACGCGCGCAAGGTGGGCTACAACAGCGTGCAGGCGGCGACCAACGGGATTGAGTTCGCCAAGAGCCCTGAGTTCTGCAAGCAGGCGGCGGAGGCCGGGCTGCGCTACGCTTACCTGCAGTTCGACGGCATAGGCAACGCGGCCAACGAGCACCGCAAGGTGGGCAACCTGTTCGACGTGAAGTTGCAGGCGATCCATAACCTGCACAACGCGGGCGTAGATATCGTTCCGGTGACGACCATCGTCAACGGCATCAACAACGAGCAGGTGGGAAGGATCATCCAGTTCGCGCTGGATAATCCTAAGATCATCAGCTTCCTCAGCTTCCAGCCGGTCTCGTTCACCGGCCGCGATGAGGCGGTGACCGATGAGCGACGCGTGGCGCAGCGCTATACTCTCTCGCACCTGGCGCACGACGTGAAGAACCAGACCGGCCTGGGCGTACCTGCCCGCGACTGGTTCCCCATCTCGTTCATGAGCACCTTCTCTGACTGGGCCGACCTAGTGCACGGGCCGAGCGCGGATTGGGGGCAGCTTTCCTGCGGATGCCACCCGAACTGCGGCATCGGCATGGCCATGATGATCGACAAAGTGACCAAGGAGGCCGTGCCGGTGACTGCCTTCCTGAATGCGGAGCAGCTGGCCAAAGACGTAGCCAAGGTCAACGACGCAGCCCGCGGCAAGAAGCTGTCGATCCTCGGCGTCTCGCTGGCGCTCCTGCGCAATTACAATCCGTTCGCCGCGCCCAGCAACTTCAAGTTGACCGACCTGCTGGCCAAGTTCGACAAGTGCTTTGGCGGCACCAAACGCAAGTACGGCAAGGTGGATGGCAGCCGCACCATGAAGGACATCGAGCAGCGCCGCGCCGACCGCTGGAACTTCCTGTTCATCGCCGGGATGTGGTTCCAGGACCTGTTCAACTACGACTTCCGGCGGACGGAGCAGTGCATCATCCCCTATGCCACGCAGGAGGGCGAGATCAGTTTCTGCGCCTACAACACCGGCGTGGGATGGCGGAACATCATCGAGAAGATGCACATGACTGCCACCCTGACCAGGTGGTACGAGGAGCACGGGCGGCATGAGATCTTCGCCGGCGGCAAGAAGGTGAACCTGAGCAGCACCACGCACAAGCTGAAGCTGATCGATGAGCATGTAAAGGCCGGTATTCAGCATGACCTGGATGAGCTGGGCATCGCCAAGAATGCGCGGGAGGAGAAGCTGCGCGCGCGCGAGGCCAAGCAGAAGCAGGATGCCGAGAATGCCCGCATGGCGATGCTGTATCGCGAGCACATTCTGGGCGAGAAACCGGCAGATGCGTCACTGGTTCCGCTCAGCAGCCTGATGGCTTCAGCCCCCGCGGCAGAGAAGAAAGAGGAAGTCGCGGAAGAAGTATTCGGCGACTAGTTGCGTACTGCAATCAACGCAAGGCCGCCTGCGCTGGCGGCCTTTGTCGCATCTAAGAGATATCGCAGGTCCCCGGTATGAGTCACGGGCATAAACGACATCAGCGTCCTTTACCACGCAAGCCATCATGGGCAAAGCGGCATCGCATGACCTTCTCGAGGCGCTGGCGCGAATTCAAGATGATCGTGAAGGGCATCATTTCCACCGACCACGTGGTGCAGGCGCAGATCATCCCCATGCGCCGGTGCAACCTGGCTTGCGCTTACTGCAATGAGTTCGACGATGTCTCCAAGCCGGTGCCTATCGAGACCATCACACGGCGCATCGACCATCTGGCGAGCCTGGGGACGACCATCATCGTGATTAGCGGTGGCGAGCCGCTGCTGCATCCGGAGATGGACCAAGTCATCGCTCGGATCCGCCAGCACGGCATCATCGCCGGGATGATCACAAACGGGTACCTGCTTACGGCAGAGCGCATCGAAAGGCTGAATGAAGCCGGTCTGGAGCACCTGCAGATCAGCATCGATAACGTGATGCCAGATGAAGTCTCCAAGAAGAGCCTGAAGGTGTTGGATCGAAAGCTGCAGTTGCTGGCCGACTATGCCGAGTTCCATGTGAACATCAATTCCGTGATCGGCGGGGGCATCAAGACGCCGGAGGACGCGCTCACCATCGGACGGCGAGCAAGGCAACTGGGCTTCACCTCGACGGTGGGCATCATCCACGATGGCGATGGGCAACTGAAGCCGCTCAAGCCGAATGAGATGGCGGTGTATGAGCAGATGAAGACGCTGAACCGCTCCAGCTATTCGCGGCTCAACAAGTTCCAGGAGAACATAGCCCACGGGAGGCCCAACGACTGGCGGTGCCGCTCCGGCTCGCGATACCTGTACATCTGCGAGGACGGGCTGGTGCACTGGTGCTCCCAGCAGCGCGGCACGCCGGGCATTCCTCTGGAGCAATACACGGTCGAGCATATACGGCGAGAGTTCCTGCTGGAGAAGTATTGTGCGCCGAATTGCACCATTTCCTGTGCACACCAGACGTCCTACATGGATTTCTGGCGGGCGCCGCAGCAGAAGTTGTCGGCATTGCGCAAGCAGAGACCAGATTTGTTCGTCCATATCGCGCCGGCCGCCCCTTTTGCGGTCCAGCCACCTCCGCAGTCGCCGGACGAGCAGGAAGTATTGACTCGCTGACCCCCCAGACTTAGACCCGGTTTTCCACAGCCATAGCCTTAAGGGAGACCCGGAGGCCATTGTCCTGCCGTCACTTACAAATCACTTGCATGACGAGCGGTGCAGGGGTATCTTTAGTGCCACTCTGGCCTATCCCACCAGGATGGCGTTTTTATGTGGATGGAAAAAATCCGCCACGGCGTATTGCAAGTGGCCACGGACTCTGGACCCCGTTACGTCCAGCCCTCACTGTTTGAACGTCTGCAACTTGTCTGGACCTTCCGTAATTTCCATGTACTCTCCGAAGAGGTACTGAGCCAGCATGAACGCCTTCTGATGAGTCATCTGTGCGCGGAGGAGCGCATGTGCCGGTTGCGAGTGACCGAGCCGGTACCCGCGTGCATCATCGGAACTGTGGAGCGCGGGTCAGCAAACGGACTCAAGAAAACACCGCAGCGCGCCGGCCGCATGGCTTCGCGCAGTCTGGCGTAAGAGGAACATCCTAAATCCTCAAGAAACGAAGGACGGAATCACCCGCTGCTTTACAGTCAAAGACCCGCCGTGCTATTCTCGAAGAGTTCACAACTGATTGAAAAATAAACCATTAGGAGCACATCCACTTCAGTGTTAGCAAGACAGCACAAGCAAGAGGTCATCAACCGTCATCGCGTGCATGCAAGCGATACCGGCAGCCCGGAGGTGCAGATCGCCATTCTCAGCGAGAGGATCGGCAGTCTGACCGAGCATTTCCAGACGCACAAGAAAGATCATGCCTCCCGGCGGGGGCTTTTGATCCTGGTGAGCAAACGCCGCCGCTTGCTTGATTACCTCAAGACCTATGACCCCGAGCGATACAAGAGCGTGATTCAGAAGCTCGGCATCCGCAAATAATTCTGTGGCCCGCCGTTCTTGAAAGAGCGCGTTAGGCACATGGGATGAGTGTATCCACGGCTGTAGGTTCCCGGTTGCACCGAAGCATGTCTCCAAAGAAAGAAGGATGAAATGAAGCACGAAGTCACCGTCGAATTGAGCGGCGGCAAACGTATCTCTTTTGAAACTGGGAACTGGGCGAAGCAGGCGCACGGCTCGGTGGTGGTGCGCAGCCATGAGAACGTGGTGCTGGCCACGGCGTGTGCCAATCAGGAGCCCCGTGAGGGAATCGATTTCTTCCCGCTGACGGTGGACTACCGCGAGTACACATACGCCGGCGGAAGGATCCCCGGCGGCTTTATCAAGCGCGAAGGGCGTCCCAGCGAGCGCGAGATCCTAGCCAGCCGGCAGATAGACCGGCCCATCCGCCCGCTGTTTCCTGAAGGCTTTCGCAATGAGACACAGATCATAGCGCTGGTGCTTTCGGCCGATACGCAGAACGATCCCGATATATTGGCCATCAACGGCGCTGGAGCGGCGCTGGCGGTCTCAGACATCCCTTTTGGCCATCTGGTGGGCGCGGTGCGCGTTGGCCAGATCGAAGGCAAGTTAATCATCAACCCAACGTACGAGGAGATTGCGGAGGGCAAGCTGAGCATCACCGTGGTCGGCACACCCGATGGCATCGTCATGATCGAGGCTGGGGCCAAAGAAGCTTCTGAAGAAGCGGTGGTGGATGCGATCGAGTTTGGCCATGGGGAGATCAAGAAGATCTGCTCAGCCATCTCGCATCTGGCCGGCTTGGTCGAGCCCAAGAAGCGTGAAGTCGCTCCGGTCGAGTTCGACGAAAAGTATTACGAGGAATTGAAGCAGAGAATCCAAGGCAGGTTGAGCGACGCGCTCGATACCGGCAAGTACCCCAAGGCTGAGAGTTATCGCCGTGTAGAGGCGCTGGAGGATGACCTTACCAATTCGATCCCGGAAGAGGACGAGGAAGGCCGCAAGAAGCTCTCCAAGTATTTTGAGGTCCTGCGTGAGCGGCTGTTCCGAGACCAGGTGACGCATCAACGGCGCCGTCCAGACGGGCGCGCCTTTGACCAGGTGAGGTCGATCAGCATTGAGACCACGGTCCTGCCGCGCGTGCACGGCTCGGCGGTGTTTACCCGCGGCGAGACGCAGGCGCTGGTGACCACGACGCTAGGGACCACGGACGACAAGCAACGCATCGAGCGCTTTGAGGGAGAGACCAAGAAACGCTTCATGTTGCACTATAACTTTCCTCCGTTCTCAGTTGGAGAAGTGTCGTTTATGCGCGGGGCAGGCAGGCGCGAGATCGGCCACGGAGCACTGGCGGAGCGCGCGATCACAGCCGTGCTGCCCACGGAAGAGAAGTGGCCGTACACGATGCGCGTGGTTTCCGACATTCTGGAATCCAACGGCTCATCTTCTATGGCCAGCGTTTGCGGAGGTTCGCTCTCGTTGATGGATGCGGGCGTACCGCTCAAGGCGCCAGTCGCCGGCGTGGCCATGGGACTGGTGAAGGAAGAGGATGCCTATGCGATCCTCACGGATATTGCCGGAGCCGAGGACCATTACGGCGACATGGATTTCAAAGTCGCGGGCACGAAAGACGGGATCACGGCGTTGCAGATGGATATCAAGGTGCCGAACATCAGCACCGCGATCATGCGGGAGGCGATGGCACAGGCCCTCCGAGGAAGGCTGCACATCCTGGAGAAGATGAACGAGGCGCTGGGCCAGCCCAGAACCAAAGTTTCAGCCTATGCCCCACGCATCTACACAGTTCAGATCCCGGTGGATAAGATCCGCGACCTGATCGGGCCGGGTGGCAAGGTGATCCGCGGCATCATCGACGCGACGGGTGTGAAGATCGACGTGGATGACAGCGGCAAAGTGAACGTTGCCTCGAGTGACGAAGTTTCGGCGAACCGAGCATTGCAGATGATCGGCGATCTCACCGCCACGCCGGAGGTAGGGAAGACCTACCTGGGCAAGGTGGTGCGGTTGGCCGACTTCGGCGCTTTCGTCGAGCTTTTCCCCGGCACTGACGGCTTACTCCACATCAGCGAGGTTGCGGAGCACCGCATTGCAGATGTACGCGATGAGCTGAAGGAGGGCGACCAGGTCCTGGTGAAGGTGCTGAGCATCGAAGGCAACCGTATCCGGCTCTCGCGCAAGGCCATCCTGAAGGAGCAGCGCGCCAAGATGGGCGGAGGCGATGGCAGTGGTCAGCCTGAAGGCGGAACCATGACCATCGAGGGCGAGGGCGGCTTCGAGGATTCTGCTGAGGATCCGAATGAGCCCAACTTCAACCGGGTTGAGGGGCAGCCGGCGCACGCAGGGCGTCCTCACCACGGCGGCGGACATGACCGGGGTCGTGGCGGACGTCACGGAAGGGGCGGTCGCGGCCGAGGAGGCCATAACGGAGGCCGTGGCCGGCGCTAAACCACCGACTCGTAGTGATAGGCCCTTGCGTATGCGAGGGCCTTTTTCATTTGCAAAGAAAGATCCTAATTGGCCATGACCGGCATGGCGGAGCGCCTGGGAAGCATCTCGCCGATGCGGCGGATCTGCGCGCCAACCCCACGCAGCTTCTCTTCAATGCGTTCGTAGCCGCGGTCGATGTGATACACGCGATCAATGATGGTCTCTCCATCGGCTACGAGTGCCGCCAGAACCAGAGAGGCTGATGCGCGCAGGTCAGAAGCCAGGATGGCGGCCGAGCTCAAAGGGGTGCATCCGCGGACGATCGCCCGCCGCCCTTCGATCTTGATGTTTGCGCCCATGCGCACAAGCTCCTGGGCGTGCATGAATCGGTTCTCAAAGATGTTTTCTGTGATAACGGTCGTGCCTTCAGCCTGGGTAGCCAGGGCCATGTACTGTGCCTGCATATCGGTAGGAAAACCGGGATACTCCTCCGTGGACATATCGACGGCCTTGAGGTTGCCGCCACCGAGGGCACGAACCGAGTCGGCGGACTCACGAATAGTGATACCGACCTCCCGGAGTTTCTGCAGCAGGACGCCGAGATGGCGGGGGTCGCAGCCAGAAACCATCACGTCGCCGCCGGTGAGCGCGCCCGCGATGATGAACGTTCCCGCCTCAATGCGGTCGGGAATGATGCGGTGACGGGCACCGCGAAGCTGTGAGACGCCTTGGATTCTGATGGTTGCTGAGCCGGCGCCTGCTACCTTGGCACCCATCTTGTTGAGCAAGGCGGCTAAATCGGCCACCTCGGGCTCACGGGCACAGTTTTCCATGATGGTCTCGCCTTCGGCGAGCGTCGCTGCCATCATGAGGTCCTCCGTGCCGGTCACTGTGATCTTATCGAAAATGATGCGCTCGCCGCGCAGGCGTTTGGCGGTCGCCTCAACGTAGCCGTGCTCCTGGGTGATGGTCGCCCCGAGACGCTCCAGCCCTTTGATGTGCAGGTCGATGGGCCGGGCGCCAATGGCGCAGCCGCCGGGAAGCGAGACGCGGGCGCGGCCGCTTCTCGCCACGAGCGGGCCCAGTACCAGCGTAGAGGCGCGCATGGTCTTGACCAGCTCATATGAGGCCTCTTGCGTGGTCAGCTCTTTGCAATGAATGGTGGTGCGGTGGTGCGCACGCCCGTAGCCAAGCTCGACCTCGGCGCCCATCGCTACCAGCAGTTTGCGCGTAGTCTCGATATCGCGTACATCAGGAATATTCTCGAGCACGATTGGTTCATCGGTCAGCAGCGCGGCCGCCATGGCAGGCAGCGCAGCGTTCTTGGCTCCACTGACGCGAATGGTCCCCAGCAGTGGATTGCCGCCGCGAATGACGAACTTATCCATCGAGGAGCTCAGACCCCAGGTTCAAATGGCATGGACTATTGTACGTGGAATGGCTGGCACAGCAGTGTGGGAGGAATCCGGCAACTAACGCCTCTTACGGGAGCGTCGGGAGGCATTTTGTAGCGCAGCACGAACGTTGCCGTGCGTCTGTTTAAGCAACTCTCTAGCGGTTTCGGGCATAATGCTCGCCTTCAACGCCACAAGAGCCACAGAGACGCTGCCACGGCTTCTGCGGAGCATTCGCAGCGCCTGCTTGCGTTCACAACCCTCACATCGCTGCAAAATCCCCAGACCGCGCTCCAGAAGCTTCCGGTTGCCGGTGTGGACGTTCACCATCTGATTGCCATACACGTAACCAAGCCGAGCCATCGCCCCTGTAGTGAGCATGTTGAGGACCATCTTCTGCGCTGTTCCGGCTTTCATCCGGGTGGAGCCGGCCACTACTTCGGGCCCGGTCCCGACCACGATTGGGATCCGTGCGGCCCTTGCAAGCGGTGAGCCAGGGCTTGACGTGACTGCGACAGTCATTACGCCATGGCGGCGGGCATACTCTACGGCTGCAACAGTATAGGGAGTCCTTCCGCTCGCCGCCAGACCGACGACCACATCCGCGCGGGTCAAGTGCCGGCGCCTGATGTCGTGGACGCCAGCTCTGCGAGAATCCTCATCGTATTCTGCGGCCCTGCCCAGGGCTTCCTTACCCCCAGCGATCACGTACTGGACAAGCCGAGGAGAAAGACCGAAGGTAGGCGGGCACTCCGCGGCATCGAGGGCAGCGATGCGGCCGCTGGTGCCGGCGCCCACGTAAATCAGCCTGCCGCCGTGAAGAAGAGCTTTCGCGATGGCCTCGATGGCACGGGAGATAACGGGCAGGGCCCGCCGCACCGCGCCTGCAATCTTTTCATCCTCGCGGTTGATGATGCGTGCAATCTCAAGTGGGGAGCGAAGATCGAGATGGGCCGAGGCAGCGTTCCGGCCTTCTGTTCGCAGAGAACTAATCTTGTCGGTTTTCAAGACTGCTCCAGTGCTTCCATGATGGCATCGTGTACTGCGGGACGGACTTCTTTGATCAACTCGTTGGTGTTGTCGGGCCAGGTACGGTTCGTGAGCAGAGTAATGGAGACCTGCCGCAGGGGATCGATCCAGAGTGAGGTGCCCGTGTATCCCAGATGGCCGAATGATGATTGAGAAAAATAGCGGCCCGATTGTGACGGGAGCGAAGGTGTGTCCCAGCCTAAAGTCCGTGTGCTTCCTCGCGGCTTGGAAGCACGTGCGGTAAAGAGCGCAATGGTCGCCGGCTTGAAGATGGGCGTGCCGCCCTGCAGCATGCATAAAGCAAAACGAACCACATCGGCCACGGGAGCGAACAAGCCAGCGTGGCCGGCTACTCCTCCCAGGGCAAAGGCGTTGGTGTCGTGAACCTCTCCCTGAATCCTTCGTTTTCGAAAAGGTTCGTTGTGCTCGGTCGGAGGTACGAGATGCCTGGCGGCTGATGGAGGTGCGAAAGTCGTCGCGCTCATGCCCAAATGCCAAAATATCTCATGGCGGCAAAAAGAATCCAGCGTCTGGCCGGAGATCCGATGAAGGAGTTCGCCAAGGACGATGAAGCCAATGTCACTGTATTCGACCGCGGTGCCGGGTTCGGCCACCAAACGTAGCCCGAGAGCTGAACGCAGCAGATCGGCCGCAGAAGAGGCTTTCTCGTAAAGCCTTGCGTAGCCGGGGAGTCCCGAAGAATGAGCCAGCAACATGCCGACGGTCACGGGCTGCGCCCGCTGATCGCCGCCACCGAACTCCGGAACCAGTGTGGCTACGGGCATCTCGAGGTCGAGCTGGTGGCGCTGGTACAAGAGCATGGCCATCGCCGTGGTCGCGATGGGCTTTGTAAGTGAGGCCAGGTCGTAAGGTGTCTCGGCAGTCACCGCCGGTGAACCGGTCTCGAAGGTCTGGCGTCCGAAAGCCGCATGCGCGCGCAGTTCACCTCGGCTCGTAACCGCAAGCACAGCGCCCGGGAAAGCACGCCGCGCAATCGCCTGCTCCAGAAGCGAGAAGGCGCGCTTGAAGTGCCGCTGCTGGTCCTGGAGATCCGGCACGCGGAGCTGGCTGGGCAATGTGCTCATCACGCGATTGGCTCCATCTTAGCCTACACCGCTTGTCAGTTTCGGCTTGCGCGCGCTCGGGCGAGCCTTTTATAACCGAACTGAGCGATGAAGACAGGGACTCTAGCTCGGCTTCTGCCTATTCTGCTCCTTGCAAGCGCTGTCCCGACGGCCGCTCAGGACGCAAGCCGCTTTGCAGCAATCGACCATGCGATCGAGGCCTCCATTTCTCGCGGAGATATCCCCGGCGCGGTGCTGGTCATTGGCCACCAGGGCAAGATCGTTTATCGGCATGCTTATGGGATGCGCTCGCTTGAGCCACAGCGCGAAGCGATGACGCTCGATACGGTCTTTGATGTCGCATCGCTCACTAAGGTTGTTGCCACAGCGCCGTCGGCGATGAGGCTCTTGCAATTAGGCAAGATCCGGCTCAATGATCCAGTAGCGCGATATCTTCCGGAGTTTGCAGCCGCTGGAAAACAGAATGTGACCATTCGCCTTCTCATGACGCACTTTTCCGGGTTGCCTCCTGATCTAGACTTGAGCACGCCATGGTCGGGACGAGACGAGGCCTTTCAGCGCGTGATGGAGCAGCCGCTGGAGGCTCCGTCGGGTTCGCAATTCATCTACAGCGATCTCGATTTCGTGGCGCTTGGCTTTCTGATCGAGCGAGTTGCGGGCACATCTCTGCCACAATTTGCCGAAGAACACATATTTCGGCCCCTGGGCATGAAGCATACGGCGTTCAATCCGCCCAGGTCGTGGCTGGAAGACATTGCACCTACCGAACGGGATGAGAAGGGCATCGTGCTGCGCGGAGTGGTCCATGACCCGACCGCCCGCCGAATGGGTGGGGTGGCCGGACATGCAGGCCTGTTCTCAACTGCTGACGACCTGGCGCTATACGCACAGGCCTTGCTCGATGGCGTCCCCATCCTCTCGCCTGAGATCATCGAGAAAATGACCACCCCGCAGCAGCCGGCGAATGCCACGGTTCTGCGCGGGCTGGGATGGGACATTGATTCACCTTTCTCCACCAATCGCGGCGAGCTGCTGCCGATCGGTTCTTTCGGCCACACAGGGTTCACGGGAACCTCTTTGTGGATCGATCCCTATACGCAAACCTACATCATCTTGCTGACCAATGCGGTGCATCCCCACGGCAAGAACAACGGAATCGTGACGTTGCGCACGGAGGTCGCCACCATGGCGGCAGAGGCGCTTCAACTGAAGCTGACTGGTTCGGAGAATGCCAAGCTGGCCGCGATCACCGGCTACAACGAAAGTCTTGCGGGGATGCGTCGGCTTGGTTTCCGAAACGGCAAAGTGATGACCGGTATCGATGTTCTTGCCGGAGAGAATTTCAGGACGCTTCTCGCTCTTGCAGCGCGCAAGGAACATACGGGCCCGGTGCGTGTGGGTATCCTGACCAATCAGACCGGTGTGGATGGCCAGGGCCGCCGAACCATTGACTTGATTGCGTCCGTACCAGGTGTGCAGCTCGTTGCCATCTTCTCGCCGGAGCATGGACTCGCAACCACAGACGATGTTGCAGACAACTCAGTAGACAGCATCACGCATCTGCCTATTGATGCGGTTTACGGTGAAACCGATGCCCAGAGGCGGCCATCCTCGCAGCTTCTGAGAGATCTTGATGCAGTGGTGATCGACCTGCAGGATGCCGGGGCGCGGTTCTATACCTACGAAACCACGATGGGATACTTCCTCGAAGCTGCCGCCAAGACAGGAGCCGAGGTTCTCGTGCTGGATCGGCCCAACCCTATCACCGGTGCATTCGTTCAAGGGCCGGTTCTTCAAGAGTCCGCCGAGAGCTTTGTCGGCTACCACCAGCTGCCGGTGCGTCACGGCATGACCATGGGCGAACTGGCGCTGCTTTTCAACAATGAGCGGGGCATTCACGCCCGCTTGACGGTGATGCAGATGCAGGGCTGGCAGCGGGGCGATTGGTATGATGCCACGGCACTTACGTGGGTGAACCCGTCACCGAATCTAAGAAGTCTTGAGGCCGCAACATTGTATCCGGGAGTGGCGATTGTGGAAGGAACCAACGTCTCGGTAGGACGCGGAACCGATACTCCGTTCGAGATGTTGGGCGCGCCCTGGATCAAGGCGCGCGAATTTGCTGACTACCTGAACCGCCGCAATATCGCGGGAGTTCGATTTGTTCCTCTGAGCTTCAAACCGAAATCCTCTATCTATGCGGGAGAGATCTGTAACGGCGTAAACCTTATCGTGACCGACCGGAATGTCTTGGATTCGCCGGAGCTCGGCGTGGAACTGGCGTCAGCACTGTTTAACCTTTATCCCGGCGATTACAAGATCGAGACGATCCTCAGTTTGCTGGGAAGCAAAAGTGATCTTGAAGCCATCAAGAGTGGTGAAGACCCGCGCCGCATTGCAGAGGAGTGGCGAGAGCCGCTCAAGGCGTTTCAGAAGGTTCGAACCAAGTATCTTCTTTATCCAGTTCAATGAGGTGATCTGTGCAGCTAAGGATTGCGACTGTCGTGCTCTTGGCTCTAGGCGTTGTGGCGGCGCAGACGGCACCTCCGCCTGATCCGGCAAACCCAGCTCCACAGCTGGCAACGCGCCCAGCCACGCCCGGGCCACCCGGAACGCTCACCGTGCCGGCCGGCACCAAAGTGATGCTGAGCCTGGTTCATCCCATTTCCACAAAGTCAGCAAGGGTAGGCGATGGAGTGTATCTGAAGAGTGCGTTTCCGGTCACGATCGACGATCAGATGGCGGTCCCACCGGGAACGTACGTGCAGGGTGAGATCACCGAGGTAAAGCGGCCGGGCCATGTGAAAGGCCGGGCGGAGTTGCGTTTTCGCTTTACGACGCTGATTTTTCCCAGCGGGTATACAGTCTCGTTGCCTGGCGCGGTCGAGAATGTGCCTGGAATGGAAAGCTCGACTATGAAAGACAAGGAAGGGACGATCGAGGCCAATGGCACGAAGGGCCGTGATGTTGCCACTGCCGCCGGTACGGCAGCGACGGGCGCTGTCCTTGGGGCGGCCATCGATGGCGGCAAGGGCGCGGGGATCGGGGCGGCGGCGGGTGGCGCCACGGGTTTGCTCATCGCGCTGCTGACCCGGGGCAACGATGTTCGCCTGGATACCGGCACCGCGGTGGAGATGACCTTTGAGCGCAGCCTGGTCATCGCTAAGGACAAAATAGGCAAATAGCTACTTCAGCACAAACGCTGCGTTTACGTGCGCGGTGACCGTGACCTTCTGTGGAGTGAACTCTGCGGTGGGTGCGGGCGCCGCCTTGGCCATGGCGACGCGGGGCATCGGCTGGGCAAACATGCGCACGGGCTCAAAGGTATCCACAGACGCGTAGATCATCTCTCCCAGGCTTCGTCCACCCGCTTTGGCCACAGCCTCAGCCGATTCACGCGCCCGGCGGTAGGCGTCGGCGATCGCCTTCTGCTTGGCCGCGTCGATATTGTCGAGCGTGTAGCTCACGGATTGATTGGCGGTGATATCAATCTCTGTCAACTGCTGAGTGATGGGGGCAACCTTGCTGAAATCACTGATCTTGAGCGAAACACTGGAGTTAACCTGATAAGCGAGCAGCGTCTGCTTGTTCGTGTGCCAGTCGTAAACCGGCTGGATGGAAAAAAAGCTGATCTCAGCCTGCTTGGGATCGATGCCATTGGAGCGCATGATCTGGCGGATCTGTTCAGCGGCCCTGGATGCGCGATCATAGGCAGCTTTGGCGGTATCATCCTGCGCGTTGATGTTGAATTGAATCATGACAGTATCCGCGTCGGATTCGAACTTCCCATCCGCCCCTGCGTAGACAGTGTTTTGTTGCAAAGAAGCCCCGCCCTGCGCGAACAAAGCAAGTGAACTGCAAAGCACCAAGGTGAGAAGAAGGCTCTTCAAGGGAGCACCTCCTGAAAAGAGAAACGAAAATCGGGCTAGCGGGCCATTTTCTTTTCCACTGCCAGCAGGCGCGTTCCGTGCGGAGGCCGGCGCGGCCCGTTGCGCAGCGAGCGCATATCTACTTTGAGCTCTGCCAGAGTACGGCTCAAGGTGTTGCGATGCATGCCAAGTTCGCGGGCCGCTTTGCACTGGTTGCCGTTGTGCTGCTCAAGCACAGCCACGATGAAGCGCTTCTTGAACTCACGCACCGCTTCAGAGTACAAAATCCCGCTCTTGTGCATTTGCTGAATGAGGGCCTCAAGTTGGTCTTTCACTTCGTCCTCACGTTTCTTTGACCGTCAGTAATCTTGCATCCCAAGCCGCGCCAAGTGCGGGTCAGGACAAATCCAGGCTATGACCGGTAATCAGCCGAAATGCTTCCTGATATTTCTCGCTTGTGTGCGCGGCGACCTCATCGGGCAGCGCCGGCGCTGGTGGTTGTTTGTTCCACTTGATAGCTTCCAGATAATCGCGGACGTACTGCTTGTCATAGGAGTCCTGGGCGCGTCCGGCTTCATACTTGTCCGCCGGCCAGAAGCGGGAGGAGTCCGGGGTCAGCACCTCATCGCCCAACACGATGCCAGAGGGAGTGTTGCCAAACTCGAACTTCGTATCGGCGATGATGATGCCACGCTGCGCAGCGTAGTCGGCTGCCGCCTGGTAGATGCGCAGGCTCAGGTCGCGCAAGGTTTCGCTCAATTGCGGGCCTGCGCGCTTGATCATCTCCTCGAAGGAAATGTTCTCATCGTGCCCGCTTGCCGCCTTGGTCGCAGGTGTGAAGATCGGCTGCGGCAGCCTTTCAGATTCCTGCAATCCCACAGGCAGCTTGATGCCGCAAACCGCACCGGTCTTCTGATACTCCTTCCAACCGGAGCCGGAAAGATATCCCCGCACCACGCACTCTACCGCCACCATGTTGGCCTTTACCACCAGCATTGAGCGGCCGCGCAGCTGCTCGCGATAAGGCCGGAGATGCGCCGGATACTGGTCCACATCAGCGGTCACCAGATGATTGCGTGTGATGTTCTTCAAAAAATCGAACCAGAACAACGAAAGCTGCGTAAGCACGCGCCCTTTATAGGGGATGCCGGTAGCCAGCACGTAATCAAAGGCGGAGATCCGGTCGGTAGCGACGAAGAGCAGATGCTCGTTATCGACGCGGTAGACGTCGCGCACCTTGCCGCTGGCATGCAACTCCAACTCAGCGAAATCAGTTTGCAGCAGAACGGGCTCTTTAACGCCGGATGTCATCAGGAAGTTCGGTACTGAAGGGAACCAGAGGCGTATTTTAAACGCACCAGTAATTTTGTCAACGTGACCAATTAATCACGGTCTGAGGCGCAACAATCTTCCGATGAAAAATAGTTGACAGAAATGCCGAAAAGGAGTTTTGCCGGTCCAACCTTGCCTTTAGGCTGATGATTCCTGCGTGCGCGCGCCGCTCAGGCGGTAGCCCGCACTCCTTCGCCGAAGCGGACGGAGACGATCTTCGATACCCCCGGCTCCTGCATGGTGACTCCATAAAGCACGGGCGCGACGCTCATGGTCCGCTTGTTGTGAGTGATGATGACGAACTGAGTCTGCATGCTCAGTTCCTTGACCATTTCGGTAAAGCGGCCCACGTTAGCCTCATCGAGAGGAGCATCGACTTCATCGAGTACGCAGAAGGGGCTCGGCTGGTACTGGAAGATACCTACCAACAGAGCCAGGGCAGTGAGCGCCTTCTCGCCGCCTGAAAGCAGCAATACATTCTGCAGCTTCTTGCCGGGAGGGGACGCGATGACATCGATCCCGCTTTCGTTGCTGTTCTCGATGTCGGTCAGCCTCATGAAAGCCTGGCCGCCGCCGAAGAGCTTGCGGAAAGTGAATTGGAAGTTCTCGTTTATCTGAGCGAAGGCCTGGTCGAACTTTTGCCGAGAGAGGTCATCAAGTTCCTTTATGGTGGCCAGCGTGTTCTCAATCGATGCCACCAAGTCTTTGCGCTGGCCTTCAAGAAATGCGTGCCGCTGCGCCGTCTCGTTGTACTCCTCGAGGGCCATCATGTTCACCGGACCCATGGCCTCAAGCCGCGCCCTCAATTCATGCTGCAGGACATCTTCCTGTGTCAATGCCTCGCCTTCCAGGCGCAGGAGGGCCGGATCGGAGAACAGCTCTTCACGGGTCACTCCCAACTCGTTGCGGCAGGACTCAGCCAGATACTCGGCATCTGACTGAAGCTTGGCCGCCTGGGCCGAAAGATCTCCGCGGCGATCGCGCAACGCATCCAATTCCTGCCGCAATTCGCGAAGGTTCTGCTCGAAGGTGTGCATCGTCTGGCGCAGTTGCTCAGACTCAGTCTGTAGCTGTGCTGCGCGCTGCGTCGTTTCCGCCCGCTCAGCTTCCAAAGTCGCTAGCTGCTGCCCCATGGCGGCATTCTCCGCGAATCGCTGGCGGGATTCTGCGGTATCGGCTTCCATCTCTCCCTGCAGGGAGAGCCGCCGGCCTTGTGTCTCCCGGGCCAGGGTTTCGATTCTCTCTAGTGCCGACGAGGAGGCGATTCTGCGCTCTTCCAAAGCGGCGACATGCGCCGTTACCTGAGCCAGCGCGGCCATGGCGTTTTCCCGTTGCAGCTTCCAATCTGCAACCTCAGTCTGCGCGGATGTGAACTCTGCCTCCAGCCGCTGGCGCATCGCCTCATGAACAGCAGCTTCGCGGCTATCTTGCGTGCTCGCGGCTCGAACCGCCTCGTGCTCAGTGCGGATTCGCACAGCCTCGGCGTCGAAAGCTGCCAGGCGCAGCTGCAGGCGCGCGATTTCGGATTCCAGGTGCTGCAGCTCGTGTTCTGACGTCAGAGCCTTTCTTTCTACTTCGCGTTGTTCGCTCTCCAGACTGAGCAACAGCTTCTCTAGAGAAGCAATCTCGCGCCCTAGCAAAGCGACGCTGGCCTCTTCGTTACGAAGGCTCTGCTCTCGTGCGCTCAGGAATGTCATCAGTTCGCGCAATTCTCGCTTCATGGAAAGAGGCCCTTCAACCGGCTGTTTTCCGCCCGTCACTGTGACGTTGTGAAAGGTTTCGCCGTTGGGAGCGAGAAAGAAGGCATTGGGGTTTTCCAGTGCCATGTCGCGCGCCATAAAGGAATCGGGGGCGATGTATCCGTGGCCCAGCTTGGGCAGGATGACCTCGAGAGACTTGCCGAATCCGTTCAGCACGCGAATGTATTCCTTCAGCGGAACGATCGACTTGTACTTGCGATTGGGCGTAAAGCGCGTCTCTTCACTGGCGGCGAAGGAAAAGCGCGCCTGCGCGTCATCCGGATGGACCAGGAAGGTCGCCCGTCCGTCCACGCCGGTGCGCAACATGCGTAAACCTTCGTCGGCAGCGTCCCAGGACTTGACGACGATATAGTTCAGTTCATCGCGCAGGAAGTCTTCCACGACGTTTTCATAGCGCGCATCCACCTCCAGGAAGTCGGCCAGCACCCCGGCGTGGGCAAAACCCTTCTGTTCGCCGCCGGATCGACAAAGCCGCTTGACAGAGTCGCTGGAGAAGCCGTGCTCGGCGATCAAAGATTCCAGCGACTTGCGCTTGCCCAAAGCCGAGGCATACTCAGTGCGCAGGCCGTCCAAACGGATCTTTGATTCACCCTCCGAGGATTTCTTTGCGGCCAGCTCTTCACGCGCCTCGGCAATCTGCTTTTGCAACTGGGTCAGCGCGTTGGTGACAGACTCGAACTCGAAGGCGCTCTGGCCGCGCCGGCCGCCAAAGGACTCCATCTGCGTGGTTGTCGTGGCCCGCTCCTGTTGTGAGCGGTCCCATTCGCGTTGCAGAGAGGCGGCTTGTTCTTCGGCCTTGGCCAGTCGGTTACGGGCCTCGGAGAGCGCAGCCACCTGAGCCAGGATTTCGGAGCGCCGTTCTTCCTGCTGGGTTTCAAGCGCGCTCAAGGTGGCAGTCGCCTGGCTGGAGTGCTGGCGGCTGCGCTCCGCTTCAGCCTGGGCCGCGGCCACCCGGGCCGATGCAGTGTCCACGACGCGCCGGTTTTCTGCCAGCTCTGTTTCCAGGTTGTTGAATTGCTCGGTCACGCGAGCAAACTCGGCTTGCGCGGCGACCGTGCGTGCCTTCAACTCGGCGCATCGCTCCTCGTTGTGCTGGCGACGCGTGACCAGCCTGTCAGTCTCGCGCACCGCAGCGCCAAGTTGTTCTGAATTCAGTCGCAGCTCTTGGTCAAGCGCATAGGCTCTGTCAGTACCAGCAGCGTGCTTTTCTTCGATCTGCTGCACAGTTTCGCCCTGAAGGCGAAGCTCGTCACCGACCTGGTGCAGTTGCCCGGAGACGCGGGCAACGTCTTTCTCCAACTGAGTGAACTTGCCTGCCAGCACGATCCGCAGCTTCTGGCGCATCTCCTCCCGCAGGCGGGCGTATCGTTCGGCTTTGGATGCCTGTCGCTTAAGTGAGTTCATCTGCCGCGTGACTTCCTCGAAAATATCGTCGATGCGCGCCAGGTTGATGTTGGATTGTTCCAGGCGTGATTCCGCTAAGCGCTTGCGCGTCTTGAACTTGCTCACGCCCGCTGCTTCTTCGATGATGGCGCGGCGGTCGTGCGGCTTGCTGCTCAAGATCTGCCCGATGCGCCCCTGCTCGATGATGGCGTAGGACTCCGGCCCCAAGCCTGTCCCCATGAATAGGTCTTGAATGTCCCGGAGGCGGCAGATCTTTCCATTGAGCAGATACTCGCTCTCGCCGCTGCGAAATAGCCGGCGAGTGACCATGATCTCTCCCGTCTTGAGCTGTTGAGTCTTCAACTTGCGGCGGCGAATCTTGAGCACAACCGGGTTGCCGCTCGCAAGCTCGGTCGGGCCTGTTTCTGCGGCAGTGGCAGATTCGCTGGACGTGCCCTCGGCAGCAAGCGGTTGTACCTCTTGTACCGTCTGCTCGGTCTCGCCAGCGGATTGGAGACGTGAAGCTGCTTCATCCCAATCATCGAGTACGTCATCCAGAATCTCGATCTCAGGTTCAGCATCGAGCAGGGCAGAGCCACCTTCGTAAGTTTGCGGATCGATCAGGGTGAGAGAAACTTCGGCCATGCCGGTAGGCTTGCGGTCACGCGTGCCGACGAAAATCACGTCTTCCATGCGCGAGCCGCGCAGGGTCTTGGCCGATTGCTCACCCAGGACCCATGAGATGGCGTCAGCGATATTCGACTTCCCGCAGCCATTCGGCCCGACGATGGCGGCGATCCCTTCACCGTGGAACTTCATCTCGGTGCGGTCGCAGAAGGACTTGAACCCCAGGATTTGCAGCTTTTTCAGTTTGAGCAACGCAAACTCCTTCCTGTAGGGCGCTCAGGCCGCATCAGGGCCGCCACGACATGCTGTTAACTGTACCCAGTTAGTTACTGCGGGTCAAGCATAAAAGCCCCAATATCTTGGGGTTAGTCAACCAGCGGCACATTCTATGGCATACGCGATACGGCACGCGCACAACTTTCACTTGGGATTAAAGAGGTAGGAGAAACGCGAGAGCTATTCAAACTCTATCCCAAAGGCGGGCAAAAAGCAACACCACCTGGACCAGCGTTCTCAGAGCAGCCGGCCCAGAAGGTCGTAATCATGCGCCTGGGTGATTTCGCAGCGGTAAAACCGGCCCGGCTGCAGGTCCGTATGCGGCCCGGCGTCATTGATGTACAGCTTGCCGTCAATTTCGGGGGCGTGCATCTCGGTGCGTCCTTCCCAGAGCAAGTCCGTCTCTTCCGAGGCGCCTTCCAGCAGGATGTCGAACTGCCGCCCGATTAGGTCTTTCTTCGTGCGTCTGCTGATCCGTCGTTGCAACTGCATCAACTTCCCACGGCGGCGCTCGATCACGGCGGGCGGGTGCTTATCCTCAATGCGATAGGCGGCTGCGCCTTCCTCATCGGAGTAAGCGAAGACTCCCATCCAATCGAACTCTGCTGCCTCGACAAAATCGCAGAGTTCGCTGAAGTCTCTCTCACTTTCCCCGGGGAAACCGACGATGAACGAGGTCCGTAAGGTCACTCCGGGGATCTCGTGGCGCATCTTCTCGATGGATCTCAGGAAGATGTCAGGGTTACTGCCACGCTTCATCGCTTTCAGGACGCTGGCCGAGGCGTGCTGCAGCGGCACATCGATGTAAGAACAGATCTTAGGACTGGAGGCGATCGCCTCCAGCAGTCTGCTCGTGATCTTGTTGGGATAGGCATAGAGAAAGCGGACCCAGCGCAACTCCTCAATCTGAGCAAAACGTTCCAGCAGGAGCGCCAGCCCATTCTTCATGCCAAGGTCCTCGCCGTAGCAGGTCGTATCCTGGCCGATCAGCGTGACCTCCAGTACGCCCTGCGCCGCAAGTTGCTCGGCTTCAGCGACCGCAGACTCAAAGCGTCGCGAGCGAAATTTGCCCCTCAGCTGCGGGATGATGCAGAAGGAACATGGATGGTCACAGCCCTCAGCGATCTTGATATAGGCAGAGTGACTTGGGGTAGACAACATGCGCGGAGTGCGTTCGTCATAGAGATAGTTCGGAAGCGAGGCCAGTGTGCCGGACCACTCTCTCCTGTCGAAACGGCCGGTAGCCTCGCGTGCGATCCCCTCTGGTCGTGAATTGAGGATTGTGAACGGAGATTCCGGATCTACCGGTTCCAGCCCGGAAATTCCTGTCGCGTCCAGGATCTGCTCCAACTCGCCAGTTCCCACGACGGCATCAACTTCGGGAATGCTCTTTTGGATCTCGTTACGGTAGCGCTCCACCAGGCATCCGGCTACAATGAGCTTCCGCGCTCGTCCCTCCGCCTTGAGCTTCGCCATCTCCAGAATCGCATCCACAGATTCCTGCTTGGCTGTGTCAATGAATGAACAGGTGTTGACCACGATGACGTCAGCATCCTGAGCGCGAGGCGTAATCTCAGCTCCGCTGCGCGCCAGCAGGCCCATCATCACCTCGCTATCCACCAGGTTCTTGGGACAGCCCAGGCTGACAAAGCCGACCTTCGTCACGGCTTCAGCAGCCGCTCCAGGTGAGGGTTTTGTTGACATGGATCTATTTATTTTAACAGGCGTGGAGGAAAGAAGAGTTCAACGCTTGCCTACGACTTCTTCGTAGAGTTCGGGCAACTCTCGCGCATCCTCAGAAGATTCTCCAAAACGCGCCCGCTCGTAGTGTTCAGTGAAGCGCGACACCGAGTCGCGCAGTCTTATGTCAGGGATCGAGCGCGCGAACTCCACCGGCGTCTGTGAGGGTCTCTTCTCGCATCCGCGGCGAGCTAACGTCCGCGTCAAACGCTGGTACCAGAGCGCCGCTGCCTGACTGGGCGCATTTTCGGGGTGCTGCGCCACGCTCCGGCGCTTCCAGGCTCGTACCATTGCGCGCACGCAAACCAGCACAAGCATCGCAAGCAGGAGGGCGATGACTCCCAGCGCCTTCCGACTGTCTTCACCGGCCTCACGAGCCAGGCGCACCCGTTCCAGCAGCCGGTGATATAAGCTGCGCAGGCTTTCGCGCACCTGCAAGAATTGCTGCCGTGAACCCGTGAACACCTCATTGTGCAGGGCCAGCTGGTGAGTGAAGTCGTAGTTGATGATCCACTCGCGCCAGAATTCTCCCATTGCGTCGGCGTAAAGCGCGAGGCGCGACCAACGCGTTGCGACCGGCTTCGGATCGGGAGGCGTCGGATCGAAGGTGACCCAGCCTGCGCCCGGGAAGTACGCCTCAACCCAGGTATGCGCGGAGCTGGCTCGCACGATATAAGTCGAGTTCAGATCATTGAATTCCGCGCCGCGGAAACCGGTGATCAGACGGGATGGAATCCGCTGCGTCCGCAGCATGATCGCCATAGCCGACGCGAAGTATTCACAATGGCCCTCGCGTCGCTGGAAGAGGAAGTTGCCGATGGGGTCGGCCGGCGGTGTCTGCGGCAGCTCGAGGGTGTAGATGTAATGGCTCTTCAGATAGTCCTCGATGGCAACGGCTTTGTCGTACGGAGTCAACCGGTCCGCGGCGATGCTGCTTGCCAGCCGCGCTACACGCGGGTCGAGACGCAGAGGAAGCTGCAGGTTGACGCTGATGACCTCAAAAGGCAGCTCCCCTGTGGCAGCACGCAACTCCTCCTGCGAGGGTTCGGCAAGATTGGAATAGGCTTCGTAGACGCTGATCGGCTCGTCATTACTGAATAGCGCGCCCGTGGCATCAGCGGCCACGCTGCGGTAACGCCCGCCCAGCGAAACCGCGAAAGGGGCAACAAAGAACACGTCGGTACCGATGGGCTCCATCAGCACGCGATATCGCAACGGCGCCAGACCGCGCTGAGAGAGGACCGGATTGAACGAGGTATAGCGGCCCGTGCTTTGGTTCGTGTAGTAATTTCCATCTGGCGAGCGCTTGAGCGGAGCGCGGCTGAACGGATTGCGCGTCCAATGGTGCCCGTCAAACATACTCAAGGCCAGGCCCCGCCATTTCATGCTGGCGTAGCCTCCGCCGATATCGCCCTCGATCTGTACGTGCATCACTACCGAGCTCATCTGCTTGATTTCGCCGATCCTTCCCAGCTCAACATCGTTGCTGAAGCCGGTAGCAAACTGGTTGCTCTGGGCAAATGCGCTCAGGTATCCGCCGGATTGCCGTGGCAGTAGAAAGAAAAGGACGAAGCCCCCCACTGTGATCCCTAGCACCAGTGTCACCGCCGTCCACGAAAGAGCCTGCGCCATATTGCGCTGAGCAGCGCTGCTTTCACGGGCGCGCCCGGGGGAGGCCGCGGCCGCGCGCTTCATTTCCATGGTGATGAATGTAGCCGTTGCCAGCAAGACGAACAGCGTAAAGGCGAAGAAAAACGTGCTTTCCACCGTCAGTACGGCAGCAGCCAGGACCATCAGGAACGAAAGCAAGGCGAGATAAACGTGGTCTCGCTCGCGCTGCACCGAGAATATCTTGATGGCCATACTGAACAGCACTAGGTGGACCGTGGCATAAACAAAACTGCCAGAAAACAGAAAGAAGTCAGCGGCATAGAACAGCACATAACCCAGCGTGGCCCAGTTGGTCCAGCGGACAGGAAGAGCATAAGTGCGGTTTCGCACGAGCATGACCCCGCGAGTCACCAGCACCGCCAGAATCAAGAAATGTGAAGGCAAGTCCAGCTTGCCAGTACTGGCCAGAGTCACAAAGCCGGTGGCGATCAGCAGGTAAAGAGAGATATCAAAGTAACGCTGGATGGCAAACGGTGTCGAGGCATCAGGCTTGCTGGCTGCTGGTGAAGGCACGGCTTTCTGCAATTGTAGACGGAATCAGATTTCGCGCGCACCTTGTGCGGGTAAGGCAGCATCGCTTTGCTAGAATGAATGGTCAGGCATTGGGACCCGCGCGACGCAATCTCGTGAATCCCGCCAGGTCCGGAAGGAAGCAACGGTAACGGGCGCGTGCGTGTGCAGTGGGTTCCCCGGTGCCTGGCTGTCATCCGTCCCGGCAAGCACTCAGTCCGCTCGCCCGTCCATTTTCAAACAGGAGCAATCGCACTTGCAGAAGGTCGTCGGCGCCAAGATTACCGCGTTGGGAACCTACGTTCCTCCGCGTCTGCTTACCAATGAAGACCTTGAAAAGATGGTGGAGACCACGAACCAATGGATCCTGGAGCGCACCGGCATACGCCAGCGCCACATCGTCGAAAAAGGTGTAGGCGCGAGCGATCTGGCAGTCGAAGCGAGTAAGGTCCTTCTCGAGCGCCGTGGCATCAGTGCCGACGATATCGAGGCCATCATCGTCGCCACGGTCACGCCTGACATGATGTTCCCTTCGACCGCCTGTCTCATCCAGGACAAGCTCGGCTGCAAACATGCCTGGGGATTCGATCTCTCCGCCGCCTGCTCCGGCTTCCCCTACGCGCTGCAGGCCGGTGCGCAATTCATCCGCACCGGCGCGCATACGAAGGTGTTAGTGGTCGGAACCGACGTCATGTCTTCCATCATTGATTACACCGACCGGGCTACCTGCGTGATCTTTGGTGATGGCGCCGGCGCTGTCCTTCTCGAGCCGGCGGCCGAAGGCGAGCCCCAGCTGATTGATTTTCTGCACGAGGTCGACGGTTCGGGCGGATGCGCCCTCAATATGCCGGGCGGCGGCAGCAAGAACCCGCCCACGCACGAGACAGTGGACAGGAAGATGCATTTCGTTCATCAGGATGGCCAGGCCGTCTTCAAATTTGCTGTTCGCAAAATGGCGGAGGTGAGCGAAGCTATTCTCGCCCGCAATCATTTCCAGGGCAGCGATGTGAATGCTTTCATTCCTCACCAGGCCAATCTGCGCATCATCAGTGCCACGGCTCACCGTGTCGGTCTCTCTACGGAGCGGGTGATCGTGAACATCGACGAATACGGCAACACGACGGCGGCCACCATCCCGCTGGCCATGCAGACGGCTCTGGATCAAGGCAAGCTGAACAAAGGCGACCTGGTGCTTCTGGCTTCGGTGGGCGCCGGCTTTACCACTGCTGCAACTCTCTTGCGCTGGGCTTACTGAGCCATGAACGAGAGCCGGAACGCCCAAGTCCAGTCCATTTTTGACAAGGCTAGGTTCATTCATGCGCTGGGAGTGAAGCTCACCGGCATCGGTGACGATTGGTGCGAGACCACGTTGACCGTCAAAGAGGATCAGCGCCAGCAGCACGGCTTCATCCATGCCGGCGTGATCGCTACCCTGGCGGATCATACCGCCGGAGGCGCGGCTCGGGCTGTTTCAGGCAAGCAGGATGTGATCACCGTTGAGTTCAAGATAAATTTTCTGCGCCCCGCAGTGGGAAAGCATCTGCGCTGCCATGCCAAAGTGTTACGCGCGGGGAAAAGCATTATTGTGGCTGAAGCCGTCGTCTTTGCCACGCATGAGGGGGAAGAGAAGTCCATCGCCAAACTGACTGAGACCCTCTCGGTCATCAGCTGACTTGCAGAGGCCTATTTTTTGGCTGTGATCTGTTCGCGATGCTTGGCCGCTTCCAGCGGACGTTTCGGTTCTGTCATGTTGACTGGGTCGAGGATCTCTGCGATTTCCTGCTCTGTGAGCAGCTTCTTTTCCCGCGCAATCTCGATGATCGAACGCCCTGTTGCCACAGACTCCTTCACGATCTCAGCCGCCTTGGCATAGCCAATATAAGGATTCAACGCTGTGGCAAGGGAGACCGTGCTCTGCGCATAAAAGTCGCAGCGCTTGGTATTCGCCGTAATGCCGGCAATGCACTTTTCGGTGAAGACCCGCACCATGTTGGTGAGAATGGTGATGGATTGCAGCACGTTGTAGCTCATGGTCGGCATCATCACATTGAGCTCAAGTTGTCCGGCTTGCACGGCCAGCGCCACCGCTGCATCGTTTCCTACCACCTGGAACGAGACCATCGCCGCCAGCTCCGGCATAACCGGGTTGATCTTTCCCGGCATGATGGAAGAGCCCGGCTGCAGGCCGGGCAGATTGATCTCGGCAACGCCGGTGTTCGGGCCAGAGGAAAGGAAACGAATGTCATTGGAGATGCGGATGATCTCCAGCGCTAAATTGCGCAGCGCCGCCGAAACCTGCGCCATGCAGCCATTCGATTGCATCGCCCACCGCATATCTGCGGCCGGCGTTAGACCTTGTCCTGAGATGCGCGCCAGGTTGGCAACCGCCTTCCCGCGATAATCCGGATGAGTATTGATTCCCGTGCCTACGGCTGAGCCGCCCAACCCCAGCTCGCGCAACGAGTCCGAAGCCTGGCGAATATCGGCGATGCCCTTGCGAACCGCAACACCAAAAGCTGCAAATTCCTGGCCCAGGCGTATCGGGACTGCATCCTGCATGTGAGTGCGTCCCGACTTCATGATGTTGTGAAACTCTTTGCCTTTCGTCTCCAGCGCTCCGGCCAGCGCTTCGAGTGAGGGGTATAGTCTTTCCAGCTCCAGCAGCGCAGAAAGACGCATCGCGGTAGGGAAAACATCATTCGTTGACTGTCCGTAATTCACATGGTCGTTGGGATTCGCGATGTACTCGCCCAGCTTGCCCCCCATCAGTTCTGTGGCGCGGTTGGCGATCACCTCGTTGGAGTTCATGTGAAAGCTGACGCCGGCGCCTGCCTGAAAAACGTCTACCACGAACTCAGGATTCCACTTGCCGTCAATGACCTCTTGAGAAGCCTTGATGATGGCATCGGCCCGTTTGTCATCCACCAGCCCCAGCGATTTGTTGGCCTCGGCCGCCGCCCGCTTGATCATGCCGATGGCGCGGATCAGAGCCGGGTGCGCCCGCATCCCGCTGATAGGATAGTTTTCCACCGCGCGCGCGGTCTGCACCCCGTAGTAAACCTCAGCGGGGACCTCCTTGTTGCCGATGGAATCCTTCTCCAAACGCGTGGCCATGAGCTCTCCTGAACCCAAAAAATCTGCAGTCGAATAGAAGATTATAACAATCATGCTGCAGCACCATGTTCGCAGGTGCTGGTGTAGCGCTCCATTTAGAATGGACTGCAATGTGCAACAGCTTTGATGTCCTGGTGATCGGGGCCGGGCCTACTGGTATGGCCTGTGCCATTGAGGCGCAACGCGGCGGGTTATCTGCCGTGCTCGTGGAAAAAGGATGCCTGGTGAACTCTCTGTTCAACTACCCGGCCAACATGACTTTTTTTACGACCCCTGAACTGCTGGAGATCGGCGACATCCCGTTCCCCTCAGCCAACCAGAAACCTACTCGTCTGGAGGCGCTTGAGTACTACCGCGGCATCGCTCAGCATTACAAGCTCAACATTCGTCAGTATGAGCTGGTGGAAGCGGTTGCCGGTTCCGATGGCAGCTTCCTCGTTCGCACCCGGCATGCCCGCAGCGGTACTCACGAGTTACGCGCCCGCAAGATCATTGTGGCGACCGGTTATTACGACCGCGCTAATCTGATGAAGATACCCGGCGAAGACCTTTCCAAGGTCCTGCACTATTACCGCGAGCCGCACCCCTATTTTGATACCGACGTGATCGTGGTGGGCGGTAAGAATTCAGCCGCGATCGCATCCCTGGAGCTGTGGCGCCGTGGCGCCCGAGTCACGCTGGTGCACCGCGGACCGGCGATGAATCCTAATGTCAAATACTGGATCAAGCCCGATATTGAAAATCGCATCAAGAATGGAGAGATCAAGGCCTACTTCAACTCCACGGTGCGTGAGATCGGCGGCGATTTTGTTGTCGTGAGGACGCCTGAAGGAGAAGTACGTCTCAAGAACGATTTTGTCTTCGCTCTAACCGGCTATCACCCCGATTATGACTTCCTGCGCAGCTTGGGAATCAGGCTGGCCGAAAAGGACTTTCGTCCCGCCTGTGATCCGCAGACGCTGGAGAGCAACGTGCCGGGGATCTACCTGGCCGGTGTGGTCGTGGCCGGATCTAAAACCAGCGAGATCTTCATTGAGAACGGCCGATTCCACGGCAAGCAGATTGCCGCTGATCTGGCCCGCAAGATGTCGCGGGCAGCACAGCCGGCGCAGGCTGGCTGACCTCAGGCGAGCACGACCGCCTGTTCGCCCAACTGCTCATTGATGAGCCTCGCCATCAGGGTCTTCAATTCTTCGCCTGTCTTTTCCAGAACGAAGGCCCCGGCGCCGGGTGACCAGTCGAGTTTGAAACTGGTGGAAAGCGCTGAGATCCAGATCTGTCTGACGGGAAAGTTGGGCGAGATCACGAATGTTGCCGGCGGCTCTTCGAACACCACTTTGAGGGCGCCGCTATTCTCTTCCACTTCAAAGTCGGCACTGCGTTCGGCCTGGATCAGGCTCTTTTTCAACGATTCAAGAGCGCCATCGGCCAGCTTGCGGAACTCCTGCTCGCTGATCGCGGTCATCGGCTTACCTTGCACTCAGGGTCGGAGGCGGGTATTGAGGCAGCTTGTCTTTGCCAGCCTCTGAAGCCTTGACCTCCAGGTCACTGAACAGCATGGAAGGACTTATCACAGCGACCGGCAGCTCGCCGCCCGTGCCTTCCAGAAAGGGATCGTTGCCCAGCGCGATGAGTCCAGTGCGTAAGGTACGGCTGTCCAGCCCGTCCAGTTCGGCGCCGCGAACCAGCTCCTTGCGTCCATCCTTCACCCAGACCTTGTACAACAGACGCGGATCGAACTTGCTCTCGTTGTCGCGGCCTGTCTCCATGCCGATGTTCGTGGGCGGGGCGGCCGCCATCTCCTCCACCATATACCCGTACTCGAGGCCCTGTTCTTTGCACAGGTCGATGAGTTTCTTTTTCAACTCCTCGGGAGCGAGCGACTGCATCGGAGTCACGATCATGGTGGATGCACTCGGCGTGGTTGCGGGCCCGTAGAACGAAAATTGCGACCTTCCATGGCCGTTGGAGCGGGGGAAGTCGCGGATCGGCTGGCGACTGGTGAGGTAGTTCACCAGCGAGCCTTTATCTACCACTGTGACCGTCTGTGCTTTGACCCCTTCGTCGTCGTATTCATACGCGCTCGGCAGGCTCTCGCCTTTGAAGCTCTTGAGCGTTGGGTCATCCACCACGGATACAAACGTCGGCAGGATGCGCGTTTTGTAGTTCTCGGCGTATCCGCCACCCGTCCTGGCATTGGAACCCGGCTCGGGACGCGTTCCCGTGACATTGTCCGCAATGAGCTCAGAGACGATGATGTCCGCGGCCTTGGGAGCGAAGAGGACCGGCCCCTGATAGGCGTCTTTCAAGACCGGAGCGCTGCGCAGGTCCCTCAGGCTCTGTAAGACCTTGTCGGTCTCCGCGTTGAGCTTGGCGAAGCTGGGGAATTCAGCGAGCGTCGGGGTGATTTCGCCATAGCTGCGCTCCAGCGTCATGCCATCGCTTGCCTGCGCCTTCCCGTTCACCGCGATCTGGTAGAGCAGTGAGCCCTTTCTCGTGAAGGTCCCCTCCGAGTTCACAAAGTATCGGTTCGTGGCCGTGAAGCTGATAGAAGCGTCGAACGTGGTCAGGGCCGGGTCTGACCTGTACTTGCCAGAGAGCGATTCCAGGGTCTGCGGCCAGTTTTCCTTGCCCAGGTCGAGCGTTACCAGGTCTCCCAGATAGGTCACCGATGTCTCGTGCGAAAAATCTTCCACCGGCTGTTCGACTTGAAATCGCTGCAGCATTGCCTGCTTGGCCGCATAGGCAGCCAGCGCCTGCTTGTAGGCACGATCTGTTGTCAGCCAGATCGAGTGCCGCAACGCATAGCTGTCATCGTCAAGCGAGACGATATCCACCAGGCCATTGCCAATGCCCATCGAGTTATCTCGTTTGTAGTCACCCACCCGCACGGTCACAGCCAGGACCCGGGTGCGCGCGCGCTGCTCCGAGGTGAGTGCACCAAAGCTGGCCTTGGCCGAATAGACGGTCGCATCCGTGATGCTGTACTCGATGTAGTAGGGGGTTTGTGCCTCCGGCAGCTGCAATTTTTCTTTGGAGCGCTGCAGTTCCGCCTTCATGGCCGCCAGCACTGGATCGTCGGCCGCTATGATTGTCTTGGTATCGGCGGCCATCCCGGCAGCTGCGGTGAGAGTCATCAAGAGAAGCGAAATCAGCCATCGCAGTCTCATTGTCCGCCTCCCCGAGTATCCAGCGGCGGAGGTGGAAGGATCGGCGGCCGGTCGTGGCCCTGGTCTTTGCGCTGTACCTCGATCTCTGAGAACAGCATCGCCGGAGCCACGGCTGAAACAGGAATATTGCCCGACTCCGCTCCGCAGATGCCATTGAAGATGTGCTGTTTGTCGCCTGTAGCGATGATGTGGCCCATGGCCGCAATGGGTGTGCCAACGATGTTCACGCCCCGCACCAGTTCGTCCGGACGGCCATCTGGATACACCCGCCACACCATCACCGGAAGCACCTGAAAGGCCTGCGGCAGCTGCCGCGTGGTGAGGGTGAAGCCGCCCTCGATATCTTCGAAGTAAAGCCCATAAGGTTTCCCCTGCTTCTTGATCTCGGCGATGAACTGCTTTCGCAGATCGTCTTCAGATTCCTTCTGCGACGATTCGACGATCAGGTTCCCCTGCCGTCCTGTG